>Ga0209345_10000018_pt1 | contig 366520 bp, 307 predicted proteins | sample Cruoilmetagenom7_FD_187294 | JGI IMG/M metagenome (GOLD analysis project Ga0209345, IMG submission 187294) | Oil polluted marine microbial communities from Coal Oil Point, Santa Barbara, California, USA - Sample 7 (SPAdes) (version 2) | ecosystem: Environmental > Aquatic > Marine > Oil seeps ... | reverse complement strand
ACGTAGCGATAGGCATTTTGGTTTTTTGTTTCTTCTTCATTTCGTGTGCTTCTCGATACAATCCTCCTTCGTCGGATCACCTGCCCGACCGGCTGGCGGGCTCGAAGTGACGTGGCTATAGCTATTTAGTATCGAGAACAGGATTGATGGTTAACGTCTACTTCATAAACCAATTTTTCTACACTATGTTACGAAAAATCACTCGAAGTGACGGAATAAAAAAAGGGCTCCTTCCCTTGGCCTGTGCTGAGCGGAGTGGAAGTATAAGGGAAGGTGGATTCTCCGCCAGTTGGCGGAGGAGCCGGAAGGGATTGAAAGCCCAGGCCTTTGTAATAGGACCTTACTGAATGGAATTTTCAATTTTTCAGCATTTTTCACCCTTTAGGGATGGGGTAAAAACAATATGCTGAAAATCCGATTATTTTACCCTGACCCTAAAGGGAATCATCGGATTTTCTGACTTTGGATTATGTGAGGAATTCGTCATTGCGAACTGTTTTCCAAAACTAATGACGTATTACTGTCTTGCTCTTTCTCCTTTTTTATTTAACTCAGCTAAAGTTAAATAATAACATCATTCATATGAGCAAACATAGGATGACGAACTTTATAACTTTCCACTTTACAATTCCCCCTTATGGACTGATTCATTTCTTACAAGTGGTTTTGGGAGGCATGGGAATTGCAAATTCTCGAGTTTTTCTGACCGCATATCGATGATAATCGTATCTTGTAGAATTTATCTGGTCTCCCATACCATTGGGCTTATTTTCAACCTTTATAAGTATTTTTAAATGAATAGCTACCGACTTATTTTACTCTTTTTATTGATGATTTCCTTTAATACCAATTCTGCTCAGGATTTAGTCCTGACCGGCCAAGATTCTATTGTCACAAGCTCCTGGATGGTAGGGGTAGGGTATAATTTTGTGGACGATTCGGATGGACAGTTCAAGGGGTTGTTCAACATTAAGGAAAATTGGAATGCATTGGCCTATCCCTCGAGAATAAGTATTGGAAGGTATTTTAAAAACGGATTGGGTATTGAAGCCATAGGGACCTATAATAAATTTAAGGTAGGAAAAATTGTTGGCGGCGCTGTAAACACTACGGAAACCGATTATCTTGGCTTAGATGCCAGATTGAGCTATGATCTGAACAAGGTCATAGGCGAAACTGGTTTCTTTGATCCTTATATAGGAGTTGGTCTGGGATATACGGATGCCAATAATCAATCTATGGGTACCTATAACGCTGTTGTTGGTTTCAGGGCCTGGTTTACGGACCGTTTTGGGTTAGATATCAGTAGTTCTGGAAAATGGGGCATGGGTGATGCTGGCAACCATTTGCAGCACGCTGCAGGTGTTGTTTATCGTTTTGGAATGGAAAAAGGACTGTCCAATAAAGGATTGAGAAAATTGGCCTTGATCAATGAGACCCAGCGTATAACAGATTCTATCAACGCAGCAAAGAAAGCGGAGGAAGATGCCAGACTTTTGGCAGAGCGAATGGCCAAGGAGAAGGAGCAGGCCCGTTTGGCTGCTGAAGCCGCTGAGGAGAAGGCGAAAAAAGATGCTGAAAACCAAAGAAGGATGGCCATTGTAAATCAGGTGAAAGCGCTAGGTCATGTACACTTTGCCTTTGATTCGGCTGCTTTGAGCAAAGGAGAAAAGGAGCGTTTGGATAAGCTTGCCGTAATTATGGAAGCTAATCCCTCCCTTACCTTAAATGTTAGCTCACACGCCGATGCTAGGGGGCCAAAGGAATACAATATGATGTTATCCAAGAAACGGGTAAAAAATACAATCGCCTATATGGTGAACGAGAAAGGTATAGCGGCCAATAGGTTAGAAGGAGAAGCTTTGGGAGAGACGCAATTGTTGAACGATTGTGATGGTACTAATAATTGTCCAGAAGCTGATCAAAGCGTAAACAGAAGGTCCGAATTTGAAGTGGCCAACTTTTAACGCCATTTATGGCTTCCTGAACGCCATACTCTTGTAAGTATATAAACGTTGGCGCATAAGGGTATAAGAGATTCTTTACCGTGTTAGTGCAATACTATTTAGAAACACCCGCTGTTGCTCAAAATATTTTTGACGATAGCGGGTGTTTTATATTATAACGCTAAGGTTTGGATGGATTGGCAGTTCGAGTGCCTGCCCGTCAGTTCGAGTGCTTCTCGATACAATCCTCCTTCGTCGGATCACCTGCCCGACCGGCTGGCGGGCTCGAAGTGACGTAGCGATAGGCATTTTGGTTTTTTGTTTCTTCTTCATTTCGTGTGCTTCTCGATACAATCCTCCTTCGTCGGATCACCTGCCCGACCGGCTGGCGGGCTCGAAGTGACGTGGCTATAGCTATTTTGGTTTGAGAACTTTCATGTGTTCTTCATTTTCTCATCAAACTCGAAGCGCCGTGCTGATAGGCATTTTGATTTTTTGCTTCTCCGTCAGTTCGAGTGGCGTGCCGATAGGCACGTTGTATCGAGAACAGGAATGATGGTTAACGTCTACTTCTCAAACCAATTTTATTTCGCTGCGCTACATAAAACTATTCGAAGAGAAGGGTGAGTGTTACAGAATTAGGTCAAAAGCGTTTCTTGGCTAAATTGGGCAACTTTTCGAACTCGTTATTGATCAAAGCTTCTTTCTTGGCCCTTGACCATTTTTTAATTTGTTTTTCTGATAAGATTGCTAGATTTATATCCGTGAATTCTGCATAATATACCAGAGAAAGAGGCCTTCTGGAATAAGTATAACTGTCCTTATGCCTTCCTGAAATATGTTCCAATACCCGCTTGTTCAAATTTGAAGTTACCCCTGTATAGTAGGTAGCATCAGAACACTTGAGAATGTATACATAGGATAATTACATAATTTAATATTTTTTTGGTCAGTTAGAGTGCCTGCCCGTCAGTTCGTGTGCTTCTCGATACAATCCTCCTTCGTCGGATCACCTGCCCGACCGGCTGGCGGGCTCGAAGTGACGTGGCGACAGCTATTTAGTATCGATAACCTTTATATGTTCTTTATTTTCTCATCAAACTCGAAGTGACGTAGCGATAGGCATTTTGGTTTTTTGTTTCTTCTTCATTTCGTGTGCTTCTCGATACAATCCTCCTTCGTCGGATCACCTGCCTGACCAGCTGGCGGGCTCGAAGTGACGTGGCCATAGCTATTTAGTATCGAGAACAGGATTGATGGTTAACGTCTACTTCATAAACCAATTTTTCTACACTATGTTACGAAAAATCACTCGAAGTGACGGAATAAAAAAAGGGCTCCTTCCCTTGGCCTGTGCTGAGCGGAGTGGAAGTATAAGGGAAGGTGGATTCTCCGCCTGCAGCGGAGGAGACGGAAGGGATTGAAAGCCCAGGCCTTTGTAATAGGACCTTACTGAAAATCCGATTATTTTTACCCTGACCATAAAGGGAATCATCGGATTTTCTAACTTAGGATTATGGAAAGGATTCGTTCATTGCGAGCTGGTTTGACAGCGCAGCAATCTCATCAGATAATAAACAGATTGCTTCGGTTCCCTCGCAATGACGAAAGCAAGGGCACCTTTCCCTCGCAATGACGAAAAAAAAACTCCTTTACTCCCGCGGAAATCGCGGGACAGGCCTGAGAAGAGGAAGGAGCTTTTTATTTGGTGTACTATTTATTGAACAGTTTACTGAAAACTAAACACTGAAAACTGTTAACTCTTTTTCCCCATGCCTCGTTTGTACCAAGGGGTAGGTTTGCCATTTTCTGCATTATAGCCATAACCGTAGCCGTAGTTGTATCCATACCCATAGCCTTTGGAGTGCTCGGCACCTACCTCATTCAGCAGGTAGCCCATATTCTTGAGTTTCTTGGATTTGTTGAGCTCCTTGGAGAACTCCAACAAACGCTTGTCCGTAAAGCCCGAACGGGTTACAAAGAGCGTAAGGTCTGCATGTTGGGAGATCAAGAAGGTATCCGTAATAAGAATAGTGGGGGCGGTATCTACAATAATATAATCGAACTCCTGTTTGGCGGCCTTAATGAATTTTTCAAAACCTCCGGCCGACAATAGCTGGGGGGCATTGGGAGGGATGCTCCCACTAAAACATACCTTATGGTGTGTTATGCCGGTGTAACCGTCATGGATACATGTTTTCCAATCCATTTCAGGATTATGCAGGTAGTCCGCCAAACCCGCTACGTTTTTGTCCACTTCAAAATAATTGTGCAGCTGTGGGTTCCTAAGATCACCACCAATTAAGAGGACTTTTTTATGGATGCTGGCATAGGCCAGGGAAAGGTTAAGGGCTGCCAAGGTTTTGCCTTCTCCTTTAATGGCAGAGGTAACATAGATTACATTAGCTTCCCCCGTTTCTTTTTTGGGCAGTAGGTAGTCTACGTTGGTACTTAAAATCCTAAAAGATTCCGCCAAAATAGAGCGGTCATTGGCCTCTATAAAAGTTTTCTGTTTTGCTAAAAAAGGAATTTCTGCCAGAATGGGAATTTCAGGGTTGGCCTTTTCCAGATCCGATCGTTCATGGACTTTGGTATCCAAGGTAAAGCGAATATATAAAAACCCAAAGGGCAACAGAAGTCCCAAGAGGAGGGCTCCGGCCATAATTACCATTTTTTTAGGCGCTACAGGTATATTGGAGGTAAGAGCATAGTCTACCACCTTTATAGAGGGGGAGGTAACGGCCAGACTAATGGCGGCCTCTTCTCTTTTTTGTAGGAGCAACAGAAAGAGATTTTCCTTAATACTCTGTTGGCGTTCTATAGCTCGTAACAACTGTTCTTTTTCTGGTAGCTGAGAAAAAGAGGCCCCGGTGAGTCTTTCCTCTTGTTTTAATTGTGCCATAGAAACCCGTAGTTGCTGCTGGTAGCTCCCTACTGTTTGAAGTACGTTTTGTTTGGTACGTTGCAATTGGCTGTTGATTACCATGAGGGTAGGGTTGTTTTCCCCAGCACTGGCCACCAACTTATCCCGTTCCAAAACCAGTTGGTTATAATCGGAAACCAGGGAATTTATGCCCGAGTTTTCCAGGCCAATATCGGCAGGGAGCAGGCTATAGGCCGCTTCTTGGGCCAGGGTTTCCTGCAGCAATTTGGACAGGGCGATCTGATTCTCCAAGTTAAAAGTTTCTTCCTCCGTGGCCGACTTTTTTTGAAGGGTAATCCCCGCATCGGCCTCTATATAGGAAAGGTTGTTCTGTTGTTTAAAGGATTTTTTATCTCCTTCAATAGAATCCAGTTCCTGGGTAAGGAACATAAACCGCTCGTCAATAAAGTCGACCGTCCGTTTGGAGACCAATTGGCGGTCTAAAATACCGTCTTGGTTGAATTTTTCAATGATGGTATTTAAAATGGCTTCTGAACGGGCTTGACTCACCCCGATCAAGGAAAGAGACAAGATATCAGAATTCTTGTTGGAGGCATTTACCTGAAGGCCTTGAATCAGTTGCATGGTAGCTTCCTTTATCGTAGAAAAAGAGACCTTGTAATCGATTCCCTCATACTGGGTTGGGTCAGCGTTTTTTGATAAGTGTATATTAAAGGGGAGGCTAACATCGGTAACTGGCGTCAACTGAAGTGGTAAGGAAACCGAAATCCCTTTTTCATCTATAATCGTGACTGAATCCGCTCTGAATTTGAAGTCATAGGCACTGGATGTTTTAATGCTGTCCTGGGGCAATTTCTTACTTATAGAGAAGGGGGGAGGCCAGCGCTGGGTGGTCTGTATATTTCCTACCTCATAATAGCTTACATTCAGCTGTAACTCTTCCACTACCTGTTTTAAAAGGCGGTAGGATTTAAGAACCTCAATTTCGTTGTCCAGATTGATCTGGGGTTTTCCACTGAGAAAGGACATGGCATCGGAAGCGATGTTCATTTCCTTGGATTCGTCTATAATTTTAATCTTGGCCACGGAACTATAGGTGACCGAAGCATATTTTAGGTAGAAAAAAGCCGCGAAAATGGTGGTTACAACGGCTCCCAGGAACCAGGGCCAATAGCGAAGGTATTTGAAAATTTCTTCCTTTAGGTCGAAGGAATTTTCTTCCTCATATTCATCTAATACATAGGATGATTCTTTCATAATTTATTTCGTAATTAAGACGAGAGAGGTTAATATTAGGGAGGCTACAGAAATCAGGGTACCGGTATTGCCTATAAAACCTGCACTTTTTACTTTGGGGCCATTAGGGTTTACCACAATAAAGTCGTTGGGTTTTATATAGTAATAGGGGCTGTTAAACCAATCCGTCTCGGTAAGATCTATGTTGGTTACGGTTCGTTCCCCATTTTCTTCCCGAATAAGCATGATATTGTTGCGCTCCCCGTTAATGGTAAGGTCCCCGGCATAGCCCAAGGCCTGGGGCAGGCTAATCTGCTGTTCGGTAAAGCTATAGGTGCCTGGGTTTTTAACTTCCCCCAATACGGTGACCTTGGCATTGAGCAGGCGTACGCTGACATTAGGTTGCACCAGATGTCCTCCTTTTTCCAAAAGTTGTTGCAGTTCCGTTTCCAATTGGGCCGTAGATTGGTCTGCCACCGCCAATTTTCCTAGGACCGGATACACTATAGTCCCTTCGGTAGAGACTAGATACCCCTGTAGTTTTATCAGCTCCAAATTAGATACATTGGTATTGGTAATGACTGGTCTGTTGTATGGCAAGGCTGTCTCAGTTATCAAGGCAGACACCTTAATGTCCAGGATGTCGTTGGGTTGAATCTTAGGGCTTTCATAATGGATTTGTTGGGGGGGCAGCATTTGGGCATCCTGAAAATAGAGGATGTCTTTTTTGGAGGCGCAAGATTGGAGGACCAGGACCAAAATGCCTAGCATATAGATGTGTTTGTTCATTAGTAATCTGTTATAAGATTCGAAAGTCGTTTTTCCAAATGATTTAATCGGCAAATTTAAGCGTTTTTCGGGATGTTACAACCCCGATTGTCTACAAATAGGTTAATTCTGAAGTGATTTTGTATAAGGTACTTAATTGATTTTGTGACGATTCGGTGATAAAGTGTTTATTACTCTATTATTATTCTTGAACTTCTTCTTTCTTATTGATATATTATTCTTTTCCTCTATATTTCGTTGTTAATACTTCCAAAACAAATTTAGGTGTTGAAACAAAATTACGTTTCCATAGCCGTTTTGGTTCCCGTATTAATCTTGGGAGCCATTCTAAGCCTAACTTTATCCAAAAAGGCCTAGATCGCTTTACCGTACCGGCGTAAAAGTCAAAAACAGCCCCAATAGAGGTGATTACCTGCGCATTTAACTGATCTTTGTGGACATGTACCCACTTTTCCTGTTTAGGAGCGGTCATTCCCACAAAAAGCACATCGGGTGCAAAGGTGTTGACTGTATTGATCATGGTTTTTGAATCTTCAACCGTGAATACAGGTTTATAGGGAGGTGAATAGCTAGATACCAAAATATTTGGATATTCTTTTACTACTCTTTTCTCTATGAGTTGTAGGGTGTCTTCAGATGCTCCTAAATAAAAAACTTTTTTTCCCTTTAAATTAGCTTGTTCCAATAGATATTGATGTACATCTGCTCCTGCAATTTTGTGGATTATTTGTTTTTTTAAAAATTTAGCCGCCCATACAATGCCTATCCCATCAGGTAATAATATGTCCGAAGCCCTCAATGCTTGTGCAAAAACTTCATCTTTTTTAGCTTCACAATAACTATGGGGATTTATAGTATTGATAACAGTTTTTTGTTGGGGTAATAGATTGGGGAAATCAATGGAAATTTTATATCCTAATAAAAGCATTAAACAATTTTTTTATGATTTAAATAAACATCTCTTCTAAAAAGGATAAGAAATATGGGATTTCATATTTTATTCTCTCGGCATGGCCCAATTTCACCCTTGGTATGGGGTCTTCTATTAGGAATTCAATCTTTTGCGCCAATGTTATGTGGTCTTTTTTAGGAACAAGGTAATTGATATTCCTCTCCTCAATAACATCTGGGATATCCCCTTCATCGTTAGGTATAATTGGTTACTAATGTTGCATAGCTCCCAAATTGACCAAACCAAAAGTTTCGTTGTAGTAAAAAAGAGGTAAAATAATTATATCCGAATTAGCAAATTTTTCCATTTTATCATTTCCATGTTTTCTGCCCGCATAATGGACAAAATCCCTTGAAATGTATTTTATAATTTCTTTTTTCAAAATCCGAAAAACTTATATTCTCATCATATTCAACAATGATATGTTGAAACTTAAAGCCTTTTTATTTTAATTGGAAATAAGAAATAACTTTTGTCCATCAACAAGGCATGATCATAAACAAGTATCGGAATTTGTTAAGGGATTGTATGGGCTATCTTAACAAGATTGGTGTTTATATATTAATTTCTCATGAGCAACTATTTCCTCTTCCGAAAATCGCATTTTAATATATTTTGCCGGATTGCCACCTGAAATAGAGTAAGCGTCCACATTCTTAGTTACAACACTCCCCGCAGCGATAATAGCTCCTCTGCCTATTTTAACTCCAGACATTATTATAGTGCCATAACCAACCCAAACATCATCTTCTATTATAATTTTTGATTCTAGGCCTAACCATATATAGTCAATATCTCTAATTTGAGAGGCTAATCGTGTAGGTGTGCCAATCTGTTTAAAATGATGATCATATTTGCCAACCAATGCGACATTATTTCCAAAAAGTACATTATCGCCAATTATAGCATCGCATTCAATTTGTGAGTATCGTCCAATATAAAAATTATCTCCAATAGAGATATGTTTTTTTGACCACATATATACCCCACGACCACAATGGAAATTATTACCTATAATTAAATCTTTAAAACGTATTTTTTTTAGAAATAAATTCCTTAAAAACACTATAATTTTTATTATGTTCATAATACTGTTTTATACAAATCTAACATTTCCTTAACTTTGGAAGTCCATGTTACTTCTTGTGCTCTTTTTAAAGCTCCATCAGAAAGTTTTAGTTGTAACTCAAAGTCTAATGCTAATTTTAAAACAGCTTCACTAAACAACTTTACACTAGTTTTGGAATTTATCATCGGAATTTTTAAGCCACATGTCTCATTTATAATAGTACCGTGGCCACAAGCGTCGTGACAAATTACCGGCAGACCATTCTGAATAGCTTCAGTAATTACATGTGGCGTTCCTTCTTTTAAACTTGTAAAAAAGAAAAAATTGGAGGACTTCATATTATTAATAACTTCCTTATTAGAAATACGTCCTAACCATGTGCAGTTTTTGTCAATTTGTAGATTTTTAGCCAACCTTTTACATTTTTTTTCATCAGGGCCATCTCCAATTATGATAAATTCAAAATCAATTTTGTTTCTAATTTTACTTAAAGTTTTAATAGCAATTGGTAATGCTTTCAAAGCTTGAAGTCTTCCAACCCATAAAATTTTTATTTTCGATTTGGATTTACTCACAGAACTATTGTTATTAATTATTTCGCAGCCTGTTTCACCTATCAAATAAGATTTTTGGCCAGAAATTTTATCCAATTCATCTTTAGATATAGAGGTTGCAGCAATTAAAACATTCGCTCTTTTTGCACTTTGTTGCACTCTGCTTAAATAACGTTTTTGATATTGATTAATTCCGTTTTTAATACAATAGAAAAAAATGTCCTTGGCACTCATACTCCACATATAACTTAATGGCATCTGATTAAAACCACCTACAGGTCCCCAAACAAAAGGCTTATCCTTAATTGACCATAAATAACCGGGTTCCCTAAAGCCTATCATATTTAATTGATGTATTAAGTCAATTTGGTGACAATTAATTATTTTTTTTGACCTTTTTAGAGCTTTTTGCTGCCATGTATTATAATATTTATAAAAGCTAAAAGAACCTTGTTTCCAGAAAAGTTCACGACCTCTATCTCCAATATCTTCATAATAGAACTGTGGGGTATATTTAATATTTATACCCGGTAGAACATCTTCTATTTCATTTTTAAAACCGATCTCGGTAATTACATATAACCGACAGTAATTAGAAAGATTAATAACCCAGTTCCATCCCATTCCAATCTCAGAACCCCAATTAGGACCACACGCATATGCTGATACTAATATATTTAAAGGTTTATCGTTCATTTAAAATTTTATTAATTGATGAAATAATACAATTTGATTGATTAATAGGATTGTAAACATTTTTAATGATTAGTTGACATGCTTTTTTATTTTCCGCTTTATTTTTATGATTATTTATCCAGAATTTCAATTTATTAATCAAATCATTAAAGTTATCGTATTCATATAAAGTTCCAGTTTCGCCTTCTCTTATTGATTCAACTTCAGGGTTTTGGTAATCCATATTATTATGGGTAATGACAGGAACTCCATAAGCTAAAGAATGGATGCAATTTAGTCCAACATTACCTGGCGAAATCATCAAGTCTGACATGGCAAAATATGCTGCTATTTCTTCCTCTTCGTAAAGCTCGCCTGCAAAATGTATGTTGTCTTTTAAATCCAAAGTTTCGACAGATGCTTTAAGACTTTCTAGTTCTTCTCCTTTCCCTATAAATATACAATTAACGGGAATGCCAGTTTGAATTAATTTTTTTACCGCTAGAACAATACTAGCAACGCCTTTATGTTTTACTAACCTTCCTATAAATATTAAAGTGAAATTTTCTGGATATTTAAATATGCGTTCTTTTTCGAGATTGACTTTTGCAATATTTAATGAATCTAAAACTTTAAACTGTTTTTCAGGTTGTAAGGAGTTATAAATTACAAACAATCTGTTTGGGTCATATCCATCCTTAATCATATTATCTTCTTGGTAATGACCGTAAAGTAATAAACCGTCACCTAGATATTTAAATAATAGAACTCTTAGAAATTTTTTAATACCTTTATCTTTACCCCGATTGCCATGCGTCCAATAAAGTACCTTTTTGCCCATTAGTTTGCAAATAAAGGCATATAGCCAAATAGGGAAGTGCGCAATAGCTCCTTCAAAAACAAATACTTTAAATTTAGATCTAAAAATTTCCTTAATAATACCTGTTTGCCATAATAAGCGTTCTGGTTTGTAAAAGTAATTTTTGGTCTTAACCCACCTTATATATTCCCCTTTTTCCGCAGAAGCATATGTAAAAGGAATTTGTTTTATGCTACCTTGTTCTTTAGTATCCCCAAAGAAGTAGAATCTATATTCTTTACTAATAGATGAAAGGTGCTGAAAAATCCCTAAACGGTAGAAAGGCATTAATTTACAAGCCATGAAAACATCTACTTTTTCTGACATATTATTTATCTAATTTATTTAACAAAATACGGGCTTCTTTTGGGTCGAAATTCCAAAATTTTGTTTTTGTTATTTTAGCGATTATTTCATCATCAAATCTATTCTTTATTGGTTTTGCAGGAACACCAACTACTATTGAATATGGTGCAACATCATTTAATACTACAGAACCTGCACCTATTACAGCACCATTTCCAATTGTTATACCTTGCCTAATTGTGGAATGAGTGCCAATCCAAACATCATTACCTATACGTGTTATTTTACCTCCAATATTTTTTTTACTTAAAAAATGAGAGGTTGAATACCACCAATAAGAATGTTCGGCACCTCCGAGCATAACATTTGGAGCAATTGAAGTATAGTTCCCAATATGAACACTATTCAGTATGCAATAAGGTCCTATGTATGTGTATTTATTTATAATTGAATTATTTATATGAGTGTGTTTTGAAATTACACTTTGAAATGATATTTTATTACCCCTAATAAGATATAGTGGGAAGTATATAATGTTTTTTAATTTAGGTATTGTAAAACGAAGTATTAATCTTAAATCATCCATTATAGACAACTTTTAAATGGTTTAAAATGAACATTTTTATTGCGAAATAGAAACCAAAATGTCGATTATTGAATTTAAAACGCTCAATAGGATTGTTTCCTAATGGTGAATATAAACTTTGTATTTTTTTATTTAATGATCTTTTTTTATTGATAATAATGGAATTATTACCCTCACATTGTCCCATATATGCTGGTAACAGGAATGATTTTATATTCTTTTTTGCAGCTCGAAGTCCATAATCAAAATCACCAAGGGAATGGATAAATGCCGGGTCAAGATTCCCTAAAATATTAAATACGTATTTTGGAATCAGAACGAAATTTCCATTAAATACTTCACATTGTTGTAAGTGGTTTGTGGGCAAAAGTTTTTCAAACTTGTGCTTACCGATTCTTTTGTACGCGCTATAAGTAGCTATGTTGTTCTCATCTTGCATAGCTCCACAAATAATTGATTCGTTGCCTACTTCATTAGATGCATTAATTGCATGAAATATAGACTTGGAGTAAATATTAGCGTCATCATTTAGCCACAAAAAATAGTCATATTCTTTCTTGTCTGTTGCAGCTTTCCAAGCAAATCGCATTCCTTGATTCCAAAATAACTTGCCATTTCCAATAATTATATTAACATGAGGAAAATTTTGTTTTACAGCAATAGAAGTACCATCGGTAGAACCATCATCTGTTAGGTAAACTTCTAATTTATAATTATTATACAGGTTAAGGTAATTAAATGATTGATAAAGTTTTTTTAAACAAAATAAAGTCTTTTGCTTACGATTGTGACAAGTAAGCAGGACTGCGATAGTATTTTTCATAGATGAATATAAATGGTAGGCTTAAAAAGAGTGGATAATTCATTAATTGTTCCCCTTGCATTAATGCAAAAATTGCGATAAGAAAAATCCATGGATGGTTGGTATTGTACTTTAAAATAAAAAAGGAATATAAAAATAAGCTAATTACTCCCATAGACGCCAAGAAATTACTAAACCCATTACCATGACCTAGTGCTCCTTCTTGTAGCCAAGGATGGTCGGCATAACGGGTACTGGAATGTATACCATTACCCACTAAGGGATGCTTTTTAATATAATGCCAATCAAATACTAAGGAACCAAACCTAGTGTTAGAAAAATCACCTTCTAATGATTTAGTTATTTCATATTGTCTATTTATTTTATCATTTAGGAACTCTAAATTTTGGTATAACATAAATCCTCCAATTACAAATAATGCAGCTATGGGTATTGTTATAAACTTATATTTGCGTGAAAACTCTGTAAATATAGTTGTTATAATTATAAGAAAAAATACAAAATAACCTGTTGTGCTATAGGTAGTGATTAAAGCAATAAGTATTATAAGAACTTTGAATTTATTTGTTTTTAACAATGCTCTAAGTCTTCCAAGGTAAAATAAAAAAGTTAAGTTTATATAGCATGCAAAAGCGCCAGGCTCCCAAAACATTCCAGAATTACGAAATCCGTCTGCTAATTGATTAAATATAATTACACTTCGAAGTGAATTATCTGAGTAAATATTCGTATTTTCTCTATAATACAGGGCAGGTATATCACCTAGTAAAAGGTTATAAAGGTAGCCCACTATACTTATTGCACTTAAAACAAATAGTACATTAAAATAATTATTTTTAAAAGTAGCACCAAGACGTACTATAATAATAAAACCCAAAGTTATCTTTAATAAAAAACCAATAGCTCCAGATATAGAAACAAAACCTAAAACAATACCTTGCAAGAAAAATATTCCACTAAAAATTAGAATGTACCTAAAGAATAATTTTGATTTATTTGTATTAAAATATATATAGTGTTTTAATGCTATTAATAATACAAATACGGCAAAAATATACTGTGCATGGTCTTCGCCGATGCTGAAAAAAGGATTTCCACTTAAAGCAAGAAGCAAAAATAAATAAATATAGTTTGTTATTCTTTTTGGTTTTAACTTCATCAAATGAAAGTTCTAATTTTCTTGGCTGGATTCCCTCCCCATATTTCATCAGGAGGAATATTTTTCGTGACAACTGATCCTGCTCCAACTATTGAGTTTTCACCAATTGAAACTCCCTTTAAAATTGTTGAATGAGCACCAATGAAAACAGAGTTCCCAATTTTTACTGGAGCTGTTTTAGTTCCTGCATGATCTGTTTTAGAATCCAATCTGGATTCAGCATTTAAACTGTGGAAATCCGTATCATAAATTACGACATTACCGCCTATTTTAACGTTGTTCCCAATAAGAATATGTTGGTTACACACAATAGCCGTACTACTTATTCCAACATTTTTACCGATTATAAGCCTTCCATTATTTCCTACAATAAAACTACATTTGTTAAAACGGCCAATTGGGTTTGCGTTTTCCCGATTATTGGAACGAAAGTCCTTCTCAATAATACACACACCTCCTCTACCCACATTTACTTTCGGCCATCCGCTGTTCGAAAAAGTGGTAAATTGAACACCATTAATATAAAAAACGAAATAACTCATTAACCAATCTATAGGTTTTAAAAACTTATTAGCAAGGAATTGAATCCCTTTAAAGAAAAAGACAATAATATTTTGCATTAGATTACCATATTTATAATTAAAACAGTCTGCACTAATATTATTTATTCCAAATACCTTTTGCACTATGGTTAATCAATTTTTTATATTGAATAGGCATAAATAATAGGTTTATAATGATACAAATACTTGTACTTAATATAATTCCGGGGAGGCCGAAGTGCAGATATTTTGCTAGGAATATACTTAAAGGAATATTTAAAGCCATTGTAAAAAGACTCACAATCAAATGTAATTTTATCTTACCTACTCCATTTAAAAAATAATTATAGACCATGCTTAATGTGAGAATTGCAACATTAAAGGCCATTGCTAGTGTTAGAAAGAACGTTATCTTTACTTTGTCACCGACCCAAAATTTATAAAACCAGTCCGATAATAGAACCATAATCGCCAGAGCGAAAGGAATAAGTAACCATAATTTCTGAATATTAGATACGGATTTTTTTATCCAGACAAAATCCTTCTTTGTAAAAGCTTCTGTAAACGAAGACCAATATGGAGTTATAATAATTGTATAGGTCATGGTAACAATGGAAAAGTATTTAAAGGCAACATTATAGGGTACAACCTCCTCTGGCCCAAAAAGTCTACTGATAATAAAGTTATCAGTAGAAAACATAACCATTGCAGCTATTTGTACAACAAAAAACTTAAAGCCCAATCCGGTTATTTCCTTTAAATATTTTTTTTCCCAAAGGAAATATTTAGGCTTAAAAGTTTTGAATGTTGTTTTAAATGCAAAGAAATTTAGTCCAACCAAAATCAAAACAGGCAAAGCTGAAAAGATACTTCCGAAAATTAGCAAAGAATTCCTATCAGTTTTAGTCAAAAGATAGATGACTAATAATGATAATGCTTGCCCTAGAAATTGAATTTTTCCTTGTATAGAATGATTTTGATCTGCTTGATAAATACTAGTGATTAATTTTGCGACCAATTGAAGGCTGAAAAAAGTAAATATGATTGGCAATAAAATGGATAATTCCCCTTGTAAATTAGAACTAGTATTAAATAATTGAGCCCAATCAATAAATTGGTTTACGAAGAAGAAAACAATAACTAATAATAAACTAATTCCGCCTATAGTAAAATAAGCAGTACTTACAAATACTTGGGCGTCCTTATTATTCCCAAGAGCTTGGGCCTCAGCAAGCTTATTTCTAAGCCCGTTACCTAAACCTATATCAAAAAAGGAAAACCAAGCAATAAAGGAAGTTAGTGTAAGCCATACCCCATAATTTTCCGTATCTAGATAATTAATAGTTAGTGGTACTAACAGAAAATTGGCTATAATACTACCAATTTTATAAAACATTGACCAGCCAATATGCTTTATAATATTTTTAGTACGGGAACTTTTAATTCCTAACCTATTGTATGTTTTGAAAATTAAATCTCGCAAGGCGTTATATTCTTACCTGTTTAAACTCCTTAATATTTTCTAGGAACCATTTATAAGTTCTCTGAATCCCATCTTCTAGATTAATTGAAGCTTCCCATCCTTCAGTTTTTAGTTTATCTACGTTCATAAGCTTTCTTGGTGTACCATCGGGTTTACTGCTGTCCCAAATAATTTGACCTTCGTGACCAACAATACGCTGAATAGTTTCTGCCAATTCCTTAATCGTTAGGTCACTTCCGGTACCTACATTATATAGGTTTTCTGATAGCTTATTTTCCAAAGTGAAACAAACTGCATCTGCCATATCGTCCACAAAAAGGAACTCCCTCAAAGGAGAGCCGCTGCCCCATAATTCCACGGGCCCATTACCCTTAACCTTTGCTTCATGAAATTTACGTATCATGGCGGGCAATACATGCGAGGATTTTAAATCGAAATTATCGTGGGTACCATATAAATTGGTAGGCATAAGGCTCACGTAATCCTTTCCAAATTGTTTCCTTATAGCTTCGCAAGCTTTTACTCCGGTAATTTTAGCAATGGCATACCACTCGTTGGTGGGTTCCAAGCTGCCTGTTAGAAGGTACTCTTCCTTCAAGGGTTGTGGAGCTAGTTTGGGATAGATACAAGAACTCCCTAAAAAAATGAATTTCTCTACATTGTACTTATGTGAAAAATCGATTAGATTATTTTGGATTTGCATATTTTCCATCAGGAATTGATAGGGAAATTCGCTATTAGCCAAAATTCCTCCTACGCGTGCTGCGGCATCTATGACTACTTCGGGTTTTTCTGTTTCAAAAAAGGCCTTTACTTCAGCTTGATTTCGCAAGTCAAGTTCTTTAGAGGTTTTTCCAATTAGATTCGTATAGCCTTCAGCTTCTAATTTTCTCCAGACGGCCGAGCCTACCATACCTCGGTGGCCGGCGATGTATATTTTAGATTGTTTATTCATTTTATTGGCGTCTTTTTTACTCGTAATAATTCATAATGGTATAGCCACCATCTTTTAGGTATTGATCTTTCTGCATCAGTTTAACGTCACTTTGCATCATATCTTTTACCAAGTCTTTAAGCTCATACTTACATTCCCATCCCAATTTGGTCTTAGCTTTGGTAGGATCTCCTATTAAAAGCTCTACTTCGGTCGGCCTAAAGTATTTGGGGTCTACGGCCAAGACTTCTTTCCCTATTGGCAATTGGTGTTCTGGGTTGTTACAGGCTTTTATATAGGCCTTTTCGTCTACGCCAGTTCCTTTGAAATCTAGCTCTATACCCACTTCTGCAAAAGCCATACGTACAAATTCACGCACTGTTGTGGTTTTTCCGGTAGCAATTACCCAATCTTCAGCTTCCTCGGCCTGTAGGATCATCCACATCATACGAACATAATCCTTGGCATGCCCCCAGTCGCGCTGCGCATCCAGATTTCCTAAATAGAATTTATCCTGTAACCCCAATGCAATACGGGAGGTTGCTCTGGTAATTTTACGGGTCACAAAAGTTTCTCCCCGGATGGGGGATTCGTGATTAAATAAAATACCATTACATGCATACATGCCATAGGCTTCCCGGTAGTTAACGGTAATCCAGTAGGCATACATCTTGGCAACAGCGTAGGGGCTACGAGGGTAGAAAGGGGTGGTTTCCGATTGCGGAACTTCCTGTACCTTGCCATACAATTCTGAGGTAGAGGCCTGATAGATTCGAGTCTTTTTTTCTAAACCCAGTAAACGTACAGCATCTAAAATTCGTAAGGTTCCCAATCCATCTGCATTTCCGGTATATTCTGGCACCTCAAATGAAACATGAACGTGGCTCATAGCGGCCAGGTTGTAGATTTCATCGGGTTGAATTTCTTGAATTAAACGAATAAGGTTGGTACTATCGGTCATGTCCCCATAGTGCAACACAAAATTACGGTTCTCTATATGTGGATCTTGGTATAAATGATCCACCCTGTCTGTATTAAATAAGGAGGAACGTCGTTTTAAACCATGAACAATATAACCCTTCTTTAAAAGAAATTCACTTAAATAAGCGCCGTCCTGACCGGTAACGCCGGTGATAAATGCTACTTTCTGACTCATAATATTAATGTAATAATGTAGGCTTTGATAATTTTGCCTGGTTGTATATTGCTTTTACTTTATCTGAGTGTCCTTTTTTCATCAAGAAAAGAACATCCTTGGTATCTATAACCAATATGTCTTCTATACCTATACCAAATACCTCTTTGTCAGTAAGGGCATGGGTGTTATGATTTTCTTCACCATTGATGGTGTTTAAGTCGTTTATAGGCTGCTTTTCATGGTAATCTAGAATGGCATCAAAAGACCCAAGGTCGGTCCAGAAAAAGGAGGAAGGGACCACCTTGATGCGGTCACTCTTTTCAAAGACGGCATAATCCACGCTTTCACTGGGAATAGCTTTCATAGCATCTTGAGGAATTAACCCATCGGAACTTTTATTACAAGCTTCAACACTGGCTTTAAAAATTGCCGGTTGGTGTTTTTTTATTTCTTCCAAGAAAACCCCGGCCTTAAAACAGAACATACCACTATTCCACAAAAAGTTACCTTTTTCTAAGAATTCGAGCGCGGTCTTATAGGCGGGTTTCTCGGTAAATCTTACTACCCCCTCCTCTTGGTGTTCTATATATCCAAATCCGGTTTCGGGCCTCGTAGGTTGCATACCAAAGGTTACCAAATAACCTTCTTTTGCCAATGTTATGGCACGATCGAGGCTTTTAAGGTATAGGTCACTATCACCTATCATTTGGTCTGACGGTGTAACAAACAGAATATCCTCAGCATCTACGTTTAGACAAGCTAGTGTAATTGCCGGTGCCGTATTACGACCAATAGGCTCTATAATTTTTTTAGACAGGGGTTGTTTTAATTCAGCCGCCTGTTGTTTGGCCGCCTCGTATTGCTTTTCATTGGTAATGATCATAAAATCATCTACCAAATTGGCATTTCGGATTACCGTTTCCTGAAACAATGATTTCCCATTAAACAATTGTAAAAACTGTTTTGGTCTGCTTTCACGTGATAAGGGCCATAATCTGGTGCCGGAGCCTCCGCTAAGAATTACATTATAAATTTTATTCAATTGATCTATTTTTTTATTTCAAATTCCCCCAATACCACTCCACGGCCTCTTCAATACCCTTATCAATGGTATGGCTTGGGGCATAATTTAATAGGCGCTTTGCTTTGTCTACTGAGGCTAAGGAATGTGGAATATCTCCTTTACGATTGGGACCGTGTTTAATTTCTACTTTCGCAATTTCAGGGTCAAAAGTACTCAAATGCTTTTTAAGCAGGTCCGTTAACTGCACTAAAGTAGTTCTATCACCTACCGCGGTATTGTACACTTGGTTCAGGGCATCTTTATTATCGGTGGTGATGGCACGGAGGTTCATTTGTACCACATTGTCTATATAGGTAAAGTCACGCGAATAGGTACCGTCCCCATTAATTAAAGGACTCTCGTGTTTCATAAATTGTTTTACAAACAAGGGAATCACCGCCGCATAGGCGCCATTAGGATCTTGTCGCCTCCCAAAAACATTAAAATACCGTAAGCCTATGGTATTTAAGCCATAGGTGTTAAAAAAGTTGTCAGCATAGAGTTCATTTACATATTTGGTAATGGCATAAGGGGATAAGGGTTTGCCAATAGTCTCTTCCACCTTTGGTAAGGCCACATGATCCCCATAGGTGGAAGAACTCGCAGCATATACAAAGCGTTGTACTCCGGCATCCCTAGCCGCTACCAGCATATTTAAAAAACCACCTACATTTACGTCGTTAGAGGTAATAGGGTCGGCAATAGAACGCGGTACCGAGCCTAAAGCGGCCTGGTGCAACACAAAATCCTGCTCCTTACAGGCCTGGTGACAAGTATCCAAATCGCGGATATCGCCTTCTAGTAGCGTAAAGTTCTTGTTTTCTATAAACGGTGCTATATTATGCTTGTGGCCCGTAGCAAAATTATCCAAACAGGTGACCTTGGCGTTGAGAGAGAGTAGGGCTTCAATTAGATTTGAGCCAATGAACCCAGCACCCCCAGTAACTAGTATATTCTTTCCTTCTAATTGTCTAAATTGCTCTAAATTCATGGTTTATTTTCTTGACCTGTGAAATAAGATTTGAGGCGATTCCCCAAATACATTTTTCCATAGTGTGTTTTTAAATATTTTTCTCTTTTTATAGCATCCTCTTGTGATAAACATCCTTCAAAATAAATTAATTCTAAAGGTCGACGATGTTTTGTAGATGGAACATTTCCTTTTTGATGCGCCTCAAATCTTAATGGCAAATCTTTTGTGTAGCCAGTATATTTCTTGCCATCCTTTTTACTTAGTAAAATATACACATAATAAAAGCCTACCATTAGCCATTATTTCACGGGTTAAAAACCGGCTCCGCCTGTCACTAGGATGTTCTTATCTTTTAATTTATTAAACTGTGTTGTATTCTTCAAGGTTCTATAGTTTAATAGTGCTTATTGTTTGATTACACGGAGGCGGTATTAATGAAACGTTTCCATTTAAGGCTCTTTTCACCAAAATTAATCAACAATCCCACTTCTGATTTGGTTGCTTTAAGGTAGTTTATTACCTGGGCTTCCATATTTTTATGAATAAACTCGGTCGCTTTTATTTCTACGATAATCTTGTCAAAACAGAGGAAATCGGCGATGAAATATTTGTCCAACAACTCTCCATCATAGGAGATACGTAATCGCTGTTGTTTTTTATAAGGGACTTATGCTTTTATGAGCTCCTTCTCTAATGCCTCCTCATATACTGACTCCAGAAAACCTTTACCAAGGACTTTGTGTACATTCATACATGCCCCAATAATTTTATAGCTTTCTTCTTCGTGTATTAGTGGACTCACAATCCGTGAAATCCGTTTTAATCAGTGTAATCTGCGTTTTATTATAGTTTACCGTTTGCCTTCTCTCCTAAAATTCCTTTTACATCGTAGACCACCGCATTTTTTGATTTTAGGGTTTCAAAATCCAGGGCCAAGAATTCTTTATGTCCTACGGTGAGTACAATGGCGTCGTATTGTGCTTCCGGGATTTCTTGAGTGGTGGTAAGGCCATATTCGTGCTTGACATCGGCGGGTGCGGCCAAAGGATCGTAGATGGTAACTTCTGTTCCGTATTGTTGTAGTTCTTGAACTACATCCACTACCTTGGTGTTACGTACATCCGGGCAATTTTCCTTGAAGGTAATGCCCAATACCAAGAGTTTGGCCCCTTTTACCTTTATGTCGTTTTGCAGCATCAGTTTAATAACTTCCGAGGCTATATATGGCCCCATAGAGTCGTTCATACGTCTTCCTGCCAAAATAATTTCTGGGTGGTAGCCCAACTCCTGGGCTTTTTGTGCCAGATAATATGGGTCCACCCCTATACAGTGCCCACCTACCAGGCCTGGTCTAAAGGGTAGGAAATTCCATTTGGTACCTGCGGCTTCCAACACGGCCTGAGTATCGATCTCCATTTTATTAAAGATTTTGGCTAATTCGTTTACAAAGGCGATGTTGATATCGCGCTGGGTATTTTCTATTACTTTAGCTGCTTCCGCTACTTTTATGGTTGGTGCTAAATAGGTGCCGGCAATGATTACCGAGGCATATAAGGCATTTACCTTTTGTCCTACTTCGGGAGTAGAACCTGCGGTGACCTTTAATATTTTTTCTATCGTATGTTCCTTGTCCCCCGGGTTGATACGTTCTGGGGAATAGCCAACAAAGAAGTCGGTATTGAATTTTAGTCCGCTGTGCTTTTCCAAAACAGGCACACATTCATTTTCGGTGACACCAGGATATACAGTGGATTCGTAAATAACGATATCACCTGCCTTTAATATCTTGGCAACAGTTTTACTGCTATTAAACAAGGGTGTAAGGTCTGGACGGTTGTTCTTATCTACCGGAGTGGGAACGGTAACAATATAGTAATTGCAGTCCGCAATATCTTCTATGTTGGCCGTGCAGAATAAACCAGTTCGCTGTTCAGAAGCAACTTCACCTTGCTGAGTTCCATTAAGCGGGTTTTCTTGCAACAACACGGATTGCAATACGTCATCTTCCACTTCCAGTGTGCTGTCGTGCCCTGTGTTGAGGACAGCTATTCTAGGTTGGTTGATATCGAATCCAACAACTGGGTATTTGGTGGCTAATAAACGTGCTAGGGGCAGGCCTACATAGCCTAGGCCTATGACCGCTATTTTAATGTTGACCTCCATGAATAAAAAGATTTTTAGTTACAGTGATCGTTGTTTGTAATTGGCAACCATTAGGTTTGTTAATTACTATGGATTTGTAAATTAAGTTATTTAAATATCATCTCTTACCTCCCCAAGGGATTACAAGGCATACCCTACATTCTTTCCTGATCAGCAACCAGGGGGAGGCGTATAGGGAATTGAGATGGTGTTTTACCCCTATATCCTTCTTCGACTTCGCTCAGCCCATGCCTAAAGGGGACCTTGGTTTCGGATTATCTGTCAATTTCCACCCTTTAGGGTCGGGGAAGGGAAATTGAAATTATTGTTGTTTTTTTATTTCTTACCTCCCCAAGGGATTACCAGGCGTACCCTACCTTCCTTCCTTGTCAGCAACCAGGGGGAGGCGTACAAGAGAGGGATGGCCAATAATAAAATGGGTAATTGGGTATTGATATCCAGATCTTTGATGAGCAGGGTCAACACTATGGCCAGTATATTTAAACCTCCAATAATAAGAGAGGCCTTAATGTGAGGGAATCCCAAATTTAAAAGACGGTGGTGTATATGGTTGCGATCCGCACTAAAGGGACTTCTTTTTTGATGGACGCGGATAATAAAAACACGTAGGGTGTCCAACAAGGGGTAGGAAAGGATGGCCAAGGCTATAATGGGCGCCTTTACAAAGTCGGTCCCGGAATTGGCGGTAGCATTAAATGCCAAAAAAGAAATGGCCTGGTAGGCCAAAAGGAAGCCGATAAACATAGATCCGGAATCTCCCATAAATATTTTGCGTTTGCTGGAAATATTAAAGCACAAAAAACCGATCAAAGCCCCTACCAGGGTAAAGGAAATCAATATCAAGTCTTGGCGCTGGCTTAGAAAAAAGAAACCGCCAAAAGTAAGGCTGCACACAATACCGATCGTGCCGGCCAAACCATCTATACCGTCTATCAGGTTAAAAGCGTTGATGACCACAAGAAATACAAAAATGGTGAGCAATACGGAAAAGAAATAAGGGAGCTCATGTACCCCCATAATGCCATTAAAACTTAAGATCCTAAGGTCTGTAAACAATACTGTAATGGCAGCTGCAAAGGTTTGAATGCCCAATTTTTTAATAGGGGAGAGGCCAATAAGGTCGTCCTTTACGCCAATGGACATCAGGATAAGGGTGGCCGCCAATACGGTAAGTACGTTGACCAACTGGAATGCCGCCAATTTTATGGGCAGCGCCAACAGGATGAGGGAAAGGGCATAGGCAATAAAGGCCACCACGCCGCCCAGGGTAGGGGTCTTGCGCGTATGGGCACTGCGATCTCCTGGTTCATCCATCAAGTTTTTGGACCGTACCACTTTAATGATGGTGGGGTAGAACTTTAGGGATAACAGCAAGGGAAGCACTATGGACACCACTACCAAAAGGTATTGGCTATTAAGAATAAAATTTATAAAATGCATGAAGGGTTTATTTGGTAGGTCATGTTTTATGCTCAAGGGAATTGGTCCAGTTGGACATTTTTACTAGAGCAAAGCAACTTTTTTATAAAAAAACATTAGATTTTTTTAATGGCTATATATAGTCGCAATACCTTGATCGTCAGTAATTCTTATTCTTTTTGGATTGTTGCTGCTTCACGGCTCCGCCGTCGTGAGTCACATGGAATGAGCCCTCGGTAGAGTAGGTGATTATGACAGTTAGCGGCTGTTTAAGATACTCTAAAACCAGCTTGTTTTAGCAGTGCCAAAATTACGAAAAGATGGGGCTATTGCAAACCTTTAACAAAAATAAACGGTTTTTAATTTGTAAAGCTCTTCCTACGTACTTACAACCAAAGCATTGTGGCTTTCCAAGGCCAAGTTGTTGCTGGTGTTTATATTTAAATATGTTGCTGTATGTTAAGGTCGTTTTACTGTCATGGTGGTTTGGGAAAACTTTTAAGGGGAGATCTGTAAAAAGCTAGGAGGGAGGAGGTATTATTGCTATTGCGCTCATGAGATTTTAATTTAGGGGGTTGATTAACCTTCTTTCATTTTACTCAAGTGGTGTTTATTGTTTTTTATCTGTTTTCGTGAATCTAAAATTTAAAGAATGTGTTGAATCCTTTTTAGGGAGTTTTCTAATTTTAGATTTCTTTGCTTGTCCAAAATCTTCGGGCTTAACATGATTTCGGTGGTTAGTTGAGCCTATTGAAGATTTCATGAATTCCTGTAAAAATCAATAGACTAGCTTATGAATAATGAAACCGACGTAGGAGGGTGATTAATCTTCTTTCATTTTCTTTGCTTGTCCAAAGAAAACGAAACAAAAGAAAAGACACTCCTTCATTAGGTGTCCCCAAAAATCTAGGGATTTTTGGGACCGCCTCCATGGCCTAAATTATTTCCAAGGCTTCAATAATTTTTTACGGCCATGTCAGCTACACTACAGAAGGAGATCGTCCCAACAACGGACTTTTACCCTAAAACTTTAAACCTGAAACTGTTCATTGCCTCGAATTTTCAAACTTCCAACGAAAATTTCATTCTAACTACTAATCACGGATTACTGAAGACAAATCAATGTCTATTGCTAGATGTTCACTTTTCCATCTGCTTTTCAAACCAATTTTGCTATGCTGCGCTGCATAAAATCATCAATTTGCCGAGAGGTAGGCATGAAAGCGGACAGGTATGGTCGACTGGCTGGCGTAGTCACTTCGACAGCGTCCCTTTTCGGGACGACGAGAAGTCGCACCTACTTGCCAAGAGCAAGCTCACTAGATATTTATTTAGAGGTATTAGTGAACCATCAGTTTTTCCTCATTTATAGATCATCCGATTTTGGTAAGTGAGAATATGTATTGTTCGGTCTAGGTTCTAAGCTCTAGCGTCTTAATTCCCAATTCCCAATACTCCCATTAAAGCGTTACATCGGAAATTTTGGCAATCACCTTATAGCCCAAAACGGGGAGTATTAATTGTAGTTTATTTTTTCCCACTTTGGCGATGACCCCTGCCTGGTCTTTAAGGGCTCCTTTTTTAAAGGAAACCTTATCGCCGGGCTGTAGTTGGGTAATAACGGCGTCTTCCAGAACAGTGTCCTCCAAAAAGTTGCGCAGTATTTGCATTTCTTGGTCCCGGATGACTGCCGGGCTCCCCAACCAATGCAAATAACGCACCACATAAGGTATATTGAATACCAGGTTGCGGTTCTTTTCTATAAGTTTTACAAAAACATAGGATTTAAAATAAGGGGAGCTGACCTTTTTTTTGCGGTCGCTCCATTGGCGCATTTCGGTATAGACCGGGCAATACGCTTCTATGCCCATATGGTTAAGCTTTTCATAGGTCTTTAATTCGCATTGTGGTTTTGTATAAAGCACAAACCATTGGGGCGAAGTTTTCTGTTCTGGCATCGCTTAAGGGTTAGTGGTTAGGGGTGTACATACTAAGTGGTCCTGATGCGGATAGCCATCAGGGGCGCTAGGAGAAAACTGGGGTAATGGGTCATTGGCGACCAATTCCTTGAAAATGGAAGAAGTGAAATATCCAAGCTGCGGCTTGCGGCTTCCCATCAATAGGGTTGATTTAGGTTCAAAATCAATTCTTGTGTTTTTACAAAACTTGGGATTAATATGATTGGACATTTTTTTGATGTTTGGCTGTATTTGTTGGTGGGAATCCAGTGAAATCATACTTTCAATTTACGCATTTTGTTCTTTTTTTTATCATCGGTTTTCGTGAACCTGCAATTTAGTTCATTAATTTTTATTTGTTATTCCAGGGTTTTCATAAACCTTCAGTTTTTTTGCTGTCCCATGCCACCGGTTAACTAAGTTCATAAATACCTTCTTTTTTCATTTTACTCCAATAGTTTTTATTGTTTTTTATCTGTTTTTGTGAATCTACGATTTAGTTCATGAATACTTTATTCCAAAATAGACAAGCGATTAATAAAACGAACAGGGGACTTCAAATAAAGGTTTGCTGTACCTTTGTCTATTGTGTTTTTTTAAGTATTCATGAATGCTTGGCATTTGGTCGATGCAAAAAATGAAGACCATATAACCCCCGATTTATGGTGTTTCTCCATATTTTTTAGGCTATAACTCCCTTTTATTTGCTCTTTGTATTTGTCTGTGGCCTTCCGCTGATTAGACCGTAGTTGAATCCTATATTAGCCCATAAAATTATTTAGCTGGGATCGGAGCATGGCCCATTTTCTTTTCTGTTGCCAGGTTCGTTTTTCACCAAAGAGTATAAAGAATAGCCAAGGAGAGGCATAGAACAGTGGTACGGTCAGAATCAATACAAACAATTGTAGGTTTATAGGCAGGTCCTTGACCAATACGGCCAGCCCTATGACCAGAATATTTATGGCAGCAATTGCTAAGGTAGCCATTTTATGGGTTAGGCCCAGGTCCAATAGCTTGTGGTGTATGTGGTTACGGTCTGCGCTGAAGGGGCTACGCTTTTGTGCAATACGAACCATAAAGACCCTAAGGGTGTCCAAAATGGGATAGGAGAGGATGGCCATGGCCATAATGGGTGCATATGGCATGGTAATTGGCGCATCTGTGCTGGTATGGAACTCCAAAAAAGCAATAGCTTGGTAGGCCAATAGAAACCCAATAAACATGGACCCGCAATCGCCCATAAATATTTTGCGATGGGTAGAAAGGTTAAAACGTAAAAAACCGAGCATGGCGCCCACCAAAGAAAAAGAAATGACTACCATTAACAATTGCCCATTTAAGAAATAGAAGGCTCCAAAGGCAGTAGACACGATAGCGCCAATGGTTCCCGCCAAACCGTCTATACCGTCTATCAGGTTAAAGGCGTTGATTACGGCCAGGAAGACAAATATGCTAAATAAAACCGAAGCCAAATAAGGCAGTTCCTCCAATCCCAAAATGCCGTAGCAGCTTATGATCCTTACGTCCGTTAATACCACAATAAGGGCAGCTGCCAAAAATTGAGTTGTAAATTTCTTGCTTGGAGCCAGTCCTAAAAGATCGTCCTTGATGCCCAAAAACATGAGGGTAATGCTGGCCGCCAAAACGGATAGGAGTTTTATGAGGTCTGCCTGGGACAGGTCTAAAAACATGCCCAAAGTAATAAGGGTCAGAGAAAGGCTAATAAACATACCAACCCCTCCTAGGGTAGGTGTTTTGGCAGTATGCATGCTCCGGTCAACAGGCTCGTCCATTAGGTTTTTGGACTTTACCAGATGTATAATTATAGGGTATAACCTTAGGGAGAGCAATACAGGTGATAGTAAAGCAACACCAATCAAAAGGTGGGTGTTGGTCAATAATTCATATAAATATGCCATCTTCAGTGTTTAGCCCATATGGATTTGGTTCATTAATTTAAATTAATGCACTGTTCTGCTACTCTGTTCAGGGGGAATAAAAGGAGTAAAAAGTAAAATTTAGCGTCTAAGAATCTTACCTTTTGATAAAAAATAAAACTTATAATAATAAGATTATTTATCATTTCAACAATATTTCGTATTGCTTATTCGATTAAACGCTTTATTTTATCTCTAACGTGCTTGGGTGTCCATGGTGTCAAAAATAGTCATTATTATTTCAATAATACAAATCGAAATGGTTATGAAATGATTAGGATTTTGTGAATTTACACCAAGATCTTAACCATAAATGTTTTAATATGATAGTTTTTACTAGTGAGGCATAGGACTGTTCCTGTGCAATATGGTGTTTGATATTTACCCTTGATGCGCTAATTGTGTTAATAAAACATTGAAAAGCGTTAAAATAAATACTCGTTTTAAAAGGAGTTGGCCGCAATTTTTCTGGGTACGGCACATAAAGGCTAGGCTTGTGAAATTTGTGAGTTCCCCCGAACACTATTTCAACAAGCCCGCCAATATATTTTTCACTGTTTTAATGTTTTTTACTCCCATAGTGCCCTGTCTTTTTTTCTTGTTTCCTGGGGCAAACCTAGCATTATCCAAGGGCAAATCCTTGCGGTTTTCCGCAGGCCTCTTTTCTCTGCTTTTCCCCTGCAGGAAAGCCTTGTCGAAGGCACATCTTCGGAATCCATTTAAAAAGGGAGTTTGATATGATGTGTGAGAGATTATTTTATTGATTTTAAGAAGGTAGAGCAAGAACAATGCCTTAAAGTGCTGGTCGTCATGTATTTTTTAAGTTATTGAATTTCAGTACTTTAATAATAGTGAAAATGATATGCCATAATTCGTTGTGGGGCATAATTACCCGGATGGGGAGAAATTGGCCACTGTTTCAATTTGAAAATGAGGAAATGGGTTGGTGGTAAGTGACGATTTTTGAGGTAGGATTTGTTCTCTCTCCTTGAGAGTGCCTGTCCCGTTCCTATGCGGGGGTCATGAGGAGGGCTTTTTGTCACTTCGACAGAGTCTCATTTCGGGACGACGAGAAGTTACACATACAGGGCTGGAACTACTTGTGCGATTTAGCTCATGACATAATTATTTTAGGGGTATTCGTGAACCTTCGGTTGAGCTATTTGTGTGATTTCTCATATGCATTCGAAATGACTGGTCGGCAACTTTTAATTTTTAAACATTGTACTTAAACATTATTAATTGTTAACTGTAATCCCTTCTCGATACAAATTTGCTCCTCTTCGTTACTCAAATTCACTCGAAGTGATGGGCGGTAGCTATTTAGTGTTGAGAACTGGTTTGGTGCAGCCCGCCAACTTCCCAAACCAATTTTATTTCGCTACGCTTCATAAAACCACCTGCCCGACCGGCTGGCGGGCTCGAAGTGACGGGCGGACCACTGACTACTGTTCACTGTTTACAATCTCCCCTTTACTTCGATTTCGACTAAGCTCAATCTCCGTAAGGACCTTGAATCTTGAACATTAAACTTAGAACTTTAAACTGTTTCAGACGCTGAAAACTGTTTACTGATTACTTCTCCCTTATTCCAACCCATAAAAATCCACTGCATTCTGTCCCATAATGGCATATTGTTCCGCAGTGCTTAGGCTGGAAATAAAATTGGTGGTCAGGTCTATTACCTGGGTATAAGATCCCGCAATTAAACATACGGGCCAATCGGAGCCGTACATACAGCGTTCCGGGCCAAAGGCCTCAAGCGTCAAATCCATATAAGGGTGTATTTGTTCAGGGGTCCAATTGTTGTTATCGGCTTCTGTAATCATGCCCGAGATTTTGCAATGCACATTCTCGTGTTTGGCCACTTCTTTCATCATGGCTGCCCAACCGTCATAAAAACCGTCCTTGATATAGGGCTTGGCTATATGATCGATAACAAATTTCTGGTTGGGGAATTTTTTTACCAGCTCTAGCGTAGCCCCCAACTGATGTGGAAAGATAAGGATGTCATAGACTGCTCCGTAGTGTTCTAATTTTGAAATCCCACGTAGAAAGTCGGGCCGCAATAAGAAATTATGGTCGGCCTCGTCCTGAACTATATGCCTATATCCTTTTAAATGTTTGTCCTTTGCATATTTTTCCAGGTCGCTTTCCACCTCGGCACTTCTTAAGTCTACCCAGCCTACAACGCCTTTTACGAAAGCGTTGTTATGTGCCAGTTCCAAAAGGAAATCGGTTTCCGCCAAGGTCTGGTCCGCCTGTACGGCCACACAACCATCCACACCGTTTTTGGCAAATACCGGTTTTAGGTCCGAGGGTAAAAAATCCCTGCGGATAACGGTCATTTGTTCGTTGATCCATGAGTGGTTTATAGGGCTGTACTTCCAGAAATGTTGATGAGAATCTATGATCATGTTAAAAGGTTTAATGTTATAAAGTTTAAAGTTTTCTGGGTTTGATGTTTTTTCTTTTATGGTCTTAATTTATCTGCGATTATAAGGAAATTCCCCTTTTCCAAGGGATAAAATCGTTCTGCTCCAATCTAACGGCCGCTGGAGTAATATTACCACTGGCCACATCTATGATATAGTCCAACAAAGCCTCCCCTTTGGTCTGGATCGTATCTTCTCCGGTAATGATGGTGCCGGTGTTAAAATCGATGATGTCTTTCATGCGTTCGCTCAATGCGTTATTACTGGACATTTTTATGACAGGGGCCACCGGGTTACCGGTAGGGGTGCCCAAGCCTGTGGTAAAGGCAATAACATTACAGCCAGAGCCTGCTAGGCCTGTGGTGCTTTCCACGTCGTTTCCGGGAGTACATAAAAGGTTCAGGCCATTTTTGGTTACCCTCTCCGTATAGTCCAATACATCCGTAACCAAGGAGGTGCCGCCTTTTTTTGCTGCTCCGGCCGACTTCATAGCGTCGGTGATGAGTCCGTCTTTAATATTTCCTGGCGACGGATTGTTTTCAAAGCCGGAACCTATGGAGACCGCCTTGGCGGAATAGGCTCTCATAATACTGGTAAATTTTTCGGCATTTTCGGGCGTCTCACAGCGATTGATGAGTTCTTGTTCCACCCCATTGAGTTCGGGAAATTCGGAAAGTACCGTAGCGCCTCCCAAGGCTACAATAAGGTCGGAGGTGTACCCCAAGGCCGGATTGGCAGAAATACCTGAAAATCCATCCGAACCACCACATTCAAGGCCCAGCACCATTTTGCTCAAGGGAGCGGGTTTTCGTTCTACCTTATTGGCTTCGATGAGCCCCAAAAAGGTTCGCTTTACGGCTTCCTCTATAAAATGGCGCTCGCTCTTACTTTTTTGTTGCTCCAAAATATGCAGGGGTTTGGAAAAATTGGGGTCGCGCTTGGCAATGGCAGCTTCCAAAATTTTCACCTCCGCATTCTGACAGCCTAAACTAAGGATGGTGGCTCCGGCAACATTGGGATTGGTAATGTATCCTGCCAAAAGGTTGCATAGCGTGTCCGAATCTCCCCGATCACAGCCGCAGCCACCATCATGGGTCAGAAACTTAATACCGTCCACATTGGGGAAGGTCCTGTTCTGTTTAATTTCTTCGGCCGTTTTAATAATAGGCGAGGCCATCAAGGCCTCCGCACTGGCTCCCTTTTTGTATTGGGATACTAATACTTCGGTATCTATGATATAGTCTTTGGCAGTTTCGTAGCCCAAGGCATTCAGTAGGGTAGCGCGCAATACATTTACATTTCTGTTTTCACAGAACACCATTGGGATTACCAGCCAATGATTGGCGGTCCCTACACGGCCATCGGCACGGTGGTATCCCTTGAAAGTGCTGTTCTTCCACTTGGAAATGTCCGGTGCCACCCAGTGCGATTGTTGCTCCCCGACATTGTAATCCGCGGAGGCATGCACCACATTTTCTATGGTAATGGTTTCGCCTTGCGCAATAGGCTGGGTAGCTTTCCCGATCAAGGCTCCGTACATTAAAATGGGGTCGCCCACCTTAAAATCTTGAAGTGCGAATTTGTGCTTGGCGGTAATATTGTTTTTGAGCGGGAAGGACTTCCCCTCAAATTCTACCACATAGTCCTTTTTCATATCCTGTAAAGCGGCAAGGATATTGTCATTGGGATGTATTTGTAAAAAATTCTTTGACATATTGTAATGCTATTGATTTTAGAATTCTACGGTTGCCTTTATAACTCCGGTGGACGGTTTTGACCAACTGTCGAAATTTTCTTTCATCTCCGAAAAATGCACATTGTGGGTTATGAACGAATCTGTGGGAAACTGGTCCAGAATAGCGATGACGCGCTCAAAATCGGCTACGGTAGCATTCCTACTGCACATAAGGGTGGTCTCTTTGGCATGTATGGCCGGATGGGTAAAGGTAAGCTCCCCTTTGGAGAGTCCTACTAATATGTACCTTCCTCCGTGCGACATATAAGAGGGGCCTTGTTCCAGAGCGCCTTTATGGCCAGTGGCATCGAATACGGCCGTGGCCAAATCGCCCTTAGTCAGCTCCGAAATCTGTTTTACAGGGTCTTCGGCCACATTTACAATATGGTCCACCCCGATCTTTTCTTTGGCGTACTGCAGGCGGTCCTGGTTCATGTCCAAAGCTATGACCTTGGCCCCCTCGATCTGGGCCAGTTTCATGATGCCGATACCAATGGGGCCACAGCCCACGACCACTATGGTTTCTCCTGGGACTATCTGCGCCCTACGGATGGCATGTGCCGCTATTGCCAAGGGTTCCACGATGGCCATTTGCTCGTTGGTCAAATGCTTGGCCGGCAACAATATATCCACAGGTACGGTAATCTGCTCTTGCATGCCGCCGTCCGTATGTATGCCCAAAACCTGAATTTGGGTGCAGCAATTGGTCTTGCCGTTTCTACAGGCCACACAACCGCCACAGCTCAGGTAAGGCATGATCACTACATTGTCGCCCGCCTTAATACCCTTACTGTTCTCGTCGATTTCCAGAACTTGGGTGGCCAGTTCATGGCCCAAGATCCTGGGGTATTTAAAAAAGGGTTGGTTGCCCGTGTAGGCGTGGAGGTCCGTACCGCAGATACCTACCTTGTTAACTTTTAACAGGGCTTCCCCCGTTTTCCTTAGCGGGGCTTCTTTTTCCTTTAATTGAAAATTCCCAGGTTCCTCACAAACAATATATTTCATGCGTTTTTATCTTTTGTTTTTAGGTGATCCACCAGTTTCGTTGGTATACCGCGGAATTGGAAAGCAACGGCTTTAATGGTCTTATCCTATAAGGGTGTAATTTAACCAAAAAGATTTAAAAAATGTTCAAGGTTGAAGGTTCAAGGTATAAAGTTCAAGGTTCAAAGGTCAAGGTTCAAAGTTGAATGGCGGGCCGGGAATAAGGAATCTTATTACAACCTAACCAATTCCCCTCGTGAGAGAGCCCTGACAGGTACAGGGGAGGGGTCCAAGTCGGTAGGGTGTGTTTCATTATCAAGAACTCCAATCTTTCCGCTAGGCTTGGGCTTTCAATCCCTTCCGTCTCCCTCGCTTCCCAGCGATGGATCCACCTTGTCCTACCGCCAGAAGGCGGGACAGGCTTGACCAAGGGAAGGAGCTTTTGATGACGTCAATTACTGCAAAATCCCGTTAATGGCTCCAACCAAATTCCCTCTCCTTGGGGGAAACTCCATCAAAATATCAGTGTATAATTCCAATAAAAATGGTATCTTTCTTAGCACATTCTAAGCTTCCAATTTATGTCGTACAACATGGTGATTGCCGGTGCAGGGGGTATTGCCCAGGCCGTTGGATTAATAATGGCGCATTGGGGTAAGGTGCCCCTAAAAATCTTTATTGGTAACCGTACTTTGGAAAAGGCTAAAAAGGTGGCCAAATGGATAGGGGAGGGCACGACCAAGCCCGGTGTGGCCAGAGCGTTCTGTCTTTCCGAAACAGGACTGACCAAAGAAATGGAGCAAATTTTTAATCAAGGCGATGTATTGCTCGATTGTCTTCCCGGTAGCTTGGCGCCCAAAATGGCGACGTATGCCAAAGATTTTGGAATGCATTACGTTAATCTTACCGAATATGTGGCGGAGACCAATGAAATTATAGCGTTGGCCAAAAATGCAGAAACAGGCTTTGTGCTTCAATCCGGATTGGCACCAGGATATATCAATCTGTTGGCACACCATCTCTTTCAGGAATTTTGTAGGAAACATCAGGTTGATAAGGTAGAGAAGTTGCAGTTTAAAGTAGGGGCCTTAACGGATCATGCCGTGGCACCACATTACTACGGTTTTACGTGGAGCCCTGTAGGTGTGGCTACTGAATATCTAAAGGAGGCCGAAGCCGTACGGGATCATAAGAAAGTACCCCTTAAATCACTATCGGAAAGGGCAACCATTATTATAAAGGGTAGGGCCTATGAGGAAGACCTCACTTCCGGAGGTGCCGCCGATCTGCCAGATGCACTTTCGGGCAAGGTGCGAAACTTGGATTATAAGACACTGAGATATCCCGGGCATTATGCCTGGGTACAAGATCAGATTGCTGGTTTGAAAGCAGAGGATACCCCGATTAAAATCTTGCAACAAAAAATGGAATCGGAAATCCCACATATAGAGAACGACCAAATTGTACTGTATGCCGCCGTAGAGGGCAAGGACAGGCATGGGATACTAAAAAGGAGCGAAGTATCCAACCTAATATACCCACAAAAAGTAGGAAACCATAGGCTAAGGGCCATACAGACTACTACCGCGGCCCCCATGGTACAGGCTGCCTTTATGTTGATGGAGTCCAGCCATAAAGGTGTTGTACTACAAAGCCAAATCGATCCAAAACCATTTTTGAACGGAAACTTTATCGTCCCCGTTTATGGTAATGTACTATAGGGAATTGATTGGAAATCTCTAAAATATTATTGGACAGGGACCACTAAAGTCAATTGGGTCTTATGACCCAAAAGGGTAATATTGGATTTATAATTGATAAATTATATGTAATGTGATTCTTTATCTTTGGATTGTTGCTATATCCGCAAAAATCAATGCTTTTTTTGAACGTTTTATTGGCGTTCTAATTTGAATGCGGCTTATAGTAAATTAAAAGAATACAACAATATCAATTAAAAATTTATTACCATTTATGAAACCAATCGTACAAATTTCCCTTGACCTTACCAATATTGACGAAGCCTTAGAAACGGCCGCCATGGCATTACGCGCAGGTGTGGACTGGTTGGAGGCCGGAACACCACTTATTTTGGCAGAAGGTCTGCACGGGGTTCGCAAATTAAGGGAGGCTTTTCCCAAAATCCCTATAGTAGCAGATCTAAAGACCATGGACGGAGGCTATTTGGAGGCTGAAATGATGGCAAAGGCAGGGGCTACCCATGTGGTGGTGATGGCCAGGGCACATGCCGAAACCATAAAAGTGGTGGTGCAGGCCGGGAAGGATTACGGGGTTAAGGTAATGGGCGATAATCTGGGATGTCCGGACATGGTAGAAGGAGCCAAATGGTTGGAAGACCTTGGTTGCGATTACATAATTCACCACATAGGTTATGACGAACGCCGTGGAATTGCTGCCCAAGGCTTAAAAATGCCCAGTCCCATGGATCAATTGCGCGAGGTAGTCAATGCCGTAAAAGTACCTGTACAGGCCGTAGGGGGGCTTAGCTTGGAACAGGCCATACGCTGTCCAGAATATGGTGCGCCCATGGTTGTTCTAGGAGCACCGTTGACCATAGATGCAGATTCCTTTAGGACGGCCGATGGGGACTTGGAAAGTTCGTTGCGACTTATCTGTGAAAAGATCCATGCCTACGGGGAAGTAACACGTTAATCAACAGTTTATATAAAATAAAAAGAGTTAAATAGATGAGTTCAATAGGAGTAGTAAATTATTCTTCCAAGCCAGGAAGTGTAGAGATCAGGGAAATAGAAAAACCAACCATAGGGGAAGATGATGTGTTGTTGGAAGTGGCCAATGTAGGGGTATGTGGAAGCGACCTTCATCAATGGACCGCCGACCATAGTTGGCATGTAAATTATCCCGTGGTGCTAGGGCACGAATTTGGCGGTCATATTGTAGCATTGGGAAGTAGGGTAAGTGGATGGAAGGAAGGGGATCGTGTAGTTAGTGAAACCGCCGCCGTAATAGACCCCAATAGCCCGCTTACAAGGCAAGGCCTATACAATCTTGATCCTACAAGAAAAGGTTTTGGTTATGGGGTAAATGGTGCAATGACACGTTTTGTGAAGGTGCCGGCCAGATGTCTTCATGCGGTACCGGAAAACTTGCCGTTTGAGCAGGCCTGTTTAACAGAGCCCTGTTCGGTGGCTTATAGTGCCGTTGTAGTAAACTCTAAAATTAAACCAGGGGACAGGGTCATAGTTTTAGGCCCCGGGACCATAGGTATCCTTTGTGCCGCCATGGCGCGTTTATGTGGTGCCGAGGTAGCCATTGTTGGATTGGAAGCGGATAGGGAAAGATTGAACATTGCCAAACAATATGGATGTGAAGGTATTGTAGGCGATGCAAGTGCCTGGGCCAATAAGCAAGACGGTTTGGGCGCAGATTGTATTATAGATGCCGCAGGGGCCAGTGCCACCTTAAAAATAGCCTTGGAACTTGTGCGTCCCAATGGACATATTTCCAAGGTAGGCTGGGGGCCACAACCTCTAAACTTCTCTCTGGACCCATTGGTGCAAAAGAATGTTACCCTTCAAGGTAGCTTTAGCCATAATTATCCGATTTGGGAAAAAGTGCTTTCCCTTTTGGCTTCTGGAACCTTAGATGTAAAGCCTATAATTGGTGGCGTTTGGGAATTAAAGGATTGGCATGAAGCCTTTGATCAAATGCATTCCGGTAAGGTGGTGAAAAGTGTTTTGAAACCAAATTAAAACGGATGCGCTTACAAGATAAAGTTGTATTGATAACAGGAGGTTATACCGGTATAGGCAAGGCTATAGCAAAGCGTTGCGTGCAGGAAGGCGCCAAGGTAGTCGTCAACGGATTGGAAGAAGAAATGGGCCTGGCGCTGGTGAAGGAACTGGGGAGTGATACTGTAGCTCACATTACCATGGATATTACGGAGGAAAATGCCCCGCAGTCATTGGTGAATGAAGCCATATCCAAATTCGGAAAATTGAACGCTGTGGTCAATAATGCAGCATTTATAGCTTCTTCCAATATAGTGAGTACCGAAGTTCCCTTTATAAAGAAAATGTTGGCCGTAAATTCCATTGCTCCTTTGATGATCGTACAGGCGGCATTACCTCATTTATCCTCGGTTCACGGTTGTGTGCTCAATATAGGGTCTATCAATGCCTGGGGCGGGGAACCCGATCTGTTGGCCTATAGCATGTCCAAAGGGGCTTTGATGACCTTGACAAGGAATCTGGGCGACAGTATGTTCCGTGATTATGGCGTACGTGTAAACCAGATCAATCCAGGTTGGGTACTTACGGAAAAAGAAATCCGGAACAAGAAGGAACAGGGTATGAAAGCGGACTGGTACAAGGATATACCGGATATTTATGCACCTGCCAAACGAATCTTTGCTCCTGAAGAAATAGCGGCCGCCTGCATATACTGGCTGTCCGATGAATGTGGGCCTGTCAGTTCCCAAGTAATGGACCTGGAACAGTTTCCTATGATAGGGCGGAACCTCCCAAAAAATTGGGAAGGCTCCCATAAAAAAAATAATTAATAACATTAAAAGAATAAAGATTTGCCACAATTAGCAGTATTTCCAAAAGCATTTATGCATGAACTTTGTAAGGATGGAACCATGAAAGTTTCCGAATGGATCGACCTGGCGGTTGAGTTAGAGGTGGACGGATTGGAATGGTACGCCGGATTTTTAGAAATGGCGGATAAATCCAACTGGCCCGTTTTTAGGGAGCAGGTGGAACGTCATGGAAAAACAATACCCATGCTTTGCTGTTCCCCTGATTTTACGCATCCGGATGCAGCTTTTCGGGAAAAAGAAATTAAAAAACAAATAGGATGGATAGAAATGACCCATGCCTTGGGCGGGTCCTATTGTAGAGTGTTGTCCGGACAACGTCGTCCAGAATTAACTATTGAGCAAGGTGTCAGCTTTGCAGCGGATTGCATTAAGGAATGCCTTCCGGTTGCAGAAAAGTTAGGGGTTACCTTAATTTTGGAAAACCACTATAAGGATGATTTTTGGGAGTATCCCGAGTTTGCCCAACAAATGGATATTTTTTGTATGTTGGTAGATCGTATCCACCATCCCAATTTTGGGGTCAATTATGACCCCAGCAATACCTTTTTGGCCGGGGAAGATCCCTTGGAACTCCTATATAGGGTGTCTGACCGGGTAGTAACGATGCATGCCAGCGATCGCTATCTGAAAGAGGGGACTATTGAAGATTTGCGAAAGGAAGAAGGCGGGGCCATGGGGTATGCCAAAAGATTGAGTCATGGTGAGATAGGCAAGGGTCTAAACGATTATGATGCCATTTTTAAGGAACTAAAAAGAGTTGGTTTTGATGGCTGGATCAGTATCGAGGACGGCGTGGACGGTATGGACCAATTGGAACGAAGTGTCGCCTTTTTAAGAAAGAAAGTAAAGGAGTATTGGCCGGAGTTTAAGTAGGGGTACCCGCAGCCTTATAAGCTAAAAGTCACCAATAAGATTTGCAAAGGTCTATTGGTGGCTTTTTGATTTCGGGGGAAAGGAATCTATAAAGGTTAAAGAATTCGTCATCGCGAGCCTGCCTGTCGGAATATGAAAAGCTCCTCCCTTCAGACGAAGGGAGGTGGCTTCGCTACAAGCGAAGACGGAGGATTTTGAAATCCCAATCCTTGGAAAAATAGTCAGAAGACGGAGAATCAGTGAAAGTTAGGGCTTCCAACTCCTCTTTCTTTCGCGCAAAATGGCGCAAAATTCATTCCCCTCTTCGTTCCAAGAGGGGAGCCTTTGGTTAATGTGCAATGAGGTAGTTAACGACTCCGGCTTTCGGCAGGCACACTCGAACGGACATCCTAGTCACTTCGACAGAGTCCCTTTTTCGGGACGACGAGAAGTCGCACACAATTGGTTTTCAATCTAGCCCTTGATCTTTCGACTTTGGACCTTGTCTTTCATGTAGTTTTCTCACGATATTTATCGGGATGAGCTGGATCTGACATGGGTGTTGCTTAGAGCCCAGAGCCAAGAAACTTGATTCTAGCATCTAGACTCTAGTTTCTCAATACTAATTTACTTCTTACGTTAAAATTGCTTATTGCTAATTGTTCACTGTGGTAATCCACTATTGCCTATTGCCTAGTGGCTAATGGCTGAAGTAACTGAAAACTATTCGCTAATACCCCCTCACATCCCCCATATCCAAGGTGAATGGACCAAGGCTGTGACGGCTGGGCAAAAAGGCACCACTTTCCATGACTTGCCAATCGTCCCAACTAGCTTCAATACCGCCCACCGGGATAATACTCACCCACATCTTGAAGCTGATGGGAAAGCCATTGGGCTGTAATTTCCATAAATACGAGTCGCCCGGAGTGTTGCCGCCTGAAGTATAAGTAAGTAATAACCCGTTGGTGCCGTCTTCAAAGCTTACGATACTTCGTTCCGTACCGGGATCAAAAACTTTATAAGGGGCTACCAGCCAGAAAGAATCATTGTTAAAAAAAGAGGTGGCTTTGTTAATAAGCTTCTGTTTTTCGGCACCTTCAATACCAACACCATTATTAGTAACGGAACTTTTTTTGGATTGTTTTAAATTGAGTTGAACCTGATAATCATTCCAGGCCACGAATACCGTATCCGCTTCCTTGTCCCAGCGATAGTGGTGTTTCCCACTGGCAAAGGACCATTCCAGGAATCGGGTTTCTTTATAGGCTTTATAATTGAGCGCCGTCAACATCTTCATGGCCAGGGCATCCGCTTTTTCGCTACTGGTTCCCTTGGGGAGAGGTTCGTTATAAATAGCATAGAGAATACCTGCCAAGAGGACAAGTAGCGCCAGTATTATAACTAGTATTTGACCTGATTTTTTCAACATCTATAATTTATTTCGGGAAATATTGGTCTCTTCACTGATTGTGGTTTTCGAGAAAAAATAGTTCTTGCCCATTACCTTTTAAAATCCTACCGCTGTATCATCCCCACGTTTATCGGCGCCTCCCTCCAGTTTTCCGTTTGGTAATACCTTAATGGCATCTACTTTGCCAATTACCGGGGTATTTTTTTCGTTAATATGGTATCCCTTGCTTTTTAAATCAGTCAGCAGGTTTTGCTTAAAACCTTCCGGTTCAAAAATGATTGCATCGGGCAGCCATTGATGGTGGAAGCGTGGAGCGTTTACAGCATCCTGCATACTCATATTAAATTCATAGCAATTTAAAATGGTCTGTGCTACAGCGGTTATAATTGTGGAACCTCCCGGAGAGCCTACCACCATCCATAGTTTTCCTTCTTTTTCTACAATGGTAGGGGTCATACTACTTAACATACGCTTTTCTGCGGCAATGCTATTGGCCTCTGCACCTACTAGTCCGAACATATTGGGAACCCCTGGTTTGGCACTGAAATCATCCATTTCATTGTTGAGGAAGAAGCCCAGTTCATCTGAGTACAGTTTTGAACCATAGCCACCATTTATAGTTGTTGTAGCGGCAACAGCATTCCCAAAGGAATCTATAATGGAGTAGTGGGTGGTCTGATCACTCTCAACAATTTGTACAGCGCCATGGGAAACGTCTTCGGATTTGGTAGCCTCATCAAAAGTGAAATTCCGCATTCTATCTTTTAGGTATGGTTCGGATAGGAGTCCACTTAGGGGAATGTCCACGAAATCCGGGTCGCCCAAAAAGTAATTTCTATCGGCATAGGCCCTACGGGCGGCCTCGGTAAACAATTGAATGGATTTAGCGGAATTATGTCCAAAGGATGACACCTCATAGGGTTCCATCATTTTAAAAATTTGATTGATCGTAAAACCACCACTACTGGGGGGGCTCATAGATATAATTTTTAGGTCCCTGTATTTGAAGGTAATCGGACTCCTCCATTTCGCTTCATATTTTTCCAGGTCCTCGGTAGTGACGTAACCTCCCTTACTTTGGATGAAATTCGATAGCTTTTCCGCAACTTCCCCTTTGTAAAATCCGTTTTTGCCTTGTTCTGAAATTTTTTGCAAGGTTTTGGCCAGAGCAGGGTATTTTATGGTATCCCCTTTTTTGTAAACGGTAGCAAAAAAGGTAGTATCACTGTTTACTTGAATAAAAAGCTGACGATAGTTATCCAATCGCTTGGCCTGTTTTTCGGTGACAATAACTCCTTTTTCAGCCAGCGCAATCACTGGGCTCATTATTTCTTTTAAGGGTAGTGATCCATATTTTTCGTGGACCGCGATTACTCCGGCAACTGTTCCGGGAACCCCTACAGCCGTTGCACCCAAAGTACTTTTTCCAGGGATTACATTACCCAAAGAATCCAAATACATATCCGCATGGGCTGCCAAAGGTGCCTTTTCGCGGTAATCCAACCCTCCTATTTCCCCATCGGTTTTACGATATACCATAAATCCCCCACCACCAATATTTCCGGCAAAAGGATAGGACACGGCAAGAGCAAGTTCCGTAGCGATCATGGCATCAAAGGCATTACCTCCCTTTTGAAGGATATCCGATCCAATTTTGGAGGCTTCAACACGTGCAGACACTACCATAGCCTTTTCGGCAACCAGACCTGTAGGAATGGCCGGACTTTGTTTACAGCCTAGAAAGGCAATTGTGATTGGTAAGAGAATAAGGTATTTAAATGCCATATGTTTGTGAATTCTGCACATCATTATGTTCATATTCTTAGTGATGGTCCTTGATATTTCCTGTTTCATGAGCAAAAATATAAGCGTGTTTTAATTTTTTTTGATCTTGATCGGCAGTGATGTTTACTGTAGTGATGCATATTGATGTTTTGAATAAACGATCAGTTCCTCAAAAAAAGCGGTAAATTCACTTTCAAATTCGGTATAATGTTCTTCAAGATCTAAGATGGCAAAATTCATTTTGGATTTATTTTGTGTCCGCCTATTCATTCCATTTAAAACTCTGGATATTCCATCCATTTTGGCATAATTCAAAATCCAATTATCTGCGATCATATAGGGCATCATTCGTTTTACACCTATAGGAAGTATGTCATAGTGGTTTTCCAATAGATCATAAAAATTGTCCACAAAGTGGGGTAAGGGGGTATCGGCGTATTGCGACCAGTTCTTGGCTAGAAAGTGGTCGTAGTAAATGTCGACAATTACACCGCTGTAATGACTGTAGTTTTCATGTAAGCGTTTGGTGCTCTGCCTTACTATGGGGTGTTTGTCCGTATAAGTATCTATGGCACGGTGAAGTATTATCCCCTTCTGAACTTTATCCGGAAGGTGTTTAAATTTATTACCGCGAATACTATCTGCAATGAAATTTCCGATGGTTATCTGATCGTCTTCAAATGAAAGATATAGATGTGCTAAAAAATTCATTGACCTCGGTTGAAGTTTATTAAGTTCGAATTTACAACTTAGCGGCATAGGATTTAAATCTAACCTTTTATATTTGTAAAAATTTACAAACAAAATATGACTTTAATAAAATCTATTTCCGGAATACGAGGTACCATTGGAGGCAAACCAGGAGACAATTTAACACCGATCGATGCGGTTAAATTTGCAGCTGCCTATGGGGTTTGGTTAAAAGAATACTCTAAAAAGGAAAAACTTACGGTAGTCATTGGCCGTGATGCCCGTCTTTCAGGTGAAATGATTCAGAATTTGGTAGTATCTACGCTGGTAGGATTAGGTATAGATGTGATAGACTTGGACTTATCCACGACACCTACGGTAGAAATTGCAGTTCCTTTGGAGAAAGCCGATGGAGGTATCATCCTTACCGCCAGTCACAATCCAAAGCAATGGAATGCGCTAAAACTTCTGAACGAGAAAGGGGAATTTTTAGATGCCGCCCAAGGTGCCAAAATTTTGGAAATAGCAGAAAAGGAGACGTTTAATTTCTCAGAGGTAGATTATTTGGGAAGCATCACTAAAAATGATTCTTATATCGATATTCATATTGATGAGGTGTTGGACCTATCCTTGGTAGATGCCGATGTGATTAGAGCAGCTAAGTTTAAAGTGGTAGTGGACGGGGTAAATTCCACTGGCGGCATTGCCATCCCGAAGCTTTTAAAAGAATTGGGTGTGGAAGTAGTAGAGTTGTACTGTGACCCAACCGGACATTTTCCTCACAACCCGGAACCGCTTAAGGAGCATTTGGGGGATATCTGTGAATTAGTGATAAAAGAAAAGGCAGATTTTGGAATTGTGGTTGATCCGGATGTGGATCGTTTGGCATTTATTACCAATGAAGGGGAAATGTTCGGAGAAGAGTATACTTTGGTTGCCTGTGCAGATTATGTGTTGGGGAAAACAAAGGGAAATACCGTTTCCAATCTTTCATCCTCAAGAGCCTTAAGGGATATTTCTGAAAAGCACGGAGGTACGTATGAAGCTGCTGCTGTTGGTGAAGTAAATGTGGTAACCAAAATGAAGGCCAATAAAGCCATTATTGGTGGTGAGGGCAATGGAGGGATTATTTATCCTGAAAGTCATTACGGTAGGGACTCCCTAGTGGGAACGGCCTTGTTTTTAATGTTGATGGCCGAAAGGGGCGGAACAGTAAGCGATCTTAGGGCCAGCTACCCCAGTTATTTTATGAGTAAAAAGAAAATTGAATTGACTCCAGGCTTGGATGTGGACGGTATTCTTGTAGCCATGGCGGAGAAATATAAAGATGAGGAAATCGCTACTATCGATGGCGTAAAAATTGATTTTCCGGAGAATTGGGTACACCTACGTAAATCCAATACCGAGCCTATCATCAGGATCTACACGGAAGCGAAAAGTCAGGCTGAAGCGGATGGCCTCGCAGATAGAATAATAGGGGAGATAAAGGCGGTAGCCGGTATATAAGGTAATAGTTTAATAAGGGTCGGGATTTATTTAATTCCGGCCCTAATTTTTTATATAGCGGATGAAAACGATCACCTTAAAACTTTTACTTTTCGTTTTTTTGGGAGGCACTTCTGTTTATAGTGTGGCACAAGCGGATACCCTTAAAGTCATGAGTTTTAACATCCTTCATGGAGCTACCACAAAGAACGATTTTAATTTAGATACCCTAGCGGGAGTTATCAACCACTACCAGCCCGATTTGGTGGCCTTGCAGGAGGTGGACTTTAAAACAGTAAGGGCCAAAAAATACGATTTGCCCACCGAATTGGGAATTAGGACTAAAATGGCCTCACTTTTTGCCCGTGCCATGTATTATGATGGCGGGGAGTACGGCGAAGCAGTCCTTTCCAAGTATACCTTTGTAGGCAGTGAAAATCTCGGCTTACCGCATTTACCAGATTCTGAACCTAGGGCAGCCTTGGTTACAAGGATCAAAACCAAAAATGGGAATACCATTCAGTTCGTAGGTACACATTTGGATCATTTGAAGGACGAAACCGATAAAGTAATGCAGGTCAACGCTATTGTTGAACATTTGGGAGATACGGAGTATCCAACATTATTGGTAGGCGACCTAAATGCTGTTCCCAATAGTACCCCGCTAAATATTCTTTCCAAAAAATTTTCAAAGCCCAAGCACCCCAATGCTTGGATAGGTACTTATCCTGCATCCGATCCTAAAACCTGTATTGATCATATTATGTATAATCAACCTAACCAATGGCAGGTATTGGATTATGAAGTTTTGTGCGAAAATTATGCCAGCGATCATTGCATTGTCATCGCTACCTTACTATTTACTCCCTAGCGATCTGTTCTTTCAAGTAGGCTCCGCGAACTAATTTTGAGGTTTGGTGTTCTCCAGTATGGCTCCAACCCGGTGGCTTTACCAGGTAAAGGAGCTTATTTCTAAATCCGGGTGCTTTGGCCACACCTTTAAATAGGGCTACAAACTCTCCGAAATAAACATCCAAAAAATTACCACTGTCCATTTTACGGGTAATACCGTATTCAATCTTGATATCTTTTTGTTCATCTTGAGAAGTTCCAAAAACCTTATCCTAGATATTCAACAAATTGCAGAAATTAGTATCCATATAAAGCGTATTCTTGGCATGGTGTACCCTATGATGGGAGGGCGTTAATATAATCTTGTTCAAAAATCCCATTCTGCCATCCTTCATCATGTTTTCGCCCACATGAATAAATGCGCCGTAGGTGCCATCTATTAGCATGATCATAAAGAGCAAAACAGTTTCTATCCCTAATAGGATGCAGACCGTGGTTCTTATGGTATTCGCATAGGGGGCCTCTAGAAAAAAGTGGGCATGGATTACGGAAAGGTTCATTTGTTCTGGAGCGTGATGGGTAGCATGTAAACACCAAAATAGGCGCACCTTATGACTCCAATAGTGATACAAAAAATGCCCAAATTCCCATACTATATAGCCGTAAATAAACCAATACCAGGTCATTTTCGTCTGAAAAGGGGCAATGGGCTGTAGCCAACCTATTATAAAGGTGACCATGGCTATGGCTATAAATCGGCCAATAAACCTATTAAAGACATAGATCAGGAAGTTTATCTTATATACCTTGGTGTTGGGCTTTTTGTATACCATACCAAGTATAAATTCCAAAATTAGCAACAAGGGAATAATAGGATATTAGGGATACTACACCATCATAAGTAGAGAAAACGCTATAATCTCCCGCTTGCAATAACTCGAGTGCCTGACGTATTCCTAAAAATCCAACGACCTCTCATATAGGGTACCTATAATGTCCATAGTAAAGCTGACTTTATTTCAATAAGGCATTAATATAAAAATAAAAGGGCAATTTTACCACTAATTTAGACCAACGCCACAGCTGGGCATTCCTAAGGTGATGTTGTGCGGTGTAAATACACAGTAGTGGAGGGGATGAGCCCTTTTCTTTATTTTCCTATTATTATAAAATCGCAGCGTCTATTGGCCAAATGATCCTCATTGCTGCAGGGAACACCATCGGCGCACTCATTTATTAATCGGGATTCGCCATAGCCAATAGCACTCTCAATCCTGGAGGCATCGATTCCCATGTAAATAAGATAATCCAGGGTAGATTTGGCTCTGTTATTGGAAAGTTCCAAATTAAACGCATCCGATGCCCTAGAATCGGTATGGGCCTCTATCTTTATTTTTACATTTGGGAAGTCGTTCATAAAGCTCACTATCCTGTCCAGCTCTGCAGCGGCTTTATAAGTGATGTTAAATCGGTTTAGATTAAAAAATATAGGGTTTACCCTAACTTTCTCCACACCTCCCTCGTTAACCACATACTTTGAAAAGGGAATCAACATAGTTTTATTGATTTCCTTATATAAGTTTGGATCATCTGCATTATTGACCGGTAAAATTTCTTGTTTGTATTCTAGTTTAAAAAAAGCAAATATGTGATTGATTTTGGGGTCCAAGGCTATTTCAAAATCACCTTGTTCATCGGTAATCACTTGTGTAACCAACTGTTTGTTTTGATCAAATACTTTTATAGTACTTTCTGAAATGGGAGCTTTGGTCATATCGTCCAAAACAGTGCCTTTATAAACCATCATTTCTGTCGATTTTTTAAAGGAATAAATATCGTCGTCCCCTTTTCCATTGACCCTGTTGGAAGAAAAGTAGCCCGTGTTTTTAGCGTCATCTATGATAAAGGCAAAATCATCCATATTACTATTGATAGGCGTTCCCATATTCTTAGGGTTGCCGTAGGTATTGGTCGGTTTAAATTCCGATTTAAAAATATCCAATCCACCCATTCCAAAGTGACTGTCCGAAGCAAAGTACAGGTATTGGCCCGCGACATAGGGAAACATTTCCCTACCCGGGGTATTAATGGTTGGTCCGAGATTAGTGGCAGGGCCCAAGTCTCCATCTTCATCAATATCCACGTAATAAATATCGGTTTCCCCAAAACCTCCGTACATGTTGGAAACAAAGAATAGGCGCTTCCCGTCTTCCGTTAAAAAAGGGTGGCCGAAGGAATATTTTGGATTGTTGAATTTTAAGGAAACTACTCGTACAATGGAATCTCCCTCAACATCTCCCCTTAAAATCTGCATATTGGAGAATCCTTTTTGGTTTAGCTGTAGCTTGTTTCCCTTTAGATAATTTTGGGTAAAATAAACGGTTTTATAATCCGAGGAATAGCTAAGGGTTCCTTCGTGAAAAGAAGATTGAATGTTCTTATGAAATTTTTGAACACCGCCAAGCTCCCCTGTGGTTTTGTCCCTATCGGCCATAAAAATGGAAAGATACGGTTGGTTGTTCCAAGAATATTCGGGGTCATCCGTAAACTTGGATGATCGACTGGATGAAAATACTATAGCATCTTTGTAGTACATAGGGGCAAAGTCCGATAAGGGTGAGTTAATTTCGGAATTGTTTGTTTGGTACTGGGGTGTCTCCGCTAGAAGGCTGTCCAAATATTTTTCCTGCTCTAATATGGAGGCTAGTTTTTGCAGGTTATATTTGTAATACTCCTTTATTAGTCTGTTGGCAGCATTATATTCTTGGACAGCTTTCAGACTTTGAATATATTTGATGATCGTTTTTTCATCTATGTTTTTCTTCTTTAGGGTATATAATTTTTCGTACCATATTTTGGCATTGGCGTAATCATTAATATTGAAATAACTTTCCGCAAGGCGTTCTACAAAAAGGGGTTTCGATTTTTTCCTCTTTGATTCCAGTTGCTTATAATGATTTATGGCCTCCGTAAAATTCAAATTTTGAAAATACTCGTTGGCCTCCGCTCTGGAATTTTGTGCCAGATGGACGTTATATATAAATAGGGTGAGTATGGAAAGTATAATTTTCATAGGTCTTTGCTTAGAAAAATCTGGGAGAACGGGCATTTGGCCCCCATCTTGGCATTAAATATTTAAGTATAATTTCGTGCGACCCCTGATTGTAATTGCCAATATCTGATATACTGTAATCATAGGAATAGCCCATAAAAAAGTTTTTGGAAATCTGAAACCCTGCTATGGCACTATAACTGTCCTTAAGTCTATGTGAAGCGCCCAAGGTAAATTTTTGTAGAAACAGTACGTTTAAGGAGGTGTCTATTGTGGGAGGTGAATGATCTATAGTCTTGACTAAAACAGAGGGCTTTAACTTTAAGGAGGCGGACACATCCACAACATAACCGCCCATAAAATAAAAATGATTGTCCCGATGTATTAAGTTCTTATCGCTTTCTATATTGGATCGGTTTATAAGCATGTTGGGAATTGAAAAACCAAAATACCAGTTATCGCTAAAAATGTATGTCCCTGCCCCAATTGCAGGAAGGGCATTGTAGTAATTGTCATAACTGAAAAGAATATCATCCTGATCGTAATAATTGCCTTTGGAATAATCTACCTCAAAAAAATTGATACCGGCATTAAGACCCAGGGATAGTTTAACTTTTTTATTTAGGTTGAGGTAGTAAGAGAAAACCGCGTTGGAATTAAACTCGGTCGAAGGTCCAATGTTATCCTTAAAGATAGTAATGCCCAGCCCTATTTTGTTGTTGATGATTCCCGATACTGTAAGTGCCTTGGTTTCTGGGGCACCGTCGATCCCGATCCATTGTGCCCTGTAGCTCAATGTGGCATCCATGCGGTTGTTCTCATTAACATATGCTGGATTTATGGTAGAGGTGTTGTACATATACTGTGTATACTGCGGCAATTGCTGCGCCGCAAGTCTACCTCCAGATAAAAGGAAGAACAATATTAAGAGTTTTAGGAAATTCGATTTTAGAATCTTCATTTATTCATGGATCTGTAATGCTTGTTAGTCTTTTCTTAAAAATAACCAACCGGTTTTGCCTTCGCTCAAAGCATCGGTTTTAAGGATATAGAAATATGTTCCTGTTGGCAATGGCTCCCCTTTGCGCACAACACTATTTACATTGGCCAAACCTCGCCAATCATTTTGATAAGATTCCTTCTGATACACTAAGGCACCATACCTGTTAAAGACTTGGAAATCCGACCCCGGAAAAGATTCAATACAGTCTATTCTGAAGTAATCATTATCGCCATCGTCGTTTGGCGTAAATTCATTATAGATTACTAAACAGGTTGGCTCCAATGTTATCTCAATACGGTTATTTTCCAAATTATGGTCCAACGGAATTGATTTCGATATGGAGGCAATGTTCCTATAGCTTCCAGTAGTTTTAACAGTTGCCCCAATATTCAATTCCACTTTCTCGGAGGGGCCTATAGTATCTATATTCCATTCCCCGTTGGAAGCATTATAGGTCCCTTTGGATGCTGTATATTGAAAATAGGTGAATCCACTTTCTATTATTTCATTGATGATAATATCGGTGAAATTGGTATCCCCGTCATTGGTAACAGTAATAGTAAAATTAATATTTTCACCAACCATGGGATCATATGTGCTTGCTACTTTACTTATGGTCAAATCTGATATTCCATCGACTTGAACTCTAATGGCTAGTCGATTTCTACTTTCACAATTTGAATCAACAACAGCAGCATAGTAGACCTTTCCGTCTATCAATGGGGCATCAAAATCCAAGATATTCCCGAGTACCGGAGCATCATACCAGATGATATTGCTTTCATTAACATGAATATCACCTAGGGTTGGATTACCAGCTGCAGAAAATACTTGAGTCAAACTTTCAGAGGTGGGCGAGGGTGGTTCAATTAAATTGATAGAAATTGCTAAACGAGTAGAAGTTTTTAAATCACTCGAAAATTGTGAGGCATAATAGGTTTTTTGATGTTCTAATAAGGTTGAGGCGTCCAATAAATTCTCGCCAGTTTCATGATCATACCATAAAACATCACTCTCGTTTATTTGAATATCATGGAGGCTTGGCAGGTCAATAGCACAAAATTCCTGGATTGTAGAATTGGTGGTAGGAGGTTGAATCGACGCAATTGTTACCTCTTCCGTAGTGGAGTCATCGGCGGAATTTCCAGCCAAGTCTGTGACGGTCACGGATACGTCATAAATTCCTTCTGTTAGCTCATTTCCTGGGGGTACGGTCAGGGTCCAAGTATCGTCCCCGTTATCGGTGAGGTTTCCATCGCCTTCGGTATAGGTGGTCCCGTCCAGGGTCACGGTAAGGAAATCAGCAGAATCGGCCGTTCCGGTAATGGTGGGCGTAGTATCGTTTGTCAATAGGGGATCCACGGTGGGTACCGTTGGGTCCGTCAGGTCTATGGTGAGTTCGTCCGTAGTGGAGTCATCGGCGGAATTTCCTGCGAGGTCGGTCGTAGTGGCCGACAGATCGTAGGTTCCCTCAACAAGCTCATTCCCTGCGGGCACGGTCAGGCTCCATGTATCGTCTCCGTTATCGGTCAGGTTTCCATCGCCCTCGGTATAGGTAATTCCGTCCAGGGTCACGGTAAGGAAATCGGCAGAATCGGCCGTTCCAGTAATGGTGGGAGTAGTGTCGTTGGTCAAGAGGGGATCCACGGTAGGTACCGTTGGGTCCGTCAGGTCTATGGTGAGTTCGTCCGTAGTGGAATCATTAGCCGTATTTCCAGCCAAGTCTGTGACGGTCACGGATACGTCATAAGTTCCCTCTGCCAGTTCGTTTCCTGTGGGCACGGTCAGGCTCCAGGTATCGTCTCCGTTATCGGTGAGGTTTCCATCGCCTTCGGTATAGGTAATTCCATTCAGGGTCACGGTAAGCAGATCGGCAGAATCAGCCGTTCCTGTTATGGTGGGCGTAGTATCGTTGGTTAATAGGGGATCCACGGTAGGTGCCGTAGGATCGGTAAGGTCTATGGTGAGTTCGTCTGTAGTGGAGTCATCGGCGGAATTTCCAGCCAAGTCTGTGACGGTCACGGATACGTCATATGTCCCCTCAACAAGCTCATTCCCTGCGGGCATAGTCAGGCTCCAGGTATCGTCTCCGTTATCGGTGAGGTTTCCATCTCCCTCTGTATAGGTGGTCCCGTCCAGGGTCACGGTAAGCAGATCGGCAGAATCGGCCGTTCCGGTAATGGTGGGCGTAGTGTCGTTTGTCAATAGGGAATCCACGGTGGGTACCGTTGGGTCCGTCAGGTCTATGGTAAGTTCGTCCGTAGTGGAATCATCGGCGGAATTTCCAGCCAAGTCTGTGGTTGTTGCGGATACGTCATAAGTTCCTTCTGTTAGCTCATTTCCTGGGGGTACGGTCAGGCTCCAAGTATCGTCCCCGTTATCGGTGAGGTTTCCATCGCCTTCGGTATAGGTGGTCCCGTCCAGGGTCACGGTAAGCAGATCGGCCGAATCGGCCGTTCCGGTAATGGTGGGCGTAGTGTCGTTGGTCAATAGGGGATCCACGGTAGGTACCGTTGGATTCGTCAGGTCTATGATAAGTTCGTCGGTAGTATTGTCGACTGCGGTATTGCCTGCCAGATCAGTCGTAGTGGCCGCTACATCGTAGGTTCCCTCTGCCAGTTCGTTTCCTGTGGGCACGGTCAGGCTCCAGGTATCGTCCCCGTTATCGGTGAGGTTGCCATCTCCCTCGGTATAGGTAATTCCGTTCAGGGTCACCGTAAGCAGATCGGCAGAATCTGCCGTCCCTGTAATAGTGGGGGTAGTGTCGTTGGTCAATAGGGGATCCACGGTAGGTACCGTAGGATCTGTAAGGTCTATGGTGAGTTCGTCTGTACTGGTATCATTAGCCGTATTGCCTGCTAAATCAGTCGTAGTGGCCGCCAGATCGTAGGTTCCCTCTGCCAGTTCGTTTCCTGCGGGTACGGTCAGGCTCCAAGTATCGTCCCCGTTATCGGTGAGGTTTCCATCTCCTTCGGTATAGGTAATTCCGTTCAGGGTCACCGTAAGCAGGTCGGCAGAATCGGCCGTCCCTGTAATGGTGGGCGTAGTGTCGTTGGTCAATAGGGAATCCACGGTAGGTACCGTTGGGTCCGTCAGGTCTATGGTAAGTTCGTCCGTAGTGGTGTCATCTGCTGTACTTCCTGCTAGGTCGGTCGTAGTGGCCGACAGATCGTAGGTTCCCTCAACAAGCTCATTCCCTGCGGGCACGGTCAGGCTCCAGGTATCGTCTCCGTTATCGGTCAGGTTTCCATCGCCCTCGGTATAGGTAATTCCGTCCAGGGTCACGGTAAGGAAATCGGCCGAATCGGCTGTTCCAGTAATGGTGGGCGTAGTATCGTTGGTCAATAGGAGATCCACGGTAGGTGCCGTAGGATCGGTCAGGTCTATGGTGAGTTCGTCCGTAGTGGAGTCATCGGCGGAATTTCCAGCCAAGTCTGTGACGGTCACGGATACGTCATAAGTTCCCTCTGTCAGTTCGTTTCCTGCGGGCACGGTCAGGCTCCAGGTATCGTCCCCGTTATCGGTGAGGTTCCCATCGCCTTCGGAATAGGTAATTCCATTCAGGGTCACCGTAAGCAGATCGGCAGAATCGGCCGTTCCTGTAATGGTGGGAGTGGTGTCGTTGGTCAATAGGGGATCCACGGTAGGTACCGTAGGATCGGTCAGGTCTATGGTGAGTTCGTCTGTACTGGTATCATTAGCCGTATTGCCTGCTAAATCAGTCGTAGTGGCCGCCAGATCGTAGGTTCCCTCTGCCAGTTCGTTTCCTGCGGGCACGGTCAGGCTCCAAGTATCGTCCCCGTTATCGGTGAGGTTTCCATCGCCCTCGGTATAGGTAATTCCGTTTAGGGTCACCGTAAGCAGATCGGCAGAATCTGCGGTCCCGGTAATGGTAGGCGTAGTGTCGTTGGTCAATAGGGGATCCACGGTAGGTACCGTTGGGTCCGTCAGGTCTATGGTAAGTTCGTCCGTAGTGGAGTCATTTGAGATATTTCCTGCTAGGTCGGTCGTAGTGGCCGACAGATCGTAGGTTCCCTCAACAAGCTCATTCCCTGCAGGTACGGTCAGGCTCCAAGTATCGTCTCCGTTATCGGTCAGGTTTCCATCGCCCTCGGTATAGGTAATTCCGTCCAGGGTCACGGTAAGGAAATCGGCAGAATCGGCCGTTCCTGTTATGGTGGGCGTAGTGTCGTTGGTCAATAGGGGATCCACGGTAGGTACCGTTGGGTCCGTCAGGTCTATGGTCAGTTCGTCCGTAGTGGAGTCATCGGCGGAATTTCCAGCCAAGTCTGTGACGGTCACGGATACGTCATATGTCCCCTCAACAAGTTCGTTTCCTGCGGGCACGGTCAGGCTCCAGGTATCGTCCCCGTTATCGGTGAGGTTTCCATCTCCCTCGGTATAGGTGGTCCCGTCCAGGGTCACCGTAAGCAGATCGGCGGAATCGGCCGTTCCTGTAATGGTGGGCGTAGTATCGTTGGTCAATAGGGTATCTACGGTAGGTACCGTTGGGTCCGTCAGGTCTATGGTCAGTTCGTCCGTAGTGGAGTCATCGGCGGAATTTCCAGCCAAGTCTGTGACGGTCACGGATACGTCATATGTCCCCTCAACAAGCTCATTCCCTGCGGGCACGGTCAGGCTCCAGGTATCGTCCCCGTTATCGGTAAGGTTCCCATCGCCTTCGGAATAGGTAATTCCATTCAGGGTCACCGTAAGCAGATCGGCAGAATCGGCCTTTCCAGTAATGGTGGGCGTAGAATCGTTTGTCAATAGGGGATCCACGGTAGGTACTGTTGGATCTGTAAGGTCTATGGTCAGTTCGTCCGTAGTGGAGTCATCGGCGGAATTTCCAGCTAAGTCTGTGACGGTCACGGATACGTCATAAGTTCCTTCTGTTAGCTCATTTCCTGGGGGTACGGTCAGGGTCCAGGTATCGTCCCCGTTATCGGTGAGGTTTCCATCGCCCTCGGTATAGGTAATTCCGTCCAGGGTCACCGTAAGCAGATCGGCAGAATCGGCCGTTCCGGTAATGGTGGGGGTAGTATTGTTAGTCAATAGGGGAACCACGGTGGGTAACGTTGGGTCCGTCAGGTCTATGGTGAGTTCGTCCGTAGTGGAGTCATCGGCGGAATTTCCTGCGAGGTCGGTCGTAGTGGCCGCTACATCGTAGGTTCCCTCTGCCAGTTCATTTCCTGCGGGTACGGTCAGGCTCCAGGTATCGTCCCCGTTATCGGTGAGGTTTCCATCTCCTTCGGTATAGGTAATTCCGTTCAGGGTCACCGTAAGCAGATCGGCAGAATCAGCCGTTCCTGTTATGGTGGGGGTAGTGTCGTTGGTCAACAAAGTATCTACTGTGGGCGGCGTAGGGTCAGTTGTGTCCACCGTATACGATTCGGTATCGGTACCTGTATTCGTGCAAATTCCATTCGTGGTTTCAACTGATGCATCAATGGTTAAATCGGTATCGGCAATCAAATCACTTCCATTGACCGGGATACTAAAACTAAAATTGGCGGCAACATTACCTTGATAGGTTACATTGTTGATTATTAGGGTAACCACATCGTTCACCTGGGCATCCCCACTTACAACACCTGTGATGTTTATGACTCCCAAAGCTTCGTCAGAATTCACAATATCATCGGTTGTAATGTTCGGATCCAATGTAATTGTAGGTGCCAAAATATTATCTTGAATGGTTACAACAACTGATTTTAATTCACCGGCCATATTTTCACAATCTGTACTGGAATCGGTAACGCTTACATAATAAGTGTACGGGCTGTTTAGACCTGATAGTCCTGTAATGGTCAATTCATCGTTGGTGTCAATATTATAAGTGATACCAGTATCTACCATTCCATCTGTAATTTGATTGGTTTTATTGGCATCCAAATACCAAGAAAAGTCTCCCGTTAAAGTACTTCCAGGAATTAATATTACTGTATCTGTTGAACAAATGGTACTTTCATTACCAGTTACCGTGATGTCCGAAGCTTCAGGGGAAGGTGTAAGTGTTACTTCCACCTGGGTACGCTCAGATTCTTCGGGACAACCATTTTCCGCTGCGGCTACATAAAAAGTGGTATCGGTCAAAATTGCAGAGGTAACAAAGGGCGTGCCTGACGCCACGGTTCCCAAAAGTGTTCCGTCAACAGCACTGTCATACCATCTAAGATCAAGATCATTGGGATCTGCTATCGCAATTAGACTGGCTGATTCCCCCTTGCATATATCAACATCTTGAGAACTAGCATCAAAAGTGGGAGGTCCAGGTACCTTGTTAATCTCATAAATCTCTAATTTTTGTGATGGTAAGGCAAGGGAGATAAAAGAGCTGAATCTTATGACAATCCTGTCTATGGGTGTACCAGGTGCAAAAGGTACTTCTGCATTTTCGTTATTTTGAAACAATCCCAGCAGATCTAAGTTCAGCAAGTCGGTCAAATTTTCTGAGGCTACTAGAGAGGCCCCATTGTACCCTGATATTTCAATATGGTCCAAAACACCTAAGGCCAATAAATCCGAATTCAGTTTTAAATTAAGATTAAATACCTCATTGGAATGGGAAAGTTCTTCAAAGTAAAGAATTTGTTCCATGGAAGAACCAATACCGATCGAGCCTAAATTTAGTTCTGAAAAAGTATTCTCATCACCGTCAATGGCATCCTCTGGGTCATTAATACCTGCACCACCAACACCTAAAAGTCCAGACGGACTACCATCGTATGATGTAAATGATGGGGATCCGCAATCACCTATTATTTCCGAGCTGTTGTAAAATGCGCCATATACTCCTAATCTTTTGGTGCCGATGGAAGATAACCCCTGATCGATACGATTTATCAATCGAATCCTATTAAATGCTTGATCAGGTGTAATGACAATGAAATAATCTCCGGCTTCATCCATTACTAGCCTCATTCTTGAGGTGCCGAAGTCTCCATCATCATTAGAATTGGCTTGGAGAACAACGGTATTCACGTTCTTTACCTGTACAGTGAATTCTTGCTTGCTGACCGCAATAGCCCCTAAAAAATTACCTAAGCCACCAGCTAATAATGGTGCCAGTATAGGGTTTTCTGCATCAATCTTAACATATACGGTAGTCTCTGCAGGTAGTAATGAAGGAAATTCCAATTCTAGATTTCCGGAATAATTACCTAAACCGTCTTTTGCCCTTATTTCGGCTTTGGTACTTAAATCTGAATCTATGGCATTTGCGGAGTTATCGGTGTTGCTTTGACTTATAGTGCCATTGGCAAAAACCCTTGTTTGGCCAAAACTGGATATGGACATCAATAGGCATACAAGTAGACACCAATAAAAATTGATTAGTTTGGTATAATTAAATCCCATAGGCAGAAATAATTACTTTTCTCAAATATTTTGAGTTTAGCACTTACTTCTAACGCAGAAAACCTTGGTTTATTGAGTTATAATAGGTTGGAATGTAGCCTACTAGGGATTATAGTATTAATTAAAACATTAATTATATTGGGAAAGCAATACGTACCGTGTATTGGGTAAAACCATTTATTGAAATTTGCTCGGCACCTTATTTCGGTGTTTCCAACGCTTATGGGTCCACAGATAGTACTCTGGCTTTTCAAAAATTTGCTGTTCGGTCAACCTTAGAAATCGGTCCGTAATTTCATGCTTTTTAGTATGGGTACCAGCTAATGTTATAGGAATAAATTCTGCCTGGTAGTATCCCCTTTCTACTTTGGATACCTTTAAAAAAACTACGGCCAGATCCAATTTTCTGGCCATACTTTCCGGGCCATTAAAAATGGGCACTTTTACTCCCATAAATTCGCTCCAATACTGCGCTTTTTTTGCCTGAGGGGACTGGTCGCTCACCATCCCGTAAGCAGCAATTATTCCGTTTTGGACATTCCTATAAACGGTTTTGACGGTTTCTTGCTGGGTAATTAAGGTAGTGTTCCATTTGGCCCTTATTCTTTTAATAAGGTCGTCGAAATATGAATTACCAATTTTTTGGTACACGGCATACCCTTTGGCGTTCACATAATTATTAATGCTCACGTTCCATTCCCAATTGGCATAATGTGAACACACAATAAGAACGCTTTTATCTTTTACTATTTCTTGTAGTACTTCAATATTGATAATCTTATAACGATCTTTTAGTTCTTCTTTTGAAAGGCTCAAGGTCTTGACCATTTCCAGGAACATATCGCACATATGGCGGTAAAAATCTTTTTGGATCTTTTTTATTTCTACATTGTTTTTATTGGGAAAAGCACGTGCAAGATTTTCATAGACCACTTTTTTACGGTATCCAACAACATAGTAAACAATAAAAAAAATAAAATCCGAAAAAAAGTAAAAAAGCCTAAAAGGTAATATGGAAATAAGCCATAGGAAGGGGTAAACCAGAATATAGACTAGAAATTGCATGCAGATTTAATTAGGGCAAATATAGCTATATTTGAACCCAAAAATAATAGTTTTCTTCATGAATAATATACATATTGCTACCATTGCCATTATGGCCGCGAACGTATTGGCCTCATTAAAAGGTTTTAACGACAATTCTTTCTTTGAACGCTATAAATTTGGTGTTGGTGCCATACAAGCAGGTCAAAAAGATAGAATGGTTACCTCTGGATTTTTACATGTAGACCTTTCGCATCTATTTTTTAATATGTTTACCCTCTATTTTTTTGCCGATGTTGTTATTGATTGGTTTGGACCTGGCAAATTTCTAATTCTTTATCTAATAAGCCTTGTTGCCGGAAGTTTATTGGCATTGTACTTTCATAAGAGCGAACCTTATTACAGTGCCGTAGGTGCCAGTGGTGCAGTTACCGGTATATTGTACGCTGCAATACTGTTGGAGCCAGGGATGCGGTTGGGCATTATGTTCATTCCAATTCCTTTACCTGCTTACGTTTTGGGAATATTGTATTTGTTCTATTCTATTTATGGAATGAAAACAAGATTGGGGAACATTGGCCATACTGCCCATTTTGGAGGTGCCATAGGGGGATATGTTGTTACCTTACTTTTTAAACCAGATTTGCTTTATACGGACACTACAATGGTGCTGTTATTGGCCTTGCCCATTGTGCTACTATTTATTCTCGGTAAAATGGGTAAGATTTAACAGGGTCTACCGCATTCCTTAATGCAGCTGGAATTATTTTTATAGGCAGTGATGTGCGGATCCAGTTGGATTTGGATAAAATTAAAAAGGCTCGTAAACAAGTTACGAGCCTTTTCTAAAATTATACTTGACAGTATTACTGCAAAAGTTCCGAAATTTTTGATTCCAGTTCCGGACCTCTTAGGTTTTTTGCTACGATAACTCCATTTTCATCAAGAATAAAGGTAGCTGGAATTGCTTCTACATTGTAAAGTTTGGCTACCGCATCGTTAAAATAATCCAAACTTGAAATATGGCTCCAGGTAAGTTTGTCATCTGCAATGGCTTTTTTCCAATCTTCTTCCTTACGGTCCAAGGAAACGCCAATGATATTGAGTCCTTTGGAGTGGTACTTATTGTAAACATTGACCACATTGGGGTTTTCTACTCTACAAGGTTTGCACCAAGCTGCCCAAAAATCTATAATGGTTACTTTTCCCATGGCTTCCTTAAGGGACAATTCCTTTCCGTCCGGAGTAGGTCCTGAGAAATCGGGTGCAGTAGCGCCAATGGCAGTACTCTTGCTTTTTTCTTCCCTTTCCTTGGCAGCTTCCAAACTTTTTAAAATATTTTTGGCGGGTAAAGTTTCCTTTATTTCAGGAGTTAGGGCCTCATACAATTTCTGTGCCTCTTCGCTCTCTACTATTCGGGCATTAACTCCCTTTTCTATCAATAAAGCGGAAATAAGGCCATTTGGATTGTTCTTAATGAAATCCAATTCAAAATTCTTGTATTCTTCTTGAAGCTCAGCAAACTCGTCGCGTAAAGAATTCACAGTGGCCTCGTTGCCGCTCATATTGGCATTTTGCATATCCTTTTGTATGGACACGGCCTGGTCGGACAAGGCCCTTGATTCATTTAGGTATTTGGAAAAAATGTCGTTCTGTAAAGTACCCTTGATCTTTGCAAAATTTAAGCTATCCTTTTGGGCGGTAAGCTCTATTTCGCCAGGTTCAGCCACAAGTGGTGTATAACCTTGTATTTTGTCTATGAATACATAAATAAGTTCAGGGGAATCCGCTGGACCGCTTATTGTAAACTTACCATTTTCGACCGTGGTGGTATCAATATCATAAGGCTGATTGCTTTCATTGATCTTTCTTATAAATATTTGCGTGCCATTTTCAACATCCCCTGTTAAAGTTCCGTTTAATACATAACCCTCAGGTTTACTGTTACAGGCTAATACTCCTACAATCACTGCCAGGGACAATACTATTTTCTTCATTGTTATTTTCTTTTGATTGTCGCAAATGTACTTATATATGGGAGAAAAAAAAAGCCATAAACGTGACAAGCACATTCATGGCCCAATAATATAGTAATTAGGTGTTTATATTAAAATTGATACCGTATCCCTAAAGCGATATCAAAATCGAAATTATCAGAAAAATTTTTGTAGCCTACAATGCCTATTTCTGGTCTAAAATCCAATGAAATTAGTAAAGGAATGTCAAAGTTGTATTCTATACCAATATTCCCGGCTGCTAATACAAATAGACCACCGTCAGGGGTCACATAGTCACCAGACCCATTGGGTCTTGAGGCGAAATCCACACTTCCAAGTCCACCACCGGCACCGTAATACCAATTAAAATCTCCATCCAAGGGCCTAACCCATTGGTAAAGGGCCGTTAGTTTAAAGGAGTCAAAATAGCGACTATCCCGCCATCCGAGGTTAGCTTCCAATCTGTTGTCCCGATCTAAAGATTTTTGATAGGAAATTTCGGCACCAAAACCATCACTGTCTCCCAAGCGAAGACCTATGGCATTATCGGATATTTCCTGGGCGCTCATGGAGAACCAAGAGCAAAACATAAACAAGGTAAATAATTTTAAAATTTTCATAAGTGTTCTAACGTTAATTAATGTAAAAATTAAAAATTCATTATTAATCTGAAACAATAAAACTTAAATTAGTGGCCAAAATTGTTTTGAGTTGGATAAAAATATGCTAAATAAATTAAAGGAGGATTTAGAAGGCGATTTGTTTGTAGACAAATTAATGACAACCCTTTATGCCACAGATGCTTCCGTATATAGAAAAATGCCAATGGCGGTGGCCTATCCGAAGACCGAGGAGGATATTAAGAAACTAATTCTATATGCAGGAGAACACAAAATAGGTTTGATACCCAGAACTGCCGGAACTTCCCTTGCGGGACAATGCGTTGGTGATGGTATAGTTGTGGATGTCTCCAAAAACTTTACCAAAATTCTATCGGTCGACGTAGATAAAAAACAAGTAACCGTTCAGCCAGGCGTAATCAGAGACGAATTAAATCTACATTTGGCGCCTTATGGCCTATTTTTTGGACCAAACACTTCTACCTCCAACCGATGTATGCTGGGTGGAATGGTAGGAAACAATTCTTCAGGTACTACTTCAATACAATATGGGGTAACACGGGACCAGGTAGTATCTTTAAAAACCTATTTGTCTGACGGTAGCAAAGTGGAATTCAGGGATCTGTCCTTGAACGAATTTCTGGGAAAGATGTCTTTGGATAGTCTGGAAGGAGAAATCTACAACAATATCCATAAGGAGCTGAGCAATAAGGAAATACAGGCCGAAATTCTAAAAGAATTCCCCAAGCCTCAAATCCATCGCCGTAATACGGGCTATGCCGTAGATGAGCTGCTGGACAACAATATTTTTGGGGATAACGATAAGGGGATAAACCTGTGCAAATTATTGAGTGGTAGTGAAGGGACATTGGCTTTTACCACAGAAATAGTACTTCAACTGACAGAGGTGCCGCCCAAACTTTCTGCTATGGTGGTTACCCACTACAAAACCTTGGAGGACTGTTTAATGGATGTAGCGCCTCTTATGGTCCATAAATTGCATACTTGTGAAATGATGGATAAGGTGATTTTGGATTGTACCAAAAACAACCGTACCCAGTTGGAGAATAGATATTTTGTGGAAGGGGATCCCGCAGCATTATTGATGTTGGAAGTTAAGTCCGATTCACAAGAGGATCTGGATATTCAAATTCAACAATTATTGGCAACCGTTATAGCGTCTGGCTTGAGTTACGCCAGTCCTATCTTGAACCATGGAGATGTTAACAAGGCTATTGAACTCAGAAAAGCAGGATTAGGACTGTTGGGCAACATTGTCGGGGATCGTAAGGCGGTAGCCTGTATTGAGGATACGGCAGTGGCGTTGGAGGACTTAAAGGATTTTATTGGTGAGTTCTCCCAAATTATGAAGGACTATAAGCAAGATGCCGTCTATTATGCTCATGCAGGGGCAGGGGAATTGCACTTAAGGCCTATTTTAAATTTAAAGAAATCTACCGATGTGTCCTTGTTCAGGGCCATTACTACGGACGTTGCCAAACTTACCAAAAAATATAACGGCTCTTTTAGTGGGGAGCATGGGGATGGAATTGTAAGGGCAGAATTTATTCCATTAATGATCGGCCAAAAGAATTATGAGCTGCTCAAGCGTATAAAAAACTATTTTGATCCACTAAATATATTTAATCCAGGGAAAATCGTAGATGCCTATCCTATGGACGAATCCCTGCGCTATGAAATAGATCGCAAGGAACCGGAGATTAAGACTTTGTTGGATTTCTCGGACAGTGAAGGTATTCTTAAGGCAGCTGAAAAATGTAATGGGAGTGGAGATTGTAGAAAAACCCATTTGGTCTCCGGAGCTATGTGTCCCAGTTACCATGCAACCAGAAATGAAAAGGATACCACTCGTGGCCGGGCCAACACCCTGCGCGAATTTTTAACCAGTTCAGAAAAGCCCAACAAGTTCAATAATAAGGAGCTCAAAGAAGTTTTTGATCTTTGTTTAAGCTGTAAAGCCTGCTCCAGCGAATGTCCCAGTAATGTGGATGTGGCCACCCTAAAAGCGGAATTCCTTTATCAGTACCAAGAGGAAAATGGCTATCCGCTAAGAGCGAAGCTTTTTGCCTATAATACCCAGCTGAATAAATTGGGCAGTAATATGGCAACTATTACCAATGCCATGTACGATTCCAAATTTTTTGGCGGATTGCTTAAAAAGTCGGTCGGAGTTGCAAAACAACGAAGTTTGCCAAAAGTCTATAAGGTTAATTTTGACCGGGAGCTTCAAACCGCCAAAGAACAATTAAAGCCCTCTAAGTCCAAAGTGGTTTTGTACATAGACGAATTCACCAACTATTTGGATGTTGATCTTGGGAAGGATGCTATTGAGGTGTTAACGCGCCTTGGATACGAGGTGGAACTTTTTTATGCGGAGAGTGGTAGAACCTATATTTCCAAAGGATTTTTAAAACAGGCAAAAAAATTGGCGGTTAAGAATCTGGAAAAACTTTCAGAAATAACGGATAGAGGATTGCCAATTTTAGGATTGGAGCCCTCTGCCATACTTACATTTAGGGATGAATATAAGCGTTTTGGGTTTAACAAGGGGGTCATCGAGGCCATAGGATCCAATACTTATCTAATAGAAGAATTTTTGGCAAAGGAAATTCAGTCCGGGGTGTTGACATCCGAACTATTTACCAAGGAGGCCAAAACTGTTAAGATCCATACGCATTGCCATCAGAAGTCAATATCGAACCAAAAAGTAACCTTCGACATATTAAACCTTCCAGAAAATTATTCTGTTTCTATCATCAGCTCCGGATGTTGTGGTATGGCCGGTTCCTTTGGTTATGAAAAGGAGCATTACGAGGTGAGTATGCAAGTGGGGGAGCTAAAGTTGTTTCCGGCTGTTAGAAAGGCTGGCGACGAGGTGATCATTGCTGCGAATGGAACCAGTTGCCGGCATCAGATATATGATGGTACCCAAAGGAAGGCATTGCATCCTATTTCTATTTTGAAAGAGGCTCTTATTGCCTAATTTGGTTTTATTTGATCGGTGTAATATTTCATTGTTCAATTTATGAGTAAAGATTTTTTGCCCTGACCAATTTTCTTAGAATTATTGGGCGTGGCTTTTTGTAAGTTTTTAGAAACAAGAACCCTAAGTTAGTTTTTTTTAGCTTTTGGGTCACACTATAAAATAGTCCTAAATCTTTGCTTTTTTTGAAGTCTTTTTCGGAGGTTTCACAGTGATGGATGTTGCCTGGAGCAATTCATGAATGTCCATACTCTTAATTTCTTCATCCGCAAAGAAGGGAGAGAGTTTATCGGCGCTGTATCTATATATTTTCCAACGTTTAAAGGTATATTCGAGGGCGGTGAGGTTTTCTACCCAATCCCCTGAATTTAAATAGGTGCATTTGCCGTGCTCGTTTTCAAAAACCTCTTTTTTCGGTTGGTGTATATGTCCACATATAACATAGTCATAGTTGTAAGCAATTCCCAGTTCCTGAACCGTACGCTCAAAATTTTGAATGAAATGAACAGCACCCTTGACACTTTTCTTTAATTTTTTTGACAAAGAGTATTTTTCGCGCCCCAATTTGCCCAAAATCCAATTAACGGTTCTATTGAATAGCATTAATAGATGGTAACCATGTCGCCCTAATTTGGCTACCCATTTTGTATTCTGAATGGAAATATCAAAAACATCACCGTGAAAGAACCACGCTTTTTTTCCATTCAAGTCAAGGGTCAATTTATCTGTGAAATGAATATTACCCAAAGAAGTGCCACAAAATGGCCGTAGTTTTTCATCATGGTTCCCAACTATGTACACTACCTCGGTGCCATTTATGGCCATTCCCATTATTTTTCTCAGCACTTTTAGGTGGGTAGGAGGGAAATACTTTTTGCCAAATTGCCACATGTCTATTATGTCCCCATTTAAAACTAGCTTTTTTGGGTTTATACTATTCAAATAGGCAAGTAATTCGTCCGCATGGCAACCAAATGTCCCTAAATGTATATCGGAAATAACTACCAGATCTATTTGACGCTTTTTCACCGTTGAGGAATTTTATCAAATTAAGGCTTTGGTTTTAAATTAAAAGTGAAGCGAAGATCAAATTAGAATCACGAAACCGTTAAGTTTACGTTAAGTGGATCGAATTCGGTTTTTATTTGCAATAACCAAGGTTTCAGTTTCCATTTCTCTGTTTTAAGATTTACCTTTGATTCTTTGAGTTGAAATAACCATTAAACCATTTCATAACTACAATTTTTAACTACAAACATGGCAGGAAATACTTTTGGAACCCTTTTTAAGTTATCTACGTTCGGAGAATCGCATGGTGTTGCCATAGGCGGTGTATTGGATGGTTGTCCCGCGGGCATTGAATTGAATCTTGAGGCTATTCAGGAAGATTTGGACAGGCGTAAGCCTGGTCAATCTGCCATAGTGACCCAACGTAAGGAGCCAGATTCCGTTGCGTTTTATTCCGGCATTTTTGAAGGAAGGACTACGGGGACCCCTATAGGGTTCGCCATACACAATACCAATCAAAAATCACATGATTACTCACATATCAAGGACTCTTACAGACCTTCGCATGCGGATTATGTCTACGACCAGAAATATGGTTTTAGGGATTATAGGGGAGGAGGAAGAAGTTCGGCTAGGGAAACGGCTAGTAGGGTAGTGGCAGGAGCCATCGCCAAACAATTCTTGGGCGATATGAAAATAAACGCCTATGTTTCCCAAGTAGGTGAGCTATCGTTGAACAAAAGTTACCAAGAGCTCGATTTTTCACTAATAGAATCCAATCCGGTACGATGTCCGGATACGGCTACTGCGGCGAAAATGGAAGATTATATTAAAAAAATAAAAAAGGAAGGTGATACCATTGGGGGAGTCATTACCTGTGTTATTCAAAATGTCCCTATAGGCCTAGGTGAACCCGTTTTTGATAAGTTACATGCAGAACTGGGCAAGGCCATGCTTTCTATTAATGCCGTAAAAGGTTTTGAGTACGGAAGCGGATTTGAAGGGGTGAAGATGAAAGGGAGTGTACACAATGACCAATTCAATAGTGACGGTACCACAAAATCCAATCATAGTGGCGGTATTCAGGGAGGAATAAGCAACGGAATGGATATTTACTTCAACATAGCCTTTAAGCCAGTAGCTACAGTTATTCAGGCCTATGATACCATAGACAAAGCGGGGAATAAAGTAACTGCACAAGGTAAGGGCAGGCACGATCCCTGTGTGGTGCCCAGGGCAGTTCCTATAGTGGAGGCGATGGCTGCACTGGTTATGGCCGATTATACCTTAATAAATAGAACTATTAAATTATAAGGCCTACATTTTTTGGAGCTTTATTAGGCAAAATAGTATCTTTCCATTCTAAATCATTGTTTTTATGAGGAAGTTAGAATTGCATTGGCAAATTATTCTTGGAATGGTGGGCGGAGTTCTCTTTGCCTTGATTATGGTGCAGTTTGATTGGGGACCTGACATTGTATCGGATTGGGTCAAGCCCTTTGGGAATATTTTTATCAATTCACTAAAACTCATCGCAGTTCCTTTAATTTTGGCATCCCTGATCAAAGGGGTTTCCGATTTAAAGGATATTTCCAAACTTTCCAAAATGGGAGGGAGGACTATTTCAATTTATATTGTTACCACCTTAATAGCCGTTTCCATTGGACTTACTATCGTGAATGTAGTAAAGCCGGGAGCTTCCATTAGCGAAGAAACACGTAATGAATTGGTGGGAAGCTATAAAGGCGATGCGGATTCCAAAATAGCCCAGGCCAATGAGCAAAAGGAATCTGGACCTTTAAGGGCACTGGAAGATTTGGTGCCTAGTAATATTTTTGCAGCTGCCAGTGATAATGGGAATATGTTGCAGGTCATCTTTTTTGCTATTTTTTTCGGGATTGGTTTGATCTTGATACCGGCAGAGCAGGCAGACCCCGTCAAGAAATTTTTTGACGGTTTTAATGAGGTAATTCTAAAGTTGATAGATTTAATAATGCTGGCAGCACCTTATGGGGTATTTGCGCTGTTGGCCGCCTTAGTGGTAGAAGCACCAAGCCTGGACCTGTTCAAAGCTTTGGGCTGGTATGCATTTAGTGTAATCTTAGGTCTAATTTTAATGATCGGAGTGTACATTTCTATGGTTTGGATCTTTACCAAACGCAAGCCGTCGTTTTTTATTAACGGAATTTCCCCGGCCCAACTCTTGGCATTTTCTACCAGCTCCAGTGCCGCCACGCTTCCTGTGACCATGGAACGTGTAGAGGAACATTTGGGGGTAGAGGAGGAGGTAACCAGTTTTGTGTTGCCCATTGGAGCTACTATAAATATGGACGGTACCAGTCTGTATCAGGCAGTGGCAGCCGTTTTTATAGCCCAAACATTTGGAATGGACCTTAGTTTTGGCACCCAATTGGGAATTATAGTTACAGCTACCTTGGCTTCGATAGGTAGTGCGGCCGTGCCGGGTGCCGGTATGGTAATGCTAGTTATTGTTTTGGCCCAGGCAGGTATTCCAGAAGCAGGTCTGGCGTTGATATTTGCGGTAGATAGGCCTTTGGATATGTGTAGAACAGTAGTGAATGTTACTGGTGATGCTGCAGTGTCCATGATGGTCGCAAAATCTGTAGATAAGCTGGGGGAACCCAAAGTTAAGGAATGGAGTGACCACTATAAGCCTTCAAAATAATCTACTGTATTTTTGTTCTTGATGTCAACCGGCCCCAATGGACAAAATTCTTTATATCAGCTTCTATTTTTTATGGGTTGATTTTTCTAATACGCAGAAATAGTTTTATGATTAAAGAAAAAGAACTTCAGGAGATTGTGCGTCAATTTCCAAATGTATTTGAGGTAGATGCCAACCTGGACCGATTGGTAAAGAAAATTGAATTGCTCACGTATCTGAATCCACTAAACATTGAAAAGGAAAAATATAAATTTTTTTCTTCCAAGTACGTAGATGAACCCATATTTAAGTATAAAAAATTACAATTTGACCCTTATAAGTTGCATAGATTGTTCTTTTCCCAGAGGTTGGAACGCATCAAGGATGAACAAATAAGAAAATTTTATCAGGAGGTGGTTTATTACTATGCCAATATGATACAGTGCATAGAGACTATTGGACAAGGTAGAAAGTTTTATTATAATTCCTTAAGGGTTTACGGCACTCCGACCGAAAAGGATGTCCAGAATGCCAGATTTATACTTCATGTAGGCGATGAACCTGACACCGGAGATATGGAAAAAATATATACCTCAGAGGACGCGAAGTCTTTTTTTGAGGAGTTTGGCCAACAATATAATTTTCCTTTAAATATTTCATTTTCCAATAGTATTGCAGCCGATGCCATGGTGAGCAATAATACCAAATCCCTTTTAATAAAGAAAAATGGTGTTTTTAGCAGGAACCAATTGCTTACTTTGGCCAACCATGAAATAGGGGTGCATTTGGTGACTACCTATAATGGTTCCTTGCAACCGCTGAGAGTTTTTTCGAATGGTTTTCCTAAAAATGTTGAAACCCAGGAAGGGTTGGCCGTGTTTAGCGAATATATGAGTGGGGGCCTAACCATGAAAAGATTAAAAGAATTGGCGTATAGGGTCTTGGCCTCCGATAGCTTGATCAAAGGATACAGCTTTTCTGACACTTTCGACATGTTGCAAGGACAGTACAAGCTTGATCGTAACAAAGCCTTCACCATAACTATGCGAGTCCATAGGGGAGGGGGATTTACAAAAGACCGATTGTATTTAAGTGGTCTTAAAAAAATCTACAAAAGATATAAAAATGGGTTGTCTATGGATACATTGTTAACAGGTAAGGTTACTATGGAATCCGAGGTTACCATTAACCGCTTAAAGGACTTGGGACTAGCTGATAATATAACCCATACCAATGTGGCCTTTAAACAAAATTGTAATAAAAATAGGGCTTTGGACTTTGTATTGGACAACTTGAAATAAAAGGAAGGAAAGATATTTTTTCCAATATTTGGCTTTGCCTAGCCATATTGGGCTGGTATAGGTTTATATTAGTTGGGCAAGATCGTATTTTAATGTTAAAATATTTTAAATAGGCCTTGGAATAATACCTTAGATTTTGATATCTTTGTACCACAATTATAAAAACATAGCAGTCATGTTCGATTTTGACCAATATTTAGGGTTTTTAGCATTTTTGACCATCTTAACCATAGGTTTCTGGTTAATGATTTTTTTGTTGACTTTTGTTATACCCTATTGGATAGGAGGTTCTATCTTAGAAATATTAAAAGAAAAGCGCGAAGCTAAAAAAGCGAAGCGTAACCAATAAGAATATGATTATAGTATATAAATAAAAAGGGAGCCAATTGGCTCCCTTTTTATTTGAGGTGTTTTATACCTATCCTTCAAAATCCATATCTTCGCCGCCGCCATTTCTGTCTTGACCACTTCTATTACTTTGGTTTTGGGGTTGATTGAAACGGTATTGAAAGGATAAGGTTATTTGTCTTTCGCGCCGTTGAAATTCGCTATAGGTAGCTACATTTGCAGTCCTTGTATCGGTGATACGTTTTCTGGTGTTAAAAATATCACTTACGTTCAGTGTTAAGGAGCCCTTGTCCTTTAAGATATCCTTGCTTAGTCCTAGGTCGGAACTCAACATTCCCTTCCTTAAATTTTGTGCATCCTCGGAAGGGCCCATATAAAAGAAATTGGTCTGAAAATCAATTTTTCCAGGCAAAGGTAACTTGGCACTAAAACGGGTAAACCAAGAGAAGTTATCGGCATCAAAATTTTGAACAATCTCTTCGTTCTGACTGTTGGTATATATGTAGTCTCCCTGCAATTCCCTTTGGTAAGCATTTACATTCCATGTTAACCTCCAATTTCGTAATGGGGTATAAGTGGTGGTAAACTCCATGCCATAGCGATTTTCAGTGGCTAAGTTGATAGGACTACGAACCTGCACGGGAACAACAATGGGATTTTGTGGATCTTCCGGGTTTTCAATGGTGACAAAATCACCTGTCTCCCTAGAAACAAATTGAAACACTCCAGTAGACCTATTAAAGTATCCGGAGGTGGTGAAGGTAAATCTATCCCATCTTTTTAAATATCCCAAATCATAGGCATCGGTAAATGTTGGGTCCAAATCCACGTTTCCTTGAAAAAGGTTCGTGTTACTATCTCTGGAAGGAAAAGGATTTATAAACCTTGATCGTGGCCTTCTAAGCCTTTTACTATAACTTAAGGTGAATTGTTCCCTCTCAGAGAATTCATACCCTAAGAATACGGATGGAAACCAATTAACATAGTCCTTATTGTCTATTTCGTTGGTGTTCAATAATTCTATTCCAATATCTGAAGCTTCTACCCTTAAACCTCCAAGAATGCTGAATTTATTAAATTTTGATCCTAATTGGGCATAGGCGGCATTTATGTACTCCTTATAATTCAATTCATTGCTAAAGTTGGGGTCACTGCTAAAGCTGCCATCTTCCTGTTCAATACCAAAGTCAAAATCGGTGTTGTTGTTATTGAAGGTGCCACGATAACCCATTTCAAATTGTGATTGATTATCTTCTCCAAAGGGAAGTACATAATCCAGTTGTAGCAATTGGGATATTTGTGTTTCTGCATCAACGGTCCTTTCGGTGTCCAAATCAATATCTTCTTCTAGAATGACTTCACTTATGATAGAATTTTCATCATCGATTCCTTTTGAATATTGATAGTCAAAAGTTAGGTTATGCCCATCGTCATCAAATTTCTTTTGATAATTTAAAGAGTATTGTACCTCCTCCTCAAACTCGTCCTCAAGCGTAAATCGGTTTCTTTCGATAGTAGGGTTTCTATCGGCATCAAAATTGAAAAAATCTACATTAACGGTATTGTCGCCGTTCGATTTACTAAAAACAAAAGAATTGGTAATACTGCTACTTTCGTCCAAGAACAGTTCGAAGCCAACATTGGTATTAAAGCTTTTGTCCTTTCTTTGATATTCCCTTATTTCATCCTGATAGCTCAAGGTATTTCCATTGCTATCAAAATTTTCTTGTTCGAACAAGGCATTACCTGGTCCATTGCGATAGCGATAAGTGGTATTGGTAAAAATATTAAAGTTATCCCGTCTAAGATTTAGGCTTACCGATCCACCATAGGTCTCTGGGTAACCTGTGTACACATTCACTGATCCATTTAGTCCGGCGGTCTTGCTTTGTTTAAGAATTATGTTCAGAATCCCCGCTGTTCCTTCCGCATCATATCTGGCAGATGGGTTGGTAATTACCTCCACCTTTTCTATGGCATCGGATGGCAACTGTTGAAGCGCATCGGGACTTAATCCTGATAATGCTGAAGGCTTGCCATTGATCAGGATCCTAACACTTTCATTTCCCCTTAGGCTTATGTTTCCATCCACGTCAACGGTAACAGACGGAACGTTGCTAAGAACGTCGGTTACGGATCCTCCCTTTACGGTAAGATCGGAACCCACATTATACACCTTTTTATCAAGTCTTAATTCTACGGTTGTGCGCTCGCCCACTACTTCAACTTCTGCAAGTTGGGCTACATCCAGCGCAAGGTGAATTACCCCAAGTTCCTTGGATTTTCTAATGGTTTGATTAGCTAACTTATAGGATACATAGGAGATATACTCAACACTGATATTGTAATTGCCCGGTTCGGCCTCAACTTCAAATTTTCCGTTAGCATCTGTAATACCACCAGTTACTTGACCCGGATTTTGTACACTTTGTAATACTAGGGTGGCATATTCCAGGGGTAGGTTTGTATCTTGTTCCAAAACAGTCCCAGTTATTTTTATGGGTTCCTTTGGGCCTTGGCCCCTTTGTGCGTAACCTATTAATGTAATTAGGAATAATGTAACTGGGAGTAGTTTCTTCATGTGCAATATTTATGATTTTTTCTTTTTCCTTTTCTTTCCTTTTTTTTCCTTGACCTTTTTAAAACCGTTTTTCTGAAGTTCTACAAAAGCCTCGTACTTATCTTGTGGTAAGCCCGCCTTAAGTTCTTCATCTTGCTTTAAGGTAATCTTCTCATAACTCTCGCGCATCTTGTCTGCTGGAAGCTCAAGTATTTGCAATTCTATTCGTTCCTGCAGGTACTTTTTTAAGGTGGTGCTCAAAACCGCTTCCTCAAAGGGGTTTAAGTCCAATTTTTCTGTAATATTTGGCATTTCTGCATCCACTATTTGGGCAGCGGTTAAGTTTTCCGGCTCCTTTGGTGTTTCCTGAACTTGTGGAATAGTACTGCGTTGTCTTCCATAACCGCCGTAGCCATACCCGTTTCCATATCCATTTCCATATCCGTTTCCGTAACCGTATTGGGCATTTAAGAATGGAAATGATAATAGGAGCAATAGAATACTTAAGAATAATCTTTTGTTCGTTTTCATAATGCAATTGATTATTGGGATTCCAAAATTAATAGATGGTTTAACCATCGAGGGTTAAAAGTTTGTTAAATTGGTTGTTTCGGTTTTTATGTAGTTGAGCTTTATAATGACAATGGTATATAGGGAAGTATTTAAAATAAAAACTTCCCTTTCTTTGGGTATCACTTTAAATAGAAAGCTATTTTAAAAGGCCTTTGATTTTATCCGGTGGTCGACCAATGACCCCTTCCTTATTACGGATTACGATGGGGCGTTCAATTAATTTAGGGTTTTCTGCCATGGCAATGACTATCTCGTCATCTGTCAATGATTTCCCCTTAAATTTTTCCTTCCAAATGGCTTCATTGGTACGAACCAATTCTATGGGAGGAATGCCCAATACCACTAAAATGGATTTTAGGTCATTTTTGGTCGGCACTTCATCAAGATATTTGATTACCTCAAATTCTTTTCCGGAATTTTCTAAAATAGCCAAGCCTTCCCTTGATTTGCCGCATCTGGGGTTGTGATATATTTTAATCATAATTATTTAGTTTTAGGCCTAAAAGTTAAAAGGTTCCAGTTTGGCCAAGAATAAATCATTAAACCACTGGCCTAAAACTTTTCTGCCTCTTTTTAACAACAAATTTGTTTAGTTCCTGAGAGGGGTAGCCCTTTATTAACTTTCATCTTTCTGTCCCATCATCATTAGATAAGCCTTTAGGAATTGATCTATATTACCATCCATTACAGACTCAACGTTGCCTGTTTCTTCACCCGTGCGCACGTCTTTCACCAATTTATAGGGGTGCATTACATAATTTCTGATCTGCGAGCCCCATTCTATTTTCATTTTGGACGACTCAATTTCCTGTCTTGCCTCCATTTTCTTGCGCAATTCAATTTCGTACAATTGGGACTTGAGCATTTTTAAAGCAGTAGCCCTATTGTCATGTTGCGATCTGGAATCTGAACAAGAAATCTGTATTCCGGAAGGTTTGTGGGTCAGCTGAACTTTGGTTTCTACCTTATTTACATTCTGTCCTCCGGCACCACTTGATCTAGCCGTGGTAATCTCCACATCGGCCGGATTTATATCTATTTCTATACTGTCGTCCACCAATGGATAAACATAAACGGAAGCAAAAGAAGTATGGCGCTTTGCATTGCTGTCGAATGGGGAAATACGGACCAATCGGTGTACTCCGTTTTCGCCTTTTAGCCATCCAAAGCTAAAGTCGCCCTCTATTTCCAAGGTCACCGTTTTTATTCCGGCCACATCACCATCCTGATAATTGAGTTCCTTTATCTTATACCCATTCTTTTCGCTCCACATCATGTACATCCGCATCAACATGGATGCCCAATCACAACTTTCCGTACCTCCGGCCCCTGCAGTTATTTGTATTATGGCCGTTAGCTCATCTCCCTCGGCAGAGAGCATATTCTTAAATTCCAATTTTTCCAAGGCTTCAATAGTCTTGTCGTAATGGCTTTCAACATCGGCCTCGGACATTTCACCTTCCTTCTGGAATTCCAAGAAAATCTCCAAATCTGCCACTAAACTTTGGGCACTGTTAAAATCATCGACCCATTGTTTCTTGGATTGAATTAATTTCATCTGTTGCTGAGCTTCTTGGGGATGGTTCCAAAAGTCTGGAGCCAGAGTTTTTTCCTCCTCGTTTTCTATTTCTATAAGCTTGGCATCTATGTCAAAGATACCTCCTTAACGCACCAAGGCGATCAATGAGACTCTTATAATGGTCCGTAGTTATCATATGCTAATTATTTTCAGCCAAAAATAAGATTCTTTTTTTTGATTATGTACCAAATGTGTAATGATATTTATTGTTCGGCCTGTACTTCCACAGAATGGACGGTTTCATTAGCGCCCTTCGAATATACCACGCCTTTTAAAGGGGAGCAATCATTGTAGTCTTTGCCGTGGGCTACTTTAATATGGTTGTCATTGACCAATAAGTGATTGGTAGGGTCAAAGCCTATCCAGCCCACTTGTGGAATATATGCCTCTGCCCAAGCATGCATTTGCGAGTCGCCAAAGTAACCATTGCCTTGGTGCAGGTATCCCGAGACATAGCGGGTGGGAATATTATTGGCTTTTGACAAAGCACAGAATAAATGGGTGAAATCCTGGCATACACCCTCGGGATTATTTATAATTTCTTCCAATAAGGTATTCACATGGGTAACGCCAGTATTGAAATGAATAAAAAGATAGACCCAATGATTTAATTTTTGAAGATTATCGAAGATGCTCAGGGAGTTATCAAAAACAAACAATCTTATTGAATCTTCTGGCAAGGTAGTATATTTGGTCTCACGCAGATAAGGCTCATGTTCTACCTTGAAATTTAAACTTTGAACAAGTTCATAGTTACTTGGGATATCAAAGATTGGAATTTGTCCAAAAGGGTTGAAGCTTATTTTTTTAAGTTTAAAGGTGGCACTGAAGTTAATTTTCTGGAATCGTTCCGAGGTATTTATCCTAATGGTCTGAAATCCATAACCATTTTGGGAAAAACCACTTTTGGCTTCCAAGGAGTTTTTTATCTCTATACTAATCAATTCTTGCGTCTCGTTATTCTCAGGCACAATCAAAAATTGCCAAGATGCATTTTCTACCGGATTTTCGTAGTTATTTTCGGCATAATAAGTAACTGAATATTCAAATGACATTATATGTAGTTGTTAATGCAAAGGTAATCCAATGGATTATTAATCAATAGTTAAAAAATTCATTTTCCATTTTAAGACTAATTTGCACCAGGCTATTGAGTATTTTTTCAATAAAGCCCTGAATGTCTCCTTCAATTTCTTCGGCAAATTTAAATTCATATTCGCCCTTGACCTTACTTATTAAAAAAGCGGTTGAATTTTTATCTGGACTTTTGGATTCATCCAAAACCCTAATATGTTTATATACTTGGTTGATGCTGTTGATGACAGATCTTGGACAATCTGGATTTAATATTAGGAATTCCAAGGTGGAGATACTGGTGGGTGTCTTTTTATAATATCTGCGCATCATATCATAGGATTCCACACATTTGAGAAGCGTGGTCCATTCAAAGCTATGGCTAATTTTATCGCCATAACTCCCTTTGGCCATTACGGCATCATTGTATTTAGCATTAATGATTCTGATTACTTGCGTGGCCCTCTCCAGATTTATACCGAGCATAATAATTGCATATACCTCATCATGCAAAAGCGTACCCCTTATTTTTCCTCTTAAAATGGCGGTCATTTCAGTGATATTTACGGTAAAATCGTATAGACCCTTTTTTGTGAAATCCTCTATAGAATATTTGATTACAAAATGATAAAATTTGTTGACGGATTCATACAGTTCCGTAGAAATAAGGTCTCTGGCACTATTGGCATTCTCGCGGGCATATTTAACGTTATTGATAATGGAATAAGGTATATTGGCATTTAGTCCTATGTTGAATAAAATATCTTCTTCTTTAAGAATTATGGAATCGTCATTTATTGGCTCCCCTACCAAGAACATCATGGACTGCAGAACAAATTGTCTGGATTGTGACAACTCGTTTGGAGCGTCCAATGACGAGAAATAATTTACATTTAAGTATCTGGCAACATGTTCGGCACGTTCAATATAACGCCCCATCCAAAAAAGGTTATTGGCAACTCTAGCTAACATAAGATTTTTTTTATTTTTTTAATACCCAGGTATCTTTAGAACCACCACCTTGTGAGGAATTTACAATTAGGTTTCCTTTTTTTAGTGCTACTCGAGACAATCCACCTTTGAGTACAAACTCCTTTTTATTGCCCAATAGGGTAAATGTTCTCAGGTCCACATGACGTTGTTCAAAAGATTCACTGTCATCTATATAGGTGGGATGTACCGATAATGACATAATAGGCTGGGCAATGTATTTTCTAGGGTTTTGTTTAATTTCTTCCTGTACTACCTTTATTTCGGCCTTGGAGAGTCTGTTCCCTATTGATATACCATAACCTCCAGCTTCATCTACGGGCTTTATTACTAGTTCATGTATATGTTCCAGGACATATTTAAGCTCTATGGGCCGACTGCAATGGTAGGTGTGTACATTGTTGAGAATGGGTGTCTCATCCAAATAATATTTAATGATTTTCGGCATGTAGGTGTAGATGGCCTTATCATCGGCAACTCCTGTGCCCGGAGCATTTGCCAAACAAACATTGCCTTTTAAATAAGCAGCGAAAAGACCGGGTACCCCCAATGACGAATCGGCCCTAAATTCCAAGGGATCTATATATTGGTCATCTACTCTTCGGTAAATCACATCAACCTTAATGGGGCCACGAATGGTTTTCATGTAGACAAAATCGTTCTCAACAAATAGATCTCTACCTTCCACCAATTCTACACCCATGGCTTTTGCTAGATATGAATGTTCGTAAAAGGCAGAATTGTACATGCCTGGTGTAATGACCACACAATTTGGTACATCGACCCCTTTTGGTTTTACACTTTCCAGTATATCCAATAAGTTTTCGGCGTAGTTGGTCACCGAATGCGTTTTATAATGATTAAAAACCCCGAAGAGTGCTCTTTTTAGGGCGGTACGATTACAAATAACATAACTTACCCCGGAAGGACATCTAATGTTGTCCTCAAGTACATAATAGTTGCCATCCGAGTGTTTAATAATATCAGTTCCAGATATATGATTGTAAATGCCCCCAGGAGGGTCAATTCCAATCATTTGATGCAGATAGTTTGCGGAGGAGCTGATCAAGTCCAGTGGAACTATACCATCTTTGATAATCTTTTTATCATGATAAATATCCCATAAAAATAGGTTTAATGCTTTACTGCGCTGTATAGCACCACTTTCTATGATTTTCCATTCATCTTCATCTATGATTCTTGGAAAAAGATCAAATGGAAATATTTTTTCCTGCGTTTCTTTATTGTCGTATACCTGAAAAGTGATTCCTTGGTTAAAAAAAGAGGACTTAGCCTTATTGTTCAATTGCACATAGTCTTGTATGGAATGATTCCCGTACAGTTCGAACAATTTTTGATAAACATTTTTAGCAGCTCCATTAGTTTTGAAAACTTCATCAAAAAGAGCCGTATTGTTGATGTACGAAGAAAATATGGGTTTTTTTACGTCCGAGTTCATAGGCATATTTTTCTTCAAGTTACTTTATTTTAGTTACTTACGGGCGATTTATATTTTTTTAGTCAGAGAATTATCCATTCTTAAAAAATGGAATGGTATTATTGTCAAATCATATTGAATGAGAGGAAAAAAATAGCTACTTAAAAAATGTTTAATACGTTTATATAAATTTGGAATCCCATTTTATCAATGATGTTCAAATTAATTAGTTTGTTCTATATAATTTTCAACCTTTATGTTTATAAATCTTATTAGTGATACCGTCACTAAACCAACGCCTGGTATGTTGCGGGCCATGATGACCGCCGAAGTAGGAGATGATGTTTTTAAAAACGACCCTTCTGTAAATAGCTTAGAGGAAATGATGGCGAAGTTGTTCGGTATGGAAGCAGCTTTATTTTTTCCCAGCGGTACCATGGCCAACCAAACAGCCATAAAATTGCACACCCAACCCGGGGAGCAATTAATTTGTGATAAGTATGCCCATATTTATAATTATGAAGGGGGAGGGGTAAGTTTTAACAGCGGTGTCTCCTGTAGATTGGTGGATGGCCATAGGGGAATGATGACCGCAAGTCAAGTTGAGGAAGCCATAAACCCTCCAGACTTTTATCACAGTCCATTAACTTCTCTTGTTTGCATAGAAAACACGACCAATAAAGGTGGTGGGGCCTGTTGGGATTTGGAGGGGTTGAGAGCTATTGGAAAGGTGTGCGACAAGCATAATTTGAAATATCATTTGGATGGAGCCAGACTGTGGAATGCCCTTGTTGCCAAGAGTGAAACGGCTCTGGAGTACGGGAACTTGTTCGATACTATAAGTGTTTGTTTAAGTAAAGGACTTGGGTGTCCAGTAGGTTCTGTTCTTTTGGGGGGCAAGGAGCATATAGACAAAGCGGTAAGGGTGAGGAAAATGTTTGGAGGTGGAATGCGACAAGCTGGATACCTTGCGGCCGCCGGAATCTATGCCCTAGAAAATAACAGGGAACGATTGGTGGAGGACCATAGGAAGGCCAAGGAAATTAGTGTATTGTTAAAAGGGTTGCCCTACATTAAAAAAGTGGAACCTACAGAAACCAATATTGTTATTTTTGAGATTGATGAAAAGCTAATGACCTCTGAGGAATTTTTGGATAAGCTGAAAAAAAATAATATTCAAATTATTGGTATGGGACAAAATAAATTGCGCATAGTGACGCATATGGATTATACCGACGAAATGCACCAAACTTTTTTGAATATCCTTACAAGCTTATAGACCAATGGCATCGGGCAATAGGGAAATACTTGTTTTAAGGTTCTTTATGCCATTTTCCATTCCGGCCTCGGAACTATAGAGCATAGAGTTGCCAATAATCTTGCCTTCACTGTTCTTCATGATAAAGAGAAATTTGCCATTGTAGTCCGTCTTGCGTTCGAAAACCGAAGACTGCCCAATTAGGACCTTAAGATTGGCAACGGTCTTATCAATTTCCTCCCTATTGCCGTAAGGGATACTGATCAGAAGTGTCTGTCCACTTTCCGATTGTAGGCTAAAGGTATAGGAGGTATCTGATTCCTTTTTAATTTCTAACATGGCCAACGGCAACTTTTTTTAAAGTTACATAAAAAAATGTGAATCTTTTATCTAAAATTTGTCCGTCGTTTGAGTTGGGGGTTTATATTGAAGTGATAAAAAAGGAATCTAAAACCTACAGATTATAGCTTTTAGAGTCCCTTTCTTTTAATTTTGTGGAAATTATTTATCAACTTCAGGCAGACCGAAGGTATCCACTACGTAATCTATATCTTTATCCCCTCTGCCACTTAAATTTACCAAAATGGAGGACTGTGGGGCTTTCTGTGCCAGTTTTATGGCATACGCTACGGCGTGTGCACTCTCCAGTGCAGGGATAATGCCTTCCAAGCGACTAAGTTCGTAAAATGCATCTACAGTTTCCTTATCCGAAACCACGTCATAGGTTACTTTTTTAAGATCCTTTAACATGCTGTGTTCTGGTCCTACTCCAGGATAGTCCAAGCCACTGGCTACGGAATGCACGGCGCCAGGCTCTCCTTTGTCATCCTTGAGCATATAACATTTAAAACCATGTATAACTCCCGGGCTGCCCAAGGTCATTGTGGCCGCATGTTCCCCATATTCCATAGAGCGACCACCAGGTTCTACCCCATAAAGGGTACATTCGGTGTCGTCCAAAAATGAGGAGAATATTCCCATGGCATTGCTGCCACCACCAACGCAGGCTACTACTTTATCCGGCAATTCCCCGGTCATTTCAAAAAATTGCTCCTTGGCTTCAATACCAACAACACGTTGAAAATCGCGCACCATCATTGGGAAAGGGTGTGGGCCTACGACAGATCCTATGCAATAAATGGAGGTGATAGGGTCTTTTAAATAGGCTTCGAAAGCAGAATCTACCGCTTCCTTTAAGGTTTTTAGACCATGGGATACCGGAACTACTTTTGCGCCAAGGATTTTCATCCTGACCACATTGGGATGTTCTTTGGCAATATCCACTTCACCCATATGGATTTCGCATTCCAATCCAAAATAGGCGGCTGCTGTTGCCAAGGCTACGCCGTGTTGACCTGCACCGGTTTCTGCAATTAATTTCTTTTTGCCCAAGTGTTTTGCCAAAAGGGCCTCGCCCATGCAATGGTTTAGTTTATGCGCTCCGGTATGATTAAGATCTTCACGTTTAAGATATATTCTTCCTCCGTATTTTTCGGACAACCTATTGCAATAATAAACAGGCGTGGGGCGACCTTGGTAGTGTTTGCGAATGCTACGCAGTTCTGAAATAAAATTATGCGATTTGCTGATGGAATAATAAGCGTCTGTAATTTTTTTCATTTCCTCTTCCAGAACGGGCGGGATAAAGGATCCGCCGTATTCTTTAAAAAAACCATCTTTGTTGGGGTAAGCTTTAAAATAATTTTCGGTCATAAAGAATAATATATAGTTATTAATTACAATTATAAAATAAGGGCACCCTGGGATGTCCCTTACAATAGTAATAAATTATAAAATTAATTAAGTCTTTTTAGCAGGTAATAATGAAAAGATGGAGCAAAACGTAATGGTTACATTTTTCTATTCTTTCTCAGAAATTCCATATACTTCTCTATATCAGATTTTGCACCATAACCGGATAGGGAGGCTATCTCTTGTTCGTTGGAGCTTACTAAACTTATAAATGGAAAAACACCCTTTTTGTTCCATTGTGATAACAATTCCTTGTTTTGTATCATTTCATCGGCACTAATGAGCTCTTTTTTTCTAGGCAGATCCACATAAAGTAGAATATAGTCCTTGGCCACTTCCTTGAATTGCTCGGTCTCGAACAGGTCTTTTTTTAAGGCCTTACAAGGGGAGCACCAATCACTGCCCGTGAAATACATCAGGATATTGGCTTTGTTTTTTTTTGCAATTTCCCGAGCACTGTTGTAGTTGGTGAGCCAGTCAACCTCTTGCTCTATAGAGCCTTTATTCTGTGCGCCAACAAAAAAAGGTAGAAGGAATAATAAGAATAAATGCTTCATTACTGTCGCTTTAGGTTAAATGCTTCAGATAAACTTAAGCAAATTTATTTTAATAATGAATCCATTCCGGGAATATTGGGCATACCATCCTTGGCAACAGCGGCCAATTCATTTTCATTGATCGTAGTGGCTTTTTCAATAGCTTTGTTAAGGGTCATGATCAAATAATCTTCCAATTGTTCCTTGTCCGTCAAGAGACTGTCGTCTATGGTGATGGACTTAATGGTTCTATTGGCTGTAATACTTACTTTTAGTAAACCGTCTTGCGATTGTTCCTCCAGTATTACGGTGTTCATTCTTTCTTTTGTGGCTTTTACTTTTTCCTGGGTTTCCTTCAGCTTTCCCAACATGCCCATCATATCTCCAAACATAATTATAGATTTAATAATTTCTATCTCCAAAATTACTAAAACCACTGGTATTTATAAAGATATTATCCTCTAGTTTTATACATAAGAATTTTTATACTTGCCTAGGTTTAATGTGGATAAAGGTCATATTTAGACAGGTCGGTGGTATTTATGTGTTATTTTTGCGCTTTCTTATAAATAAATTATATAAATGCAGCGGGAATTGAAAGCGCCAAGTGCCAAGAAAATTGAAAAACAATTAATTAAGGACGGTGATGTAAGAATAGACAATTACTATTGGTTGAACGAAAGGGAAAACCCAGAGGTAATTGCTTTTTTGGAACAGGAAAATGCGTACTATGAGGCACTAACAGGCCATACCAATGACCTAAAGGATAGTTTGTTCCAAGAGATGAAATCTAGGATCAAGGAGGATGATTCTTCAGTACCCTATAAGTTTAATGAATATTGGTACGCTACCCGTTATGAGAAGGGAAAGGAATATCCAATTTTTGCCAGGAGGTTTCAAAGGGAGGATGCCACAGAGGAAATAATGTTCAATTGTAACATTATGGCAGAAGGGTTTGATTATTTTAGCCTTGGAGGCCTGTCCATTAGCCCTAATAATGAACTTGCGGCCTTTGGGGTAGATACCGTATCTAGAAGACAGTATACGCTACAGGTAAAGAATTTACGGACGGAGGAGGTATATGCGGATAAAATAGAAAACACAACAGGAAGTGCGGTATGGGCCAATGATAATAAAACCTTGTTTTATACCAAAAAAGACCCTGTAACGCTACGGTCTAATAATATTTATAAGCATGTTTTAGGGACCTCCCCAAAGGAGGACGAACTTGTTTTTCATGAAGAGGATGAAACTTTCACCACCTTTGTATATAAAACCAAATCTAAAGAATTTATTGTTATAGGCTCCTCCAGCACTATGACTACCGAGTTTCAAATTCTGAGGGCGGATGACCCCAATGGAAAATTTCATGTTTTTTCAAGAAGGGTCAGGGGAATGGAATATTCCCTAACCCATTATAAAGATAATTTTTATATTCTGACCAATATGGAAGGGGCTACCAATTTTAAGTTGATGACCACTCCTGAAGATAAAACAGAATCCGATAACTGGGTGGACTTTATTCCGCACAGGGAAGAAGTTTTACTAGAGGATATTGAAATGTTTAATGATTACTATGTTTTGTCCGAGCGGGAAAATGGCTTAAATCAGTTAAAAATTGTACGATGGGATACTGGGGAAAGCTATTATTTGCCCTTTGATAATGAAACCTATACGGCCTATGTGGGTACCAATCCGGATTTTGATACTGAAATTCTCAGATACGGCTACAATTCTATGACGACCCCCAGTTCCATTATCGATTTTAATATGGGGACCAAGGAAAAGGAAATTAAAAAAGAACAAGAGGTATTGGGCGGAAAATTTAATAAGGATAATTATATTTCCGAACGAATTTGGGCGCCGGCCAGAGATGGCAAAAAAGTGCCTATCTCAATAGTTTATCACAAAAATACCAAGCTGGACGGTTCCAGTCCAATATTGCAATACGCATATGGTTCCTATGGCCATACCATAGACCCCTATTTTTCCACTGTACGCTTAAGCCTTTTGGATAGGGGTTTTATATACGCCATTGCCCATGTTAGAGGAGGGGAATATTTGGGGCGTAAGTGGTATGAGGAAGGTAGATTGCTTAACAAAATAAATACTTTCACCGATTTTATCGACTGTTCCAAGTTTTTAATTGAAAAAAAATATACTAGTCCCCAACACCTTTATGCGTCGGGAGGCTCTGCAGGAGGGCTATTAATGGGGGCGATAATCAATTTATGCCCAGAAATATATAATGGGATAATTGCGGCCGTTCCCTTTGTAGATGTGCTTACAACTATGTTGGATGAAACTATTCCGTTGACCACGGGCGAATATGATGAGTGGGGCAATCCTAATGAAAAGGAATATTATGATTATATGAAATCATATTCACCCTATGACAATGTATCGCGGCAAATACAACCCCATATTTTGGTCATTACCGGATTGCACGACTCCCAAGTGCAATATTTTGAACCGGCAAAATGGGTAGCCAAACTCAGGGAGTATAAAACAGATAAAAATTTGTTGCTGTTCAATATTAATATGGATGCGGGTCATGGTGGTGCTTCAGGGCGTTTTGAGTCCTTAAAAGAGGTGGCCAAAGAATACGCATTTTTGATAGATTTAGAGCATAAAATTCGTTAATCAAAAAAAAAGACTAATTTTGTCCTATCAATATTGGCATAAATCAAAATTGTCGATAAGTTCTAAACCTAGAAACTGTTTATGGAACAAAAGATCAATGCTTATAACAATCTCCTTGAGCTTGTAGGAAACACTCCATTAATTAAACTAAATAAAATAGCTGCCAATCTAGAAGGTAATTTTTACGCAAAGGTAGAAGGCTTTAATCCCGGGCACTCTTCCAAAGACCGTATTGCCCTATACATAATTGAGGAGGCAGAACGCAGGGGGATATTGAAGAAAGGGAGTACCATTGTTGAAACCACTTCAGGGAATACAGGATTTAGCATTGCCATGATCAGCATCATAAAAGGGTATGATTGTATATTGGCGGTAAGTTCAAAATCTTCCAAAGATAAGATAGACATGTTAAGGTCTATGGGGGCCAAAGTCTATGTTTGTCCTGCACATGTAAGTGCAGATGATCCCAGGTCCTATTATGAAGTAGCCAAACAACTGCACGAAGAAACCGAGGGGTCTATTTATATCAATCAATATTTTAATGAATTAAATGCCGAAGCCCATTATAAAAGTACCGGGCCGGAAATTTGGCAACAGACCAATGGTCATATTACACATTTGGTCGCCTGTAGTGGTACGGGAGGCACAATTTCGGGTACTGCAAAGTATCTGAAGGAGCAAAATCCGAATATTCGTGTAATAGCTGTTGATGCGTATGGTTCCGTTCTTAAAAAGTACCATGAGACCGGGGAATTGGACACTAAGGAAATTTATCCGTACCGAATTGAAGGCTTGGGTAAAAATTTGATACCTGCTGCGACCAACTTCAAGGTAATAGATGAATTTATTAAGGTTACGGATGAGGAAAGCGCACATACGGCCAGAGAGATATCACGAACAGAAGGACTTTTTGTAGGGTATACAAGTGGTGCGGTAATGCAGGCGGTAAGACAGTTGGAGGAAATAGGGGAGTTTAACGAAAATAGTAATGTAGTGGTTATTTTTCCCGATCACGGTTCTAGGTATATGAGTAAGATATACAGCGATCAATGGATGGCCGATCAAGGCTTCTTCGATAGTAAGAATGTTGAAGAGCCACAAAAAATAGAATTTATAAAATAAATAGTATGTAAAACTTAATACATAAAAAGCAACGGTTCATAAGTCGTTGCTTTTTATGTATTAAATAAGTTGCATATGCATATTAAAAATATATACTTTTGCAGTAATAATCAATGTAGGCTAGATGAGAGATTTATTTGAAAGAATTATCGAGAATAAAGGACCTTTAGGGAAATGGGCTTCCCAAGCGGAGGGGTATTTTGTGTTTCCAAAATTGGAGGGTCCTATATCAAATAGGATGAAGTTTCAAGGAAAGGAGGTAATTACTTGGAGTATTAATGATTACTTGGGATTGGCTAATTTACCGGAAGTGAAGAAGGTAGATGGTGAAGCGGCTTTGGAATATGGGGCAGCTTTCCCTATGGGAGCTCGAATGATGAGTGGGCATACGGAGTTTCATGAGCAATTGGAGCAAGAATTGGCTTCTTTTGTTAATAAAGAGGCTGCTTATTTATTGAACTTTGGTTACCAGGGAATGGTTTCCGCCATTGATGCTTTGGTCTCTAAAGATGATATTATTGTATATGATGTTGATGCACATGCCTGTATAATAGATGGTGTGCGTTTGCATATGGGTAAGCGTTTTACCTTTAAGCACAATGATATTGAAAGTCTTGAGAAAAATTTGGAACGTGCAGTTAAAATGGCTGATCAGACCGGAGGAGGTATATTGGTAATATCCGAAGGTGTTTTTGGTATGCGCGGGGAACAGGGCAAGCTGAAGGAAATCGTTGCACTTAAGAAAAAGTACAATTTTCGGCTGTTTGTAGATGATGCACACGGTTTTGGAACTTTAGGTAAAACAGGAGCAGGTGCAGGTGAAGAACAAGGAGTTCAGGATGATATAGATGTTTATTTTGCAACCTTTGCCAAATCTATGGCAGGAATAGGTGCCTTTTTAGCCGCAGATCAAGAAATCATAGATTATCTTAAATATAATTTACGATCTCAAATGTTTGCTAAATCATTGCCAATGATTTATGTAAAAGGGGCTTTAAAAAGATTGGATATGCTACGTACCCAACCGGAACTTAAGGCTAAGCTTTGGGAAAATGTAAATGCATTGCAAAACGGACTTAAAGAAAGAGGTTTCGATATAGGTACAACAACCAGTTGTGTTACTCCTGTTTATCTTAATGGTAGTATTCCTGAGGCAATGGCATTGGTAAAGGATTTAAGGGAGAACTTCGGGATATTCTGCTCTATTGTGGTGTATCCTGTAATTCCAAAGGGTTTGATACTGTTGAGAATGATTCCGACTGCCACACACACTTTGCAGGATGTTACAGAAACCTTAGAGGCTTTCTCGGTTATTCGTGACCGTTTACAAAATGGCACCTATAAAAGGTTGTCTGCTGCGGTAGCTGCAGCCATGGGAGAATAATCTATTATTAAAATACTTATAAATAAAAAGCCAGCTTAAAATTTTAAGTTGGCTTTTTTGATTGTAAAATTATAATTCCTTAAATAGGAGTAGAGGGGGCTTCTAAAGAGATTTCGATTATGGCCAATGGATGTGTTGGTGCAAAAACTTTGGTTAATCTGTAAAAAATGATGCCCCTATATTGTTTGGAATTGGCTAAAATGTAAAACTCGGCTATAAAATACGGGCATTTAAAAGCTCGCTATCCTTTAATTTGGCCTACTAAACACTACCTCTGGCTTGGTGGTTTTTTGCTTCTTAAACAAGCGTTGTTGCTGTTTTACGGTAAGCGTGCTACCATCCGGACTCCATCCTGGAGGGCCAAAAATGTACATGAGGGCGTGTGAAAATTTCTTCGACTTCTTTACGTCATTGTAGATGTCCTTAAACTCATGGGTCAGTATAACGATTGGATTATTTGAATTTGGTGCGTGAATTACACCGTATTTAACATCGATATCCTCATCCAATTCCTTCCAGGTCCCGAACATTTTATCGAAAATATTTAAAAATCCACCATGATTTTTATCTAAATATTCCACATTCTGGGCGTGGTGTACTTGATGCATGGTGTGTGTGTTGAATATTTTTTCGATAAATCCCATTTTTGGGATATAAACAGTATGCAATTGAAATTGCCACAAGGCTTCAATTCCCAGACAGACTACTACCATTTCTGGAGGAAAACCAATAGCGGGCATCCACATGTAAAATAATGGTTTATATAGAATGGTAAACCACCCGTTACGAACTGCTGTTCCTAAATTAAAGTTGTCCGAGGAATGATGTACAATATGGGCTGCCCATAAAATCCGGACCTCGTGATTTGCCCTGTGGAACCAGTAGTAGGTGAAATCGTCCGCTAACTGACAAAGTAGCCATATGTACCAAGCGTATCCAAAAGAGGTATATCCAAGAATGTTGCTTCTTACGCCATCAGTAATTGGATTGAACAATTCATAGGTAAATTCAAATATGACAATAGCAGATATTACCTTGATCAACGGGGCAATAATGGCAGATCCTACGCCCATAAAACCACTTGCAGCTAAATCTTTCCATTCATACAAATGGTCATCTCCATGGGTCTTGCTATAGGTAAGTTCTAATAATATAAAAGCAATAAAACAAGGTACTCCATATACCAAGGGGTTGGTAAAATCCATATGAAAATCAGTTTTCGCAAATATAGGTTATTATTGTACGAAACCTGAAGTAATTATTTCAATTAACCTTTAATTAGTTAAAATAAAAAAACAAAATTATAATATTAGTTTAAATAATTACTTCAGGTACGTTTTAAAAAAGTGTTGTCTGTGATTCATCGTCTTCTGAGGTGTTATCCTTTGATTTTTTAGATTCTTCCCCAGTTGCCTTGGATGTATCGGATTTGGGGATGTTGGTTGAGGTTAGGCTCTCTTCGTCAACTACCTCTATGTCGCTTGTCTCACTTTCTTTAGGTTCTTCAAAAGGAAGTGGTTCCAGGGCATTAATGTTTTTAACTTTGTCAGGAGTCAATTGATTGCCTAAAGCTTTTATTCCTTTTATAGATATAAACTCTTCTAAGTCAATAATTTGACTTGGTTTTACGTCTTTGCCTCTAGGTTTTATAAATTCAATTTCCACAACTGGTCGCCAGTCAGTGGAAATGAGTTCCAAGAAAGATTTTGGATGTTCTGAAATAAATAGTTCCTCCCTATTTTCATTCTCGATCAAAAAACGTTTTACGTAGAAACGGTCTTTTTCCCCTTCATAGTAAATTGCGGATAAAGGTTTGTTGGGATTCCATTTTTCCAAAACTACCATGTCTTCATCGAAATGGGTAGAAAGGTTGGGGATAAAAGTTTTTGCTACACCTTTTTGCGTGACAACCAACAGCATATCGTCTCCCTTAAACTCACCAAGTAATTCTCCACGGCCATCTACATTGAGTCTACGAACGATTTCATCAAACCATATCTTTCTCGGTTTTAGGGTAGAGAGCCCTTTTTCCTTTAATTCAATACGCTTTACGGAGTATTTAGTGACAATATTTCCTTTTGAGGCCCTGCCCTTAATCAAAACATCGGCGAAATCAATATCCCACTTCAGCTTCTTAACGCTCCCCACCTGTCTTAAAAGGATCGATATTACTTCGGCTTCCCCATTGGGGTTGGCTGAAAAATAAAGAACTTCCGATTGTGGCTTGCCAGTGGTTAGGTCGTAAGGTTTGTCCCGGGTTACGCTAGTTACGTTGAATCGTTTAATATAACTGGCTCCGCCTTTACCGTCCTTATAGATCATGTTGTATATGGTCCGTTTATCTTTTTTCTTGAATACGGCCACATGAATAATATTCTTGCCTATAAATATCTTCGAGTCTACTTTGGCAATCATCATTTTTCCATCCTGAGTAAAAACGATTATATCATCAATGTCGCTACAATCCGTTACATATTCATCCCGCTTTAAGGAGGTTCCCACAAAGCCTTCTTCTCGATTTACATATAATTTCGTATTTCTAATGACTACCTTGGTGGCTTCGATGTCGTCAAAAATTCGGATTTCCGATTTTCGCTCCCGACCTTTGCCGTATTTTTCCTTTAACGATTGGAAATAGCTGATGGCAAATTCTATAAGATTTGCCAAATGATGTTTTACTTCGGCGATCCTCTCCTCTAAACTGTCCAGATATTGTTGAGCCTTGTCCAAATCGAACTTAGAGATTCTTTTGATCCTTATTTCCGTAAGTCTGACAATGTCGTCTTCGGTAACCTTTCTTTTTAAATGTTTGGTATGGGGTGCAAGGCCCTTGGCTATGGCTGCAATAACACCTTCCCAGGTCTCTTCCTCTTCAATATCCCTATATATTCTGTTTTCTATAAAGATACGCTCAAGTGAGGCAAAATGCCATTGCTCTTCCAGCTCGCCTAATTGTATTTCCAACTCCGACCTCAATAGTTCTACTGTGTAATCCGTAGAGCGCTGTAACATTTCGGTGACCCCAATAAATAGCGGCTTATTATCCTCGATAATACAGCCTAGAGGAGATATGGATGATTCGCACGAAGTAAAGGCGTAAAGGGCATCTATGGTTTTATCCGGTGAAAGACCAGGCGGTAGATGTACCAAGATTTCTACTTCTGCGGCGGTGTTATCTTCAATTTTTTTAATTTTAATCTTACCCTTTTCATTTGCTTTGAGGATAGAATCTATTAAAGTAGATGTGTTGGTTCCGTACGGTATTTCTCTGATTACCAAGGTATTTTTATCCAGCTGCTGTATCTTGGCACGAACCCTTATTTTTCCCCCACGTAGACCATCGCCATAATTGCTGACATCTATAATTCCGGAGGTAGGGAAGTCTGGGTATATGGTAAATTTTTGTCCTTTCAGGTGTTTAATGGAAGCGTCTATTAGCTCTATGAAATTATGGGGGAGTACCTTGGTAGAGAGTCCTACTGCGATACCCTCTGCGCCCTGTGCCAGTAAAAGAGGAAATTTAACAGGTAGATTTACAGGCTCCTTCTTTCTACCGTCATATGACATCTGCCATTCGGTAATTTTAGGGCTAAATATAACTTCCAGGGCAAACTTGGTTAATCTGGCCTCAATGTAACGGGATGCAGCAGCTCTATCCCCTGTTAGGATATTTCCCCAGTTACCTTGGGTATCTATAAGTAAATCTTTTTGCCCAATTTGAACCATGGCGTCAGCAATACTCGCATCACCGTGGGGATGGTATTGCATGGTATGGCCCACTACATTGGCTACTTTGTTATAGCGGCCATCATCCAATTCCTTTAAGGCGTGCATTATCCTTCGTTGAACAGGTTTAAACCCGTCCTCTATTGCAGGTACTGCGCGCTCCAAAATTACATAGGAAGCATAATCTAAAAACCAGTCTTTATACATCCCCGTAACCTTGGTTAGGGTGTCTTGGGTTTCTTCTTGATTTTCTTGTGGTACTTGGTTCAGTTCTTCATTCTCTTCCATAAAGAAAGATTCGTATTAGTTTGGCCTGCCTGCCGGCAGACAGGTTTATATTTGGTTTTCCTCTATTAGGTCTACCTCTACTTTAAGGTTGTTTATAATAAATTCTTGACGGTCAGGGGTGTTCTTGCCCATATAAAACTCCAAGAGGTTTTCTATGGACATTGCTTTGTCCAGCATTACGGGCTCTAATCTAATGTCCTCTCCAATAAAATGCTGAAATTCGTCCGGGGAGATTTCCCCCAACCCCTTAAATCGGGTTATTTCTGGTTTTCCCGTTAACTTTTCAACGGCCTGTAATTTTTCATCCTGACTGTAACAGTAATAAGTGTCCTTTTTATTTCGCACTCTAAACAAGGGTGTTTGAAGGATATATAGGTGATTTTCTTTTATAAGTTCTGGGAAAAATTGTAGAAAAAAAGTAATTAATAAAAGACGAATGTGCATTCCGTCAACATCGGCATCTGTTGCTATTACTATTTTGTTGTAGCGCAGATCCTCCATGCTTTCCTCTATGTTTAAAGCAGCTTGGAGTAGGTTGAACTCCTCATTTTCATACACTATCTTTTTCGACATGCCATAGGAGTTCAAAGGTTTTCCCCTTAAGCTAAATACAGCTTGTGTATTTACGTCCCTTGATTTTGTTATGGAACCCGAAGCGGAATCCCCCTCAGTAATGAACAAGGTACTTTCCAGGCAACGGTCATTTTTGGAATCTGCCAAATGCACCCTGCAGTCCCGTAATTTTTTATTGTGAAGATTGGCTTTTTTAGCCCTGTCCTTGGCTAATTTTCTAATGCCAGAGAGTTCTTTTCGCTCCCGTTCTGCCTGCATAATTTTACGTTGCAACTTTTCTGCCGTATCGGGATTCTTGTGCAAGTAATTATTGAGTTGTGTACCTACAAAATCGTTTATATAGGTACGAACGGTCGGTAGATCGCCACCCATGTCTGTAGACCCCAGTTTGGTCTTGGTCTGACTCTCAAAGACGGGTTCCATAACCTTAATGGCTATGGCGGAAATGATCGATTTCCTAACATCGGACGGATCATAGTTCTTGCCGTAGAAATCCCTTATAGTTTTTACTATGGCCTCCCTAAATGCTGTCTGGTGTGTTCCTCCTTGTGTAGTATTTTGTCCGTTAACAAATGAATGGTATTCCTCGCTATATTGGGTTTTACTGTGCGTAATGGCAATTTCGATATCGTTACCCTTTAAGTGGATTATAGGATAAGTCATATCTTCAATATTGTTGTTGTCTTCCAACAAGTCTTTTAGTCCGTTTTCTGAATGGAATTTCTCACCGTTGTAAATAATGGTCAGACCCGGATTGAGGTATACGTAGTTTTTGAGCATGCGTTCCACATACTCGCTCCTATATTTGTATTTTTTAAAGATTATTTCGTCCGGGATAAAGGATACCTTGGTCCCTTTCCGCTTTGAAGTGTCCTCAGGACCCACTTCTTCCACTAGGTTTCCCTGTTGAAATTCGGCGGTTTTCAACTTGTTATCCCTTGAGGACTCTACTTTAAAAAAGCTTGATAATGCGTTTACGGCCTTGGTACCAACCCCATTAAGACCTACCGACTTTTTAAAGGCCCTTGAATCGTACTTTCCCCCAGTGTTCATTTTGGACACTACGTCCACTACTTTCCCCAAGGGTATTCCACGGCCGTAATCCCGAACATTGACTATGTTGTCTTTGATAACGATGTCTATGGTCTTGCCCGCCCCCATAACAAACTCATCAATACAGTTGTCTATCACCTCTTTTAGGAGAATATAAATACCGTCATCAGCGGAAGACCCATCGCCCAATTTGCCAATGTACATACCAGGACGCATCCGGATATGTTCTTTCCAGTCTAATGATCGAATGTTATCTTCTGTATATTGGGCGTTATCTGACATGGTCTAGGGCTTTTTCCAAAGTGTTGCTAATATAGCAAGTGTTACAAAAAAATGAAACCCCTACGCAGTAAAGTAATTAACAAAGGAAATTAATGATTTGTTGATAGTATTATCGTTGTAGTCGAAATAAAACGCTCCGACCATAAATTTTGTAAATCAAATTTAATTGTGAAGCGAGTTAAATGTACACAAAAGAGCTTTTGCTTTCATTGCTTGGAATTAATTCATATCTAGGCTTGGGCCAATGGCCTCTCCTAGTTTTAACTCATTATCTGCCATTAGACGAGATTATTACTACACGCTAAAGAGCCATTAAAACCTTCTACGGTGAACAAATACATGAGTATCATCCCTTAAATTTAATGATAAAAGAATAGTAACCCAAGTAATCTATTAGAATTTCGGAACCATTGGTCATCATAAGGTGGTGGGGGAAAATCTATGCCACATGATAATATGGTACAAAGATGCCCACGAGTTACTCGCTAAAGTAATTGATGAACATCATAATAGTAGTATGGGTCCAGTTATAAAATCTTCCCATCGACAGCAACCCGTAGGTTCTTTTTATCATCTCCCTTTCTCAGCTTTATTTTATAAATTTTAGTAGCCTCTTTGCCTTGAACGTAGGTCACCTTATAGAAATCCTTGTCAATTGTCCAATTTGGGTATTTTGTGAAAACACTATTTCGAACAGTTGGTGGTGGGGTTACGTCTTTAAATTTTTCACAAGTAGATAAGACATTTCCGTCTTTATCATATTTAGCAATTATTTTTCCATTGGTTTGTATGAAGGTAACTTTGTAGTTAACGATGTCCTTTTCGTTTACAGGATCTTTTTTGATGTTAAAGCTAGCCGCTTCGGTCTGTAAGTCTTGCACACAATCTGGTGTTGATTCGTTAATTACCAAATCTCGATAAGTGAGATTTTTACTTGCTGAGACTGTTGCCCCTTCCAGTGATATCGTTCTCATGTGTTGGGAATGGCCTTGCAAGCAAATAAGAGAGAAAGCCATTGTTGCAATTATTAAATTTTTCATCATCGATAGTTTTAAAATTAGACACTTAAAGTTATCAAGGATTAGGGGTGTTAGGTACTACTTAGGTAGCAAGAGCTGCCATTTAACAAAAGTTTAAGGCCTTATAATTTATGTGGATTTTTTCGGTTTATTGGCCGTAGGCGGTGTATGGCCTTTTTTGGACAAAAGTGCTAAATCGACTATTTGAATGTTTTGGTGTCCAATCTGCAGGATTCCTTCCCGCTTAAATTCTTGAAGGTGACGATTAAGAACAGCCCTTGTTGTACCTATTAATCCTGCTAGGGTGTTGTTTGAAAGCCCGTTGATCAATTCAATTTTATTGGTATCCTTGTTTAGGTGGTCTATCAACAATTTTGCTAAGCGTGTGGAGGTGTCCATGGAACAAAGATCGAACACTTTATCCTTCAATTTTTCTGTTTTGTTTGCCAAATAATTCAATATAGATGGAATAATTTTTGGATTTTCCTTTATCCATAGTCGCATTTGGCCTATAGGAATGCAAATTAATTCTGAAGTGGACAGCGCTTCATAATACAGCCTACTCGCATGACCGTTTAAGAGGGTGCAAACATTAAAAAAATCATTCTTGGTCAATACGGCATGGATAAGCTCTCTGTTAAGACTATTTTCATAATTGTACTCCTTTATTTTACCTGAAATTAAAATGTAAAACTTATGCAAGGTGTGTTCAGGGTCCAAGACGCAAGTTTTTTTTGGCCATGACTGATAACTGGCTATTTCAAGGAGTGTTTTTAAAGATTCATTTTGAAGATCCGTGAAAAGGCTATTTTCTCTTAAAGTTTCGAAATAGTCTTCATATTGCCTTAATCCGTTGTTCATAAAACTAGATTTAAACTGGTATGATTTGGCAAGGAGGGAAGTCGCTAATTAGTCAAAAATATATAAAAAGCGCTGTAGTTAATTATCTTCTATATTATCAATAGAGAGAGAGGAATAAAATTACGAAAAAAACTATTGTTTTTTCTTAAAATCGATTCTATCAATAAAAAAATATCGCCTGCCAGATTCCCAAAACCGTTTTCAAAGTGTGGGGTAGGGGTCTTTATTTTACCAAGTTATGTATAACTTCTTTTTTAATTTCGTGTCCCCCCTCAAATTCAATCCATTGGGCTCGTCCGCTAAACAGGGAATCAACTTTTTTCTTCTCTGTTTTTAGACGGGCTTCGGAGAGGAATTCGTCCTTATTACCAATAACCAGTTTTATTTTGGTATTCCTGGATTCTAAAAATTTAAAATCCTCGGGAGTTAGTTCTTCGGGTGTTCCGCCGGCATATAATACCAATTGGTCCAAGTTTATTTTACTTTTTGCCGTCCAACGAGTGGCGATGGATACCCCTTGGGAAAATCCTAGTACAATTAGTTGGCAATGGTCGGGTATTTTTTCCGAGGCATAGAGTTTGTCCATATAGCGCAGTACATTTTTTGTTTCCAGAATTCTATTTTCTTTGGTGAGCCAACTGGCGCCAACATGTTTGTAATTTTTGTCCAAATAATATTTTGACGGTGCTTGTGGGGCTATAATGTAATTTTCCTTTTTAGGTAATCCAGTAAAATATTTAAGGAAGTTGTTGCTTAAAAAACCAATCCCATGTAATACTATCCAGACATTCTTGGTATTAACGCTCAAAGTGTTCAAGGTACTGTAGGTATTGTTAGTCGTATAGGAAATTAGCTTTTCTTGAGCTTCCATAATATTTGGATAAGGGATAAAGTAACGCAATAGTTGAGTTTCTAATGCTTAATTTTACAAAAAATTATTTCATGAACGAATATCAGGAGAAAATACTAAAAATTTGTAATGATATTAATAAGGGTACTTTAGGTGAAACCTTGGACATTGAATTCATAGATGTTGGAGAGAATTTTTTGGTTGCAAAAATGCCGGTGACCTCCAGAGTGCATCAACCGGACGGTGTTTTGCACGGTGGTGCCACTGTAGCATTGGCGGAAAGTGTAGGTAGTGCTGCCTCCTATATTTTTATGGATACCAAGGAGTACTTTGTTCGCGGATTGGAAATCTCTGCCAATCATGTAAAGAGTATTCGGGAAGGTGAGGTTTATGCCAGAGCGGAAGTGGTACATAAAGGCCGAACAACACAGATTTGGGACATTAAAGTTACCGATAAAGAGGGGAGTCTAATTTCAATTTGCAAGCTAACCACCATTGCATTACCTAAAAAATAATATGTCTTTAAGTTTTTTTGATAGAATTAGTGAGCAGTTCCATAATGGGCTTCCTTTTGTTGCCTATAGGAAACCCAAGGAAGATAGAGTACAGGCAATATTTCAAAAGGACCAGGAATTACATTATGTGAACGACTTTACCGAAAGTGGGTTTGTTTTTGCTCCGTTCGATGGGGAAGGTCCAACAGTTTTGATAAAAAGGGATGAATGCTTTGTTGAAACTATAGCGCCAAGTCCAAAGTTTTTTGAAGGTTCAACAGTTCCTTTATGGGATCAAGATTTAGAAAAGGATGTTTATCTCGGTATCATTAAAAAAGCGATAGATAGAATTGATTTGGGTGCACTTAACAAAGTAGTTCTTTCCAGAGATATTGATGTTGATACCAGCAAAACACCTTTTGAGCTATTCAGCGAACTATTGTTACAATATTCATCTGCTTTTTGTTATATCTGGTTCCATCCGAAAATTGGTTTATGGTTGGGAGCTACGCCGGAAATATTTCTGGAAACCAAGAATAATCAATTTAAAACGATGTCTTTGGCGGGTACTAAGTTATATCGTGGGGAAGAAGTTCCGGAATGGGGTGAAAAGGAGCTGTTGGAACAAGAAATGGTAACTCAATTTATCAAAGACTCCTTGAAGGACAAGGTGTCTTCCCTAGTGGTTTCGGAAGTAATATCTACTAGGGCAGGAAATCTTTGGCATATTAAAACATCTGTTTCGGGACGTATGAATACTATTGGTCTTGAGGATATTATAAATGCGCTACATCCAACCCCTGCTGTTTGTGGTGTGCCAAAAATTGATGCTAAAGAGTTTATCCTAAAGAATGAGGATTATGACAGACAATACTATACCGGATTTTTGGGAGAATTAAATTTTAAAGAAGATGTTAGTAGACGATTACCTAGGAGGAACCAAGAAAATAGAGCTTATAGGACCATAATAAACAAAACTTCATTATATGTTAATTTGAGATGTATGCAAATGTGGGGAAACAAGGTAAAAGTGTATGTTGGTGGTGGTATTACCCATGGGTCTGTTCCAGAAAAGGAATGGCAAGAGACAAAGGATAAAAGTAGGACCATGTTGAATATAGTTTTAAAGTAAATCAAAAAAGAGAAATTGAATTGCTTTTAGTACTAGCAGCTTTGTATTTTTGTGGTAATGAAATATTCCAGTATTCCCTCCGCACAGTCTGTTGTCTATCATTGCAAGGCAAGGGGCATCAGAAATATTATTATTTCCCCGGGATCAAGAAATGCACCTTTGACCATTGGTTTTTCAGAAGATCCTTTTTTTAAATGTTTTAGTATTGTGGATGAAAGATGTGCAGCATTTTTTGCATTGGGCATATCACAACAAACCAAAGAGCCTTCAGTGGTCCTGTGTACTTCCGGCAGTGCTTTGTTAAACTATTATCCCGCTATTGCAGAAGCATTTTATAGTGATATACCATTAGTGGTTCTATCTGCGGATAGACCAACTTATAAAGTGGATATTGGGGATGGTCAAACGATTAGACAAGCGAATATATTTTATAACCACATTGGCTACTCTGCAAATTTGAAGCAGGATGTATGTCATGCTACCGATAAAATACAGAAATACGATCCTAACCAATTAGTACATCATAGTAGTATAAAAAGTGATCAAATACAGGTCCAAAAATACAATGATACCGAACTGGACAAGGCCTTGAACATAGCCTTGAGTGATCATACCCCGGTACATGTAAATATTCCATTCGAAGAGCCATTATATCAAACCGTGGAAGCGTCCTCTCTTGTTTCCCAGGTTAATTTGCCACAAGCTCTGGAAGAAGGGGATTGTGGTGATTGGCAGGAATACCTCGAAATATGGAAAAGTGCTTCCCGGAAAATGGTTCTGGTGGGCGTAAATCCACCTAACAGTGTAGAAAAGAAATATTTGGAAATACTGGCAAAAGACCCGTCGGTTATCGTTTTAACGGAAAGTACTTCCAATTTATTCCATACTAACTTTTTTTCGCATATAGATAGCATCATAGCTCCCATTGAGAAGTCTGGGAACAAGGATGAATTGTTTAAAATGTTGCAACCGGAAATCGTATTAACCTTTGGGGGGCTTATAGTTTCAAAAAAAATAAAAGCTTTTTTAAGAGATTATTCCCCCTTCCATCATTGGCATGTTGATGCGAAGAAAGCGAATAATACCTTTTTTTGCCTTACCAAGCATTTTAAAGCAGGTCCCAATAATTTTTTTAGTTACTTTCTAAAGCGTATCTATTCTATAGATAGTAACTATTATGCATACTGGGCTGATAAAAAGTGTAATTATAAGGTGAAAAGGGCAGCGTATTTAGAGCAAATACCATTTTCTGATATGTGGGTGTTTCAGAAGGTTTTGGAAAGCGTACCTACGAATTATCAGTTACAACTATCCAACAGCTCTACCGTGAGATATGCCCAATTATTTGATGTAGACCCCGCTGTTGAGGTTTTCTGTAATCGAGGTACAAGTGGTATTGATGGAAGTACCTCAACGGCTATCGGAGCTTCACTTTATAACCTCAACCCCACATTACTGATTACGGGCGATTTGAGTTTTCTGTATGATAGTAATGGTTTGTGGAATAATTATATCAAACCAAATTTTAGGATTATAGTCCTCAATAATAACGGCGGAGGCATTTTTAGAATCTTACCAGGGAAAGAGGAGAGCAAAAATTTTAATACCTTCTTTGAGACAACACATAATTTTGATTTTCAATCAATTGCAGAAATGTATAATTTTAAATTTGAAACTGTTTCTGATAAAACCGATTTAAAAAATGCACTCGGCAATTTTTACAGGAAATCCGAAGTACCCAAAATACTCGAGATTAAAACCCCTAGATTATTAAATGACAAAATTTTGCTTAGTTATTTTGATTTTATATCTTAGGAGGATATAAACCTAATCATTAAGAATATTAATAATTATGAGCAAAAGAGATGAATTAATCGAAAAATATGCAGCAGACATTAAAGAAAAATTTGGTGAAACCCCAAATATGGATTTACTGACCAAAGTCACCATTGGGTTAGGGCCTTCTATCTATAATATGGATGCGTCAAAAGTTTCTGGGTCTGATGACAAAGAATTGCAAACGGTTAAAAATAACTTTTTGATTAAAAAATTAGGCATGAAGGATAGTCCGCAGTTGATGGATGCCATAAAAATAGTTACTGATAAATACGGTAGTTCCGAGAAGAACAAATATAGGGCTGTTGTTTATTATATGTTGGCAAAACACTTTAAAAAAGAATCAGTTTATAATAAATAGTATCTGTATATAATTATATCTTCAAGCCGCCCTTTTAAAAAGAGCGGCTTTATTTTTTTAGGGATTCTTTTTAAACGTATTTTTGTCCCATGATAGCACTCGGAAAATATAATAATTTAGAAATATTGAGGGATACCACAGTGGGTCTCTTTTTGGGAGATGATGAGGATAATGACGTATTGCTGCCCAATAAATATGTGCCGGAAGAATTTGAAATCGGTGATTATATAGACGTTTTTTGTTATTTAGATCACGAAGAGAGGATCGTAGCCACTACCCTTACACCATTTGTAACCGTTAATCAGTTTCAACTGCTTCAGGTTGCCGAAGTTAATGAATATGGAGCCTTTATGGATTGGGGTTTGGAAAAGCATTTATTGGTTCCTTTTAGGGAACAACGAAATAAAATGCAAGAAGGCCAATGGTATGTTGTATACTGCTATTTGGATGAAAAAACGGATAGGTTGGTTGCATCCAATAAATTAGACCGGTTCTTGTCCAATGATGACTTAACGGTGAATGCATGGGACGAGGTAGACCTTGTGGTTACAAGGCTTACCGATTTAGGTTGGGAAGTAATCATCAACCATAAGCACAAAGGATTGGTCTACGCTAACGAAATATTTAAAAAAGTTTCTGTCGGGGATAAATTAAAAGGATATATCAAGACTATTAGAGACGATAATAAGTTAGATGTTAGCTTGCAGCCTATAGGATATAAGAGTCAGGAGCCAGCGGCAAATCTAATTTATGAGAAACTTGTATCTAACGGTGGGATTTTGGATCTACATGATAAATCCGATCCGGAGGATATTAAGGATATCTTACAAATGAGCAAAAAGACATTTAAAAAGGGAATAGGAGCGTTATATAGAGAGCGTAAAATAGAAATTAAGCCCGATGGCATTAAGTTGCTTTAAAATGGTTTAATGTAGTTAGAGGACCTTAATGAAAGGAAATTCAGCTTAACAAGGATTTTGGTCATGAATTGTTGTCGTTTTGCAACAAAAACAATTACTTTTACAACAACTAAGTTTGAAAACATAAATAGTCGGTTTATTTTTACTACATTTAAAATTCACCCCCTAAACAATTAAGACTATGCCATTCATAGAGGAAAGTGATTTATTGGAATTGCATAAAGACATAGACAAGGCCCAGATAATTAATGAGCGTCTATTAGATCAGATAAAATACAAGAATAAGGAATTAAAGCGAAGTAAGATACAGCGGAATCTGTTTGGCAGTGTCACGGTGCTATTTTTAATAGGTGCTTTGGCTGTTTTCTCCTATAATGCGGGGTTTATAAGGTCGTCCAATTTCGAAAATAGAAATAACTTCCAAAATAATCTCTTGGTATCTATAGATAGCTTGGATGTCATAAAAGCAAGAATCGATAATCTTAAGGAGCAAAACGAAGAACTTAGCCTGGTAAAGGAGTTTTATTTGGCCAAAAAGTTCTTGGATAAAGAAAAAATATACTCTGTACAGGTTAAATCCTTTGTAGACAACAATATAACCCTTGCTTCTGAATCATTAAGCAATACAATTTTTGCAAAGACCAATCCCTTCTATTCTTATTCTTTAGGAAACTTTGAAACTTTGGAAGAAGCTAGATCTTTTAGGTTTCAGTTGGTCAAAATGGGTTTTGATGATGCCTTTGTCGCTTCTTACAAAGAAGGAAAGCGTATAGAAATAGAAGATCCCTACTAAATTGCCTAAAATTAAAGCATGGATTAATGCGGCCAGATTGAGGACACTTCCTCTATCATTGTCCGGAATAGTGGTAGGTACGGCTCTCGGAAGTCTGTACGGCCAATTCCATTGGGAAATATTTATTTTTGCCCTTTTAACTACTATAGCATTTCAGGTTACCTCCAATTTTGCCAACGATTATGGTGATGGTGTTAAAGGAACCGATAATGAAAATAGGGTAGGGCCTAAGCGAGCACTTCAAAGTGGACAATTATCCCGACGCGAACTTAAAAATGGTATTATATTTTCTATCATTGTGTGTGTTATTTTGGTGATTTCCCTTTTATATTTCTCATTTGGAACCAAAAATCTTCTCTTCAGTATAATTTTTGGTGTATTGGGAATTCTGAGTATATGGGCGGCCATAAAATATACTATTGGATCGTCTGCCTATGGATATAAAGGTTTGGGTGATTTGTTCGTATTTCTATTTTTTGGCTTGCTGGGCGTAATGGGATCCATGTTTCTTTATACTAAAGCGCTTCATACTATGGCCGTTTTTCCGGCTGTAGCCATTGGGCTGCTGAGTACAGGAGTTCTAAACCTTAATAATTTAAGGGATTATGAGTCCGATAAGCTTTCCAATAAAAACACCTTGATTGTTAAAATGGGTGTTGAAAACGGAAAAAAATATCATGTTTTACTTATTTTATTCAGCTTTTTGAGCATGCTGATTTTTACTTTTGTGCACTTCCAAAATTGGAAAAATAGTATTCACTTCTTGGCCTTTGTGCCCATTTTCATACACTTATATAAAATGTGGAATCAAAAGAATACTATTCTACTTGATCCTGAATTGAAAAAATTGGCACTAAGTACATTTTTATTGGCAATACTGTTTTATTTTAGTTTTAATAATTTTTCGTAAGTTTGAGATAATAACCAATCAAATAAATACACTTTGGAACAACCAATTAGAATTCTTATTGTAGAGGATAACGTGATTATTGCAGATGACATGCAATCAATGTTGGAGGAGATTGGATACGAAATCGTGGACAATGTAATTGTTTACGAGCAGGCAGTAGAGGTGTTGAAAAACAAGGAAGTGGATCTAGTGCTGATCGACATTATTTTGGCCTCGGATAAAACTGGTATCGATTTAGGTAAGCACATCAGGGAAAACTATAACATCCCCTTTATTTTTGTAACATCCAATTCCGATCGGGCTACCGTGGAAAATGCCAAGACCGTAAAACCAAATGGCTATTTGGTTAAACCATTTGAGCAACAAGACCTGTATACTTCTATAGAAATTGCACTCTCCAACTTTATCTCCGTGAAAAACAATGCAGCAGGGGAGAGCCAGGAGGTGGAGGAGGACAGATTAATGTCCAATAAAGTACTTAAGGATTCTATTTTCGTTAAAAAGCAACATTTGTATTATAGAATCCAATTTGGGGATATACAATTCATAAAGGCAGATAACGTTTATTTGGAAGTAAACACCGTAGATAAAAAGTTTTTGGTACGCTCGCCACTTAAGGATTATTTGGAGAAACTACCACAACATAAATTTTATAGGGCGCATAAATCCTATATCGTTAATGTAGATCATATTGATGCTATTAATTCAAAGGATATTTTGATAAACAATACACTGATCCCTATTTCAAAGGAATTCAAAGAGTTTATTATTTCGGCAATGAATTCTTGATAATAGTAATTATACCATACAAATAAAAAAAGGTGCTAAAGGGCACCTTTTTTTATTTGTATGGAGGAGAATATAAATATTAGGAAAATGTCCGAAACCGATTTTTATAACGCAAAGGAGATATGACTTTTTCCTTAGTTTCCAGCCCTTTTAGAACAAGTGAACTTAGGAATGAACGCAGTTTTATATACATGTAATACCGATTCTTTTATATGGAACATGTGGCGTTTTCCATTTGTCTCAATTTTGTCAAGGCCTCCGATTTTGAATTCACATTCAGTTTTAAATATATATTCTGTATGTGAAAATTTATAGTACTCGGAGTAACAAATAAATTACTGGCAATGGTTTTATAGGTGGCGCCCTGACTTAAAAAATCAATAATCTCATTTTCCCTTTCTGAAAAGGAAGCATATGCTTTTTTTTGGAACATAGAGATGATTTTTCCAGCAATATCATTGCTCATGGTGGCTCCCTCGTATTTAATGGCATTTAGGGCATGGTATAGGCTGTTTACGTTTACCGGTTTGCTGAGGTAGCCGTTCGCCATATTTTTGAATGCCTTTCTTACGGTCTTGAAATCACTTTCGGCACTTAGCATGATAATTTTAACTTGGGAATCTTTTTTTCGAAAATGTCCAATTCCTTCAATACCACAACCGTCGGGCATTATAACTTCAGAAACTATAATATCTGGTTGAATATTGTCGTAATCCAAAAGGGCATCCTTTACAGAAACGTATATTCCTTCGAGCGAAAAATCGTTATAGGTTTCAAAATATAATCGATAGGTTTCGTGAATTAAGGGGTCGTTGTCTATGACAATAATTTTTAGCAAAGTAGGTCTCATATTTTATGTGGGGGTTTGGGATAATACTGGTATTTCTTCTGCAGGCGATTTAACTTCTTAATTAATACTTACATTGTTCTATCCACTTTTTTAAGAGTGTAGGTTTATTTTAAAAAGTTGGGCTAAGCCATGTTTTAATTCTAAAACTTAAAATTATGTTAATAAAAAAAGTAAATATAAAGATTATCTTTAAAAGGCCAATATAATATGAAAGTATTTTCTTACAAAATAAATTAGACATACGTATTATGAATTATTAATAAAAAGAACTAGTTTTTTCTGTTATATTCGGATTGTATTTGTAAAGCATTGAACCTAGGATAGATAAGTCCAATCATACTTTTTATAAAAATAATTATCCTAAAAAAACTTCTTATATAAGAGAGGAGTGGCTTATTACATTACATAAGAGGTGTCTAATACGGGATTTGGACTTGATACTTGACCTTTATAAGAAGTAGTGGTTTTTTCTATTGGCAGTTATTTTCAGGGGACCATTGGAATGGAGGATATTCCTAGCTGCAATGTGTTTATGGGTTATTCAAAGCGCTCATTGTGTTCGCCCTCGTCTTCATATAAGTTCTCTGCAGTAACCGTGTTATTAAATACTTGCATAATCCATTTGTCCTTCTCATACTTTCCGTCCAAATCCGAGGTGTATGCCATTTCGGCGTCATTTCGCTTGTTGTAATCAGCTAGATAAACATAGTAGAGGCCATTTTCCTTGTTAAAAAATTGCTTTGCGCCTATGCCTTTCTGTTTTAGTTCATATATAAATGAATCTACATTTTCTTTATTCTGATAAACATTGGCAATCAAATAATAACCAGATTTCACTCCCGCTATATCGGAATATTGTTTATGCCTTATAGGTAATTTGACATATTCTTTAGATGCTGCATTATTAATACGGTAGATTGTTTTTTTTTGAATATCGGCGACAGCGGTTTCGTGATTGTTGCTGTTTATTTTATCAAAACCTGGTTTCATATATTGTCTCATTTCATCCTTTAGGAGGCGTACCAGCATATCAAACCTCTTATCTATCTCTCTCTTATTGGCTGTTTCCAAAGAGTCTTGTCTTAAGATTAAACCATCTAAAATTAGGCGATTCTCGTAAGCCAGGGTATTTTGGCATCCATCACTTTTTTCGACGGCAGCTGTATTAACAGTAAGGTTAACAATATGCTCTTTAGAGACGGAATTTTTATTAAGTAGCTCCTTTAGGAGCAAATGGTTTTGGTAGGCCAGGTTATTCTGGCATTCACAGTTACTAGGGTCACCACTTTCATCGCTAGAGCCCAATCTTAGCATTTGATTTCCGGAGCCCCTGTTAGCACTATAGTCGTCCGAAGAACCTGCAACCTGTGTGCTTTTAGATGCCAGATCTTGATTCCTTCTGGTTATTTCATCTTGTAATCTTTCAATCTCTTGTTCATAGTTCTTTGCAATTGGGTCCGATTTTCTTTTTTTGGATGATTTGGGTTTTCTATAAGTTGAATTTACAATAGGTTTCCTAGTATTGGGAAAGTCATTTTTAAATGTATATGCCAAGGATAATTCGTGGTTCCAGCCAAGACTGGCACCGTAGTTTAAGAAATTCTTTTCAAATACATATCCCAAGGTCATCTTTTTGCCTAGGTTAAATCCCAATCCCGCGGATATTCCATATTTATCATCCAGGGTAGACTGTACCCAACCATAATCCGGTAGGTCCAATACAAGCGACCCGGATAAAGAGAAATTGGTTTCCTCATTCCGTTGTAACTGTACAAGAGGCATAAGCCTAGCCTTGCTAAATAGACCTCTCCTGGCACCAAAATCATGGGTGTATTGGACAGAAGCTTTTAGGGTTTCATCACTAAAATTTGTTATAAGGCTATTGGTCGTTTGATTATAGCTAATAAGGTTTTGGGCGTACAATCCAATGTCAAACTGACCCAATGAGAGCGCTACCCCGGGTTGAAGGGATAGCCTAGTCTCTTTTCTAGCGTCCAATATTTCCGGATCATTTTCTGAAGCTATAATCCTATTTTTGTCAATTCCCGAGTTAAGATAGGTGACATTGGTTCCAAAACTTAAGTTACTGTTCCTACCTATTTGTACTGAAGTAGCATAATTGGCGTTTAATCCAAATTCCTGCATAACGCCGGCCCGATTGGTATATGCGCCAATACCCATGGCGGTGTTGTCGTTTAATTTGTTGCCAAAACCCAAAAAATAATTTTGATTATTATCATTAAAGGTGGCATACTGGTTTTGGTGAAGAATATTGACATAGGATTTGTTTTCCCTCACCAGAGAAAATGTTGGATGTATTAAAAATCGGTTAAAAACCAATTGGTTGTGATAGGAGGTAGCGGAACTGAAATCGGAATTCGCTTCTTGACAGAATACAACATGGTTGCAGAATACAATGTAAAATATAAGGAGTACAACCTTCTGTAATGTGGCAACTCTGCAGTCCATCCAAGGAGATTTATGATGATTTGTTACTTATAATCATATATGGCGTGTCTCTCGCTTAACTTGGATTATTCATCTTAAATAGCCTATAAAGTTGGTCGGGCTTCAAAAAAGTGTATCGGAATTGGTCCAAAAAATACGGAGGACCAAATTACAATTATGTAGGTATTATCTTACTATTAGTTTATCATAGTTTTTGCACTCGACCACTTAGTAATTAAATAATATGGCTGTTGTGCTTACTCCTCAAATACTGTATTTGAATAATTAATTTCTGAATGGTCATCAATACCTTCTAAAATATTAAATTGTCTTTTCTTTAATAACTTATCCCTTTTCTCTTTGGAATAGGTGAATGCTACCCGTTGGGGATTACTTTTGTTTTCGCCTCGGTTAGACATTACGTATCCCATTCCATTTTCACCTGTCAGTAAAATAGAATAGTCATCTTCAATACTATTGATTTCGGTTCCCAAGTTAACAGAGGTACCCACTTTTTTATGGTTCACCTGCACCATAAATACATCCAGTCCGCCAAAGCCTTGTCTTCCTTCAGAAGCAAAAGCAAGGGAAGAACCTCCTATTATTCGAGGATAAAGGTCATTATCATCCGTATTCACTTTTTGGCCTAGATTTTTAGCCACACCAAAAGTACCATTGCTTTGAATGTCTGATACGTAGATATCATACTTTCCAAAAGTGCCAGGCATATTGGAGGCAAAGAACAATCTTTTTCCATCAGGTGATACAGTAGGGTGAATGGCATTGTAATGATTGGGTGCCAAGGCCACTTCTTTTATGTTCTGCCATTTCCCTTTTATTTTATTGGCTTTATAAATTCTATATACCAATTCCTTTTTTGAAAAGACCCCATACACTGGTTTTGTAAAAACTGCCCTACTAAAATAACATGTACCACCATCTTCGGTGATTGTAATGGGGGCATTGTAGGCAAATTTAAATTTATCCTTGTCCTTAACGTAGGGTGTCGACTCAATTTCCAAACCTAAATCTTCCCATGTCAGCTCCTGGGTTGTTACTTGTTCCTGTTGAAAATTAAAATCTTTAAATTTGCTTAGCTTTTCGGGGGGATCCGCAGGCTCTACAGGGGTGTTTTTTACATCATAGTCCTCTTTAACATGGGCAAGCCAGTCTCTATCGTCGGAGGCACTTTCAGATGATGTGGCCCTAATTTTCTTTAGAGCGAAAAGGTATCGCTCATAATAACTTGCCTTTACGGCAGAACTGGAATTTATATCAATTAATTTGGTATACCAAAAAATGGCTTCCTCATACTTTTCTACCAAAAAATTGGCATTGCCCAAGTCTTCAAATATTTCTTTCTCTTGATATCCAAGTTTTAATAGTTGTTGATACTTCTCAGCTCTTATATTGTTTTCGTTACCCTTGGATTCTTGGGCGGACAAAGAACAGAAGAATAACATAGTAATACAGCCAATGAATCCTCTGAAATTAACGGATGGGATCATATTTTGAGATATTGGGGTGTTAAACAATACAAAGTTCCATTAATTTGTAGGAATAGTTATTAGTAAAATTTCATAGGTTTTTACTTATTTTGATTTTACTCCTTACCCAAATTGGATTGGGAATGGTAGGCGATATGTTTAAAAATCAGAAAATTATAATAACAATATGCCCCGGTTTTTATCGGTACGATATACAAAAATTGAGATTTTCACAGTTGAAGCCTCTAAGGGTATGGTGCCCTTCCCTTGTTACCGACTAAAGCCTTATCACCCCCTCCTTTAAAGAAATAGAAGGCCGCAGTATATATTTTCTGACCTTAATAATTGTTTTATGCTATAGCTTTTTGAATAGCAAAGCTATTTATACCCAAGATATGCCATTCCTAATTTGATGTAGTCATTTCTTTTGGTTTAGCTCTTTGGACTGACCCAAAAGCAGTGCAGCCTAAGTTGCGTGATAGGCAACATTCAATTCCATTTTTTTAAATAAGGCATATATCATGGATTACAGCTTGGAAAAAAGATACTTAGAAAAAACCTAGTATTATAGGTGTCATATTTTAAGCGGTATTTGGGTGGTCAAGAAACAAAATAAGGATGTTTTGTACGTGTCAAAGTCTAAGATTTAGGTAACTAATAACGCCACCGTCATCTTTTAAATATGGCCCTAATAAGTAGTACTAAACGGCTATGAAGTGGCCATGCCTAAAGTATAGAGTTTTTCCAAATTGGGTGTTTCACTACCTCCTGCTGGCTCCAAAGTAATTCCGAATGCCTCGGATTCATTGGGGTTGGTCAGGGTAAATATTTTATTTTCATCTTCAATAAGGTCTGTTAAAAGTCCAAGGCTGGTCGGTGTTAACATATCCATTTTTAAGGACCACACTTGGTAAACAAAACCATCGGGAGGCTCGGGCAGACCTTTTGTATCAATAAACACCTTCTTTTCATGCTTGTTCCAGTACGCTTTTGCGTAGGAGGTAGGGGAGACGGTTTGCCCTCCCAAAGCTATCACGGTAATATTCCTATCACGTATGGTATTTAATAAATCCTCTTTTTTTTCCAAAGAAATTTCAGAGTCGGCAATCTGTTGTTCCAGAGTTATATTCTCAATCGAAACCATCTCTATATTGGATATTAGTTGACTGTTCTGTTGATACAACCATATCAGGCCCGCCATAAATATCAATGATACCGCCCAACCCAAATAGGCCGTCCAGCTAACTTTATTCGCCACTGGCTCAGTTGTGGTTTCTCCGGCACTGGCTATTCTATTTTGTATATCGTCAAAACCTTTTGTTCCGGGTGAAACTGATTTGGACAATGATAAAACGGAGGCTTCAATAGCCTCTATTTCATTTTTTACTTCGGGATACTTTTCCGAATTTAGATACACCTCCAAATTTTCTAAATTTGAGAGGGTACCTGCAACGTAAAGTTCTAATATACCTGATGCTATGTATTCCTTAATATTCATATTATAATGTCACGTTGGTCCTTATTTGGGAGATACAGCTTCTATTCCAAGTTTTTACCGTTCCCAATGGAATATCCAATTCTATTGAAACTTCTTTCTGTGTAAGGCCCTTAAAATAAAGCAGCTCTATTATTTCGACACATTTTTCCTTTAAATTTACCAATAGTTTTTTAAAGCCCATTGTATCTTCCTTGCCACTTTCACTGTCCTCCTTACTTTCCAAAATACCTACGAAGTAATCAGCGGAAAGATTGACTTTACTGGTTTTATGCGATTTACTGCGTATTTTATCGATGGCCGCATTCCGCGCAATATTTAGGATCCAGGTAAAAAACCTGCCCTGGGATACATTATAGAGCTCCGAATTATTCCAAACCTCCATAAAAACAACCTGACAAATCTCTTCTGCAACATCTGTATCCTTCACAATGGTGTTGATTACACCACAAATATTTCCTGAATACATCTGATAAAGCTTTTCAAAGGCGGCAGTATCCTTTTTTTGAAATTGTTGTACAATTACCTCTAAATCCATTCAGGAATTTTTTAAAGAAAAAAAAGCTGCCTGTTAAGCAGCTTAATAAATTTGTAAATCGTTGTTACTCAATAATGCCGGCGCAACTTACCCTTCCACCTGCATCTCCAGTGGGTTGGGTGACAAAATCATCTGATCCTTGATGTACAATAACTCCCTTCCCCAAAAGATCTTTAGTCTCATCCTCGCAACCCAAACACCATTGATCGGTAGAGAATTCGACCGAAGCGTTACCTTCCTCATCCGCTGTGAAATTACCAATATCCCCTCTGTGATAACCTTTTTCCGAACCCCATTTGCCATGTGAAGCAAAGGTAGGGTTCCAATGTCCCCCAGCAGATTTTCCATCGCTGGAAGAACAGTCCGATTTTTCATGGATATGAATCGCGTGTTCACCTGGCGTTAGCCCGGCCAAAGTTGCGTTCATGTGCACTGTTCCATTCTCTTCGGTAAAACTCACATCCCCTTTTACATTACTGTCACTTTTTGGCTCCAGTGTAAACTGAAGGGTTTTTACTTCAACTTCTTCATTTACTTCTTCGGCGGTGGTCACCATGTCCTCTATAGTTCCTTTTGTTTCTTTTTTAGTTTCCTTGCAGCTAAAGAGCAATGTGCCGAAAAGTATTATAAACAATAAATTTATAGGTTTCATCTTTAATTATTTTTTCATTAGGAATAAAGTTACCTATTTATTGGCGACCTTACAAGGCAGGTTGTGATATGCGTTAGCTTTCCGTTCAATTGAGTTAAAAACACGAATGTAACCGAAAACCCCCGTTTCTGAACGTATCAAGAACGGGGGTTTTTATATTGTGACAAGTTTCACAATACTATTGGTCGGGCGTTTTAAAAATGCTCCTTCCAACTCATTGGTAATAGCCTATACTATTAAATTTATTTTTTTTGCAATAGTACGTCTGCATGTACGGCAACTTCACTCCATGTTTTACTAACACCATCACTTCCGGTATGTAATACTTCACAAGCCTTATTTAGTGAGGCTACCGCATTTGAAGCGTCCCATGCCTCCAAATTCATAATGCCGTTAAATGAATAACTATTGTCACCTGTCTTGGTATGATCTAAGGGGATGTTTTCCGTTTTCCCGTTTAAGGTAACGTCTATAGAGCATTTGTCTTCAGCGGATACTTTGAACACCCCCGAAATAAGCTCTGTATTATCCATTACATTGAAAAAGAACTCTAAAATCTTAGGGTCTCTGGTACCTGTGGGGTCATTGGTAAATAGGCTGCTTACGGGAATACTGAAGGTAGTTCCGTTTAAGGCCTGCAAGGCAGTGCTGCCTTCAGGAGCGTTGGTAATATTGATTTGGGTAAATTTACCCCCAACTGGTACTTTTTCGGTAGTCTTATAGGCGGTAAAACTAACTTTGGTAGAATCTTTGACCAGACTGAATTTTTCGGAAGAAGTGGCCTCCAATTCTACGGCCTTGTCTTCCTGTCCTTTTTTGGCATCCTTACAGCTTATCCCTGTCATTAAAAGTAAACTCAAGCATGCAAAAGCGATTTTTTTCATGTTATTTTTTTTGAAAAATTAGCCATAAAGTTACGCTTAAAAATAGTGTCGAACAATTCTTTAAAATGAATTAATCATATTTTAATAATGGGGCTTTCCAGAGGATCCCCATATTCCTACATTCTATTTGTTTAATAGATTAGTAGATATTTTTATTTCACTTTTCAAGGTCCTATGAACCGGGCATTTGTCCGCAATTTCCATTATTCTGGAAATTTGTTTTTCTTCCAGGTTGCCTGTTAGTTTTATTGCTCTTTGAAATGTATCTATTTTTGCTTCGCTCGATTCACAGTTCCTGCAATCTTCAGCATGTAATTTTTTATAGGAGGTATGCACTTCCACATTTTCCAATGGCCATTTTTTTCTTTTGGCGTACATCTGTATGGTCATTACTGTACAGGCAGACAGGCCGGCGGACACCAATTCATAGGGAGAGGGACCAAAATTATTTCCTCCAAAAGAAACTGGCTCATCAGCGGTTATATAATGGCTACCTAATTTCATTTGAGTAGTAAACCCATCTGCATTATCCAGACTGGCTACAACCTCTTGTTTTGTTTCCAGGGCTATCGCCTCTGGCATCTCCAAATACCGTTTGGACCATTTTCCAATAATTTCTCCTGTATAGGTAGCATCTTGAGGATTACTTAATAAATGGTCTGCGCCATCCAGTGAAATAAAGCTTTTTGGATGGTGGGCTGCAATATAAATTTCTTCTGAATTTTTAATTTCTACAATTTTGTCCTGTGGCGAGTGGAGAATCAAAATAGATTTTCCAATATTCTTTAAGGTTTCCTGGAAGGATTGTGATTTTAAATCGTCCAAAAACTGCTTTTTTATGGTAAAACTTCTTCCCCCAATATTTACTTCCGAAGTTCCTTTATCGTTTATGGTTTCGATATCATCTTTGAAGATATGTTTTACATGTAAAGGATTGGATGGCGCGCCTATAGTTGCAATAGCCCTTATGGAAGATATTTTCTGTGCGGCAATAATTGCCGCGGCTCCCCCCAAAGAGTGACCAATTATCAATGTTGGGGAAGTAAAGTGCTGCTTTAGGTATTCCGCTGCTTCCAATAAATCTTCCACATTTCCAGAAAAATTGGAATCGGAAAATTCACCTTCACTTTCTCCAAGACCTGTAAAATCGAAGCGCAAAACCCCAAAACCATCAGTTGTAAGCGCCCTACTTATATTCCTAATCGCTCTAAAGTTTTTGTTACAGGTAAAGCAATGGGCAAATAGCACAAAATTATGGGGGTGTTGGTTGGCAGGAAGGGATAGCCGTCCTACCAAGGTTTCACCACTCCTATTTTTAAAACTTACTTTTTGATGGTTCATAATATTATTTTTTCTTAAGGATACCCATTAAGTCGGGGTTATAGGTAATACCTATCTGAAGTCGGTCATAGTTTGCCTCAGAAAAATGATTTTTTAGATACCCCAGCTGTAGACTGGTATTTTCTGTAATGTTAATACCCAAAGCGGCATAGAGTCTGTTTTGACCAAAAATGTCATCTTGAAGATTAATAAAGATCTCATCGTAGAAATTAAGGAAAAAGGTATTGGTCAATGGAAGGGTTATCTGTAGACGGTACCGCATCCTATGCTGCACATCGTTACGGTCCCCGAAATCCAAAAAACGTTGTTCCAAAGTATATCGGTGTTCAAAGTTAAACTCCCACACTTTGTTTTTTAGGAAAAACCGTTCAAAAATACGGTGTTCATCAAGGTGTGTTTCGTTACTAAATTCCTCAAAAGTACCATCCGTAACTATATAACCATATCCCAAAGTTGCCCATGCATTCGTGTCAAAATGATAGTTTAATCCCGTACGCAAAAGTAATTGGTTAAAATTTTTGGCCTGCTCGTAGTAACGGAACTGGGCTTCTGTATGGATGCTTAATTTGTTGCTTATCTTATTGGTGCCGAAATACATATACCAGGATCCCAGCTCGTTTTCCCCATTTACTTGTGATTCTACTGTGAACGCTGAAATAAACATCAGCATGACTAAAAATCTCCTCATAATGTTACCTTGTTTCTTTTCTCTGTATAGGTTAATAATTTTGTTCTTTGGGAATCTATGCAACTCCTCGCCCAAAAATACATATTATATTGAAATTTTTATTTTTTGGATTTTTGATAAAATCGTATTCCGTTACATTAGGAGTAGCTTTCTGACCCGATTGCAGCGTGTTGAATCAGGTTATGAAATTATGTAGGAATGACAGTATTAATTGTCTTTGGCGTTATTGGCAATTTGCTGTAACTTTTCGGCTATTTTTTCTTTGGATAACCATTCTCCACGTACCATTACTCCAGAAACTTCTTTTAGTGCCGTAATATCATTTAAGGGATTGGAATTTAATAATACCAAATCGGCATCTAGACCTTCCTTTATGGTCCCAAAGGTATCATCTTTCCCAAAGAAAATTGCGGGGTTAATAGTTCCGGATTGTAAAATTTCTAAGGGGGTAAGCCCCGCTTCTACCATCCCTTGGATTTCATGGTGAATTGAAAATCCAGGTACGTTGAACAGTTGTGGGGCATCCGACCCCAATAGTAAACCTTGCCCATTGTGTTGTAGTTTATAGATCAGCTGCCTTCTAATCCCAGTAAATGCGTTCCATTGTTCTTCATTAAAACCCGTGTCCAGGCTGGTGGAAATATCTTTTCGTCTCTTCCAATCTTCCAAGGTAGAAACTGGCATATATTTCATTTCAGGTTGTTCCAATAATTCTTCGGAGCTTATAGGAGCAAACCAGCGTTCAAACAAACTTTGTGTGGGTACCACCCAAACATTCTTCTCCCTGGATAGGGCAATCAATTCATCTATTTTGGTAGTATCCGCCATAGGGGTAAAGGCATAGCCAAAAAATCCATTTGAAGAAGGATCCAGTCCTTGGGATTCAGGTACAAGTCCTTCCAAAAAGCCATCTATATGGTCTATAGAGGCATATTTACTATCCAAGGCACGACGTATCCCAACCATTACCGGCACGTGGCCAGAAAATGGAATGTTAAGGTCTTTGGCCGTATCCACCATTTGATCAAAGACTTCCAATTGCAACCCAGGGTGTATTTTTAAAAAGTCGTAGCCCTCATTCTTATAGGCGGTTACCTTCTGTATGGCCTCTTCCTTGGAAGTAACGGTATTTCCATTAAAAGAGGGGCTTGAGGTAAAAATTCGGGGACTTAAAAGATCTCCGTTCAAAGCCCTTTCCCTTAATTCTAGGTGGGAGGGATGCCCCAACATTCCTCGAATAGTGGTTACGCCATTGGAGAGGTATAAAAATAAGGTTTCCTCAATGCGCGTGGCACTAGTGGGGGGTTGGGGAATATGAGCATGCATTTCCGCTAGTCCAGGGATTAGAAATTGATCCTTACCATTAATTGTACTAGAATAATCACCCGAATTTGCAACGGAATCCACAATTTTTTTGATCTTCCCCGAATCAATTACCACCTGTTGGCGTTCCTGTATATTTCCGTTGCTGACATTAACAATATTCACATCGGTAATCAGAATAGCGGTAGAACTTACATCTTTCTTACTTGGAGAACAAGAAAGGAAGGCTACAAAACAAAGTAATAAAATCATTTTTTTCATTTTGATATAGGTTTTATGTTAGTACTATAGATATTCTTTCCTAATATAAGGGTAATACAAAATAAATTATAAGGTTCTATATGCTGCTTTGTGGCCTGTTAAAAATATAAGGAGCTACCTATTTCTAACGTAAATCAATTTAAATCTTCCCTTGACATTTTCACGTTGGTCAATTTCAAAGTTTTTTATGGACTTAATTAATGGGGTCAATTTTTGAAAGCCGTAGTTTCTAGAATCAAAATTGGGTTGCTTCTTTTGAAGCAGGCTACCTACATCGCCTAAAAATGCCCAACCATCCTCATCGGCAAGATCGGAAATAGTGGAGGCAATGAGTTTAATTTCCTTTTGGGTTATTTTGTCTACATTGTCTTTCTTGTCCCTCTTGTTACCCGCCGTTTCCGAGGAACTCTCCTCTGATTGATTTTTAAGGATCTCGATATAAATAAATTTATCACAAGCTACTATAAAAGGATTTGGCGTTTTCTTTTCCCCAATACCTATTACATTCATCCCTGCCTCCCTTAACCTAGTGGCTAAACGAGTAAAATCGCTATCACTGGAAACAATGCAAAATCCACTTACCTTATTGGAATACAAAATGTCCATGGCATCAATGATCATGGCCGAGTCGGTCGCATTTTTACCCGTTGTATAGGCATATTGTTGAATTGGGGTTATGGCATTTTCCAATAGTAAATTCTTCCATTTGGATAATTTGGGATTGGTCCAGTCTCCATAAATTCTTTTAATGGTGGGATTACCATATTTGGCAATTTCCTCCATCATCTCCTTAACATAGGCAGAAGGTATATTGTCACCATCTATTAATACTGCTAGATTTATTTCCATTTTATGTAATTATTGTATTTAGATTTTTACGAAGCTAACCATATTATTGGTCACGCGACTTTTTATTTTGTTTGCAGAGGGAAATAATCTCATTTATACGCTTTAGCCTAGTGTCTTTCCTTTTTGCTTGATAGAGCCAGTAGAGGTAATTTTTTCTATAACTTGGGGCAAAACTTTGAAAATTTTTAAAAGCTTCCTTTTCAAGGTTAAAAGCGAGTTTCAATTCCTCTGGAATTATGCCATTTTCAACATCGTCCAAAGCATTCCAGGAACCATCTATTTTTGCATCCTTAATTTTCTCCAATCCGCTTGGGTGCATTTTCCCACTGGCTTTGAGTTCTTTAATATAGGATTTATTTAATTTACTCCAATCACTTTTAGGTTTCCTTGGACAGAAATATTGACGTCTTTTACCATCTCCCAGACTTTTGACCGTGCTATCTATCCATCCAAAACACAGGGCTACTTTTACGGCATCTTCCCAGCGCATACTATCCTTTTCGTGGGCTACCTTGTAAAAGATAAGGTGTACACCATTACTGTTAGCGTGGTTCGTCTTCAACCAAGCGCGCCATTCGAGGTCCGATTTAAAATAAAATTGTTCAATTGATTTCAAGAATTAAATTTTCTTATGGTCAACATAAAAGTTTCTATCCACATGTACCGATAGTACATCCTTTTTAAAAGATTTTGATTTCCAATCGGAGGTAGGGTAAAACCAGTCTTCATTACCATTTACATTGATTTTAATAGGCATGTCAAAACCATTTACAATGTTGGTATACCTAAATCGTAATTGTTTGCCTTTCACCTGGTATTCCAGCGTAGGTAGCTTAGCGGTACGTAAATATTGGTCAAAAAATTGGGCAAGGTCTATTCCTGAACTGCTACTTATATATTCCTCTATCTGTTTTGTAGTGACAGTCTTATGGTAGAATTCCGTATTGAGACCCCGCAAAATGGTCCGCCAGTTTTCATCATTGTCCACCAATTGCCTTATGGTGTGCAGCATATTGGCACCCTTATAATACATGTCCCCAGAACCTCTTTGATTAACGTCATACACACCAATGATGGGCTTGTTGTTTTGAATGTTATTCCTTGTACCAATAACATAGTCCGATGCAGCTTCTTTGCCAAAGTGATAATCAACATACAAATTTTCCGAATAGGCGGTAAAACCCTCATGGATCCACATGTCGGCTATGTCCTTGTAGGTTATGTTGTTGGCAAACCATTCATGACCCGATTCGTGGATAAGGATAAAATCGAATTTTAATCCCCAACCCGTTTTTGAAACGTCCTTGCCCAAATATCCATTCTTGAACTGATTTCCGTAAGTAACGGAACTTTGATGCTCCATCCCTGGGTATGGTACTTCTACCAACTTATAGCCGTCTTCGTAAAAAGGGTAGGGGCCAAACCAATGTTCCAAGGCTTCCATCATCATTGGTGCCTGCTTAAACTGTTCTTTTGCTTTTTCCTCGTTATCCCGAAGTACATAATAGTCCATTGCCAATTTTCCCTTTTCTCCATTATAGGTTTCTCCAAAATGAACATAATCGCCCATATTGATATTTACCCCATAATTGTTGATGGGATTGGCCACATACCAATGATAGGTATTACTATCTTTATTTTCATCTACTTTAAGTAGCCTTCCATTGGAGACATCCATTAAGTCTTTTGGGGTTGTAATGCTTATGGCCATACTATCTACCTCGTCGTACATATGATCTTTATTTGGCCACCAGACACTAGCCCCCAAACCTTGACAGGAAGTGGCTACAAAGTGTTTTCCATTGTTGTCTTTTTTCCATGAAAAACCTCCGTCCCATGGAGCTCGGACTGCTTCTTTGGGATGACCGGAGTAATGCACTTTTATTTCATTTATGTCCCCTTTCCTTTGTGGCTTCTTAAGGGAGACAAAATGGGCGTTTCCATTCGATTCCCATTTTAAATTTTCCCCTTCCTGGGTAACCTTTTCAATAATTAAGGGCGGTTGAAGATCCACTTGAAGCAGCTGCTGTTCTTCCAATACGGTGTAACGAATTATATTACTACCCGAAATAAATTTCTCATCGGGTTGCACTTCAACGCTCAAATGATAATAAGTAAGGTCCCACCAGGCACGCTCTGGTGTAATACTGCCCCTAAGGGTATCCTGTTCTGTAAAATGTTGTTGTGCATAGGAAGACAGACCTAAGGCAAACAATAAAACTGTAAAGATTTTTTTCATTTTAAAATTGAAATTAATTTATTCCATGACTTCTCATAAGCCATAGTATTTGGCCCATATTTTTCTTGTGCGCCCCTACTCATAAAAGCGTGTCCTACACTTTCATATATATCAAAAAAGTACAGGTTGCCATATTCCTTCATTGATGCCTCGGTATCCGGAATACTTATATTTACCCTATTGTCCGCTCCGCCATAAAAGCCATAGACTGGGGATTTTATATTTTTTAAGGTTGATAAATCCTCAGGGGCAGTACCGTAATAAACTATAACATTTTCCAAGTTGGGGTTTTGTGTAGCGTAGTGAAAGCTTTGAGATCCGCCCCAACTAAATCCTATAACGGAAATTTCCCCATGGCCGGAAGCATCATTTTTCACATAGTTATAGACTGCATTCAGGTCCATTGTAATTTGCTCTTGTTCCAAGGCGTAGATGGCATCCCTAACTTTATCTGTATTTTCAAAATCGGTCGTTTTTTCAACACCTTCAACTGTATTCGATATAAGGTCCGGGACAATGACCAAAAATCCTTGGTCTGCCAATTCTTGGGAAAAGGTCATTATCCATTCATTTAAACCTAAATTTTCATGGATTAGTATGATTGCCTTGGTAGAAGTGCCACTTTCAGGATAAACAATCAATGCCTTTAGTACGCTACCATTACCCCTTGTCAAATCTACCCATTCCCGATATACGGGCGATTCGGAAATCGGCTTCGGGTCTTGGGCCGGTAAATACCAGTTAAGACCTAGCAGGGCTATAAGTAATTGTATATGTTGTTTCATAAAATGTCGTTTTTGCTTTCCTATTTTATCTTAAAACTGCATTAGGAAATACCACTACACTTTCAAAACCGTCCTTCCCCACTGCAGACAGCCCGAAGAAAAAATTATCTATCACTACACCTTCCAAGGTAAATTCCGATACATCGCCAACATATCTACTATGATCCCAGGTAGGGGAGGTGGTATCCCTCCAATAAATTTTATACCCCACTGCTCCGGGAACTTTGCTCCATTCGAACTTTGCGGAGGGGGCTACAACACCCCCAATTTTCACCTCTGTGGGGGCAGGGGGTGCCCAGGCCAACGACGCCAGATTAATAGCATTTACCGAGGTTAATTTTTTGGCATAGTCAAAGTTTACATGTTCCAGTATATCGCCATAGGCTATCCCATCTTCTACACGGATATCCTGGTGCTGTTGGGTATAATTTTCATGGGCCTCCATTATTCTTATTCCTGCATAACCGGCATCGTTAAAAGGGCGGTGGTGGCCTCCACGTCCAAAACGATCTAATCTATAGATCATCATTGGGTTCATTTCCGGCATATAGGTTTTTACATTATTATGAACGTATCGAGCCAATTGTCTAGAAACACCGTCCACTTCCCCTCCATAAAACCGGCGCATATTTCTTTCCTTTTCAGTCTCGGTCGGGGATACTGGTTCAGAAAATATTCTAAAGTCGGTATTGCTGATAATTCCGTCCACCCCTTCAATATTCCCGATCATATCGTTATTGAATATTCCTATAATATCCCACCCCTTTTCCTTGGCGTTTTTTGCCAAGCCTTGACCTCCAAAAAGACCTTGTTCCTCGCCGGATAGCCCGAGGTAAATTATACTGTTTTCAAATTTATATTTGGACAGGACCCGTGCAGCCTCTATAGTTCCTGCCATTCCACTGGCATTATCATTAGCTCCGGGAGAATCTGAGGTGTAATCGTTAGCTTCACTGTTCCGTGAATCTATATCCCCGCTCATAATAATATAGCGATCTGGGTATTTCGTTCCCCTTTGAATGGCCATTACATTAACTACCCAAACATCTTTAGGTATCCGATTGTTGTCGTTCTTTTTAACAAAATCTTTTTGAAAGGACACCTCGAGGCAATTGTTGCAGTTGTTGGAAATTCTGTCGAACTCGCCTTTGATCCATCGCCTTGCGGCACCGATTCCCCTAGTACTGGAAACAGTGTCGCTTAGGGTATGACGCGTTCCAAAGTTTGCCAATATAGTAACGTCCTTTTTAATCCTTTCGGCGGAAACATTGTCTATAATATCATAAAGACGTTGGTCTGTTTGCCCTAAAAGGCAATAAGAAATTAGAAATATAAAAGTAGTGGTTAATTTGTGCATTTATCTTGGGTTTAGCATGGTAATTTACGTTTATCCCTAAAATTAGTTTCTTAATTATTTGTTAAGCCCTCCGTTTCGCATTGCCCATAATCCGAGGATTGGACCAATGGTCAGAACGGTAAAAATATAGCTGGAATCCATAACGTCCAACCAGTAAGTTAGCAATTGTATGCTAATTATACTGATGGAGAAACCAATGCAGTTTACTAGGGTAAGAGCCGTACCCTTTAATTCTAAGGGAACTGCAGAAGCAACCAAGGTAGAGAATTGTGGCGAATCTGAAACCACAAACACTCCCCAAAGGCAAAATGCCAATAGGAATAGGTAAGTGGGCATCAGAAAAAATAAGGGGGAAGTAGCGCATAGAAATCCCGAAAGCAGCAATGAAATCACGGCAACTTTCTTACTGCCCCATCTAAGTGCAAAATGACCGCCAATAGCACATGAAATACCGCCCAGACCGATAATAGAAAATGTCCATAAGGAAATTGGAAGATGATTATTATGCATGGAGTTGTAGGATTTTATAGCAAAGGGAATGAAGGCCCAGAAGGCATAAAGTTCCCACATATGCCCAAAGTAGCCTATGGCCGATTTCTTAAAGGCGGGAATCTTAAAAAGTGCTATTCCTGCTCTAAGTTGCAATACCTTGCTTGGTTTTCTGTATGGACCATTGGGCACCATAAAATAAATGGCTAGCCCACCCAGAATGGCCAACAAGGAGGTTATTACAATGACAATGGTATAATCTTCACTCCATTTCAAACCCTGCAGTAAATGTGGAAATGCCGTTCCTAAAACCAAAGCGCCCACCAAATAACCTAAGGCCTTGCCCAGGCCTTTCTCATAGTAATCAGCGGCAATTTTCATCCCTACAGGATAAATACCCGCAAGAAAAAAACCGGTACCCATTCTTGCAATAAATAGTGTTGTGTTGGAGATATCTTGAATCAGAAGCCCCATATTGCACAAAGCTGCCAAGAAGGCGCTGACCATAAAGACTTTGGAAGGGGAATAACGATCCGCAATCATAAAAACAGCAAACACCAAGGTGCCCAAAATAAAACCTATTTGAACAGAAGACAGCACATATCCAATGATTTCAGTTCCCAATCCTGTTTCTAAGATAAGGTCGTCCATAATAGCATTCCCGGCAAACCACAGGGAAGTGCATGCAAACTGCGAACCTATAATGATGGGCAGTATAAACGCCCCCGAATTCACTTTGGTATTGGGTTTCACAATGGACATCAAAGAAGAAGTATGATTAAAAATAGTCGTAACAGTCAACTATTGATTACGTAATGTTTTACTTTTTTAATCAATAAAATGCTCCAATACGCCACGGACATTTTTGATACTTTCTACATAATACCTTGCCTGTGTTTTTTGTCGCCCTACCTTAACGGTAATAGCGCTTTCCGGTAATTCCTGAAACATAAATTCATCGGTCCAGTCATCACCAATGGCAAATACAAAATCATATTCTTTTTGGGAAAATACGCGCATTGCCGCCCTACCTTTGTTTACATTACTGCTCTTGATTTCAATGACTTTATTCCCGTTTAAGATACTTAAATCGTCATTGGCTATTAGGCTGGTGAGTACCGTATTGAGTTCTGTTGCCCGTTTTTGTCCAAAATCTGGATCGGTTTTTCGGTAGTGCCATGCCAGCGAATAGTTTTTTTCTTCAATAAAACTGCCAGGTGTCCTGTCAACAAAAGAATCCAGTACCGGATGAATTTTTTCCATCCAATCCTTTTTAACATTTTCCAGCATTCTAAACTCTTCTCCTTTTTCTGAAATCCATACCCCATGTTCTACGATCATATTATATTTCCTTGGTAAAAACCATTTGGTGAAAGTGTCTTTGTCACGCCCACTTATTAGATAGATATCTGTGTTTTCCATCGCGGAAAGACGGTCCAGCAAATCGTATAATTCATTATCTGGGTTCGCCTTTTGTGGGTCTCCATGAAAACCGGCCAAGGTTCCATCATAGTCAAGAAACATTAATCTTTTTTTCGCTTTCCTGTAATTCTCTGTAATAACCTTTAACCTGTCGTTGGACAATCTGCGCGACTTGTAGGTGTGGTCTATTTCTTTTTGATTTTTTAAGGAGGTCATAAAGTCGTTGGCCCATCTCTCTACATTATATCTTTCCAGTCTTTTTTGCAAAATGGAATTTCTCGCCTGCTGCTCTTTTATCGGCATATTTATGGCCTCATATAGAGCATCTGCAATTTCCTCAAAATTATTGGGATTAATTAGTAGTGATTCATTCATCTCGTTGGCAGAACCAGCCATTTCACTCAGGATGAGTACGCCGGTTTGATCTGTTCTTGTGGCAATATATTCCTTGGCTACTAGGTTCATACCATCCCTGATAGGAGTTAGCCAGGCAATATCACTTGAAGTATAAAGATCTATAAGGTTTTCAAAGGGCATAGATCTATAAAAATACCAGATGGGTGTCCAGCTTACCGAAGAGAATTCCCCATTGATCCTTCCTACCAATTCATCTATTTCCTTTTTTAGTAATTGATATTGTGGGACATTGGATCTGGATGGCACGGCCAAGACAATAAGTCTAACCTTTTCTTTGTATTGGGGGTATTTATTTAAAAAATACTCAAAAGCATTAAGCCGCTTTGCAATTCCCTTGGAATAATCCAATCGGTCTATGGATAAAAAGAATTTGGCATCTGGGGTCGATTCTTTATGCATATCCAATCTTCGCTGTAATTCCGATTGTTGCTCAGATTTATTCTCATTATGTTTTTTTGCTGCATCGCTAAATTTCTTATAATCGATGCCCATCGGGAAAGAATCCACCTTAATAACCCTGTCCTCTAAATAGATATCGTTAAAACTAACCTCAAGGCCCAATAACCGACGTACTGAACTTAAAAAATGCCGTTCGTAATCATAGGTGTGGAAGCCGATCAAATCCGACCCCAACAGTCCCATTAGAACCTTCTTACGCCAGGGTAAGGTTCTAAATATCTCATAGGAAGGGAAGGGGATATGCAGAAAGAAACCAATGGATATATTGGGGCGTTTATCGCGAACCATTTGAGGTACTAGCATTAATTGGTAGTCGTGCACCCAAATGGTATCATTTTCCCCTGCCTCCTCCAAAATGGCATCTGCAAATTTTTGGTTTACGGATTTATAGGTATTCCAGCTTTCAATCTCAAATTCGGAATATTCCAAGAAATAATGGAACAATGGCCAAATGGTACGGTTACTAAAGCCATAATAAAAACCATCTACCTCTTCCGAATTCAAATTTACCTTCGAAGATCCGTGCTTTGCCAAGGCCTTGTCAATTTCAGGGGCAAGTCCGTCAGGAATTTCTTCGTCGGTTAAACCACTCCAGCCAATCCATAAACTATCACCACCAGAATGTACTGATTTCATTCCGGTAGCCAAACCACCTACGCTTGGAGTTGCGGTGATGCTTCCATTATCAATTTGTAATTGTACGGGTAGTCTATTTGAGATTATGATAGTTTTGGCCATAATTTGACATTTTTAAGTGTAATTCGTATTTAATTTCCCTAAATTTCGGTAAAATGATGAGTAAAACCTACTAATTAAAGTTATTTAAAGGACAAAATATAATATGGATAATTTAGATTACGGAATAATAGGGAATTGTAGAAGTGCTGCATTGATTTCTAAGAATGGTTCATTGGACTGGTGCTGCTTGCCAGAATTTGATTCTTCTTCCATATTTGCAAAAATTCTTGATGATGAAATAGGAGGAAGTTTTGAAATCCTAGTGGATGATACTTATACGATTGAACAAAATTATTTTCCCTTAACAGCTATTTTGGTCACACGCTTTTCAGATGGTAAAAATTGTTTTGAAGTTCAAGATTTTATGCCCCGTTATTATACCCAGAGTGGGGGGTACAACGCCCCACCTGAAATTATACGGTATATAAAACTTATTTCTGGCAAACCGGTGTTCAAGGTTTTGTACAATCCCAAGTTGGAATATGCCATGGGAAAGACAGATACTTATGTTAAAGAAAGTTTTATTGCTAGTTTAACCCATGAGGTAAAGTTCGATACCTTTTTTCTTTACACTTCCTTTGATAAGGATAGTGTTCTGGCACAACGGGACATTGTTTTGGAAAGCGATGGTTACTTTCTTTTGGGGTACAATGAAAAAATATTTGAACCAACTTTGGAGAAGGTATATTTGGAATTGGAGCGTACCAAGGTGTACTGGTTAAATTGGTCCAGCAAAACACCTACCTACAAAAAGTACGATTCAGAGATAAAAAGAAGTGCCCTAACCTTAAAGATGTTGAGTTATGACAAGTCAGGGGCCGTTCTCGCCGCTGCAACCACCTCACTTCCGGAAACCATTGGTGAGGTTAGAAATTGGGATTATCGTTTTTGCTGGATTAGGGATGCCTCCATGGTGATCAAGGTAGTTGGCGAATTGGGACATAAGAATATTGCCAAACGGTATTTGCAATTTATTATAGACCTTATGCCGGATAAGGATGAGAAACTGCAAATTATGTACGGAATCAACAAGGAAAAAATGTTGACCGAAGAAACTTTGGACCATTTGCAGGGGTATAAAGGCTCTAAACCTGTAAGAATAGGAAATGCCGCTTACAAACAGCGACAGAATGATATTTATGGTATCCTAATGGATGTCATATATACCCAATTGGAAAAATTTGATACGGAAATAGAAAATGGGGAGGAACTTTGGGGAATTACCAAAGGAATCGTTTGGATCGTAAATAAACACTGGCAAGAGGCGGATAAGGGAATTTGGGAATTCCGAACTGAGGACAGGCATTTTACCTTTTCAAAAGTACTCTGTTGGACGGCAATTGACAGGGCTATAAAGGTAGCCGAACTTTTTGGCAAGGAGCGAAAGTTGGATAAATGGCGCACTTTGGAAAAACAGATTAGGGAAGATATACATCATCACGCTTGGAATGAGGAAAAACAGGCATTTACCCAATCCTATGGGTCATCGCATTTGGATGCCTCCGTATTATTGATGGAATCTTATGGTTTTATTGACCCCAAAGATCCTAAATATGTAAGCACGGTACTGGCTATTGAACGTGAACTCTGCAATGACGGACTTCTATATCGTTATAAAAATGAGGATGATTTTGGATTGCCTTCGTCTTCCTTTACTATTTGTACTTTTTGGTTTATCAACAGCCTATTTAAGATAGGTCATGAAGAAAAGGCCATGAAACATTTTGATCAATTATTAAGTTATAGCAACCATTTAGGCCTGTTTAGTGAGGATATAGATTTTAAGACAAAAAGGCTGTTGGGTAACTTCCCACAGGCATATTCGCATTTGGCCTTGATAGAATGCGCTATGAATTTTTCCAAAAAACACAGTGAAATGGAAATTTTGGAGTCACTAAAGGATCACGAAAAATAATAAAGACCATGATTTAGGTGCATCTGTCTTAAGTAGGTTATTTCGTGTACAATCCCAGGGAACAGTTCTAACCCTTTAGAATTTTTCAAATACCCCCAAGCCAAATAAGGCAAAATCGTACTTTACGGGGTCATGGGGGTCTAGTTTTCTAAGGTTTGTATCTAATTCCGTCAGGGCCTTTCCGTCATTCTGTTTGCGCTGAATCAGTCCCAGTTTTCGTGCCACATTGCCGGAATGGACATCCAAGGGACAGGACAATTGTGAAGGTGAAATTTTATCCCAGATTCCAAAATCCACACCGGTGTTATTATCTCTTACCATCCACCGTAAAAACATGTTTATACGCTTGGCTGCTGACCCCTTTTGGGGATCGGAGACATGTTTTGTGGTTCTTGGTAGATGGTCAAGCTCAAAAAATATGGTCTTGAAATGGGAAATGGACATTTGAAGGGAAGTTATATCTCCTTTTATGGCAAATGCCTCCTCCAATCCTTGGTGATGGTGATAAATGTTCTTTAAACTGCGTATGAAGTAGGTTAGGTCCGCACCGTTAAAAGTCCTATGTACAAAGGTTTGAAGTCTTTTAAGGTCCTGTTCTTCATGATTCGTTACAAAGTCGAAGGGGGAATTCTCCATGATTTCCATCATGCGCTCAGCATTGTTAATAATGCTTTTTCTGTTTCCCCAAGCAATGGTAGCGGTTAAAAACGCACTGATTTCTATGTCTTCCTTTTTTGAAAATCTATGTGGTATTTGGATGGGGTCCGTAGATAAAAATTCGGGACGGTTATATTGTACAACCTTCGTATCCAAAAATTCTTTGAGTTCCAGTTGAGTCATTCCAAGGGGATATTTATAAGTTTATATAGAAGCACCGGTATAATGAGTATGGCGTTGTACGAGGCGTGCAGTGCTATAGACCAGATAAGCCCTAGGGTAACACGAACGTAGCTTAGGAACATTCCTAAAATAAGCTGGGGTGCCACTAATAAGGGAGCAAAATAAAATATTTCTTTGGACATCTTAAAATTGGACAAATGAACCCCCGCAAACATAATAATGGAGACGTATAGTGCATATTTAAAAGATCCTTTTCCCCTGAACCATAATAATGGCCCTCTAAATAAAACCTCCTCGATTATTGGGGCAAAGATAGCGGCCATAAAGAAAAGCGATATTATAGAATATTGGTCTAGATAAGTTTCAATGGCATGTTTTCCAAGGTCAATACCCAACAGCGCTATCAACCTTTCATTAAATATTCCAACCGTTACTCCGAATGTTATGCCCCAAGCGAGTAGTGCGGTAAGGATTTTTAACTTTATTGAATGTGGAATGTGATCCAAACTCACGTAGGTTGGATTTTTCGTAAAGTACCATACTCTATTAAGAATTTTCATCTCGTTATGGAGCCGTCCACCATGGTCAGCTTTCTATCCGCCATATTTGCTAATTCTTCATTATGCGTAACTATTACAAATGTCTGGCCAAATTTATCCCTAAGGTCAAAAAACAACTTATGAAGATTATCGGCACTTTCAGAATCCAAATTACCACTAGGTTCGTCTGCAAAAATAACAGCGGGATTATTCATTAAAGCTCTGGCTACCGCTACCCGCTGTTGCTCCCCACCCGAAAGTTCATTAGGTTTGTGCTGTAATCTGTGGGACAGTCCTAAAAACTCCAAAAGTTCAGCGGCCCGTGTTTCGGCTTTTTCCTTTTTAGTTCCCATAATAAAGGCTGGAATGCATACATTTTCCATGGCAGTAAACTCTGGCAGTAATTGGTGGAATTGAAAAATAAATCCAATATGACTATTTCGAAATTTGGCCATGGCCTTGTCCGATAGATTTGTTACGTCCTCACCATTTATGAGTAGTGTGCTGTCATTTTTATTGCTTTGGACATCCAAAGTGCCTAGAATTTGCAACAGAGTGGTTTTACCTGCCCCAGAAGGACCTACGATAGATACGACCTCTCCTTTTTTTATATGAAGGTCAACCCCCTTAAGTACCTGTAGGTCACCGTAAAATTTATTGATATTTGTTGCCTTGATCATCGATTTTAAATATGTGCTGAAAGTAAACATTACAGAGAAGAATACAAAATGCTTATGCTTTCTAAAGCTTATTTATTATCATTTTATTGATGGTGTCAATTTGGAATATACTATAGTTTAATTTTCTTTTTATCGTTATAACCTAATGATTATATTGAGAATACATTAAAATCGCTCCCTATTATCTAAAAGGAAATAGTAATTTAGTATTTAATACGTATAGGGGAAACGAACAGATTGAAAATAAATTTAGGACATAAAATTTATGGCACAATATAGGAATTTGGAAGAATACAACCTGGAAATTACCGATGAGGTGAAATCCAGATACTCTTCAATTATCAATGAAATAGGGGAGGACCTTAATAGGGACGGACTATTGAAAACTCCGGAGAGAGCAGCGAAGGCCATGCTTTTTTTAACCCAAGGTTATAAGCAGGACGCAGTAGAAATTCTGCAAGGAGCCATGTTTAAGGAGTCATACGATGAAATGGTAATCATAAAGGATATTGAAGTGTATTCTTTATGCGAGCACCATATGCTACCCTTTTTTGGAAAAGCGCATATAGCCTATATTCCCAATGGCCATATTGTTGGACTTAGCAAAATACCTAGGGTAGTGGACGTTTTTGCAAGACGTTTACAGGTGCAGGAAAGGTTGACCAATGACATCTTGGAATGTATTAATAATACCTTAAAACCACAAGGTGTGGCTGTTGTCATAGAGGCCTCCCATATGTGCATGATGATGAGAGGGGTTCAAAAACAAAACTCCGTAACGACTACTTCGGGATTTAGAGGTCAGTTTGAAAAAATAGAAACCCGCAACGAATTCTTAAAATTGATCAGTTCAAAACTGTCATAGAAAATTCTCGGAATAGGGCACTAAACTTTTGGCATCCTATTTGAGTTAACGCAGTTGTAAATTTTTAAATATGTCGACCATAAAAGACCATAAGTTAAGAAATCTATTTTTAGGATTGCTATTTGACGCGATAGGAATGCTTTCTTTTGTTATACCGGGAATAGGTGAATTTTCCGACGTGATATGGGCTCCTGTGGCCGGTTGGTTAATGACCAAATTGTACAGGGGTAAGATTGGACGCGCTGCTGGAGTAATTACCTTTGTTGAAGAAATGCTGCCTGGCCTGGACATGATTCCAACCTTTACGCTCATGTGGTTTTATACCTATATATTTAAGTCTTTTGGGAAAGAAAAATTTATATCGGCTAAGTAATTTATTTATCAAGTTTTAATGTGGCTAGGATGGCTCCATATTTTTTAAGTGACCTAGGTTACTTAAATTTCCCGATATCTTTCTTAGATTTACTTCGTACTATAATAATACGTAAATGAAGAGAAGAAATTTTGTCAAAAAAACGAGCTTAGGTACTTTGGCAGGAATATTGGGTATGGAAATTGTTTTTGGTGCCAAAATACCAGATAATTATACTTTGTTGGGGCTTCAGGACCCTGATCCATTTCAACTGTTCAATAAGGATAAGGAAATGGTGGTTCTTAATAGCAAACCATGGAATATGGAGGCCGTGGCCCATTTACTGGACGATAGGATAACTCCCAATAAAAGCATGTTTGTTCGAAATAATGGATTGGTTCCTGAAAATATAGACCCTAAAGGGTGGACTATTACTTTTGATGGAGAATCGGTAAAAGAAATGAAAACTTTTACGCTAGAGGAACTAAAATCCAAATACGCACATCATACTTATCAGCTTACCGTAGAATGCGGTGGAAATGGTAGGAGCGAATTTGATCCGCCGGCCAAAGGAAACCAATGGACTATAGGAGCAGTAGCCTGTGCCTCATGGACCGGGGTTCGGCTAAAAGATGTTTTAAAAGATGTTGGAATAAAGGATGATGCCGTATATATTGGCTATCACGCTATTGATCAACACTTGAGTAGAGATCCAGGAAAAGAGCCAATTTCTAGGGGAGTTCCCATGTCAAAGGCTTTGCAGGACGAAACTTTGTTGGCCTTTAAAATGAACGGAGAGGATATTCCCTTGGTTCATGGGTATCCATTGCGTTTGGTATGTGGCGGATGGCCGGCCTCTACTTCCGGAAAATGGGTAAATAGAATCAGCATACGAAATATAGTCCACGACGGGGAAAAAATGACGGGAACATCTTATAAGGTGCCCTGTAACCCTGTGGCGCCTGGAGAAGATGTTAAAGAGGAGGACATGTGTATTATAGAGTCCATGCCCGTAAAATCTTTGATTACTTATCCCAAATCCGGGGCTGTAATCCCGAAGGGTAAAAAACTTAATATTAGAGGGCATGCTTGGGCAGGGGAATTGGAGGTTTCCAAGGTGTCGTATTCTATCGATTTCGGTGCTACTTGGTCCGATTGTACTTTGGAAAAACCAGCAAACAGGTTGGCATGGCAGCATTTTAGGGCAAGTATCGACTTTCCAAAAACTGGATATTACGAAGTATGGGCCCGTGCCACAGATTCCAATGGACAAAGTCAGCCTATGTTGTTGCCAGGTTGGAACCCCAAAGGATACTTGAATAATGCATGCCATAGAATTGCGGTAAAAGTAAGTTAAATGAACAAACACGATAATTTTAGAAAACAGGTGAAGTCTGTTTATAGCATTTTAGTGGTCTCCTTCGTCATGGTGATGCTTATTGGGGTTATGGGAATTATCTTCATGTTGGATCCTGCCGCCTTTTCGTTTAAAGGAGATGTGCCAAATTCTGAAATCGTTAGTACGGTCACAGAAGATGACGATTGGGACAAAATAGAAAATGGTATCCACTTGAGAACTGGATTTAAGGAGGGGGAAGGTTTAATGGCTGTAGTAAACAACTGTACCAATTGTCATTCCGCCCAACTGGTAATGCAGAACAGAATGAACGAAGAGCGTTGGATAGAGACTATTCGCTGGATGCAAGAAACACAGAATTTATGGGATTTAGGCCTCAATGAAGAAATCATTGTTAATTATTTGGTTACTAATTATCCGCCATCGAGTAAGGGAAGAAGGGAATCACTGTCCAATGTGGAATGGTATACTTTAAAGGAGTAACAGGATAGTGGGGGTAATATAAAGGAAATAGGTTTTGGAAGAATATGGAAAAGCTTTCGTTAATGCGTTTTTAGGAACTGCGAATTGGACATGGAAGTCCATTGTATTCGAGGTGCCTTGGTATGCGAATTATTTTTGGGGGCTGATAATTATTTCCTTAGTAGTTTGGTTGCTGGAAATTTTGTTTCCTTGGCGGAAATATCAATCTATTTTTCGTAAAGATTTCTGGCTGGACGGTTTTTATATGTTCTTTAATTTTTTCCTTTTTTCCATTGTTATCAGTGGCTTTTACAAGATATTGACACTGATTTCCAATGATGTGGGAATAAAACAAAGTAGCTTGGCCTTATTGGATATGTCGCAATTACCTTCTTGGCTCCAATTATTGACCTTCTTTCTAGTTTTGGATTTTGTTCAATGGTTTACCCATACGTTGCTCCATAAATATTCATTCTTATGGAAATTTCATCAAATACACCACAGTGTTAAGGAGATGGGATTTGCCGCTCACTTGAGGTATCACTGGATGGAAAACGTTTTATACAAACCTTTAAAAACTTTTGGGGTTATGATCTTAGGTGGCTTTGAGCCTGAACAAGCCTATATAGTTCATTTTTTCGCTATAGCCATTGGACATTTCAACCACGCCAATATAAAAATTACATGGGGACCCTTAAAATACTTTTTAAACAATCCGGTAATGCACTTATATCATCATGCACATGATTTGCCAAATGGTAAATATGGTGTGAATTTTGGAATCAGCCTTAGTCTTTGGGATTACATATTTAAGACAAACTATATCCCTGAGGATAGCGGCACCATTGAATTGGGTTTTAAAGGGGATGAAAAAATTCCAAAATCCTTTTGGCAACAATTAACCTACGGCCTAAAAAAGTCCAATCCTTAGGTTTTTTACAATTAGTGTTTGGTTTGTGCCCATTTGGAATAAAGACTATTTTTAGTAATTGATTTTTATAAATTAATGTTGACCCCGAATACCACAGATCTTCCCATATTCAGGATGTTATCACTTTTTAATCGAGATAGGTGTGCCATGTATTTTTTGTTTAAAAGGTTATTGGCACTCAGATTAAATGTTAAGGATTTTTTTAGAAATTTTATGTCCCCACCTAAACCGGCATTTAAAAGGGAATATCCAGGCGTAATTGTTTCAAAAGTGTTTACTTTTCCCTGTTTAAAGGTGGTATTTACGGAAATAAACGCATTGGATCTAAGCCACCATCCCTGATTATTAATGAACTCGACCCTCAGCGTATTGCTTAAATTATTGGCGGGAATTAAAGGTAAAGGTTCCCCGGTCTGCAATTCACCGAACACGGTTTGATAGCTACTTTCTATATGTAACCAGTCATATGGATGGGGGTGTAAATGAAAACCAATTTCCCCTCCATAAAGCGTGGCATCCTGTTGCAGGTAGTTGTAAATAGGGGTTTCGTCCATAAAAGCTCCACTTGGTGCTATAAAGATATAATCACTTATGCTGTTGTGAAAACCATTTAGAAAAAATTCATAATGTTTATTTTGAAACTCCAATGCTAGATCAAACTGAAGGTTTTGTTCGTTGTTTAGGTTAGAATTACCAATTTCAAACCTGTTAGTGCCCTCATGACTGCCATAAGAAGTAAGTTCGGCCAAATTGGGCGCCCGGAACCCTGTAGCAACGTTGATCCTAGCTGTGAGTTGTTCTGAAATATTATTTTTGTACCCAAAGGCACCATTAAAGCTATTAAAGTTTCCGTTTAATGGGGCAATGTATCCTTCCTCCTCCATTAAACCATAGTCTTTACTGTCTATTTGTCTATGGTCATAGCGCAGTCCCAATTGAAAATCGTTGTTGTCATTGAGGTGAAAATGTGTGGTTCCCATTACCCCTATATCGTTGGTGGTGGCATCCGGAATTAGAATCTCTTCCCCAAAATTCTTATTGGTTTGATAAATTCCTTGTACCCCTAGGACAGTTTCAAATCTACTCCATTTAGGGAGGTGGTAAACTACATTGTAATTAAAGGTGTTGAGTTTCATGTCCAAGGCCGCTTCCTCATTAACCTCCTCATCTTCATCTTCATGGTCGTGTTCATGTCCATCTTCCTCGTGGTGGTGGTCTTCAAACTCCTTCCGATTATTTCCAATGTAACCTAGTGTAATGTCCAAATTAGAGTTGTTGAAGAATATTTTGGTATTGGAGCTCAAAATATGGTTATCTAATTTTTGAAAGGGCAAATCGGGCGTTCTGGAAGTGGTTTGTAGTCCTACTTCTTCGGGAATCCCTAATTTGGATTGGTTGTAATTGTACCTAATATCACTTTTAAAAGAAGTTGCCTGGTAACCTAATCCCATTTTTAAATCTTTTTCGTTGAATCTGGAATTGGTAACCCTATTGCTATCACCACCTAAATAATCTACATGGTTATTGTTGGCCAACCTTAGTAGGTATTTAAATTTTTCCCCGGAAGATCTTATTCCTACGCCACTACTTATGCCCTGGGTATTGGTATTGTAGTTTAAATTTATGTCACCCTCCGTACTCTGTAGGGCAGCGAATTTTTCTGGGTTTAGATAAAGTACCCCTCCCATGGCGTCAGATCCATATAGAAGTGAGGCAGGTCCCTTGATTACCTCAACACTTTCTATTCCCGCTTCGTTTACTCCGAGCCCGTGCTCTGCGCCAAATTGTTGATTTTCTAACCGAATGCCCTGGGTGTACACTAAAACACGGTTGGACGTTAAGCCCCTTATCACCGGCTTTCCAATTCCCACACCAGTAGATACAACGTCTACTCCCGGGATGGTCCCGATGCCCTCTACCAAGGTAGGCGCCCCTTGTGATTTTAGGGCTGTAAGCTTTGCAAACTCTACCTTCATAACGTTTTCCCGTTGTAATTTGTGGAATGGTGTTGAAACGATAACTTCTTGCATTTCAATGACACTTGGAATCAATGAAATATCCAATATATTGATGCCATCTTCTATGGTGATGCTACTGGAGAACGTTTTAAAACCAATATAAGAAGCCACTATTTTATAGGTGCCTCTAGGTAATGCTTCAATACTATATTCCCCAGCACCATCGGTAACTCCTCCTTTTTCCAACTGGGGGAAGTATATGGAGACCTGTTCAAGGCCTTCCTGGTTCTCGTTATTGATTATTTTTCCAGATATACTATTTTGGGAATTTACAATTGTATATGTCAGGATGCAGAGCGTTGACAGGATTACATTTTTCATTTGTAATATTTATGGGTAAAGTAGATAACTAACTATTGGTAATTCCTCTCCGAAATTTTGTTTATAAAATTGCTTGGTAGACTTTTATTTTCAGATTTTAAAATGTCCAAGACCCCTACAGTATATAATAAAATGTGCGATGAACCGGACCGTACTTCTAACCTTATTTATACTTAAGGCATGTCCCAAGCGTATCCCATATTATATAGGCTGGGTGAAAAGTGTTATATAATGACCGGAGGTCCCCGTCTGGAGAAATTAAGGTTTTGATACTTGCTAAAAAAGGTATACCAGTTTATATCTTTTTTAGATTTTAGGGCCGCTGAAAATGTATTAAATTCTTGTGGTAAATGGCTATAAAAGGTAGTGATATTAAATTTGTGATAATCGCAATCCAATTCTACCTCATGTATATGGAGTTTGCTTTTTTCTTTACAAATAAAGGTGGGGTGCTCAGAGATGGAATGTTCTAATTTTAATATAGAAGGTAGCGTTATTAAACCGACCAGAAGGGCGGCAATAAAGGAAAAAATGATATTTCTTAAATCTATCTTCACTTTCCAAATCTAGCGGTAAGGCTACAAAATGCTTGTTAATAAAAGTATAATTTATTCGTGAGACCCGTATTTCGAAAGCCATAGATGCCTAGAGCAGCGATGCTCCAAAGAATCCAGCTTTTTTTCGTGGTCTTTGATGCGCTAGGTAAACCTAAAACAGGTTCCTATGCGGTTAATGGTGTGCCATTGGGTCTAAGAACATTAATTCAAGAGGGGGTAAATACCCTGGACTTATCCCCTTAGTAAATGGTTAAAGTTTTTGAAACGTGTTCTTTAAAATGCTCCTTGGGCTAGCCCCGGGAGAAATCTACTTTAGCATAAAGCCTAAGCCCAAACGGCTTAACATCTTTTTTTCAAATTCCCAAAAGAATTTGAACTGACCGAAAAGCCATCCGTAAATGACCAATAGGAATTGATAAATGGGAAAAATCAATAAAATTCGGAAACATAAATAAATAAGGCCGCCCCAGATAAAATCGGGTGAAAAATTATCCCTATTCAATCCGATCCAATTAAGAAAAGGTTTGGCAGCATAAACGGCTGATGAACCTGTAATGGAGAATACAATAAAAATTATTGCAAGCTGCAGATTAGAGTTTACTCCCCAACGTTGTTTTAATTTCTTCATACATCAATAAATCGTCACAAAGATAACTTTTTATACGCGAGGAACAAATGGCCCCAATCTTTGATTGTATTTGCGTTGGAAATAAATAAAGTAATTATAGAGTTTATAATTTACCTCATAACCATAATCAGTATTAGGGTTATAGTCGATTTGCAACTCGTAAAGGTTCGAGCTATATCTAAAGGGTTGTGTTACCCTTAGGTTCCATTCTATGACATAAATTCTATTTCTATTCTCTAAATAGGATTGGGAATAATAACCTTCCGGCTTGGCTATACTCTGTAGCCAAAAGTCAAACCCTGGTTCTATGATTATAATTTCATACGCTGTTTTATCATCTTTGATGGCTATTGTGTCTCCCTGTGTTTGGGAAAAAGCCGTCTGCTCATCATCTGTTATAGCAATTGCCTTTTTGGAACTGTTACAATTGGTCAATGATAAAATAAACAGAACAAGAAATCCTATGGTAAATATATATTTATTCATCGTTCTTATTTTTTAATGGAATTATGCAAATGGCTTAAAAATAACACCTTGGGGGGTACAGCATATTATCTTAATCACTTTCCATTTAGTACATCCATTTGTTTATTTTAAGGTACAAAAAAAGCCATTTGCGAAACAAATGGCTTTTCATAAATTTTGTTAAAGTTGCTATTTTCCAAAAAGTCCGCCGAGCATGCCTCCTAAACCACTTTTATCTTTACTGGTTCCCATGACCATTCCCGCAACATCGTCCAAGACACTTCCGTCACCATCGGCATCCAATAATGTGGTAATTAGACTCTGGTTTTGTTGTGGCTGTCCTCCCAACATACTGCCCAATAAGGTATTTAGTCCGTTGGCATCATTTACATCGCTTTGTGCTTTTTGTTTACCTAAATATGCCATTACCAAAGGTGCTGCAATTTTAAGGATTTGTGCTACAGCTCCAGCATCCAGGCCAGATTTTTGACTTAAGGCATTCTCTACATTGGATTGCTTTCCTCCAAAGACATGGCTAAGGATTCCGGCGCCATCCGCCATAACCGAATCATCTACACCACCACCAAATAATCCTCCAAGATTATCCAATAATCCTCCATCGTGTTTAGAAGATAGAGCATTCATTAAACCTTCTGCCCCCTGTGGTGAAGAAACGTTTTTTTTCATTGCTCCCAACAAAAGTGGCATGGCCATACTTAAGACGTCGGCTGTTTTGTTTTCCGGTTGTCCTGTTTGACCAGCAACCCCGCTAATTAATTGTTTGCCTACAGGGCTGCTAAGTAAATCTAATAATCCTGACATTTATATAGTTATTACGGTTAGAAATATATTTTCTTCAAGTTACAAAAAAGACTTTAACCTAGAGGATAATTTTTTAACCCTATTTATATATGTTAATTATTTGGGAAGCAAGTTCTAGACCTATCCGATCTTGGGCCTCCTCGGTTGCGGCACCAATATGGGGGCTAAGTGATATATCTGGATGCATCAAAATCCGTATCTCGGGAATAGGTTCTGATTCGTAAACATCCAAGCCTGCAAAGGCCACTTTTCCACTTTCCAAGGCATCAACAAGGGCAACCTCGTCCAAAATACCTCCACGAGCAGCATTAACAATGCCAACGCCATCCTTCATTAAGGAAAATTCTTTCTTACCAATAATATATGATTTTTGGGCAGGAACGTGTAGGCTAATAAAATCAGCCGTTCTTAAGAGGTTCTCCAACGGGGTGCCCTTTAGCTCAAAAGAAATTGATCGGTTATCAAAAAAAGGCACAGTTACTGTAGCCTCGTCCAAAAAGGGGTCCGTAAAAATGACCTTCATGCCTAACCCCAAGGCTATTCTTGCCGTTGCCACTCCAATTCGTCCGAATCCGATTATCCCTATAGTTTTACCTCTAAGTTCTATTCCTTTGGCGTAGGCATTTTTTAGTTTCTTAAAATTACTATCCCCTTCCAATGGCATGTTCCTGTTGGCATCGTGTAAAAATCTTACCCCACTGAACAAATGGGCAAAGACTAATTCGGCAACAGAGGAAGAGGAGGCTTCCGGAGTATTGATTACATGAATGCCCTTGGACTTGGCGTAATCAACATCTATATTATCCATTCCAACCCCACCACGTCCTATTATTTTTAAAGAAGGACAGCTATCTATTACCTCCTGAGTGACTTTAGTGGAACTTCGGACCAAAAGTACCGATACCTTATATTGATTGATATAAGTAATTAGTTGTTCTTGGGCCACATTGACCGCTATAACTTCAAACCCTGCATTTTCCAAGGTCTCTTTGCCACTTTTTGATATTCCGTCGTTTGCTAAAATTTTCATTATAAGGCTAATTGTTATATACTATGTTCTTAAGGAATCTAATTAAACGTACTGCTTTAAAATATGCGTCAACGTAACGATAGGTTATTTATGCCCCAAATATTCACTAATATTGGTTAGGTAAAATAAACATCGATTACTTCCTGTGGTTACGCTTTTCGCTCCAATTCGCTCATGATATCTACCAGGGTACCCACACTTTCCAGCGAAAGGGCATTGTACATGGAGGCTCTATAACCACCAACAGAACGATGTCCGTTTAAACCACTTATGCCAGCTTCCTTGCACATGTCGTCAAAAACATCCTTAAGCCTTTCCTCTGCCAAGGTAAAGGTGGCGTTCATATGGGAACGGTCTTCTTTATGTGCGTATCCTTTAAATAGTGGGTTGAGATCTATTTCTGAATATAGTAGTCGGGATTTTTTTTCATTTATCTCTTCTATGGCGGCAATCCCACCTAGTTTTTGTAGCCATTCCAGCGTCAACATAGAAACATATACCGGAAATACAGCAGGGGTATTAAACATGCTTTCCTTGTCTATATGTACTTTATAATCCAACATTGATGGAATTTTTCTAGTCACCTTCCCTAAAATCTCTTCTTTTACCACGACTAAGGTAGTTCCTGCAGGTCCCATATTTTTCTGGGCCCCAGCGTAAATAAGGTCGAATTGGGAGAAATCCAATTGCCTGGAAAAAATGTCGGAACTCATATCGCAAACCAAGGGGGTACTTGTTTTTGGAAATTTCTTTATTTGGGTTCCAAAAATGGTGTTATTGGAGGTAAGGTGTAGGTAATCCAAGTCGTTTGGAATAGTGTAGCCCTTAGGGATATAGCTAAATTTTTCGTCCTTGGAAGAGCCAACTTCAATGACCTCTCCAAAAAGCCTAGCTTCCTTGACGGCCTTATCGGCCCAGGTACCCGTATTGAGGTATCCTGCTTTTTTTTCCAATAAATTATACGCTACCATTAAAAACTCCAGGCTAGCACCGCCTTGTAAAAATAAGGCTTGATATCCCTTCCCTTGCAAATCCAACAGTTCCAGGGCCAGAGACCTGGCTTTGTCCATAACGGCAACAAAATCCTTGCTTCTATGTGAAATTTCAATCAGGGAAAGTCCCAGACCATTAAAATCCAATACAGCTTCAGAGGCTTTTATTATTACTTCCTGTGGCAAGATACAAGGGCCGGCACTAAAATTATGTTTTTTCATTTATTACTTTTTATAGTTATTCAAAGACTAAACTAAATCTCTGAGGTGTAAAACAATTATTAATATCCTTGAGAATAATTATTTTATTGATATGATTTGAATTTGTCACATTATTCACTGAATTGAAATCAGAGCAAAATCCAGCCTTTTATTTTCAAGGGTTAAAGGTCATAAATATTTTAGGAAATTGGGTACTGCACACAAAGATTATTGCATTATGTTTTCAACAAAAAGTCAACAGTGTCAATATTGTCGGCATAATCTCCCAGCGATGGTTTTTGGGTCTGGCCAAAAGGAATCTCATCAATATGGAAACCGTTGGCAACTACACATTGAATCTTTTCCTGTTCCTGCAACAGCCTAATTTTCAAATTCTCCAAAGAATCATAGAATTCATAAAAAACGGTGGCAATTGGAGAACCATAATTTTTATCCTCTTTTAACATAAGGAAACCATTTTCCAATATTTTAAATAAACTCATGAGATATACGGCTTTGTTGTAATCATAATTATTGGCGTATTTATGATGGTCAATAATGGAGTTGTACGGGTAAAGTGCTTTAAAAAGGGTGTCAAAATTAAAATCTTTGGGGACAAATATTTTGGAAACACTTCTACATCCCAATCCGTAGTATCTGAAAATATCCTCACCCAAAGCGGTCAGCTCCTCAAGGGTTTCCTTGCCGCTAAGTACGGCCACTGAATTTCGATTCTTCCTTATAATATTTGGTTTTTTTCCGAAATAGTGCTCAAAATATCTCGATGTATTGTCACTACCTGTTGCAATGACAACATCATAATCTTCCAACTTTCCATCTGTAAAAGAAATCCGATCCTTTAAGGAGGGTTCCATTTCAATTAAATATTGGGCAACAAAGGGTAGTAATATATGGTCGTTGGAGGAAAGTTTTACAATGGCTCTATTTCCTGTAATTACAGTACATAAGAAATCGTGGAAGCCCACCAATGGGATATTTCCTGCCATAATCATGGCAACCGATTTGGGCTTGCTTTTATCCATATCGTAGTTGGCCAACCAACTTTTGAGCTTCAATGGCGTAAGTAATTCTGCCCAACTCTCTAAACTAAATAAAATGTTCTCCGGGGTAAACCAACCATTCTTATGTTCGGATAAAGTTAGTATTTCATCGAATTTTATAAACCATGCATTCTGATTATCATCTATTTGCGATTGGTTTTTTGCATATTTGCAGTATTCTTTGAAAAAACTGCCAAGTTTAACAAAAGCATCCATTCTAAGTCTAAGGTCAGTCATTATATTTGTAAAAGATTTTATTAGGCTTTACCTTTGTACAAAAGTATTGATACTGAAATTAAATCAGCATAAAAGAAATATAAAATATGGCAATTATAATAACAGATGAGTGCATAAATTGTGGAGCTTGTGAGCCGGAATGCCCAAATACTGCAATTTATGAAGGTGCGGATGATTGGCGCTATAGTGACGGAACCCTTTTAAAAGGTGATGTTGTGCTGCCCAATGGAAAAGCGGTTGATGCCGACGAGTCACAGGAGCCGGTAAGCGACGAGATATATTTTATTGTTCCTGATAAGTGTACGGAATGTAAAGGTTTTCATGATGAACCACAGTGTGCTGCGGTTTGTCCGGTAGACTGCTGTGTTCCTGATGACGACAATGTTGAGTCTGAAGAAGTGCTTTTGGGCAAGCAGCGTTTTATGCATCCAGAATAGCTTATTTATTAAGATTTTTATAAACCTCTTTTTTATTCTGCGAGTGAATATTTCCTTTTCCATTCAATTTTTGGAAAATTTTAGAATCACTCTTCCTTAGTAGTAAAGATTATTGGATTTTAACGAAATAAAAAAGGTTGCCTTCGAGGCAACCTTTTTGCGTTATGGTTTTGCGTTTTTTTTTAAAATGTGAATCCTACCTTGGCATAGTAATACGCCCCGCCAAAGCCCATTTGTACGGAGTCCCAATATCCGCCACCTTCAACCCAATCGTCTTGCTGATCGGGATATACATTAAATAAGTTGTTAGCGCCAATATTTAACTTTAGCCCATCGCACAATTGATAGCCAAAAACCAGATCGGTTACCAACCTAGCTTCATAAGTATCCGTTGCCTGATTAATTTGGTCATCAAAACTGTCATAATCAGCTGTGGGTTCCAACATTTGATAGTCCAATAGGTCTACCTTACTGAAATGGGTAAATGCCAATCCAGCATCAAATTTGTCTTTGCTATAGTTCATGTTTAAGGTGAATTTGCTTTTTGGTGCAGAGGCTAACAAGAACCCCTTATCCCGTTCTCCAAAGAAAGTCTGCTCATCCAAATTTCCATTATTTACCTTATCGATATTCATATCATTAATATTCCCTGTAAAGGTTGCCGATAACCTACTGTCATCGAAGCTTTTCCTCCATGCCAGAACTATGTCCAATCCTGTGGTTTTGGTATCCACACCGTTTACAAAGAATTGTGCAGCTTCTACATTGGGGATTTGTGGAGCGTCAAAATTACCGGTCAGTACAATGCGATCGTCTACTTTAATGTAGTACCCATCTACCGTGGCTGTGAAGTCCCCAAAAGTGGCTGTAAAACCTATACCCGCATTAATGGCCTTTTCTTCTTTGAGCTGGTCTATTCCAAATGATGCTGTAACGGGACTGTTGTTGGGAGATAATAAAGACTCCAAGGCAGTGCCACCTACAAAATTGGTAAATTGTAGGTTGTAATATTTTTGGGCTAGGGAGGGAGCCCTAAAACCGGTACTTACGGAACCTCTAATGTTGATATTGTCCGATGCCTTTATTCTGGTAGCCAATTTACCGTTCAAAGTACTTCCAAAATCGCTAAAGTTCTCGAATCGGGCAGCAGCACTTAAGAGAAAAGCTTCGGTAAGATCAAACTCGCCGTCGGCATAAAGGGAAAAGTTGCTCCTACTTCTATCCACTTCGTTCTTGGGACTGTATCCTGGAAAACCTTGGGAGCCCCCGGGACGGGGATCGCCCGAATCCGGATCAATGGGCTGAGTTTGGTTGGCCGGATCCGTAATTAATAGGCCATTTACGTCATAAGTGCCCCAGGACCCCTCTTCACCGGCAAATATGATAAAGTTTTCCGTTCTATACTCGGCGCCAAAAGCCAGGTTCATACCCTCCAAAACATCTTCATAATATTTGGCAAAATCTAAATTCACCGTGTTTTGTGTCAAGCTGTGACCCCCGGCATCAAAGTCGGTTGGGGAAAGGTCTTCCAAAGAAGCATTAAGGGTTCCTTGAATGAAGTAATGAAAGTTATTTTTGCCATAAGTATTACTGATATCCAGTTTCCATCCATGATTCAACTCCGTTCTAAAACCGGCGGAGAAGGAGTTGTCTATTATATTGGATGTAATTCTTGGGGTAAAACCATCGGGGTATATGGAAGGAATCACTCTATTTCCACCGTTTCTGGTAAAGGCATAGGCATCGGTATCCCTATAATTTCTCCCACCAAAAGCATATAATTCTGATTTATCAGAAAGGGGAGCGGCCGCATTTACCATTAAATTGAATCCATCAATAGCAGCTTCTCCGAAACCTCTTCTAAAATCGAAACCTGGTCTTAAAGTTTTATTTTTACTGATATATTCGGTGGTAACATTGACAAATCCACCGTCATTTCCAATAGCGGCACCAAAATTAACTCCAGCTTTTAAAGAACCTCCATCAAAACTCTTATCGTTGCCTATTGCGTTTCCGTCCTTCTCCGTGTCCAATCGGTTGCCATCGGTGTTGGGTGTTCCTGACGGAAAATCTCCCTTTGCATTGGTGTTATAGGCGCCATAATTAATAAAGCCAGATACCTTATCCGTTTGGTTTTTCAAAACAATGTTGATTACCCCTGCAATGGCATCAGAACCGTATTGGGCAGCGGCTCCATCTCGTAATATTTCTATTCTTTTAATGGCCGATGCGGGAATGGCATTTAAATCGGTTCCTGTGTTGCCACGTCCACGGGTTCCGAAGATATTGATCAAGGAGGACTGATGCCTTCTTTTACCATTGATAAGCACCAAGGTTTGATCTGGACCCAGGCCTCTTAGTGTAGCAGGGTCTATATGATCCGCTCCATCTGAACCTGATTGTTTATTGGCGTTGAATGAAGGCGCAGCATATTGCAATAGTTCATTTACTTCCACGCGGCCTGTTTGGGTGGAGACTTCCGCGATATCTATAACATCTACTGGAACCGCGGTGTCCGTAGAGGTACGTTTTGTGCTTCTGGAACCCACCAATTGCACCTCGTCCAGCATCATTCCACCGGTCAGGATAACATTAATAACGGATTTCCCGGAAGCATTTTCCTCCGTGGTATCATATCCAATATAACTAAAGACAAGGGTTGCGTTATCCATGACCGAAATTTGATAATTACCATCGAAATCGGTCGTTGTCCCATTCGTAGTACCCTTTTCCACAATGTTTGCCCCAACTAAGGGATCGCCACTATCATCCGTAATGTTGCCGGATACCGAGTTTTGGGCAACCGTTAAGGTAAAATTTCCCAGCATAAAAGCTATCAATAAGATGATTTTTTTCATAGTCAATGTGTTTTAGTGTTCATTCTTTAAATTTAGTTATTTTTTTATCCAATTTAAGGTGGCCAATGTGTGTTTTTAAACGGACATAAATAGTATCTTTGCAGCTGTTTAAAAAATACTGGATATAGGTTTTTAATAATAGCTCCAGTTTATAATTGATCTTGACATGAAAGCAGGTATTGTAGGATTGCCCAATGTTGGAAAATCCACTCTTTTTAATTGTTTATCCAACGCTAAGGCACAAAGTGCCAATTTTCCATTTTGTACCATTGAGCCCAATATTGGGGTGGTAAATGTTCCTGACACAAGATTGCAGAAATTGGAAGAACTTGTGAACCCAGAAAGAGTATTGCCGGCAACGGTGGAGATTGTAGATATAGCAGGATTGGTTAAGGGTGCCAGTAAGGGTGAAGGTCTTGGTAATCAGTTCCTTGGGAATATTCGCGAAACAGATGCGATCTTGCACGTACTACGCTGTTTTGATAACGAGAATATAGTCCATGTAGATGGCAATGTAAACCCGGTAAGGGACAAAGAAACTATTGACATAGAATTACAGCTAAAGGATTTGGAGACCGTGGATAAGAAGCTTGAAAAAGTTAAGCGGGCAGCCAAAACCGGAAATAAGGAAGCTCAAAAAGAGGAATCGGTGCTTTTACAGGTCAAAAAAGGTCTTGAGACCGGTACATCGGTACGTGCCCTTGATATTAGTATGGACGATAGAATTGAATTTGTTAAGCCGTTACAGTTTATAACGGATAAACCGGTAATGTATGTTTGTAATGTTGACGAGGATGCGGCAACAACCGGTAACGCCTATGTGGAACAAGTAAAATCTGCAGTTGCCAATGAAGACGCCGAGGTTATCTTCTTGGCAGTGGGTACTGAAGCCGATATTACTGAATTGGAGAGTTATGAGGAGCGACAAATGTTTTTAGAGGATTTAGGGCTAACGGAGCCGGGTTCTGCCAAATTAATTAGGGGTGCCTATAAATTATTGGAGTTGGAGACTTATTTTACTGCAGGAGTAAAGGAAGTACGTGCTTGGACAATTCCAGTAGGTGCAACTGCACCACAAGCTGCCGGGGTAATACATACCGATTTCGAAAAAGGATTTATTCGTGCTGAAGTAATAGCTTATAGTGATTTTGTTTCCTTTGGGAGTGAAGCCAAGGTGAAGGAAGCAGGAAAAATGCGGGTAGAAGGAAAAGAATACATTGTAAAAGATGGTGATGTAATGCATTTTAGGTTTAATGTGTAAGTAGTATATTGTTGTAGTTCAATACTTTATCTATTAGAAGATACGCTAAACCAGTTGCAAGTGCACATAAAAAAAAGGCCAACTTAAAATTTTAAGTTGGCCTTTTTAGTTTTTAGAACGTGTGAATCTTAGCCACCAAATTGTACTCTTTCTATAGATCCTTGCGGTAAGTTCTTCTTCGTTTATATATTTTTGGATCGAAATGTTTCCATAATTGCCTAATGGCTACATTATCCTCCAATTCGGGCGTCCTTACACATTTTTCTACACCCCTGGCCTTAAAGGTTTTGTGATACTCACTGAACATAACGGCCGTTACTCCCTTGTTTTGGTATTCAGGATGAACCCCTATCAAATAAAAAATAACCTCCTTACTGTTCTTTTTTGCTTTTAAAAGATGGAATAGGCCCAGTGGGAATAATTTCCCTTTCACCTTCTGTAATACTTGAGAAAATGAAGGCATTACAATTCCGAAGGCAATTAGTTTGTCATCTTTGTCAAGGATGAATTTAATGTACTCGGGATTAATAAAACTGATATATTTTTTCTTGAAGTATTCCTTTTGAATGTCGGTTATGGGCACAAAGGAAGAAAGTGAGGAATAGGATTCATTGAAAAGGTCGAACATCTTATCCGCCATGGGAAGTACATCCTTGGTTTTGGTAAAGTTAAGAGCTTTTACTCCATATCTTTTTTTTACCAGGTCGTTCGCTTTTTCAAAAAATTTTGGATCCGCATTGCTAAAAGGAAATTTACTTTCCACAAATTCCTTTTCTTTGATAAGCCCATAGCGTTCAAAATGGTTTACATAATACGGATGGTTATACCAGGTAATCATGGTGCCTATCTCCTCAAAACCTTCAGTTAGTACGCCAACCTTGTCCAAGTTGGAAAAACCCACAGGTCCTTCCATATAAGATAGCTTATGTTCTTTTCCAATTTCCGCGACTTTGTTGAAGAGGGCCTCCGTAACTTCATAATCATCTATGAAATCGAACCAGCCAAATCGCATTTTATTAACCTGCTGATGTTCTACTTCCAATCTATTGACTATGGCAGCAACCCTGCCTACAATCTTATTGTTCTTATAAGCTAGATAAAACCAGGCATCCGCATCTTTAAAAACAGGATTTTTACTTTTATCAAAAGAATCCAGCTCATCGTTGATGATAGGGGGAACCCAATAGCGGGAATCCTTGTATAGAGAAAATGGGAATTTTACGAAATCTTTAAGTTCCGATTTTGTTTTTGCTTCTTTTAGAGTAACCATACTACATTTCTTGTGTGGTTCAATATTAGCAATATTAATCTATAGGAAAAAGTACAATAGTTATTTTGTTAGAAATCAATTTCGGAAACATCTCTATTCTTTTCCTTTTTCTTCAATTTTCTCAATTGTTTTTTTGTGGGCCCCAAATCTACATCTTCTGCCCCGGAGCCTTTATTTTTTCCTTTTTTCTTTTTCTTCATGGAATTCTTTTTAATGGGTCCTCCATTTTCGCCTGCCTTTTGATCTTCAATGGCTTTCACCTTGTCCCTATGCATATCCAATCTATAGGAAAATCCCAATGAGGCAAAAATCCGACTGGGAGTATTTTTAAAACTGGCCCCTAGATTCATATCTATTTGGATATTTTCACCCAACAAATGTGCAACCCCTCCTCTTAAAAGTGCGTCGGCGTACCTATCGCTTTTTATGCCTTGGTGTTCCGCAAATACACTCCATTTGGGATCTCTAAAAGCGTGGGATAGGGATACGGTATAATTCCATTCCGGGAAATCTGTACCCAATCTGTCATAGGCGATATTGGAAATTAGTACAAACCTTGGTGTAAGTCTACTTTGGGTAGCTATCATTACTCTTGGTGATACTATGGGATCGCCACTATAAAACGGATTGTCGCCCAGTACAAAATTGGCACCTGCGTAGACAGAAATCGCGGGGATTAGGTTTTTCAATTTAAAACCATAGTTGGCTTTCCAGCTGTATAGATTGGGCTTATTATTTTCGGGATTCTTAAAGGGATCGTAAATCAGGTATTTTAACCCTATCCTATTTCTGGAGAAATCTGTATTGCTAACTTCTACTCCTGTGTTGATATAGGTTTTATTTTGATCGTCAAATGTGCCTTCGTAATTCAATTCCAAGGTTTCGAAAAGTAAGCCATAGCGTAAAGAAAGGTCGGCCCCAAAGATATTAGATTCCGTGGCCAGCCTTGTATGGTCCCGTTGTTCATATCCAACACCAAATTCGGCCTGTAATACGTTGCTACCAACGGCATATGCACTTACGGATAACCCTGGTCGGTTAGAATTGATGACATCGGTATATTGTGAAAAACCGACCAATGGAACCGAGAAAATTCCGAATATTAGCATTTTCATCAGCCGTTTCGTTGAAACATTAAATTCCATAGGTACTATTTTATTATTATTTTAAGACTTTTGCACTATTATTACAACGTTAGAATTGTATTTTTGATATAAAATTTGTCAACTAATTATGGGTTTTTTAAAAACGATACTAATTGTACTCTTAGTATACTATTTGCTTAAAATTCTGGCGAAATGGTTTGCTCCCAAAATGTTTAGGTACGCCGCCAAGAAGACCGAGGAACATTTTAAGGAAAAGTTTGAGGGGTTTGCTGCACAGAACGGTCAAAACGAAGAGCATATAGGCGATGTCATAATTGATAAGAAAACGACCAAGAAAAAAAACACCTCAAAAACTGTTGGAGAATATATAGATTTTGAGGAAATTGACTAACCTATTACCATAATCAACCATGAGAAACGGTCTTAGAGCCTTTTTTATCCATTTTTTTGTAACCGTATTTTTTATAATTGTAGCACTTGCCTATTTCCATCCGGTATTACAAGGAAAGGTAATTGAACAATCCGATATTGTTCAATTTACTGGAATGGCCAAGGAACAAAATGACTTTCGAAAGAAAACAGGGGAGGAGCCTTATTGGACCAATAGCGCTTTCGGCGGAATGCCCACCTACCAATTAGGAGCCTATTATCCGCATGACTATGTTAAAAAGTTGGATAGGGTAATCCGTTTTTTGCCAAGACCTGCCGATTATCTTTTTATATATCTTATCGGGTTTTACATTCTGCTATGCTGTCTTAAAATGGACTATAAGTTGGCCGTCCTGGGAGCTCTGGCTTTTGGTTTCTCAACGTATATGATTATTATATTGGGCGTAGGGCACAATGCGAAGGCTCATGCCATAGGGTATATGCCCATGCTTCTAGGTGGGATTATACTAGTTTTTAGGAGTAAATATCTTTGGGGTTTCCTCCTTACCGCCCTGGCCATGGCCTTGGAAGTAGGCGCCAATCATTACCAGATGACCTATTACTTTATGTTATTGGTGCTTATCCTTGGGGGGGTATATTTAGTGGAGGCCGTTAAGGAAAAGCAATTGAGGCATTTTGGTATTTCCATAGGGATATTAAGTTTGGCGGTAATAATTGGGATAGCTGCCAATGCCACCAGTTTAATGGCTACCAAAGAATATGCCGATTGGAGTACAAGAGGGAAATCCGACCTTACTATAAATGCAAATGGGGAACCTAAAGAAATGGGTACCGGACTTGACCGGGAATATATTACCCAATTTAGTTATGGTATTGTAGAATCCTTAAATTTGTTCGTGCCTAGGCTGTTCGGAGGTTCTGGCGGAGAGGATCTTGGCGCCGATTCCAAGACCTATGCTTTTTTAACGGAAAATGGAATATCCAGGACCAAAGCTTTAGATTTCACCAGTGCCTTGCCCTTGTATTGGGGAGGTCAGCCCATTGTTGCCGCTCCGGCCTACGTTGGGGCAGTTGTAATTTTTCTCTTTGTATTGGGGCTGTTTTTGGTAAAAGGAAAGGCGAAATGGTGGCTACTTGGAGGCACTATAATGGCTCTGCTACTTTCTTGGGGCAAAAATTTTAGTCTCCTTACGGATTTCATGATCGATTATTTTCCGCTGTACAATAAATTTAGAGCGGTTTCTTCCATACAGGTAATTCTTGAACTGAGCGTTCCTATTTTGGCCATCTTGGCCTTGGCACAGCTTTTTAATACTAAGGTGGCCACTTCAAAGAAACTAAAGGACTTAAGATTTACTATTTTCATTACTATGGGAATAGGTGTGCTACTTTTTCTGGTGAAAGGAATGTTCAATTTTATAGGCCAGAGCGATGAAACCTATCGCCAGTATTATGGCGATGACATTGTATCGTTAATCATTGCCGACCGAAAGGCAGTATATAATTCAGATATTTTACGTTCATTGATTTATGTTGCCTTAGCGGCTTTGGTCATTTGGTTCTTTTTAAAAGATAAACTGAAACAGAACCTAACAGTAGTTGCACTAGGAGTACTGCTATTGTTCGATTTGGTAGGGGTGGCCAAACGCTATGTGAACGAAGATGATTTTGTGGCTCAGCGAAGAATGCTGGAACCTTTTCAGGAAACTGATATGGACCGGCAGATAGCCAAGGATACTTCCGTTTTTAGGGTGTACGATCCATCCGAAATCGGCGGTGGAGGCCGTACGGCTTATTTTCATCAGTCAATCTGGGGGTATCACGCAGCTAAACCAGCCGGAATTCAGAACTTGTTCGACTTTCATATATCCAAGAACAATGTAAAGGTTCTAAGCATGCTTAATGTAAAATATGTAGTGCAGCAAGATGAGGAGGGCAAAAACTACCCAGCATTGAATCCGGATGCCAATGGCAATGCATGGTTTATTAATGAATTGGTTCCTGTCTACAGTGCCGATGATGAAATATTGGCATTGAATACTCTTGACATAGAGCAAAAAGCTGTTTTTAATAAGTCGAAATTCGAAAATCTGAAAGAGTATAACTTCAAAACCGATTCCTCCTCAACTATAAAACTTACCCAATATAAGCCCAATCATTTGACGTATAGTTCTGAAAATGACAATCCTGGAATTGCCGTATTTTCCGAAATGTACTATCCACATGGTTGGAATGTCTATATCGACGGCAAATTGAAGGATTATTTTGAAGTAAATTATGTTTTAAGGGCAATGGAAGTACCTGCGGGCAAACATACCATTGAATTTAAGTTTGAACCAACCCTTATTCAGGTTGGTGGGAAAATTACCATGGCCAGTTCCATATTATTGGTACTAGTGCTGTTTTTTGGTATAGGACATGCCTTTTGGTCCTCTAGGAAAAAATCAATAGCCTAATGCAAAAGGTGCTGATCATTACGTATTATTGGCCCCCAGCAGGTGGGCCGGGAGTACAACGATGGTTGAAATTTGTAAAGTACCTGAGCGATTTTAATATAGAACCCATTGTCTATATTCCTGAAAACCCCCATTATCCCATTGTGGATGAAACTTTTTTGGAAGAAGTCCCAAAGGGAATAAAAATATATAAAAGGCCGATTTTTGAGCCTTATGGGTTTGCGCGAATTTTCTCCAAGAAAAAGACCAAAAAAATTAGCAGGGGTATTATCAATTCAAAAAATCAATCGGGCTTGGAGAAATTGTTGCTCTGGGTGCGAGGCAATATGTTTATTCCGGATGCCAGAAAATTTTGGATAAAACCTTCAGTTGATTTTTTACAGGATGTCATTGCAAAAGAAAACATCGGAACCGTTATAACTACCGGCCCCCCACATAGCTTGCATCTTATTGGGCTTGAACTAAAAAAGCGTACCAAAATTAGGTGGATTACCGATTTTAGAGATCCATGGACTTCTATAGGCTATCATAAAAAGCTGAAACTTAGCAATTCTTCCCAGGAAAAACACAAGCGCATGGAACACACGGTATTGAATGAAGCCGATAAAATTATAGTTACCAGCCATATTACTAAACAGGAGTTTAGCCAAATCACCAAAAAAACCATTACGGTAATTACCAATGGATACGATACCGTTGAGGGTAATTCGGAAATTTTGGATGTTGATTTTACTGTTTCCCATATAGGATCACTACTTACGGGGAGAAATCCAATAAACCTTTGGAAAGCTTTTGCTGAATTGATCCACGAAATCCCTGATTTTAAAAAATATTTCAAATTACAATTGGCGGGGGTGGTGAGTTCGGATGTGCTGGAAAGTATTTATTTTTTTGGCCTGCAACCCTATACGCATCTACTTGGTTATGTTTCACACACGGAAGCGCTCCAGTATCAAAAGAAATCCCAGGTGTTGCTGTTGATAGAAATAGATTCTGAAGAGACACAAGGAATTATTCCAGGGAAAGTATTCGAGTATATGGCGGCAAAAAGACCTATCTTGGGTGTTGGACCTAACAATTGGGAGGTAGGAAGTCTTATTTCTGATTCTAATACCGGAAAAACTTATGACTACCACCAATCCAATGAGCTGAAAGGAACCCTTCTGGAGTGGTTTCGGGATTATAAAAAGAAACAACTGGCATTGCCTAATGCAAAAATAGAGCAATATCACAGAAGGGAGCTAACCAGAGAGTTGTCCAAGTTTTTAGCATGGGAATAGTCTTAAAGCAATCGTTAAACAATACTTTGATTACCTATGGCGGGTTTGCCATTGGCGCATTGAACCTACTTTTCTTGTACACCCGGTTTTTATCGGACGAATATTTTGGTTTGGTCAATGTAATATTATCGGCATCTTCAGTTTTAATGCCTCTATTGGCATTTGGTATTCCCAACGCCATGATCAAATATTATTCGGCTTTCCAAGAACGGAATGGTAGGGACGGATTTTTGACCCTAATGATACTATTGCCCCTTATTTTAATACTCCCTATTGGAGTTGTTTCCTATTTGGCCAATGAAACTATAGGTGATTTTTTGTCCAAGGAGAACCCAGTGGTGAAAGGGTATGTGTGGCATATTTTTATTATTGGGGTTGCAATGGCATATTTTGAGGTGTTTTACGCCTGGGCCAAAGTTCAAATGAAGTCTGTTTTTGGGAATTTTATGAAGGAGGTATTCAGCAGAATAGTAGTAACTATGCTGCTTTTGTTGGTGTATTGGGAGGTGATTTCGGTATTGGCCTTCCTAAATGCCTTGGTGGGGTTGTATATTCTCAGAACTTTGATAATGCAGATCTATGCCTTAAAATTGCTGAATTTAAAGGTCGACCTTGACCTACCGGAGAATACCCGTGAGATTATTTCTTATAGCGCTCTTATTATATTAGGGGGGTCTGCGGCAATAGTCTTGCTGGAGGTTGATAAGGTAATGATCAATCAATTTATAGAAATTAAAAATGTGGCCTATTACAGTGTTGCCGGATATATTGCCACCGTCATTGCTGTTCCTTCAAGATCCATGCACAATATTACCTACCCATTAACAGCGGAAATACTGCACAAAAAAGATATAAAAGCTTTAAAAACCTTATATCAGAAGAGTTCTTTGACATTGTTTATAGTGTCAGGGCTCATATTTGTATTGATTATTTTAAATTTAAACGACTTGTACAATTTATTGCCCGATTCTTACCGTGGTGGCTATGCAATTGTTTTTATTATTGGAATTGCCAGGGTATATGATGCCTTATTGGGCAACAATAATGCTATAATGTACAATTCGGATTTTTATAGGACATTACTGCTAATGGGTGTGGCCTTGGCCATTCTTACTATTTTGTTGAACCTTTGGTTGATTCCAAAATATGGGTTGGACGGGGCGGCTATTGCTAGTTTTTTGGCCTTTTTTATTTACAATACTATAAAATTGGGTTTTGTGAAATTAAAATTTGGGATTCAACCCATAACCAGTGAAACTTTTAAGGTTGTCTTTCTTCTCATGCTATTATCTAGCATTTTTTACTTTATATCGTTTCCTTTCCATCCTTTGGTGAATATTGCTATTAAGAGCGTATTGATGGTTCTCTTTTATGGCTATGCTTTATTTCGCTTTAAAATATCCAAAGATGTAGTGGGTGTCATTTCACTTTATTTGGGAAAATTGGGAAGGAAAAAATAGCACAAAATAAAACCCCGTAGAAAACGAATTCGCTACGGGGCTAAACAACTAACCAACCTAAAAACTATCTTTAATTACTTCTAGAACTTCTTCCTCTACTGGAATTGGTTGAAACCTTTCTTGCACTACTGCTGGACGATCTTACTACTGACTTTTTTGTTGAACTTCCTGACTTTATATTTGGTCGCTTTACGGACGTATTCCTTACAGTTGAACTGGTGTTGCTTCTCCTTGTTGTATTGCTTCTGACGGAAGTGTTTACAGGGCTTCTAGCGACTTCTTTTCTTACCACAGTTCTGGTGGTTACAGAAGGTCTGGAGACTATCGCCTTGCTTCTTGTTATAGAGCTTCCACCGCGATTATTACTCCTTGTCGTCATTGTTCTATTTACAGTTCTCTGACTATTTCCCTTATTGTTGGAACGAATTGATGAACTTCTGGAAACAGTATTGTTTTTTCTGTAGCCATCGTTTCTACTGGATACAGACCTGTTTGACCTAAGGTTACTTTGACTTCTATAACCATGGTTCCTTACAGTAACCCTTTTATCGTTTCGATAAACTGTGGTTCTCTTATTATGATGCCCTTTATTGAACTTATAATGGTGACCTATTTTTGCATATGCTTTCCTGTGATTGTAGTTGTAGGGTCTAAAATAGGTGTATCTTACAGGTTGGTAATACCTTCTGTAAGGGCTACCAAATACAAAGCTAAAGCCTAAGGCCGGCCTTACGAAATAGCTGTGGAATGGGCGATATACATAATGTCTGTTAGATGTATTTATAAATCCTCTGTGGTGACTGTATATTCCACGGTTGTTATAGTACACATAAAGACCACCAACTCTTGAAACCCTACCACTGTTATAGTTGATATTTACATCGCCGATTTGTGAAACCCTACCGTAATAGTCGTAGTAGACAGGAACATTTTCTACTTGGATAACGGCACCGTAATCGTCATACTGTACAAAAGGATTATAATTATAACCCGAATTGAAAGTAATATTGGTATGCCCAAAATTTACATTGGCGTTTACACCAGCGCTGTTCTCCAAATAGAAATCGAACTCCCCATCTGGGTAAACAGAAAATGTTATACCGTTTTCGACAAAAATAAATGAGTTATCATATTTATAAGAATTGCTTGTAACAACCTTATTCTCCGTTGAAGCTGCCTTGGTAACCAAAATACCTGATATAAGCACCGTAAAAAGAAGTATTAATTTTCTCATGATATAAGGTTTTAATTTCGAATGCAACTATTTACATTCATGATGTATATACCAAACAACATGCCAAAAAATAAAAGTAAAACGTAAACTACTGTATATTAGCAACTTATTATTTTGTGTAATTGTATCACTTGTACACAATAATAATGGTCGACCATAAAAAAGAGTGAATTAACCTTCCTATGGTTAAGAAATAAAATCAATTTTGAGCAGCGGTAAATAGAAGAAGGAAACCATTTGCCAAATTTGCAAGTAAGAATATAAGCGGCTGTTGGAAACCAAAGATTACTAGACTATACTAAGCTAATGAGTCTAATGGGGTAATTTTTCCTTTAGATACTTGGCGGTAAACGAAGTTTTATTCTTGACAACCATTTCAGGGGTACCCTGTACCAATAGCTGACCTCCTTTATTTCCGCCTTCCAAGCCTAAATCTATTATGTAATCGGCACATTTGATTAAATCAATATTGTGTTCTATAACAATAATAGAGTGCCCTTTGGTTATTAAGGCATCGAACGATTTTAGCAATTTTTTGATATCGTGGAAATGTAGCCCTGTAGTAGGTTCGTCAAAAATAAATAGGGCCTTGTCCTTAGTAGTTCCCTTTACTAGAAATGAAGCTAATTTTATACGTTGAGCCTCGCCTCCAGAAAGCGTAGATGAGGATTGTCCCAAGGTTACATATCCTAGTCCAACATCTTGTAGTGGTTTTAGTTTTGTAACTATTTTGGATTGATTGTTTTTTTCGAAAAAAGCTATAGCATCATCAATAGTCATATTAAGGACATGATCTATATTAGCATCTTCAAATTTAACCTCCAACACTTCCTTTTTGAATCTTTTTCCGTTGCAGGTTTCGCATTCCAAATGTACATCGGCCATGAATTGCATTTCTACAGTAATCTCGCCCTCGCCTTTACATTTTTCACATCTTCCTCCATCAACATTAAAAGAAAAATGTTTTGCCTGATATCCTCTTAATTTGCTTAATTTCTGACTGGCAAAAAGGTTACGGATATCGTCATATGCCTTGATGTAGGTTACCGGGTTAGATCGGGAAGACCGTCCAATGGGATTCTGATCAACATATTCTACATGCTTTAGGGAACCCAATTTACCTTCAAAGGAACTAAACTGTCCGGCTTTTTCTCCGTAGCCCCCTAGCTCCTTTAGAATAATAGGGTACAGTAGTTTCTTCACCAAAGTACTTTTTCCACTACCTGACACGCCGGTAATAACCGTTAAAATATTTAAAGGAAATGTTACATCTATATTTTTTAGGTTATTTTCCCGGGCCCCTTTTATTTCGATGTAATTTTTAAATGGCCTTCTAGTTTTGGGTACTGCAATTTCCATACTGCCATTGAGGTAAGCCGCAGTAAGGGATTTGGATTTAAGAATTTCATCCAATGTTCCATGGGCTACTACCTCACCGCCATGTGTGCCCGCTTTTGGACCAATATCGATAACTTCGTCGGCAGCCTTCATTATGTCCTCATCATGTTCCACAACAATCACTGTATTGCCCAAATCGCGCAGCGATTTTAAAACTGTAATCAGGTTTTCGGTATCCTTAGGGTGAAGACCAATACTGGGTTCATCTAAAATATACATGGAGCCTACCAGGCTGCTTCCCAATGAAGTTGCTAAATTTATTCGTTGACTTTCTCCACCGGACAAGGAGTTGGATTTTCTGTTCAAGGTTAAATAACTAAGTCCTACATTATATAGAAACCCCAATCTATTTTCTATTTCCTTAAGCAATCGATCAACTATTTTTGCTTCGTTGGAACTAAGATTAATTTTCTTAAAGAAGGCCATAAGATCTTCTATGGGCAATTCAACAAGATCGGAGATTGATTTGTCCGAGACTTTTACATAGTCTGTTTCCTTTCGTAATCGCCTACCTTTACAAGTACTACATTTGGTTTTGCCACGATATCGGCTCAACATTACCCGGTTCTGAATCTTATAACTTTTTTCTTCCAGGCCTTCAAAGAATTTATGAATGCCGGTAAAATAGCTGTTCCCTTCCCAAACCAGTTGCTTTTGCGCATCCGATAACTGAAACCATGGTTTGTGGATAGGAAAATCGAATTTGTAGGCCACATTTACCAATTCATCCCGGTACCGCCCCATACTTTCCCCCCTCCAAGGAAATATAGCATTTTCATAGATCGAGAGCGAGGTATTGGGAATGACCAAGTCTTCATCTATCCCTATAACATCTCCATAGCCTTCACATTTAGGACAGGCACCATATGGGTTGTTAAAACTAAACAGGTGTACATTGGGTTCTAGGAATTGTACTCCATCCAATTCAAATTTATTGCTAAAATGCGTGTTATGGCCAGATTCTAATTCCTGGACAATACATTCGCCCTTTCCTTCAAAAAAGGCAGTATCAATGGCATTGCCCAACCTATTAAAAAAATCTTCGTCCTGCTTAAATATGATGCGGTCTACTACTAGTTCAAATTCCCGACCTATATCTTTTAAATCTTCATCGATCCTAGTGACTTTTCCATTGTGCATTATTCTAGCAAATCCTTGTTTGGAAAGGAGTTGGATGGATTTATAGGGGTCTCTATCCTCGCTAATCTTAATAGGGGCAAGCAAAAGCATTTTAGTGCCTTCTTCAAATGTCTTTATATGCGCTACTACGTCCGATACCGTATGTTTTTTTACCTCCTTCCCGGATATGGGGGAAAAAGTACGGCCAATACGTGCGAACATTAATTTTAAATAGTCATATATTTCTGTAGTTGTTCCCACGGTAGACCTCGGATTGGTAGAATTCACTTTTTGCTCAATGGCAATGGCCGGAGCTATACCTTTTATATAATCTACTTTGGGTTTGTCCAATTTTCCCAAAAACTGCCGTGCATAGGAGGACAGACTTTCCACATATCTTCTTTGGCCTTCCGCATAAAGGGTGTCAAAGGCCAGACTGGATTTTCCGGAACCTGATAAACCTGTTATGACCACTAGTTTATTCCGCGGTATTACAACATCGATATTCTTTAAATTATGGAGGTTTGCTCCTTTAATTATAATATTATGTTTGGGATCAACGTCTGCTATTGTGGCCATATGCTTCTTTAAGTTTGCAAAGATACGATATGTCAATTTTATTCACTAGCTGCCTTTGTCTTACAACTAAAAATTATTCAATGAAGGAAAGTATTTTGAATCGTGTTAATTTTTTCTATATTTGATGTGTAATAAACTATAAATAGCCTATACGTAAAATAATTACTTTTTAAAAATCTTATTTGCTCTAATGCACCTGTAACATATTACAGGTATGGCATTTTAGCTTTAAAAAAGTAATTTGTATGGAACTATTAATTGAGGATTCGGTATTAGTAAGAAACTACATGAAAGGGGATGAAAAGGCCCTTGAAAAGTTAATCAACCGCCACAACCAAAGACTTAGCAGTTTTATTTATTCCAAAGTCCAGGATAGGGAAACCACCGAAGATATATTTCAGGATACCTTTATTAAGGTCATAAGAACCCTAAAGAAGGGTAATTATAATGAAGAGGGAAAGTTTTTACCTTGGGTAATGCGAATTTCCCATAACCTAATTATAGATTATTTTAGGAAAAACAGTAGGATGCCCAAGTTTGAAGGTAATAATGATTATAATATTTTCTCTATCATTAGTGATGACAATTTAAATGCCGAAAGGCAACTTATTAAAGATCAGATAGATTTGGACCTTAATGTGCTGATCAAAGAGTTGCCCAAAGACCAAATGGACGTTTTGGAAATGCGATTATATAAGGATATGAGTTTTAAGGAGATATCTGAAAATACCGGGGTGAGCATTAATACTGCCTTAGGTAGGATGCGCTACGCACTTATTAACCTTCGTAAAATTGTAGAGAAGCATAATATAATTTTAACGAATTAAATGGCTTTATAACTGCTTTTAGTTAATTTCTTCATAACACTTGCGTTATTTGATGATAGACGTATATTATTATGAAGAAATTTACCGTTACTACTAAGAACAAATGCACACTAATGTCCACACGCACTTCTAAGATTGATTTTTTGCTGAATTATTCTAAATCCCTGTATGTTGTTAAGTGTAATGATGAATTTCAGGAACATAGTTTAAACTAGCCTATTCCAATAGGTATTTCTATGGCCGCTGCATACTTATTAAGCAGTAGGTTACTTTCCATTAAAGGCAATTCTTATAAAAGGGTATAAAGGCTCTAATATTACTACTGCCCATATTTCATTTACACTACACACTACACTGCAAATTAATTTTATATCCTTAACTCTCACAACAAGACCCATTTCAATTAATTGAGCAGGGTTTCTTATACCTAATTAGTATAGGTCATTATAGCTTTCCGACAGCTGATAATAATAAACAGTCCTATAAGTCACTTCTCTAGGTGGGTCCAACTTCAATTTTGGCCAATTATTATGTGTAAAATAGGAAAATTGGTATTTGACATCAATTAATGGGGGTTTTACAACATACTTTTTTGCACACCTTGACATTTATATACTTTTATCCTGTTGTTAATTAATAATGAAGATTTAAGGTCTTTATCCAAATAAGAAGCAATAAAAAAAAAGTCCGAACCGAAAGGGGAGGCCCCCTAGTTTAACCATAAAAACAATAATTTGTATGGAACTGCAAATAGATGACTCAGTATTAGTGAAGGATTACATTAATGGTAATGAAAAAGCTTTAGAGGTTTTGATCAACAGGCACAACCAACGTATTAGTAGCTTTATTTATTCTAAGGTTTTGGATCGGGATGTTTCAGAAGACATTTTTCAAGATACCTTTATAAAAGTAATTAAAACTTTAAAAAAAGGGAATTATAGTGAGGAGGGCAAGTTTTTGCCCTGGGTTATGAGAATTGCCCATAATTTGGTAATTGATCATTTTAGAAGAAACAAAAGAATGCCAATGTTCGAAGGAAATGATGATTTCAATATCTTTTCTGTAATTGGTGATGATAAACTAAATGTAGAAAAGCAGCTTATTAAAGATCAGATCGATTCTGACTTAAATTTATTGATCGAAGAGTTACCAGAAGATCAAAAAGAAGTTTTATTAATGCGTATCTACAGGGATATGAGTTTCAAGGAAATTTCTGAGAATACCGGCGTTAGTATTAATACAGCCCTAGGGCGAATGAGATATGCGCTGATTAACCTAAGAAAAATCATAGAAAAGAACAATATCGTTTTAACGAATTAATAGGTCATAGGGCGAGGATTACAATATTTCCAATTTAGTGGCGTTATCTTAACATAACAATACTATAATCCTATGGAAAAAATTTACTCTGAGCACCAAAACAAGTGTAAACTTGCGAAAGCGAGTCCTGAAACTATTAAGTTCCTATTGGGCTATTCCAAATCATTGCAAATAATTGAATATAATAATGTTCAGTTTGAAAATAATTTAAACTAGAACAAAAAATCCCAACCTAAGAGTTGGGATTTTTTGCTTTATGATAGGCTTGCAGAACCTGTTTTCTGCCAATTGTTTTGGTAATAATGTCTTTTTCCAACCTCCACCCCCGTGCTTGTGAATATTCTCGGCCGTACCATATCATCTGTAAATGAAGGTCGTTCCATAATTCTTTCGGAAATAATCTTTTAGCATCCTTTTCAGTTTGAACCACATTTTTTCCATTGGAAAACCCCCATCGGTACATGAGTCTATGTATATGGGTATCTACAGGAAATGCAGGAATGCCAAATGCTTGTGACACTACCACGCTTGCAGTTTTGTGTCCAACTGCCGGAAATTGTTCCAATAATTCGATCTCTTGAGGTACTTGTCCGTCATATTTTTCAATTAGAATTTTTGAAAGTCCGTAAATACCTTTCGATTTCATAGGGGATAGACCAACGGGTTTAATTATTTCCCTAATTTCATCCGCCGTCATTTTAACCATGTCATAAGGATTGTCGGCCTTGGCAAACAGTAGTGGTGTTATTTTATTAACACGTACATCCGTACTCTGGGCAGATAATAATACAGCGACCAGTAGGGTATAGGGGTCTTTGTGGTCTAGAGGAACAGGTATGGTTGGGTAAAGTTCTTGTAAGGTTTTGATGGTAAAGTTTACTTTTTCCGCTTTCGTCATTTATTGCGTAATTTTATAAAAAATATAGAATGGACACACTTCGTTGTAGGTGTCTTATTTAATATAAATTTACTTAAAATTTAACTATGAAGACTTTAAAAGTAGGGGATAAGGTACCCACATTTTCGGCTAAGGATGAGAGTGGCAATGAAATAAAACTATCCGATTATCAAGGATTAAAATTAATAGTCTTTTTCTATCCTAAAGCCAGTACCCCTGGCTGTACTGCGGAGGCTTGCAATTTGAGGGATAATTATGCAGAATTGAAATCGCAAGGTTATGAGTTGCTAGGTGTAAGCGCGGATTCTCAAAAAAGACAAGGGAATTTTAAAGAAAAATATAATTTCCCATTTCCATTGTTGGCAGATGAGGATCATACAGTAATAAATGCCTTCGGAGTTTGGGGCCCTAAAAAGTTTATGGGGAGAGAGTATGATGGTATTCATAGAATGACCTTTGTCATTGACGGGAATGGAGTAGTGGAAAAAGTAATCGAAAAGGTTAAAACCAAAGATCACGCTGCACAATTGCTATAAAAAATCAACTAAAAAGAAAAAGAGGCTGTTCTTTATAAGGACAGCCTCTTTTTCTTTTTAGTTTTTAAAAACTAAACTTTCTCCTGTTCTTCCCCGACCGGTTTGCGAATAAAGAGTTTCTTTTTCTTAATTATTTCCGCAATACCTTCTGGGAGTACAGATTCCCAGCCCTCTTCGCCATTAATTATTTTTTTGAGAACATCCCTAGAGAAAACATGCAATATTTCAGGGTCGTAATCAATAATATCCATCACCTTGCCATTGTATTTAAAGAACTTGTACAGTTCTTTCATTCTAGGATGAACTTTTATGGTATTACTTGTCATAATTTGACCCGTTTCTTCATTTCGCATAGGGTATAGATAGACTTTAAGGTCTTTGAAGAATAACTTGCCAAAGGCCTCTAGGATACCCCCACTCAAATGACGGTAATATTTTTCATCAAAGATATCGACCAAATTGTTTACTCCCATGGTAAGACCGATCTTTGATTTGGTGTAATTGCTGAAATATTCGACCAGTTTAAAATACTCTTGGAATTTCGAAATCATTACGGTATGGCCTAAAGAACATAAAAGTTCTGCCCGATCCATAAAGTCCTGTTCATCTATTTCACCTGAAGCACGTAGGTTGGAGAGGGTAATTTCAAAAATAACTACGGTATTCTCTTCCTCAACACTTGGCTCCCGAATGAATATTTCATAGGATTTCTTAAACATATCCATGTTTACATTGGTAACCGGTCTAAAACTACCGCGCAGGGCTAGGATATTTTTTTTGTAAAGTAAGGTCGCAGGCAGAAGGTTATTGCCATCGGGACCGAACATTACAGCGTCTGTCATGTCATTCTTAACAAGCTGCAAACTCATTAACCTATTGTCGACCTCTGTAAAATTGGGCCCGGAAAAATTAACCATGTCAATTTCAACAGTATCTTTATCGATATGGTCGTAAAGGTATTTTAGTAATTTTCTAGGCTTGTCATATTTATAAAACGCACCATAAATAAGATTTACCCCTACAATACCCAAAGTTTCCTGTTGCAACCTAGCTTCATTCTGCTTAAAACGGATATGAAGTATAATTTCATTCAGTTCCTTTTGATTGGGATCTAATTGATAACGGATTCCAATCCAACCGTGACCTTTATATCGCTTGGAAAAATCAATGGTAGCCACGGTATTGGCGTAAGAAAAAAATAATCGGTCAGGGTGTTGTTCCCGACTGATCCTATTGTCCATGTTTTCCATTTCATGGGCCAACATTTTTTTTAACCTGGACTGGGTAACATACCTGCCGTCTTCCTCTATACCGTAAATAGCATCGCTAAAATCTTTGTCGTAGGCACTCATGGCCTTAGCTATGGTTCCCGAAGCCCCACCGGACTTAAAAAAATGCCCAGATGTCTCTTGTCCTGCACCAATTTCCGAAAAGGTGCCATAAATATCAGGATTTAAGTTTATCCTTAAAGTTTTCGCCTTTATTGACGGAACATTGGTAAATGCAATCTCTTTCTTGAAAATAGTGGACATAGGGTCTTATTTACTTGTAGCAAAGTTAAAAAGTTTGAGTTATCAATTAAATAAATTAGTTATAAATTTGGATTAAATAGATATAAGATTGAAAATAACTTTTCTTGGTACTGGAACATCGCAGGGAATCCCCGTAATAGGGAGCAAACATCCTGTGTGCTTAAGCAATAATCCTAAGGATAAGCGGCTGCGGGTCTCGGTAATGGTCTCTTGGGACTCCTTTAACTACGTCATAGATTGTGGCCCTGATTTTAGACAGCAAATGTTGGTCAATAATGTGGAAAAGATCGATGGAATTTTATTTACCCATGAACATTCCGACCATACCGCAGGAATCGATGATATTAGACCATTTTTTTTTAGACAAGGAGATATTCCCATCTTTGCACATGAACGTGTAGTTACCTCTATCAAGGAGCGGTTCAATTATATATTCGCCGATGAAAATCGATATCCAGGAGCACCCGCGGTAGAGATCAATAGGATTAAAAATAATAAACCTTTTAGGATTGGTAACTTAATGGCTATACCCATAGAGGCGCACCACAATAGATTGCAGGTTTTTGGGTTTAGAATACAGGACTTTGTGTATTTGACCGATGTGAAAAGTATGGAAAAAGAAGAAATGGAAAAAATAAAAGGAGTAGAGACATTGGTAATCAATGCTTTGAGAGTAGAGCCGCACCATTCCCATTTCAATTTGGAAGAAGCTTTGGAGTTTATCAATATCATAAAACCAGCCAGGGCGTATTTAACCCACATCAGTCACCTAATGGGTTTCCATGATGAAGTGGAAAAACAACTTCCCAATAATGTATATTTGGCCTATGATAATCTAGTTCTGGAAGTTTAGGTTAGTTTGTCTGGACCGGAAAATCATTTTATAGTAACTTCAATAATTAAATAATTTATAATACCTAGGAATGAAACATAAAATTTATCTGTACTTGTTCATATTTGTTTCTTTAATAACACTTTACCAATTTGTAAGTACCAGTAATATGGTAAAAACAAAAAATGCCAAAATAGAATCGCAGTCGGACAAGTTGATACAGATGAAAGATTCTATCCAGAAATTGCACTTAAAAATTATGGACAGCCAATATTTTTCCCTCGAAAATAATGATGATGCCTTGGCTTATTACCAACACCTTGATATAAACGACCTAAGTAGGTATATATCGGATAAATTGTTGGAGACTAATGAAAGTAAGGGAGACAACCCCCTTGTTCCTTATGAGGGTATGGAAAACGATTTTAAAATAAATAAAATCAAGATATTAAACCATAAATGGATTTTGGCCGATTTTTCAGATGGAAAATATTGGGGAGAGGTATTGATCAAATATGAACTTAAAGATGATCTAGGTGTCGATTTTTCTTTGATCGATCATCTATTGTATACCCGTAGTAATTAGATTTTATCCTGAAGCCAGGTGTTAAAAGAGTGAAAATTCTGAGGAGCAACACCATGTCCTACTGGAAATTCCTCATATACGTGGTCTATTTTTAAATCATTTAAAATTCCAGGTGTTTTCTGAGCCCAAGAAATGGGAATTACCTGGTCCACGCTTCCGTGGGAGGCATAAATTTTTAATTTTTCAAAGTTGTTGTCCCTGTAATTTTCCAAAAGTAGATTTTCATTGATATAACCACTTAGGGCAATCACATTTTTAATCATATGTGGATAGGACAGGGCTAGGGCGTAACTAAGTATGGTACCCTGGCTAAAGCCTAGAATACTTATATTATTTTCGTCCAAACCATAGGTTTTACAAGCTTCTTCAATAAATATTTTGATCTTATCCCGGGATAGTACCGCTTGTTCCTCATCGTTCCATTTGCCCTTGTCGGCTTCAAAATTAATGGCATACCAGGCGTTGCCGTAAGGTTGCATGGGATATGGCGCCCTGGCCGATATTACACAAAGTTCTTTAGGCAGTTCGGGAGTAAAGGAAAACAGATCTTCCTCGTTGCTTCCATAGCCGTGAAACATAAACATTACAGGCGGTTTTCCTGTGGTTATAGAGGATGGTCTAATGAGGTGTTCGAGTGTTAACGGAGCTGTCGTCATTTTAAGATATAAAAGTGAACCATTTTTGAAAATAGGTGCCCACTAAGGGCACTTCCTGTTTCTTGTTATTTAAGGCGCCAAGAAAGCCATAAAACCATAATACAACATAAAAGACATAAAGGCCGTACCAGGCATACTCGCTATACCAATTGCTTAAAAATATGGCAAAGCCCAAAAAAACAATATGAAGACCAAAAGCCTGTCTAGTATGAAATCGGGCAAATTCGTTCTTAGTATCCGAATTCATAGAAATGGCAATCAACGCCCCAACCATGGTCAGGTAAGCTACAATAGCTGTCGTTTTTCCTTCCTTTATAATTTTATCCATAGGGGCAAAGTTAGGTCAAGTTTAGTATGTGTACAAAAAAAGAGGTCATATTAGACCCCTTATAATTTATGTATTGTGATACTTATTCTCCAATAGTCCCTATGATGGGCAATTTCTCCAATTTTCCATTATTGGCATTAATGGCACCCATTACGGCCAGAACCCATGGGGCCCACTGCAAAATTCTTAAGAAGCCCATACCCATGGTAGAAGCTATAAAACCAAGTACGATTGATAGGGCAATTGCCAATATCCAAACCCTTAATGATTGACCAATATGGAATTTTACAAATTCGTTTTTTTTGTCACTGTTCACTATAAAGGCAATGAGTAGACCAATTACTGTAATGTAACTGATTATTGCCATGGTTTTTCCTTCACTAATTGTTTTCTGGTCCATCATATAAATTTTAATGCTATAAATTTAGTTAATTAATTGGTTGTTGGAAACAATTCCGTACACCTTTCCTTTAAGTTTACTGCCTAAAAAACAGCTATTTTTGGAAGTGGATATTATATCCTGCTCTTCAAAGGTATACTCCAAATCCGGGTCGAATAAGGTAAGACTGGCTTTTTCACCAATTTTCAAGCTTGGCATTTTAATGTTATATCTTTCCCTGCCTTTGGTTATAAGGGAAATGGTGGTTTCCAAATCAAAAATTTGATTCAATATTCCGAAGGCGCTTTCTAGGCCGATCGTGCCGTCCGAAGCATTATCAAATTCCACCCTTTTATGCTCAATATCCATAGGCCGGTGGTCTGTAGTCACAAAATCTATAGTTCCATCCTTTAAGCCTTTGATCAAGGCCTTGGTATCCGATTTGGTTCTAAGTGGCGGCATCAATTTAAAGTGGGAATCAAATTCTACCAAAGTTTCGTCGGTAAAACATAAATTATGCACTGCCACACTGCAGCTAACATCCAATCCCTTTTTCTTGGCTTCCGCTATAAGCTTTACGGAATTGGCCGTTGAAATTGTGGGGATATGCATTTTTCCTCCCGTGTATTCAAGAATAAAAAGATCTCTTACAATATTCAGTTCTTCGGCTAAATTGGGAATCCCCTTTAACCCTAGTTTAGTAGATACCTCACCCTCATTTACAATACCCTTTCCGGCAATCTGCATATCCATGGGAAAAGAATGTACAAGTCCATCGAAATTAGAGGCATATTGCAGTGCAACTTTTAATAAGTTCGAGTTTTTTAATGGTAATTTAAAGTCGTAAAACCCCACGGCACCTGCCGACTGCATATCGTACAGTTCGGCCAAACTTTCTCCTTCACTCCTTATGGTCAAAGCGGCCAAGGCATGCAGTGTTGTTGCACTTTGTTTAGAGGCATTCTTTAAAAAAACAATATCAGAACTGCTATCGGGAAGCGGATGGGTGTTGGGATTTAAAACAATATCCGTAAAACCACTTTTTGCTGCCGTGAAAAGGCCATTTTCAATGGTTTCCCTTTCTTCATAGCCCGGTTCCCCAAAACTTACACTGGAATCAAACCATCCCAGGGATACATGTAAGTTTTTGAAATCGATGACTTTTGTTTTTCCTTGAACATCCAGGTTAGCGGCAATATTTTCTATCACCCCATTCTTTATAAAAATATCCCGCTTCTTTAAATGTAAATCCTGGTTTGAAGCATCTACTATTATGACGGATTTTAAGAGTATGTTCATTTTAAAAATTTTTGGATAAGAACCTCGGCAAATATAAATGCCAACGCTAAAATAACAAACCATTTCCAAAGCTCGTTTATGCTGCTATCTTTTTCTATATTTTGGAATAAAGCTGCCACACTGTTATTTACGCTATTGGTTTCAATTTGATTTAAGTCGGTGTAAACTAGTTCACTTTCCGTTCTGGGATAATTGAAACTGATATTTTTAATAGTCCGTTCTTTGTCCTTAATATGGAATATACCTGCTGTTGAAGGATAATCAATAAATCTCAAGGTTGTTTTGTTGCTAAAGGTTTGTTGAAAGGGGATAAATTCATCACTTCCATTAGATACTTTTAATATCTGATCTTTAGTTAGGTTGATCGGGATATCAACAGTGGTTTTACGACCTATAATTTCATATATTCCAGGAATGCACAGGCTTCCCATTCCCATATTATAAAATGTAGGTACGATCAAGGGGGAATTCACAAAATTAGAATTATCGTGTGAAATGGATGCCGTAAACAAATAAGTGCCATCTTCCCCGAGCAAAAAAGGATCGCCGCTCTGATAGGAGAGAATTATGGGCAGGTTGGTCTTCATAGTATAGAATGCATTGATAGAGGGGTACTGAAAATTTGTTACTTCCTTTTCAAATACATTTTTATACAAGGGGTGGGAAAATGCTATCTCACTTATTTTTCGTTCCTCCAATACGGAAGAGATTATCGAAGTATTGGAAAGACGATTTAGAAATGTATTGTAGTTATTACTATCCAATTGATTGCTTGGGATAATTACCAAATTACCGCCAGCATCCTTAAAGGCATTGAGGGCATTTTGCAGGGACTGGGGAATAGTTTTCAGTTCATTGAGCAAAATCAAGTTCTGTGATTCCAAAAGACTGTAATTCAAAGTGTTTAAAGTAAAATTTACATACTGAAACACCTCTTCCGTAAAAATACGTTTTAAAAAATCATTATTACTGTTGGTATCACCTATAGATAGGATTTTAATTTTCTCTGGTTTGTTTATGTTGAAGTAAAGTTCATTGTCATAATTGAGTCCAGAATCGGTGATTATAATTTTCCCATCAATAAGTTCGTTAGCGGGAATAGTAAAGACAGCCTCACCTTTTTTATTGTTATTGAAGGTAGCGGATGTTTTTGCAATCAATTTCTCTCCATTATATAAGGAAACCGGGGTATTCTCTACTTCAGTATTTACTGATAGGATAGCTTTTAGGTCTATATTTTCTGAAGAAGCAGCACTTATAAATACGGTATCGATGGAAACGTTTACCAGACTTTTTGGCAAGTCCTGTACTAAATGCCTATTCATGTTCGGAAATGAGTCTTTGGGTACGGAATAGATGCTTTTCTGAAAATCTGAAATTAAAATAAGATCGTTGCGCGCGGCTGGGATTTTATTAAACAAGGTTTTGGCTTTTAGGTAAATTTCTTCCAACTGCAATTGGTTGTTGGAATGGGGGAGGGAAAGCAAATCGTTCTTTATGTCCCCAATTCGTACTTCCCGATATGTTTTGTTATTGGTAAATAGACTAAAAGTATTTTCTTCAGGTACTGATTGTAATATTTCCTGAACCATATTCTGCAACAAACTGCCACTACCCATATTGGCCTGCATGCTTAGGGAGTTATCTAGGTAAATTACAGTTTCCTGACTTTTAAGGGCGGTTTTTCCTGGAATAAAAGGTTGGGAAAAGGCTATAATTAGGGCAGTGAGGATTAAAAGTCGGGTACATAATAGGAGCCATTTTTTCAGGGTATTGCTCTTCCTAGATTCGGCCACTACTTTTTTTAGGATTTTGACATTCGTAAACGGGGTCTTCTTAAATCTACGAAGTTGAAATAAGTGTATTAAAATAGGAATAATTAGAAGAAAAAGTGCCCAAAGGAGTTCCGGATGTTTAAACAGCATTCCTAAATTTAATTTTTCAAATATAAGAAAAGAATTTCGAGGCCGTCTTAATTATGTTGCCTATATAGCTACCGATTTCACTACACGATAAAACGGTTAGGTTTTCTTTACAAGCACCTAAATAAAGAGATCAGCAAAAAAAGAAATAATCGTCTACCGGATTATTTCCTTTAGCCAATAAAAATTCCTTTATAAACGCTTGGGCTTCCTTGTTGGCCACAGTGATTATAATTTGAGGATGCTGAAGGTTGTTTATTTCTGAATAATGGACCATTTTTATATCGTAAATATCCAAACCAATCTTGTTACCGTTGTTACACGCCCAGGTAAAATCCAAATTCTGCGCAATAAGATTTTTCGCCAATTCTTTTCCCTTGTTTCCAGCACCCCAAAGTACCAAGGGTCTTTTATTATTATGGTTAAGTTTTAGAAAATAATAGAGTTTAATATCCAAGAAATAATTTTGGGCATAGTGTTCACTGGTTCTGGAAGTTCTATAGGTATAATCGCGCCAATGGTGCAGTACCTCATTACAGGGAATACATTTTAGCCCTTGTTCATAAAAGCGAAATGCAAGATCGTAATCTTCTGGATAACGATTGGATAAAAATGACCTTACCTTGTCCAGGTCGTTTCTATATACCATCCAACATGGGGAAGGTATCACGCATTCCTTATATATTTCTGAATAATTTGTTCCTTGTTCCGTTAAGCGGTTCAACCACTTTTCGTAGCCTTTATATCCACCGCCAACGCCTTCTTTGGAAAAGTAGTTTACCTTTCCAAGGGCTACATGTCCTTCTCCATGAATACCCAAGGCATTTACCATGGTTTCCAGTTTGTTTTTGGACATTAAGTCATCGGAATCCATTCTGGTTATAAAAGTACCCTTAGAATGGGAATAGGCCGTTCTTAAGGCTTCTATAATGCCCTTACCCTCATTTTCCAAAACTTTAATTCTCGTATCCCTCTTGGCATATGAATGTATAATCTTTAAGCTTTTGTCTGTAGAATGGTCATTTACCGCCAGAATTTCCCAGTCCTTATAAGTTTGGTCTAAAATAGATTGAATGCACTCCGGCAAAAATTCTTCAGTGTCCTTAAAAGGAATTAGGATACTGATAGTTCTCATGTTCATCCGTCTAAATTATAAATTTATTATTGGAGCAATGTCTGATTAGCTTGGCAGACCTTTGGTATCTTACTTGTAAGCCTCGGCACCTTCTACGTAGAAGAAGGTCAGTTGGAATTTTTTACAGTGGCCATTCTTTCCCAATGAATTTCAAAAAGGCGGTTACCTCTAAGGCATTTGGAGGTGTTATATTAAGCGCCTTTTTGTTAATAGAGCTGTTTAATTAAGGGTGTAAAAATTAATGCTTTTGTAAAGCCTTTTTAATTGCCATCTCCACAAGTGGTTCCATTACGGCATAGCCCTCCGCAGTAGGATGTACTTCATCTTTTGCATATTTTTTTGGAAGTCCGTTGCGATCATCTACCATGGCTGTAAAATAATCCAGATAAATATGCCCATTAGCTTCGGTGTATTCTTTTAATAAGGTATTTAAGGCGGGAATTTTTTCATTAGGCTTAAGTCCTGGTTTCCACGGGTAATCATAAGCCGGGAGTACGGAGGAGATAATCACCTTAATTCCATTGGCCGTTGCTATCTCTGCCATAGATTTAATATTGTCCATTATCATTTTCATACTGGAGGGCCCGGTATTTCCTGCAATATCATTGGTGCCTGCCAGAATAACCACTACTTTGGGCTTTAGATCGATCACATCCTGCCTAAAACGCAGAAGCATTTGGGGGGTGGTCTGGCCTCCGATTCCCCTGTTAATATAGTGTTTGTTTTGAAAGAATTCAGGTCTGCTATTGATCCAACCAATGGTAATGGAATTACCCATAAATACTACGCGATTTTCGCCATCCATTGGCAACCCTATTTTTTTATTGTCGTCGGAAAAACGCTCTAGATTTGGCCAATCCTGCGAATAGCTGTTATACATGGTAAAAAGAGTTAAAAAAAATAGGACAAGAGTTAATTTTATTGTTTTCATATAGATTGTTTTAAGAAGTTTATTCAGGTATTTTGATATGGTTTACATGGTCTTGAAATTATAAATTAATCATCCTCCAGTGGGTTGTTCCCTTCTTGGAATTTTTGTTTTTCGACCATACTAAAGTTTAAATCACGGACCAGCGTTTTCTTGGTGGGTTTTAATTTAATAAGGTAAAGAATTAAGAGTATAGATATTACTAGATAAAAAATGTTATTGGTAATCATAAAGCTCGTTGAACTTAAAAATACAGCCCCTTCCAAAATGGCAAATCGTATAATACAGCCTTTCTGATACTGCAATAGTTTTTTCTTTAATGATTTATGTTGGACCATGTTCTTTAATTCTTGGTTGAAGAAATAATTAGTTCCAAAATAAGCGATCATGCAAACGATGGGTACTATGTAAATAAGAAGACCTTTATTTTCTGTAAATCCTAGAACAACCTCCTTGTTCATCAAAAAAATAACAATGGTAAATAACAAAATGGCAAAACTAGATCCAGCATGGATGATGGAAAGCTTAAAAAGATACCCTTTGGGGGTTAAGGTTTTGGAATTGTTCATAATACTTTCTACAAAACAGTTGTTTTAGATAATGCCATGCCTTCATATACATTTACATGGACCAACAATATGCTTTTAACGGTATAGGTCCTTTTTTAGGCAAGAAAGTTATGTCAAAAAATGTAGGAAGTCTAAGAAAAGGCACTTTTTTTGAGGTAAATATTCGGGGGAATTAATTAGACTTAAAAAAAAAATCTAGATTTTTTATTAGATAGTCTTTTTGCTTATTTTTATAATATTTAGAATTAAATGGTTTATTATTAAGTTTTCTATCTATATGATTATTAAATGACCCAGACCGACTTTCATATACTTCTTGCAGATGATGATGAAGACGACTGCATGTTTTTTAGAGACGCCCTAGACGAGCTTTCCTTAACCGCATCCTTGAAAACAGTAAATAATGGGTTGGAATTGATGGATTTTCTTGAAAGTAATTCAACCAAACTTCCCCAAGTGCTCTTTCTGGATTTGAATATGCCATGTAAGTCGGGTATTGAATGTTTAGCAGAAATAAGGGGAAGTGAAAAATATAAGGAATTGCCGGTAATCATTTATTCTACCTCTTCCAATCTTGACGTTATGGATCTGCTGTACAATAATGGGGCGCAATATTATATTAGGAAACCGGCCGACTTTTCAAACCTCAAATCTGTAATTGGACGGACTATTGGTTTGGTCAAACAAAAAAAGATACTACAACCCAGTAGGGATGAATTCCTAATAAAACCTTGAATTTAATGAAATTGAATATTACTCATAAAGCTAAGTCCGTCGCCTTCCTTGAGGACGGAGGTCAAATGGGTGAGCTAATAAGATCCATGGACTGGGATAATACATCCCTTGGCCATATTAAAACTTGGCCTATAAGCTTACGAACTACCCTGGCGATAATTTTGCATTCTCCCCATCCCATGTTTTTCTTTTGGGGAGATGAGAATATCTGTTTTTATAACGATGCGTATAGACCATGTTTAGGTGAAGAGGGGCAGCATCCGGCTATTGGTAAGAAAGGTAAGGAGGTCTGGCCAGAGATTTGGGACTTGATCGGTCCTTTGATCAATCAGGTAATTACCACCGCTAAACCTACTTCATTTAGTGACCGGGAGTTGCCATTTTATAAAAACGGAAGAATAGACGGTATATACTGGAATTTTTGCTATAGTGCCGCCTATAATGACGAAGGAGAAGTAAATGGTGTAGTTGTAACTTGTTCGGAAACTACAGAAACAGTGTTGACCAAAAATGAGTTGGAGGAAAGCGAAAGGAGGCTTCGGTCAATAATTACACAAGCTCCTGTTGCAATAGGAATTTTTCGTGGAAAAGATTACATTACGGACATGGCCAATTCCTTGGCACTTCAGATGTGGGGGAGGAGGGAAGAGGATGTTTTGGGCCAACCTATCTTAGAAGCAATGCCCGAACTTAAATCACAAGGCATTAAAGAGCTGTTGGACGAAGTATATAATACCGGCAAGGCTTTTTCAACTTCGGAATTTCCTGTAAAAATTAAGAGAAAAGGAACATTGGAAACAGCATATATCAATTTCAGCTGCGAGCCATTCTTGAACACTAAATCGGAAACTGAAGACCTAATGGTGCTGGGAATTGAAGTTACCGATCAAGTATTTTCCCGTAAGAAAATAGAAGAAAGTGAGAAAAAATATAAAGAGCTAATTTTTGGATTACCGGTAGCAGTGTATACTTGTGATCATAACGGGTATATACAACTCTATAATAATTCGGCTGAAAAATTTTGGGGGCGGACCCCGGTGGTAGGCAAAGATTTGTGGTGTGGGTCGTGGAAAATCTTCACCACAGACGGAACACCAATGTCACTTGAAGAGTGCCCTATGGCTATGGCCCTGAAGACAGGTGAAATAAGCCATCCTGAATTGGAAATTGAACGGCCCGATGGAAGCAGGGGCCATTTTATACCTTACCCTCAACTACTTTATGATAATGATGGGATAATTACAGGTGCCATAAATACGCTTATTGAAATTACAGACCAGGTGGCTGCAAAACAAAAAATAAAAGAAAGTGAAGTCCGCTTTAAGGCGATTACGGATAATATTCCCAACATGGCGTGGATGGCAAACCCCGATGGTTCTATTTATTGGTTCAATAAAAAATGGTTTGATTATACGGGAACAACACCTGATGAGATGGAGGGACTGGGCTGGTATTCCATTCATGATCCCAATGTACTACCGGAGGTAATAGCGGAGTGGGAACATTCCGTGGCACATGGGAAGGAATTTGAAATGGTTTTTCCGATTAGGGGCGTTGATAATTCCTATAGACAGTTTCTAACCCGTGTACTCCCAGTATATGATGAACTTGGTAATATAGGCAAATGGTTCGGCAGCAATACGGATATCACGGATTATGTAAATGCTCAAAAAAAACTGGAAGAAAGCGAAAAAAAATTCAGACTATTGGCCGATTCACTGCCACAATTTATATGGACCGCAAATCCAGAAGGGAATCTCAATTATTTTAACCGAGCAGTATTTGAATATTCAGGCTTATTCCTAGATCAAATAAAAAATCAAGGTTGGTTACAGATTGTACATCCAGATGATAGGGAAAAAAATATTAGGACCTGGGAGGAATCCATTTCACAAGGGAAAGATTTTTTGTTAGAACATCGCTTTCGAGCACATGATGGCGAATATCGATGGCAGTTGAGCCGTGCAAAACCTCAACGGGATGATAGTGGTAATATACAAATGTGGGTAGGAAGTAGTACCGACATTCAGGAGCAAAAAATTTTCCGGAACGAGTTGGAAAGACAAGTTAGGGAGCGTACAGCAGAGCTGGTAGAATTGAACGAATCGCTTAAATTTAGTGAACAGCGCTATCATTTAATGGTTGAAGAGATACAGGAATACGCCATACTGTTTTTAAGCCGCCAGGGAATTGTGGAAAACTGGAATATAGGGGCAGAAAAAATTAAAGGTTACAAAGCAGAAGAAATAATTGGTGAAAATTTTTCCAGTTTTTATACCGAAGACGACAAAAAGAGTGGGCTTCCCCAAAGGCTATTACAACGAGCTTTAGTTGATGGCAAGGCCGTTCAGGAGGGATGGCGGGTAAGAAAAGATAATACCCTATTTTGGGCAAGCGTAGTGATTACTGCCATCCACGATGAAAAAAATAAAGTTATTGGATTTTCGAAGGTGACTCATGATTTGACGGCGAAAAAGGAGTCGGACGACGCATTGAGGGATAAAAAGTTTGAGCTTGAACAAAAAAATATTGAACTTCAGAAAATGAACAAGGAGCTGCAATCCTTTGCTTATATTTCAAGCCATGACTTACAGGAACCTTTACGTAAAATTCAAACTTTTGCCTCCAGAATCATTGAAAAGGATAAGGATACCCTTTCTGAAAACGGTAAATATCTGTTTAATAGAATGCAACTCTCTGCAGAAAGAATGCAGTCCCTGATCGACGATTTGTTGGCCTATTCCCGCACGCACAATTTGGAGGGTGATTTTGAAAAAACCAATCTGAACCTTATAATAGAGCAGGTGAAACAGGACTTAAGCGAAGAACTCCTGCATAAAAACACAAAAATTGACACCGATGCAACATGCGAGGTCAATATTATTCCATTTCAATTTAAACAACTCTTTTATAACCTTATAAGCAATTCCTTAAAGTTTTCAATCCCGGATAAACCTGTGGAAATAACAATAAAAAATGAATACGTTAATGGAAATGAATTGGAAGGGGAAGATTTTGAAGACAATAATAAATACTGCCATATTTCATTTTCGGACAACGGAATTGGGTTTGATCAACGATACAGTGAAAAGATTTTTGAATTATTCCAACGCCTCCACGGTAGGACAGAATATTCTGGAACAGGAATAGGCCTTGCCATTATAAAGCGAATCGTAGAAAATCACCATGGCTTTATTACGGCCAAAAGCCAAGTAGGTAAAGGTGCTACTTTTGATATATACCTTCCTGAACGCCACTTATAGAATTTAAATATGGTCAAAAATAAAGACATTACATATTTAAACTAGAGAAGAATGGAAATAGTAGTTAGGGAAAAAAGCTCCTACTTGTATCGTCACGGACAATAAGAATCGGATTTACCGTTACCTACTGTCGACCATTGAAAAGTAAGGACTACAATTTAAACAGGAAAATTAGAAAAATATCGAAAAGTTTAAGGAGCCGTTATTCTTGGAACTTGTATTTTGTAGAGGTCTTAGGGGTTGATACAAAAGCGTTTTTAATTGATTGAAGGAGTTGGGTTTCTTGATATACTGATTTGCCCCTCCTTCCTTCAATTGGTCTACTTCATTTTGATTATATGATGTGGAATAGATTATTATTTTTATTTCTGAAAATTCAGGGATATTTCGGATATCCATTAGGCATTCGAATCCATCCATTAGGGGCATTCGAAGGTCTAAAAAAATGACATCCGGCAGGGGGTTTTCAGAGTACAACTCGGCCATGAGATCCACACCATTCTCAAATTGTTTTACCGATGTTTCAATGGGAAGTTCAGTTAAGGCATCCATAAAGAGTTCGCGATCGTCCTTATCATCATCTGCTAAAAAAATGCGTATTGCCTCCATACTTCTATAAATTGATTTCTGTCAGTTGAACATAAATTTAAAATTATGAGAAGTTTTAATTATTGGATGCTTTTATTGAATAGAAAATTAACTCAAAAACTATTGAGCGGCATATGAGTGGTTGGCAAGTAATCACAAAAATTGAACAATTGTCCGTCCTTGATTTCTTCGTTTTCAAGGTAATATTACTGCTAGTCCTTTTAAAGTCTTTTTTAAATAGCTCTTGCTGGTCTGCGGTACCGGATTATATTGTTGTCAGAATATTTGTTGGGGACAACTTAAGGCTTATAGATCCTGACTATTCAGATTTTGAATGAATAGCATTAAAAATAAATTTGAACAGAATCGCTTTGGCTATAGAATTCTACTAGCTTTATTGGGCTAACCCTTACGATATATAATTTTAGACCTATGAAAAAGATAATTATTATCATTGGTATTACCTTTCTGATATTATTAGGGTTGTCTTACTGGTCGGTCATAACTACGCCTAAAAATCTTGGCACTCGTCACATTTCTGGGGTGGCGAATATGGAAGAAATAAATTTTAGACAATATGATTCCATTGTCATGGCCGCGAATAGTTTATATGAAGGATACGCCTTAGAAGAGCTAATGCAAGGGGAGCAATATAGAGAAGCTTGGGCAATGCCTATAAAAATCCCAATTGTTTATTTGGATACATTATTTGGAGGAATGAAGATTATTGAGGAGGGTGGCGGCAAGCAGACCCAGTCCTTGAAATTGAGGTCCTCCCATGGAATTAACTACACCTTAAGAAGAGTGGTTAAAGACCCTGAGCCGTTAATTCCCGAAATGGCTAAAACCCTAGGTCTTGAAAATATTATCACCGATGGAATTTCGGCACAACATCCTTATGCAGCCGTTGTGGTGGCAGCCCTCGCGGAGCAGGCGGATATTTTGAGCACTCATCCGAAAATTGTCTTTGTCCCTAAACAACCGGTTCTAGACCAATATAATGATAAATATGGCAGCCATATGTTTCTGTTGGAATATGAAACGGAAGGGAAATCAAGCTGGATAGATACTGACAACCTTATAAAAATAATAGATACTGAGGATTTGCAAGAATTTAAAAGGGATGTTTCCAGGAGAATTTCAATTAATCAGGCAGCTTTGGTAAGGGCTAGATTATTTGATTTATTAATAGGCGATTGGGATCGACATGCCAAGCAATGGGGATGGGTTATACAAAGGGTTGAAGATGATTATATTGCAATTCCGCTTCCTTGCGATAGGGACAATGCATTTTTCAACCTCGAAGGCGTATTGCCAACAATAATAGCCAATAAAAAGTTTCATCCCAACGTACAACCCTTAAAAGAACAGGTTGAATTTCTTGACGGTCTTGTAAACCCTTTTGATGTTTATTTCTTAAAAAACGTTCCCGAGTCGGTTTTTCTCGATCAGGCTGAAACCTTGCAAAAGCTTATGACCAATGAGGTCATTAAAAAATCATTTCGTGTTTGGCCACAACAGATTTATGATTTGGATGGAGACGAAATAATCTCCAAAATCATAATCAGGAGAGAAAATTTGATAAGTTACGCAAAGCAATTCAAGAAAATATTGGACGAAAGGGAATTGCTAAAGGAACCCCTGGTGGGTTCAGAACATTTGGAACTTGATGAAGAATTGATAGGGTGTTTTGACTGTATGACGGTTAATTTAAAATTTTAAAGCATTCGATAATCTTTTTATGCGAAGAGGCCTTATAGGTCCAGGAAACAAAAAAATAAAAACCAATTGCTCAGTTGGACCTACACGGTTTTTATAGTGGGTATTATTTTATCTGTATTGGCGTTTGCCATTGCGCTGAAATATTCGGGATAGATAATGAGGTTAAAGAGGCCGTAACCCCGAAGCCAAGTAGCCTTCCCCAATGAGAGCAAGAGTTTTGGATTGTCATCCATCTAAAGTAAGTGTGGTATTAATAAATAAAGGGTATGGCAGGCTGAAACTTTTCACTGTCACTCGTTAATTTTAAGTTTTGGAATCTCTTCTAAAGACTTCGATTAGGTCAAACACCAGAACACAAAAGATCACCCATATCCATCCAGCAATATAGCCCCCGGCAATATCTGACGGAAAGTGAACCCCTAAATAAATTCGGCTAATTCCTATGCTCAAAATAAGTATTGCCAAAAGAACCAAAATACCTGCCTTCAGATATTTGTTAAGATTAAATTTATAGACCAGAAAGATTAGAAAACCGTAGAAAGCCATAGCACTCATAGCATGACCACTGGGATAACTTAGGGTCTCAACCGAGACCATATGTTCTATGCCTGGTCTTGCCCTATCTATAAATCTTTTGAGGACCATATTGGATACGGTTGCCAACAAGAGAACAAAGGACGTTTGGGCAACATATTTCCATTTCTTAAAAACAAAAATTGAAATTAAAAGATAGATGGCCAAAACTATTAGATAGCCATATACATCACCTACATAAGTCATGTATAGAAAATACTGGGTAAGGGCAGGGCTCCGAAATGATATAACATATTGGGTAATTCTATGATCAATGTTAATCATTATATCTGTGGATAAGGTTTCCGTAAGTTCAATGAACAGATTAATTCCGCCCACCACAAGAATCAATGCAACTACAACGGTAATTATATATGGTAATTTCTCATCGTATTTATCATACCATAGTCTTAAATATTTTCTTATTTGGTTAATAAAGGTTGCTATTGCCTGCCCCATGATTATGATATTTAATTATAAGATCATTCGGGGTAATGGCTTAAACTCCTATGGCCTATGCCGATCAAAGTAGGATTTGCCATGGAGCCATTTTTTATAGGTTCCGATTTAGTTTTTTCTCAATAAGCGTTTTATAGTTATTGGAGGAATTGCCTTTGATTCCCATTCCGTAGCGATTGGCATATACCCAGGTAAACTCTGCTCCAAAAAACAATATTAAGCAAGAATACGAAACCCATAATAGAATTAATACGATAGTTCCTGCCGCCCCATAGGTGGAACCCGGATCCGCCTCCCCAAAATAGACCCCCAATAAAAATTTCCCTAAAACGAAAAGTATAGCGGTAATCAAGGCCCCGATCCAAACCGTCTTCCATTTAATTTTGGTATCTGGCAAGTACCTAAAGATTAGGGCAAAAAGCACAGTAATAATTCCTATAGAAAGTAAAAAATCCAGAACAAAGGCAAGGTATAGGATAACATCAGGTAGTACACTTCGGATGTAATCGTTCAGTGCCGAAATCGATGCAGTAACCAGGAAACTTACCAATAATAAAAAACCGATGGCCAATATAAAGGTAAAACTTCTGGCCCTATCTATGAGCATTTTTAAAATGCTTGAATTGGGATTGGGTTTTATTTGCCAAATCTGGTTCAGGGAAAGCTGTAAGTGGTAAAAAACACCGGTAGCACCAAATATCAATACGCCGATGCCCAATATACTCGATATTTTGCTTTTGTTCCCGGTCTGTGTTTCTACCATCATTGTTTGAATGGATTCTGCAGCATCCCGTCCCAAAGCCTGGGATATCTCATCTGTGAGTTCGCCCTGTACAATCTCAATGCCCCAAATAGACCCCACCAGATTGATGATGATTACCAAAAGCCCAGGTAGGGAAAGAATAGCATAGTAAGCAACAACGGCACTTAGCCGAAATGGGTCATCTGAATTCCAGGCTTTAAAGGTGTCCACTACCAAGGAGGGCAGATGGTGTAATTTGAATTTTTCGCTTTTATTCGCTTTTTTCATTATTTATAACATACTTTTTATGTCGCTAGCCCAAGAGGGGAAGGTAAATATCATTTCCTTTAATGCGTCGGTGGTTATGTGTTGGTTGATTGCCATGGTGAATATATTGATCGTTTCCGCTGCATGTGGTGCCAAGAGATGGGCTCCAACTATCTGTTTTGTCCGTTCGTTGATTATAATTTTATAGGCATATGCCGGGGCATTTATTCTTTTGGCGTTATACCAGTCCGGAACAGATTTATAATTGACCGTTACCTTTTTGTATCTACTTTTAGCTTCCTCTTCGGATAAACCCACAGAAGCCAAATTGGGCAATGTGAAAACTACTGAAGGAATCACTGGTGTCTCTATTTTTCTTTTATTACCCTGAAGTATATTTTCCGCAACAATAGCACCTTCCAATCCCGATAAGGGAGTCAGGGGCAGGCCATGTGCCGATACGTCACCACAGGCATAAACATTTAGATTGCCAGTATTTTGTAGGTATTCGTTTACTTGTATGCCTTTAACGGAATAGGACACATTCCCTTTGTCCAAGTTCAGGGTTTGGATCGCGGGAACCCTTCCAGCAGTATTATATATTGAGCGTGTTTTTAGTGACTCTTTTTTACCATCTTGTTTATAATGAACAAGGAGATTTTTTTTTAATTTATCAATTTGAATTACCTCTGAATTCAGAATGAATTTTATTCCTAAACCTTCGGAAACCTGTTTTAGGTGGGACACTAAGTCACTGTCAAACGCCTTGAGTATATTTTCACCATGTTCAATGATGGCTACTTTGCATCCTGCCCTTGCTGCCATATGGGCAAATTCCATTGCTATATAACCAGCCCCAATGAAGACCATATTTTTTGGTAATTTCCTCAATTGTAGAAAATCGTCACTATTTTTAAGGAACTTGGCACCCTTGATTTCTAGTTTTCTTGGAATCTGTCCCGTAGCTACAACTATTTTTGTGGCTTTAATAGATTTGCCTTCAACGGATAAAGTCTGTTTGTCCAAAAACGTTGGTGATTGGTGGTACAGTTCAATTCCCAATTCCTTTAATTCCTTTTCAGTGGCCATAGGAATCGGCTTGGTAAATTGCCGTTTAAATCTTTGAAGTGCTTTCCAGTCCAGGTTTGGTTTTGAGGAAATACCTTTGTCCGTTAAATTTGCGGCCAATTCATAAGTTTCTGTGGGTGCCAAAAGAGTCTTTTTGGGAATACAGCCCCTGTTGCCACAAGTGCCGCCATATTCGCGGTTATCCGCTATAGCCACTTTTAATCCACTCTTGGCACAGGTTTCAGCCACCTTTCGGCCCGCACTGCCACTTCCTATTACAAAAACATCTACTTTTTTCATAGCCATTAAGGTATTCAGTTTTGAATTTATAGGTTGATTTATTTGGTTAATATTTTAATCCGATAGTCACATGGTTAAAAAAAATTAGACGACCACAAATTGGGTAAGGACCTGCAGTAGGGCGATGGTTAATTTGATTGGAATATAGGGGGTGTCCTAAAAGAGGGAAATAATAAAGAATGGTAGCAAGTAGTTATAAAATAACAAAACCGCTCTTTTCGGAGCGGTTCTATTTGTACTCCGTTAGGAAGTACGAGCTTGAGTTAGCTAATTTATACTAAAAACAATACTTGTTTTCGGCCTTAAGTTTTTCTGCAATGGTATTGCGAAGTTGAACAACATTGGGTTGATTTGCATATTTTGTAAACCGTTTTAGCCCCATTAGCATCATACGCTGCTCATCGCCTTCAGCCAACGAAACTATGGCTTCCTTTCCATTTTTTATAACTATGTCCACGGCATTGTACAAATATAATCGGGACATAGCTATTTGCTCTTTTTGAGCCGCTTCCCCAAATCGTTTTGCATTTTTTTCCGTTCTTAGGATTGCTGATTCGGCCAAATAAACTTCAATTAATATATTGGAGGCCGCCAAAAGCAACATCTGATGTTCATCTAGGGCAGGTCCGTATTTTTGTACCGCTGACCCGGCAACCATTAGGAAGACTTTCTTAAGTTTCGCTATCATTTCTTTTTCTTCGGAGAACAATTCCGAATAATCGGGAGTATCAAAAGAAGGAATAGCCGTTAGTTCATTTCCTACCGCTGTAGCGGGACCCAATAGATCCACATGTCCTTTCATGGCTTTCTTGATCAATAGACCAACGGACAACATTCGGTTAATTTCATTGGTTCCTTCGTAAATTCGAGCTATACGGGCATCTCTCCAAGCAGCTTCCATAGGTGTTTCTTCCGAAAAGCCCATACCACCAAAAATTTGAATACCCTCGTCTGAGCAGTTTTGAACATCTTCGGAGGCTGCAACTTTTAATATTGAACATTCTATGGCATATTCTTCAACCCCTTTCAACTCCGCTTCTTGATGGTCATTGCCCGCCTGTATGCGCATTGCTATACGGTCCTCAATATTTTTGGCGGCTCTATATGAAGCTGCTTCCCCGGCGTATAAATTGGTCGCCATTTCTGCCAATTTCGATTTAATAGCTCCAAAATCTACAATAGCAGTTTTAAATTGTTTACGTTCGGAAGCGTAACTTATGGAATTAGTAGTAATTCGCCTTTGGGAATCCAAGCAAGCAGCGGCCAATTTGATTCGCCCAATATTCAAAGCGTTCATGGCAATTTTAAAACCATTTCCCCTGTCTGACAGCATGTTCTCTACAGGCACTACAGTATCGTTAAAGAAAACTTGCCTAGTGGAAGATGCTCGAATTCCCAATTTATGCTCTTCTTCCCCCAATGTAATACCATTAGTAGGGTCGTTTTCAACAATAAATCCGGTGATATTCTTATCATTTTCTATACGGGCGAAAACAATAAATAATTTACAGAACCCGGCATTGGAAATCCACATTTTTTGGCCATTGATTTTGTAGCTTTTGCCATCTTCGGTTAGGGAAGCGGTAGTTTTACCGGAATTGGCATCGCTACCCGCGCCGGGCTCTGTTAAGCAATAGGCTCCAAACCATTCGCCACTAGCTAATTTAGGAACATATTTTTGTTTTTGTGCTTCATTGCCATATAAGGTGATCGGCATAGTTCCTATACCGGTGTGAGCACCAAATGCGGTACTCAGAGAACCACTTCCGCTAGAAATATACTCGCATACGATCATCGTTGAAACGAATCCCATTCCCAAACCGCCGTAGGCTTCCGGAACGGCAACTCCCAAAAAGCCCATTTCACCAGCTTTTCTCATCACCTCTTCCGTGAGGGCATAGTCCTTAGCCTCGAACCGATCTCTATTGGCAATAATTTCACGATCATTGAACTCGATAACAGAATCTCGCATCATTTTCTGCTCTTCGGAAAAATCCTCAGGTGTAAAAACGTCTTCACAATTAGTTTCTTTTACTAGGAATTGTCCCCCTCTTAATATTTCTTTAGTTGTTGTTTCTGTGCTCATTGTTCGTTTTATTAAGTTTGTTACAGTAGAGATTTAGAGGATATTTTGGAAAAATTATCCCTACAATCAGAAGACCGTATGCTGTTTAATTTAAAAATTCAAATATCCCTGCAGCACCCTGACCAGTACCTACGCACATGGTTACCATGCCATATTTGCCTTTCATGTTTCTCTTTCTCATCTCATCAAAAAGTTGAACGGATAATTTACCTCCTGTACAGCCCAAGGGATGGCCTAGGGCAATTGCTCCGCCATTCACATTGACAATATCATTATTTAAATTAAGTTCACGAATTACTGCCAGTGACTGTGATGCGAAAGCTTCATTCAACTCGATCAGTTCAATATCATCTTGTTTTAGTCCGGCTTGTTTTAATGCTTTCGGGATTGCTTTTACAGGGCCAATACCCATAATTCTGGGTTCTACTCCGGCCACCGCATAGTTCACCAATCTGGCAATAGGCTCCAAGTTCAATTCTTTTACCATATCCTCGCTCATAACCAAAACAAATGCCGCTCCATCGCTCATTTGTGAGGAATTACCTGCGGTTACGCTTCCACCTGCCGCGAAAACGGGTCGTAATCCGGCCAAAGCTTCCTTATTGGTTCCTTTTCTAGGTCCCTCATCTTTGGTTACGGTATATTTTTTACTGGCTTTCTTTCCATTGTCATCAACATAGGTTTGCTCCACTTCAATAGGCACGATCTGACTTTGAAAACGATCTTCAGCCTGAGCCTTGAGAGCTTTCATGTGCGAATTATAGGCAAATTCGTCTTGGTCCTCACGTGAGACATTGAATTGTTTTGCTACTGCTTCAGCGGTATTTCCCATGCCCCAGTAATAATCTTCATGTCCGGATTTAGCCAAATCATAGTTGAGTTCTGTTTTGTAACCGGTCATGGGAACCGCACTCATACTTTCTGCACCTCCGGCAATGATACAATCTGCCATACCAGCTTGAATTTTTGCAGTGGCAATTCCTATGGTTTCAATCCCAGATGAACAAAATCTATTGACCGTAACTCCTGGGACATCAACTATATTAAGTCCCATTAACGAAATTAATCGGGCCATGTTAAGTCCTTGGGAACCTTCAGGCATGGCATTGCCTACGATTACATCATCAATTCGCTTTTTGTCCAATTGTGGCAGCTCATTCATCATATAGGCTATGGTTTCAGCAGCCAATTCATCTGTTCTTTTAAAACGGAATACCCCTTTTGGAGCTTTCCCTACCGCTGTTCTATATGCTTTTACTATAAAGGCTTGTTTGTTCATATTTCTATTTTTGTTTTGATAATGAGAGTTTAGACTGCTAGATACTAGAGTTTAGACTTTGATTGCCTAGATTATCTATAAAGGAGGCATTCATTTTTTGAATTTGTAAAATTTTATTTTCAAGTTCTTCGAACTTTTCTTTGTCTAAATAATTTTCATTATGAGAAACAATTAATTGAGTTTCCCATTCAAAAGCAGACCCCAGACTATTCTCTAAATATTTTATAAAATGCCTATTTGTACTTTTACTTGAACCTTCAGATATATTTGATGGAATGGAGACTGTGCATCTGTTCATTTGACTGATTAAATTAAACCTTTCAAAATCTGGATATATTTTTGTCAGCTTATAGTTTTTACTTACAAGATTCATTCCCTCTTGCCATATTTTCAATTTCTTAAAAATATGTCGTCCCATTTGGTCTAGTCTCTAGGGTCCAGTCGTCTATTACCTTAATTCCTCAACGGCTTCCCTGTCTTGAGCATGTGTTGTATCCTCTCTAATGTTTTCCTTTCCGTACATAGGGATAAGAACGCTTCCCTTTCAAGATCCAATAGATATTGTTCTGTAACAAGCGTTGGCTCAGACAAATCGCCCCCGGCCATTACATAGGCCAATTTGTTAGCGATCTTATGGTCATGTTCACTTATATAATTACTGTCTTCCATGGCATCCGTGCCTACCAAAAACATTCCCAGAGCTTGTTTTCCCAAAACCTTAACGTCTTTACGCTTTGGGGGTTGGGTATAGCCTTGCTCTGCCATTAGTTTGGCGTAGCCTTTTGCGGTTGCAATTTGTCTATCCTTGTTTACGACTACTATATCCTTACCCTTTTCAAGTACTCCCATATCAAAGGCCTCGTAAGCCGAGGTTGATACTTTTGCCATTCCAATGGTCAAGAAATATTCTTGAAGGACATTAAGTTCCACATCATTTTTTCTAAAGGTATCCGAGGCTCTTAAGGTCATTTCTTTGGAACCACCTCCGCCTGGAATTACCCCAACACCAAATTCTACCAATCCCATGTAGGTTTCAGCAGCAGCAATCACCTTGTCGGCGTGCAAGGACAATTCGCAACCCCCGCCCAAAGTCATGCCGTGAGGTGCTGAAATAGTAGGAATGGACGAGTACCGCATCCGCATCATGGTATCCTGGAACATTTTAATGGCCATGTTCAACTCATCGTATTCCTGTTCTACGGCCATCATAAAAATCATTCCGATATTGGCTCCAACGGAAAAGTTAGGGGCTTGATTGCCCACGACCAAACCTTGAAAATCTTTTTCGGCCAAATCAACGGCCTTGTTTAATCCGGCTAAAACATCACCTCCAATGGTGTTCATTTTAGATTGAAATTCCACATTCAATATGCCATCTCCCAAATCCTCTACAACCACTCCTGAGTTTTTCCACACCTCATTGGATTTTCTAATATTATCCAAAATGATAAAGGAATCTTGACCAGGTATTTTTACCATGGCCTTTTTTGGTATACTGTAATAATAGCTCGCCCCGTCTTTAATAGTGTAGAACGATTTATTACCGGAGGAAATCATTTCGGTAACCCAAGCCGCAGGTGTAAAACCTTCGACCTTCATCATTTCAATTCCCTTCTCAACCCCAATGGCATCCCAAATTTGAAATGGTCCATGTCCCCAAGCAAAACCAGCTTTCATGGCGTCATCTATTTTGTATAACTCTCCGGTTATTTCTGGAATCCTATTGGAGGCATATTCAAATAATGAAGAAAAACTCTTTCTGTAAAAATCACCGGCCTTATCCTTTCCAGTTACCAATACCTTAAAGCGATCAATTACATTTTCTATGGATTTGGTGAGTTCCAAGGTGGCAAAGCTAGCTTTTTTACTGGGTCGGTACTCCATGGTATTTAAGTCCAACGCCAATATCTCCCTACCTTCTTTTTTATAAAACCCTTGGCCGGTCTTGCTACCAAACCATTTGTTGTCCATCATTTTTCCGATAAAATCTGGTAGGATAAATTGCTCCCTTCTTTCATCGTCCTTACAGTTTTCGGCAATACCATTGGCTACATGTACCAGAGTGTCCAAACCTACGACATCAACGGTCCTAAAGGTGGCCGATTTAGGTCTTCCAATAACTGGTCCTGAGAGTTTATCTATTTCTTCAACGGTAAGGTCCATTTCCTTTACGGCATGAAATAAGCTCATAATGCTAAAGGTCCCAATTCTGTTACCAATAAAGGCGGGAGTATCTTTAGCAATTACTGAAGTTTTACCCAAAAACTGTTCTCCATAGCCATTTAAGAACTCCAATACTTCTGGTGAAGTTTTTGGCCCTGGAATAATTTCAAAAAGTTTTAAATACCGAGCTGGATTAAAAAAGTGGGTGCCGCAGAAATGTTTCTGGAAATCATCACTTCTTCCCTCACTCATAAATTTTATGGGAATACCGGATGTATTTGAAGTAATTAAAGTACCTGGTTTTCTATGCTTTTCAAGATTTTCAAAAACCACCTTCTTTATATCCAAACGCTCTACAACTACCTCAATAATCCAATCTACTTGATCTACTTTGCTTATATCGTCTTCAAGATTTCCTGTTTTAATTCTTTGGGCAAATTTTTGATGGTAAATGGGGGAGGGCTTCGATTTTAAGGCAGTTGCTAAAGATTCGTTAACCAATCGATCTCTAACCACTTTATCTTTAAGGCTAAGTCCTTTGGCCTTTTCCTTGTCGCTTAGTTCCCGTGGGACAATATCCAAAAGCAATACTTCCACTCCAATATTGGCAAAATGACAGGCTATACCACTACCCATTATACCCGAACCAATAACTGCTACTTTTTTAATGTGTTTGTTCATCAATAAAAACGTGTTAAATAGGTTTTAATATTATGTATAAATTTTTTTCTCTATTATTAATTTGTTGATGATATCGGTTACCTCAAAAAATGTTTTTAATTTTTCCTCGGAAACATGGTCCTTGACTACCTCATTAAAGCGAAGTACCACATCTTTGGAGTCCGTTCTCTTTTCCAAGCCAAATGCTGTGAGATGAATCAATACCCCTCTACCATCATTGGGGTTCGGCCTTCGTTCAATAAGTCCCTTTTCCTCCATACTTTTCAATATTCGGGAGAGGCTTGTTGCCTCCATACCCATTTTTGGCCCTAATGCCGTTGAAGGGGTGCCAGTTTTTGGGTCTATACTCAATAAGGTAAAACCCACGGCCATGGTACTGTCAAATTTTCTAGCTTCTTCATTATACATCTTGGTCACCATTTGCCAGGTAGCCCGGAGTGTATAATCTATGGTTAAGTCTTTCATGTTAAGTTGTTGGTTCTTCCAAAGATATGAAAATATATTATGCATGCATAATATATTTTCAAAAAAATATGCCGATTATAAATAAAAACAGCTTCTGATTAAAGAAGCTGTTTTTGAGATTAAGATTTAGAGATCCTAATTAATGCTCATAGATGTTGTTATATAGTCCGATATATTTTTCTTTTATAATTTTGCGCTTTAATTTCAAAGTAGGAGTAAGGTGTCCATCATCAATACTCCAGACGTCTGGTGTAAGCCTAAACTGTTTTACTTTTTCCCATTTGGCAAAACTTCCATTGGCGGCATCTACTTCCTCTTGAAACCTTGCAATTACTTTTTCGTTAAGAACCATTTCTTGGTTATCGCCAACCTCTATTTGGTGTAATTTTGCCCAATTACGTACAAAATCAAAATCGGGTTGTATTAACGCTGCTGGCATTTTCTCCCCTTCACCAACAACCATTATTTGTTCTATAAATCTAGTTTGTTTAAACCGGTTCTCCAGTAATTGGGGCGCAACGTATTTACCTCCGGAGGTTTTAAACATCTCTTTCTTTCTGTCTGTAATCTTGAGAAAGCCATCGGCATCAATTTCTCCGATATCCCCAGTATGGAAATATCCATTCTTGATAACCTCCTCGGTTTTTTCGACATCCTTGTAATAACCCAACATTACTTGTGGACCTTTAACACATATTTCTCCGTCGTCTGCGATTTTCACATCGGTATGATCCAATAGTTTTCCAACGGTTCCAATTCTAAAACCACCATTCCTCATATCGTTAACGGATACTACCGGTGAGGTTTCGGTTAGGCCATAACCCTCCATAACCCCAAATTCAGCAGCATTAAAAATACGCGCCAACCGTGGCTGCAATGCGGCGCTTCCCGATGCGATTAAGGAAAGATTTCCTCCGAGGCTTGCTTTCCACTTACTGAAAATTAATTTTCTGGCTAGGGCTAACTTTTGTTCGTACCACCACCCATTCTGACCATAAGGTTCGTATTCTAACCCAACTTCCACGGCCCAGAAAAACAATTTCTTTTTTATGCCGCTGAGTTCTGTGCCTTTGGCGATGATTTTGTCGTATACTTTTTCCAATAATCTGGGTACCGCTGTCATAACATGGGGAGAACACTCTTTTAGGTTGTCGCTAATCTTATCCATAGACTCGGCAAAGTAGATGGTGACTCCTGTGTATTGATACAGGTACATCAGCATTCTTTCATAAATATGACAAACAGGCAAAAAACTTAAGGACTTGGTGTTTCCAAAATCTATAGGTAAACGTTTAGAACTTTCAATAGCATTGCTCACCACGTTATTATGGGTTAGCATAACTCCTTTTGGACGGCCAGTGGTTCCTGAGGTATATATGAGTGTAGCTAAATCGTCTGTCTTTACACTGTCCTTTAGTTTGTCAACTTCTTTTTGGTTGGAGGTATCGGTGCCCAATTCAAGAATTTCACTCCAGTTTTTGCAATTAGCAAGAACATCAAAAGAGTATACATCCTTCAAGTGCGGGGTATTTCCTTTTACAGCATCAACCTTGTTAAAAACTTCCTCACAGGAAACAAAGACATATTTGGCCTCTGAATGGTTTAGGACATATTCATAATCTTCTTCCGATATGGTTGGGTATATGGGAACGTTTTGTGCCCCTAATTGGAGAATCCCTATGTCCATAATATTCCATTCCGTTCTGTTGGTCATGGAAATAAGGGCAATTTTATCATTGGGTTTTACCCCTAATCGCAACAAAGCCCTGCTTATAGCATTTGCCTTGGCTATATATTCTTGGGTAGATGTTGCAACCCATTCTCCATTATACTTTGTAACCAGTGATTTTTTTAAATTGAATTTCTCTAATTGATAATAAGGAAAATCAAAAAGGCGGGTGATTTCTTGCATATTTAATTTGCTGTTCTTAATCGCAAATTAAGAAAAGGGAACGGTATTTTAAAATCACATTCGTATAAAAAATGTAAAAAAATTATGGAGTCTTCATTTTGTCCCCTATAATTTGTTTCTCTTTGGCTTTGTTTATATGGACTGGGGAGTTGTAATAAGGGTATTTTAAAATTAGTGATTTGATCATTAAGAGTCTTGAATTATACCTGATTTTTACCCATTTTTGAATAAGATTCCAAGAATTTCGGCAAAGATATGTGACTTTTATGTAATTATTATTAATAAACAAAACCAATGAAAAAGCTTTTTGTAACGGCAGCAGTTATTTTTACTATGATTTCCTGCTCCGAAAAATCCAAAATTCCTGTATATGCATGGACTGGTGGTCCTGGGGAGGCTACAGATCAAGAATTGGTGTCAACTTTTAAGAATTATAAGGAAAAGGGGATTGATGGGCTTATGTATAACGGCGGACATAATCCGGAAACCTATAAGCGGGTAGGTAAATTGGTAAAGGATGCTGGAATGGAATTCCATACTTGGATGCCAACCATGGTACAAGGAGATAATCCTAAATTATCCAAGGACCTTTATGCCATAAATAGAAATGGGGAATCGGCTTTTGATAAACCAGCCTACGTTTCATATTATAAATTCCTGTGCCCCAATAAAGAGGGCTCTTTCAGCTTTTTGTCCGAATTGTACGGGAATATTGCCGCGGTAGAAGAAGTAGACGGGATACATTTAGACTATATCCGTTTCCCGGATGTAATATTGGCTGAAGGCCTTTGGGATAAATATGGACTGGTTATGAATGAGGAATATCCGATAGCCGATTATTGCTATTGTGATCAATGTGTGGGGGATTTTAAGGAGGAATCCGGAATAGACATAAAAGAGGTTGAGGATCCATCCAAAATACAGGAATGGAAGCAATTTAGATATGATTTAATAACCAATATCGTAAACCGTTTGGCCAAGGTGGTCCATGAAAAAGGTAAAGAGATAAATGCTGCTGTTTTTCCAGGCCCAAGCAATGCGATGAAAATGGTTAGACAGGAATGGAACAAATGGGACTTGGATGCCTTTTATCCAATGAACTATAACGATTTTTATTTGAAGAGTCCGGAATGGGTTGGGGAAATAACGAAGGAGGAAGTGGCATCCGTTAATGGAAAAAAGCCTATTTTCAGTGGACTTTTCATATGTCCAAACCCAGAGAACAAACCACAGGAAAATGACCCTGAAAATCACGGTTTGTTACCATCTGAAATTGAGACGGCCATTAGAACATCCATGGAGAACGGAGCAACTGGAATATGTCTTTTTACCCCCAAAAGAATGAAGCCAGAGCATTGGGAGGCTTTCGATAAGGCAATCCGTGCCGATTATTCCAAGAAATAAACAATATCACTAGCTTCCATTAAGGGAGCAGGAATTTTTTTATTTCCGAAATTACAGATGTAGTTTAAATCCTTCGTGAGTAGCTTTAAACCCTAAACCTTCATAAAATCGAATAGCATCAGACCGTAATTTGTTAGAGGTTAACTGTACTAAATGAACTCCTTTATCCTTTGCTCTTTCTATAATCCATTGAAACATAAGTTTGCCGATGCCTTTTCCTGTCTGACCTTCCCTTACATGGACATTTTCTACAAGACAGCGGATGCCGCCCACATAGGTTAGGTATTGGAGGAAACTCAATTGGAAGGAGGCCACAACGTCCCTTTCCGAATTCTCTATAACCATCAGTTCCTGATTTTTATCCCCATCAATAAGATCAAAAGCACTATAATACTCTTTGGGAAGCGGATCTTCAAACCTCTCCCGCAATTGGCCCAAAGTGTCATTGGCTATCATTTTTACTATTGCCGGAAGGTCTTCCCGTGTAGCTCTTCTAAAGGTCATGACTATCCATTATTCACTTCCAACCATTTTCTGGCATTTACAAATGCTTCCAACCATGGTGAAACTTCATCTTTTCTGTCCGCTGGGTAATATGCCCAATTCCATTGAAAAATGGAACGCTCTATATGGGGCATAGTCACCAGATGTCGGCCAGAGGTGTCACATAACATAGCGGTATTAAAATCGCTGCCATTAGGGTTTGCTGGATAACCTTCATATCCGTAATTGGCTACTATATTGTAATTTTCTTTGGCCTGGGGCAATTTAAACTTTCCTTCACCATGGGATATCCAAACCCCTAAATTAGCACCTTCCAAACTTGAAAGCATTATAGAATTGTTCTTTTGAATGACCACAGAGGTAAATCCACTTTCGTGTTTATGGGAATCATTAAAGGTCATTTTTCCATGTTCGGAATGCTCTGGATTAATCAATTCCAATTCCATAAATAACTGACAACCATTACAAATACCTATGGAAAGGGTATCGGGTCTGGCAAAGAAATTCTTTAATGCCGTATTTGCCTTTTCATTGTACTTAAAGGCGCCTGCCCAACCTTTGGCACTTCCCAGTACATCTGAGTTTGAGAATCCGCCTACTGCACCTATAAATTGGATATCCTCCAAGGTCTCCCTTCCAGATATTAAATCGGTCATATGAACATCCTTAACATCAAAACCTGCTAGGTACATAGCATTGGCCATTTCGCGCTCAGAATTACTACCTTTTTCACGTAGAATGGCTGCTTTTGGACGTGAAGTTACCTTACTTGGGAGCTTGCCATCAAAATGTGCAGGAAATTTGTAAGTTAAGGGTTGATTTCTATAATTACTGTACCTTTCTTGGGCCAAGTTGTTTGCAGTTTGCCTTTGATCAAGAAGGTAGGACGTTTTAAACCAAGTATCTCGCAGGGAATTAATATTAAGTCCCATTTCCATCCCTTGATTTTTAATGGTCAAGGTAGCTACTTTGCTTACCGATCCAATTTTGTGAAAATTAATTCCAGCATCGGCCAAATCCTTTTCTACCGAACTGTCCTTAGACTGAAAAACGACTCCAGCGTTTTCTGAAAACAACAATTTTATAGTATCTGCCTCACCAATCGATGTAAGGTCCAAATTGGCACCTAAATCGAGGTCGGCAAAACAAAGTTCCAGAAGGGTTGTAATCAGTCCGCCTGAAGCAACATCATGCCCGGCCAAAATATTTCCTTTGCCAATTAAACCTTGTATTGTATTAAATATGGTTTTAAAATTAGCAGCGTCATTTATTGTAGGAGCCTCATCACCTATGGCATTCAAAATTTGGGCAAATGACGATCCTCCTAACTTATAGGAGTCCTGGGATAAATTGATGTAATAGATATCGCCTCCATTTTTTTGTAAAACCGGTTCTACCACTTTGCCAATATGGGTACAGTTTCCTGCGGCCGAAATGATAACGGTACCTGGAGATATAACTTCTGCGTCCTTATAGCGTTGTTTCATGGACAGGGAATCTTTTCCCGTAGGAACATTGATTCCCAATGCAACGGCGAAATCCGAAATAGCCTCTACCGCCTCATAAAGTCTTGCGTCCTCACCAGGATTTTTACAGGGCCACATCCAATTGGCGGAAAGGGAAACTGAGTCCAAACCATCTTTTAAGGGTGCCCATACAATATTGGTCAAGGCTTCGGCAATACTATTTTTACTTCCTGCTGAGGGGTCTATTAAGCCAGAAATAGGGGAGTGGCCTATAGAAGTGGCTATTCCTTCCTTTCCTTTATAGTCCAATGCCATAACACCACAATTGTTCAAGGGCAACTGCAAAGGACCTGCACATTGTTGTTTGGCCACTTTGCCACCCACGCAGCGGTCAACTTTATTTGTAAGCCAATCTTTTGAGGCTACCGCTTCCAATTGTAAAACTTGGTCCAAATAATCTTGAAAGTGTTCCAAGGAATAGGACGGCGCAGCATATTTTCTTGATACGTTAGAATCGTTCATTATGGTTTTTGGGGAGCTCCCAAACATATCGGATAGCTCCAAGTCCATTGGACTTTCCCCATTAGTGGCAGATTTAAATGTAAAGCGTTTGTCTCCGGTAACATCGCCGACTTCATACATTGGGGATCGTTCCCGGTCCGCGATTCGGTGCAACTTATCAACATCCTTTTCCCCGATCACCAGCCCCATACGTTCTTGGGATTCGTTCCCAATAGTTTCTTTTGCCGATAGGGTAGGGTCTCCAATGGGCAATTTATCCAAATCTATTTTTCCGCCTGTATCTTCGACCAATTCGGAGAGACAATTCAGATGTCCTCCGGCACCGTGATCGTGGATGGAAACAATGGGATTATGCTCACTTTCTACCATGCCTCGAATGGCATTGGCGGCCCTTTTTTGCATTTCGGGGTTCGATCGCTGAATGGCGTTGAGTTCAATGGTTGCTCCAAATTCGCCCGTATCGGCACTGGAAACGGCGGCGCCACCCATACCAATACGATAATTGTCACCTCCTAGGATTACAATTTTATCACCAGTTTTCGGAACATCTTTTATTGCTTGTTCGGCTTTACCGTATCCAATTCCTCCGGCTTGCATTATAACCTTGTCATACCCCAATTTTCTGCCTTGGGTAGCTCCTGAGGTTTCTGCAGCCTCATCATGTTCAAAGGTAAGTACAGATCCAGTAATTAGAGGTTGGCCAAATTTGTTTCCAAAATCGGAAGCTCCGTTGGACGCCTTAATTAAGATATCCATTGGTGTCTGGTACAGCCAATTCCTTTCCTTCATTCCTTTTTCCCATGGTCTGTTTTCTTCCAATCGGGAATAGGCGGTCATATAAACCGCAGTTCCTGCCAGGGGCAAGGAACCCTTTCCACCTGCCAAACGGTCCCTAATTTCTCCGCCTGCTCCCGTGGCAGCACCATTAAAGGGCTCTACAGTAGTTGGGAAGTTATGGGTTTCAGCCTTTAAGGAAATAACGGAGTCAAAAGGCTTTTCTTGGTAGAAATCTGGTTTATCGGCACTTTTGGGGGCAAACTGCACTACTTTGGGCCCTTTTAGAAAAGCCACGTTATCCTTATATGCCGATACTATATTTCCTGGATGTTCCTGGGATGTTTTTTTAATAAGCTTAAAGAGTGATGACGGTTTTTCTACCCCGTCGATGACAAAAGTCCCATTAAAGATTTTATGCCTACAATGTTCGGAATTCACTTGACTAAAGCCAAATACTTCAGAATCTGTCAGATTGCGGCCTATTTTTTCGGAGACTTGTTTTAGATAGGCTACCTCCTCCTCACTCAGGGCCAATCCCTCCTGTTCATTATATTGTGCAATATCTACTATTTCCAGAATAGGTGCGGGCATTACATCAACCTTAAAAATATCCTGCCCAAGACCACTGTATTTTTGGGAAAGCATGGGGTCGAACCCTTTATCATCCTGGTCTACTGCAGTAAACTCTTCAATTCTAATAATTCCTGAAGTTCCCATGTTTTGGGTTATCTCTGTAGCGTTTGTGCTCCATGGGGTAATCATGGCCGCCCTGGGGCCAACAAAAAAGGCGTCCAATGACGCCACGTTTAACTTGGGTTGGTTGCCAAACAACCACGTAAGTTTTACACTATCCTCTTGGGAAAGGTCGTTTTTGGTTTGTACCGCAAATACCTTAGTACTAATGTCTCCGAAGAAATGAATCATCTAATTTGTAAATTGTAAGGTTCAGAAAGGTGCAAATTTACGGTTTTAATGTGTAATTTTTCAGTAGAATAGTTAACAGTTTTGGACAACAATTGTTAATTTCTAGTGGAGGCCTATATTGTAAAGTAACGCTGTTTAATTTTTAGTTGGGTTCTATATGAATCAATACATGCCCAATGTTGGGAATATCCTTGCGTAGTCTATCCTTTAGTTTATGGGACAGGTCATGCCCTTCTTTTACGCTAATACTGCCATTTACTTGGGCGTGAAGGTCAACATGATATTTTGTGCCGGCCTTCCGGATAAAACATTTTTCAGTTCCCAATATACCATCAACTGTTGTGGAAACTACGCGAATCTCATCTATGAGGTCATCATATAGATGTTCATCCATTATTTCACCAAGGGCAGGTCTAAAGATCAGATATCCATTATAGAAAATAAAAAATGAGGCCGCCAAGGCGGCCCAATCATCGGCTGTTTCATAACCTTTGCCAAAGATCAAGGCGATGGAAATCCCTATAAAAGCCATAACGGAGGTGATAGCATCACTTCTATGGTGCCAGGCATCAGCCTTTAGCGATGAACTGTTGGTTTGGATGCTTTTTTTTAAGACCACCCTATATGAAATCTCCTTCCACAAAATAATGACTCCCAGGACCAATAGTGTCCAGGATTTGGGCGTTTTATGCGGGGTTAATATGTTCATAATGCTCTGATAGGCTATAATCGTAGCCGAGGTGATCAAAAACCCTACTACCAAAAAAGTAATTAGGGGTTCAATCTTGCCGTGACCGTAGGGGTGATTTTCATCTGCCGGTCTTTTTGCATATTTAAGACCGAACAACACCAACAGGGAGGAAAAAACATCGGTTGTGGATTCAATGGCATCGGCTATTAAAGCGTAAGAATTGCCAAAAAAACCGGCCAAACCTTTCATTGTGGCCAAAACAATATTGCTAGCTATGCTGAAATAAGTGGTTTTTATGGCCGACTGTTCGTTGTTCATTATTTTCTAAAACTTCATGAAAATTTAAAGGTAAGAAACTTATAACTCCTTTTGCGGGGGGAATAACAGCCATTGTAACCAATTCCCGCTTTTATGTAAATATTCAAGATTGCGAAATGATTTCATTTTCACTTTTTTAGTCTTATTTAGAGTCGTAAATTGTATCTTACCTAATGAGCACCATTAATTCAAATTTTTTTCACATGGCAAAGGAATATGTAGATATCACGACATTAAAATACTTTTTATATCAGGTTCACGAGGTAGAACAATTGCTCACAGAGGAACGATACCAGGATTATGATACGGATTCCCTAAATCTTTTTTTAAATGCCATCAAGGAATTTTCCGATCGTGAACTCTTTCCTTATTTCAAGGAAATGGATGATACTCCTGCCGTATACAAAAACGGCAAAATAAAAGTTCATAAGCAGGTAGATATAATGATGCGGAAAGGTGGGGAAATGGGAATTATTTCAGCTCCTTTCGATTATGGGGTGGGGGGGATGCAGCTACCATTTGTCATACATACCGCCTCGGCCTATATTCAGGAGGCCGCAAACAACCATCTACCGGGGTATGCCGGACTGACCCAAGGGGCAGCGGAGTTGATTGTTCATTTTGCCAGTGAGTCCCTTAAGGAGAATTATGTTCCTAAAATGCTGTCCGGTACTTGGGGTGGAACCATGTGCCTTACCGAACCCCAGGCTGGAAGTTCTTTGTCGGATATAACCACCAAAGCAACTCCCACCCAAGAAGGTTATTACAAAATAACCGGACAAAAAATTTTTATTTCGGGAGGAGATCAGGAATATGCTGAAAACATAGTTCATCTATTACTGGCTAGAATAGAAGGGGCTCCTTCGGGAACTAAGGGCATTTCTTTATTTGTAGTGCCAAAATTAAGGATTGAAACTGACGGTAGTTTAGTGAATAATGACGTCTTAACGGTGGCCGATTTTCAAAAAATGGGACAAAAGGGTTATGCGACTACCCATCTGGGATTTGGAGACAACGATGACTGTCGTGGCTGGTTGGTTGGTGAGGCCCATAAGGGTTTGAAATATATGTTTCTAATGATGAACAGCGCCAGAATAAGTGTTGGACGAGGGGGGGCTGCCATTAGCATGGCTGCCTATCAGGCATCATTGGAGTATGCCAGGGAGCGGCCCCAGGGAAGAAAACTTTCCAGTGACGGAAAAAAAAATCCCAATGAAAATCCCTGCCTAATAATAGAGCATCCTGATGTTAGGCGTATGTTGCTATTGCAAAAGGCGATTGCGGAAGGTTCTTTAAGTTTGGTGCTTTTGGCCGCCAAGTATTACGATATTATACATTCTACTAAAAATCCGGAAACCAAGGAAAAATATAATCTTTTATTGGAAATGATTATTCCTATTGTAAAAACCTACCCTACAGAGGCCGGATCCGTGGCTGTAAGCAATGGCTTGCAGGTTCTAGGGGGATACGGATTCTGTTCGGATTTTATTCTTCAACAATACTATCGGGATATTCGGATTTTTAGCATTTATGAGGGTACCACCGGGATACAATCCCAAGATTTATTGGGTAGAAAAGTTCCTATGGAGAACGGCAAAGCATTGGAATTATTATTAACAGAAGTATTGCAGACTATTACCGCAGCATTGGAGTTTGATGAACTTAAGGCCTCGGCAAAAGTTTTGGGAGACAAGATCAAGTTGACAAGGGAAGTGTTGGATTTCTTGGTGCCATTTGCTAAAAAAGGAAATTATGAGCGTTACCTGTCGGATGCAAATTTGTTTATGGAATTTTTAAGTCACCTTGTTATAGCTTGGCTATGGCTCGATATCGCCATCAATGCACAGCGAAACTTACTGGAGGGAGATCAAACAAACTCCAAAGATTTCCTGGAAAGTAAAATCCATACTATGAAGTTCTATTTTAAATATGAATTACCTAAAAGCAGTAGTTTGGCGGAATCGTTGATGCACCCTGATGTACTCACTGCAAATATTAAGAAGGAGGTCTTTTGAAAAATATTTTTCAGGAAAAAGTAGGGTAAGTTTGAAGTTGGTTGTTTTATATGCAAACAGGGTTAATCAAAAAATCACAGTTTAAATAAAACAATCAAGTTATGAAAGGATTACAATTTTTAAGTTTGGCAGTAGTACTTTTTATTGCTGCCGGAGCAAAAGCCCAAGACGTGGAATCTACTGAACAGGAGAAGCTTTCGTATTACGAACAGAGGGCCGAGGAAGATGCTAAATTTGAGCAATCACAAGCATTGACAGAAGGTGAGGAGGAGGAATTCTGGGAGTCACAAAAGGAATATGAACGTGAATTAAAGAAAAGAGATAGAAAGGCACACAAGGCATATATGAAAGGCAAGAGGGATGCCTATGCCGAGCATCGAGAGCATTGTGACAATCATTGTCACCACAGTCAGTATTATCATACACATGCCAGGTTCTATTATTACCATAACGATCATTACAGTTATAGGAGGTATCCTAAAAGAACTGCGATTCGAACGGGAGTTGGGATAAGTGCCCCTAGCCTAAGGATTGGACTTTAAGTTCTATATACTTAAAAGAGGCTGCCCAAATTGATGGGCAGCCTCTTTTTTATTTTGATATTTGAAATCCCTTATTCCTGTTTTTTTTCCAAAAGGGCCATGTAAAAACCATCAAAGCCTGTTTTGCAGGCATAAATATTACTATCCTTCACAAGGTTAAAATCTTGCCCAGCCTCTGAACCAAGGAATTTTTTTACTTGCTGAATATTTTCCTGAGGCAATATGGAGCAGGTAGCATAGACCAATTTCCCTCCAGGTTTAACAATGCGACTGTAATCTTGAAGGATTTGTTGTTGGGTAACCATGATTTTATCCAAGAATTCGGGCTGTAATTTCCATTTGGCATCGGGATTTCTTTTTAGCACCCCTAATCCGGTACAGGGGGCGTCTATAAGCACCCTATCTGCAGATCCGTATAATTTTTTTATTACTTTGGTAGAATCTATGGTTCTTGTCTCCACATTATGGGCTCCATCACGTTTTGCCCTTCGTTTTAATTCCTTTAGTTTGTTCTCATAAATATCCAAGGCGATTAGCTGGCCTTTGTTTTCCATTAATGCCGCCAAGTGAAGTGTCTTTCCTCCTGCACCTGCACAGGTATCTACCACACGTTGGCCTGGTTTAACATCCAAAAATGGGGCTACCAATTGGGAGGATGCGTCCTGAACCTCAAACCAGCCATTTTTAAAGGCCTCGGTAATAAACACATTGGAGCGTTCCTTCAACTTTAAGGCGTCCGGATATCCTTTTATAGATTCGGTTTCAACGCCTGCCTCATGGAGAACGCTGCTCAAGTTATCCTTGGTTGTTTTTAGGGTATTAACCCTTAGTATTACATTTGCCTGCTCATTCAGGGCCTGTATTTCTTTGCTCCATAGTGCTTCTCCCAATGCTTTTACCCCAAGCTCGTCCATCCAATCCGGTACGGATTCCTTGTATTTCCGTATTTTGGACAGCTCATCAAACTTACCCTTTATCCTTCTTTCTGGTGTAGGTTCAATTTGTTTCCAGTCGGGTAATTTAATACCTTTAAGAACGGCCCAAACAGCGAACATTCTAAATAGATTAGGCCTGCTATATGGAGCTTTAACTTCAGCTATCTCAGCGTACAATCGCTTCCAACGTACCATCTCATAAGTGGTTTCTGCAATAAAACCTCTATCCCGGGCGCCCCATCGCTTGTCATATTTCAGCACTTTTTCTACTACCTTGTCCGCATATTCACCTTCATTAAATATATAATTTAACGCATCAACAACCGCAAACACTAGATTTCTATGTAATCGCATTTTTAAAAATTAAGATTGCAAAGGTATTGTATTAGAAGCTATTCCTCTTATTTTTGATGAAAATTATAAGCATGCGAAACTATTTGATAATTCTTGTACTATTTATTTCGGGATCGTGCTCCGAAAAGGAAGAAACTAGAAAAATTAATACCGTAGACATAGAGACCATTTATTCGGATTCATTGAGTATTAGGGCAATCCAAATTATGGACGGTGGAAATATGGCGTTTGCGGCCAATAATGGAGCTTTTGGTCTGGTAGACCTTAAGACTAATAAAGTACGGGTAAATACACAACAATATGACAGCATTCTACCCGAATTCCGGGCTATTGCACAAAATTCTTCCGATTTTTTTATGATTTCTACTGGAAATCCGGCCTTACTGTATAAGACCGGGAATCAGGGTAATATGGAGCTGGTGTACAAAGAAGAGGATGAGAAGGTATTTTATGATGCTATGGCCTTTTGGAACAATCAGGAAGGTATTGCCGTAGGAGATAGTATGAACGGGTGTCTTTCAATCCTAATAAGTAGGGATGGGGGTAGAACGTGGAATAAAACACCTTGTGCTTCCTTGCCTAAATCAGAAGCTGATGAAGGAGCGTTTGCCGCAAGCAATACAAATATCAAGGTATTGGGAAATAAGGCGTGGATAGTTACTACAAGTGGAAACGTATACTATTCTGAAGACAAAGGACTTTCTTGGTCAGTGATAAAGACGCCAATTGAAAGTTCGGAACAAACACAAGGTATTTTTTCCATTGATTTTTATGACGAAAATTTAGGTGTAATTTTTGGGGGCGACTATACGAAACCAGAAATAGATACAGAGAACAAGGCAATTACCACAGATGGTGGTAAAACTTGGAAATTGATTTCCAATGGCAAACTACCGAATTTTAGAAGTTGTGTGCAGTTTGTGCCAAATTCGAAGGGAAAATCCCTCGTTGCCATCGGTTTTGAGGGGATTGCTTATTCCCATGACACTGGTGAAACCTGGAAACAACTTTCGGATGAATCCTTTTATACCCTAAGGTTTATGAACGACACTATTGCATATGCAGCCGGAAAGGACAGGATTGCGAAACTTATTTTTCGCTAAGATGTCCGGGGAGCTGCAGAATGACATTGCTTTAATTAATGCCCTTTGCCTTAGAGACAGTATGAAAATTACCGGTCACCCTTTTTCTGTCTATACTGTTTGATAAGTTGACGTTTAAAATCCTCTTCCGATCGCATCAACAGAATGGTCTTCTTGGCCGAAATGGTCTTAGATATTTTTTCGAGATAGGATTTTTCCACCTTATATTTATCCTCCTCCAACCTTTGCATACGGGCCAGAAGTTCGCCGGCATGTGCATCCGATAAGGCATCCAGATTTTTTATCTCGGAACCTATCTCAAAACGCTCCTCCCTGAAAAAACCTTCTCTTTTGGATTGATGCTCGTTGTAAATAGGCCAGAAACTTTCGGCCTCTTTTGGAGTGAGGTCTAATCTTTCTGTAATGAAAGCTATTTTCAGGGACTTTATTTTATCCCAATCCTGCTTTTCCTGTGAGCTTAATGATAGGGTAGCAGCAAGGAACAGCAGGGTGGTAAGTATATTTATTTTTCTAATCATCATTGTGCATATTTAATTCTTCAAAATCTTCAATATGGGAATCCAGATAATCTATGATATTATCATTATCCAGTCTACTTTCCAGAATATCGTTTAGGTCCAAATCATGGATTGGAAGTATTTCCGCCAACTCATAGGAAGAAAGTTCCAAATCGTTAAATTCAAAATATTGTTCTATGTCCGAATTGGCCAAATCCGAATAGGAGGGCGTTTTATTCCTATTAAATTGAACCAAAATAAACAGCAATACTACAGCAGCTACGGAAGCGGCAGTATAATAGTGTTTTTTGTAAGATTTTAATGGGATTACCTTAGGCTCTACCGAAGTGTTTTCCAGTTGCCCCAGAAGCTTAGCGTTTAAAGTTTCAAAATAACCTTCCGGAACTTTGAACCCTTCATTTGGTGGCATAGAAATATCTTCCTTTGCTATCTTTTTCATGATATCGCTGGAAAGGGTATCGAAATACCCATCCGGAATCTGAAAGCTGTTATTTTTATTTAATTTATCCATTTCAATAGTTTGACCTTGAACATTATAAAAGGTTTAATTTTCCTTCAAAAAAGCTTCAATCTTTTTTGATGCCAAATGATAGGAGGCTTTTAATCCACCTACGGAGGTCTCTAAAATTTCTGAAATCTCTTCATACTTCAACTCCTGAAAATATTTCATATTAAAAACTAATTTTTGTTTTTCAGGAAGCGTTGCAATGGCCATTTGTAATTTTAGTTGAATCTCATCGCCCTCAAAATATACATCGGCTCGTAAATTTGCAACTGCGTTATTCAAGAACTGTTCATTGCTTACCTTGAGTTTTTGGGATTTGGATTTTAAAAAGGACAAGGATTCATTAGTGGCAATTCTGTACATCCAAGAGTATAGTTTGCTATCGCCCTTAAAGCCATCAATATTACGGAACACCTTTATAAAAGTATTTTGTAATACATCGTCCGTATCATCATGGTTTAAAACAATTCTTCTTATATGCCAATACAAGCGCTCTTTGTAGGTATTTACCAAAACCTCAAAAGCCTTAGCTTGCTGGTCTTTTTGTTTTAATTGTATTACTAATGTTTCTTCCGCAATCAACATTTTGGACTTTAGTTCCATTATAGGACTATAAAAAGTGAAAAAGGTTTATTTTTAAGTTTACTTACTATCTAAATTGAAACCCTAAGGTAAGAAAGTTTATCAACTCCTATTGTGTTCCTATTCCTGGTTTTTGGTTAAAATTGTCTACATTTTTTCTATTTTTGATTTTACACCTTGTAGGTGTGGATTAACTAGACCCTTATTTAAAGATTGTAATAATTGATAATCATCAATAATAATAACCGTGATATTTAAAATACATAAAAGTTGGCGGGATGTTTTGGAAACGGAATTTAAGAAGTCTTATTTCTTAACCCTCAACAAATTTGTGAAACAGGAATATATAGGGTATAGCTGCTATCCAAAAGAGCCTGATATTTTTGCGGCATTTGATCTTTGTCATTTTATGGATACCAAAGTTGTTGTTATTGGGCAAGATCCATATCATGGGCCGGGCCAGGCCAACGGACTTTGTTTTTCCGTAAACGAAGATGTGGTACACCCGCCTTCCCTAGTCAATATTTTTAAGGAATTGGAAATGGATATGGGAATCCCATACCCTAAAAGTGGAAATTTGGAACGTTGGGCAGATCAAGGGGTTTTATTGCTTAATGCTACCATGACCGTTAGGGCTCATGAAGCCGGGAGCCATCAGAAAAAAGGATGGGAGATTTTTACTGATACCATTATTCATCGACTTTCGGAAGAAAAAAAGGGCCTGATATTTTTACTATGGGGTGGTTATGCAAAGAAGAAGGCCAAATTGATTAATGCTGACGAGCATTACATTTTAACTTCCGGGCATCCCTCGCCTTTGAGTGCCAATAGGGGGTATTGGTTCGGTAATAAGCATTTTAGTAAAACAAACGGGATATTAAAGGAAAATGGAAAACAGCCCATTATCTGGTAGTAGGTGTTTTATATTATTTGTATTCCATATAATTGTGTAATAAGTTATGATCGACCCATATTATAGAGCCTGTTTGTCCATTTCGATATTACAAGATTATTTTTATTCAAATTTTTTATCCAAAAGAGACAATGTAAAATGAACTAAATCTATATTTGCACTTTTTGTTAAATTAGTTTTTTAGCTAATATATAAGCACTTATAGATTATAAATATTAAATAGTTAATGAATTCTACGAGATTAAAATGGGTATTATTGGTTGATGACGACGGAACCACCAATATGCTAAATAAACTTTTTTTAAAAAAACTTATTCCAGATCTGGAAATAGATACCGTGACGGACGGGCATAGGGCCTTAGATTTCATAGAAAAAAACATTACTGATATTGATCAGGGAAGTTTTCTCTTGATTTTGGACATTGAAATGCCTATAATGGACGGTTGGCAATTTTTGGAAGCCTTTAATATCCTCTTTAGAGCTGAAGAAAAAGAAAAGATTGTTATAGCTGTGTTGACTGCAAATGGTTGTGAAGAAGTGACTTATAGGGCATTATCCAATTCGCGGGTTAAGGAGTGTCTGCACAAGCCTTTGTCCGATATTAATTTTAGAAGCATAATTCAAACTTATTTCTACGACTAGATTGTAGCTGTAATTTAAGGTTGAAAAATGCTTTCTTCAACGGCATTTTACTAAAATATGATCTCTTCGTAAGGAAGTTTTTTCTCTATAAGTTTTACCTCTTTCAAGGTGTTTTGCACCAATTGTATATCCTCTCTGTCAATATTATTTTGACCCCACTCCGTTAATGATAACCAGTGTTGAATATCCGCCAGTTGTTGATGGTAGGTATTGGCCAAAGTACGGTCAATACTAGGTATTCGTTTGAAATCTGAAGTATATTTATTGATTATTTCCAGAATATGGTGCAAGGTTCCAGGATGTTCAGATATAAACTTATCGGTGGCGGCGATGACAAAACATGGCCAAGGGGTGGGGCAATCGGTAATTCTGCGAAAGACGCCTTGGTCTACCAGTGGTTTGGTAGTAAACCTTTCCCACATAAAGTAGTCGGCCATACCGTCTGTTAAAGATGTTATGGCACCATCTAGATTGTTGATTACTTCAAATCTTAAATCCTTGGTATCCCAGCCCTCTTTTTGGGCATTCACGTAAGCCATTAAATGACTGCCACTTCCATATCTACTTATGGCCGCTTTTTTGTTTTTTAAATCTTCCAAGGATTGAAAACTACTTTTTTCGGCTACATGAATACCCCATAAGAGGGGAGTGGCAATATATTCCTGTATTATTTTTGACGAATTACCATCAATAATACTTTTTACTATACCTTCGGTAAGGATAATGGCTAAATCGGTTTCATTCTCCTTTAACATTTCAGCCATCTTACCTGTTCCTTCAGGAATATCCTTCCATTGAAGGTTTATGCCTCTGTCTTCAAAGGCCCCTTCCTCAATGGCCAAATGCCACGGAAAATTAAAATGTTCAGGGACACCAATAATAGTTACATTTTTCAAATCAATATTTTTTATATAGTTTGTGCAGTCCAGTGTAAAATAACATTTGATATTTTACGAATGATATACTCTTGTTATCATTAACCTATCAAAACTAGGCCTTCCATTGTTATGCTATCCTATTCAAGGTGAAATTTATTAATTCGTCTATGGCCAGATCGGGTTTTAAGGAAAACTGACCATTGGGTCTATTTGCCAGAATACAATTTAACGATACGGCCCTATGGCCTAGTAATTTTGACAAGCCATAAATTCCAGAGGTTTCCATTTCCAAATTGGTAATCCGTTTATGATCAAATCTAAAACTGGTCAATTTTGCGTTCATAGCTTCATCTTCCAATTTTAAACGTAATCTACGACCCTGGGGGCCGTAAAAACCAACATTGGTTGCTGTAAATCCAAGTAGGATTTTGTCCGATATAAATTTTTCTGCCAAGGATTTGTCATAAGTAACCACATAGGGGGTAGACTTGTCCTTAAGCCAATGGGTATGTTTTAAAAAAGCTTGTTGTATATGTGGGTGCTGAATATGCGTGCTATCGTAAAAATGAAGTAAATTGTCCAGACCAATTGCGTATTCGCTCAACAAGAAAGAATCTACGGGGATATCCGGCTGAATGGCCCCTGAGGTGCCAATTCGGATAATATCCAAAATTCTCCTTTCCTTTTTTATGGTTTTTGTTGTAAAATCGATGTTAGCCAGGGCATCCAACTCATTTAGAACAATATCAATATTGTCCGTGCCGATTCCGGTAGATATAACGGTAATGCGTTTATTGTTGATCCACCCTGTATGGGTTAAGAATTCGCGCTTGCCTTTTTTTATGTCGATCTTATCAAAATATTGGGAAACGCGCTGTACCCTGTCGGGGTCACCAACGGTAATTACAGTATCTGCTAAATCTTGAGGTAATAAATTTAGGTGGTATATGCTCTTATCTGCGTTCAGGATCAACTCTGAGGAACCAAATTTCATTTTATAATTTTAGTATGCGCCCCGATTCAGAGTTATACAGGAAATTATATTTTAAGGCTCCGCCCAAATAGGCATCATTTTCTTGGATACAGGAATAATAGCTGGTTTTTCCTTCTAGGATTTCTATACCTTTTTTTGAAAGTTTAACAGGGTTGAAATTGGTGAATAGTGGCTTTAACTTGGTTATTACACGCTCGTATTGGGTATCACCAAAACCATAACGTCCCTGATTTCGCAATACGGTATTCAGTAATTCGATCTTGGTCTTTGGTTTGGCGCTGCGTGCCAATCGCAAAATATTATTCTCCACTTCATTGAGGCCGTTTCTAATAGTTGGGTACCGCAGTAAATGGGCTTCAATAGCACCGGAAAGGTGGGAGAACTGAAAACTGTCAAAATCTTTAAGATTCTCTAATCTAATAGGGTTGTCGCTGCAATACAACTGCCAAACATAATCGGCGTATTCTATATCGTCCTGCGTTAAGAGAGTGCGATTATTGTATAATTGGCGTAGTTGTTCATCGGTTAAATCTCCTAACCCTAATATATTAAGGGAATTTTCTTCTTCTTCACTGGATACCAAGGAAATTTCGGCATAAGGCCTATGGGTCTTTAACCAGCTAATTACCGCTAACATATTTACTTGATCAAAAAGATCGAAACCGAACCAAAGTACAATACGATCTTCCTGTTTGTGATTACAAAGAGTACGGTATTCCTTTAAAGTTTTATCAATAAACCAAGATTTGGAAACTTTGTAGTTTTTATTTAAAAATTCGAACCTAGTTTTCCAAAATGATTCGCTGCCAACATTGGTTTCGGTTTTACCTTCACATAACATTTCGCGCCAGGTAATTATATCCCCTTCCAATTTCAGGGTGCTTAATTTGTTGGTGAGTATATCACCGTTTGTTATATGCAATTGGGAACTCATTATTATGGTGGTTTAGGTTGTGGTGAATAAATGTAGTGTTTTATCTTAAAATCAAAAAATAATTAACAAAAATCTAACCTCCCACACGCTTTACCTTGAATCCCTTTTCCTTTAGTATTGCCATTATTTTATCCCTATAATCTCCTTGAATGATTATGGAGTCATCCTTAAAACTTCCCCCAACACTCAACTTGGTTTTTAGTTCTTTGGCTAATTTCTTAAAATCCTCATCGGCACCTGTATAGCCCTCCAAAATGGTAATAGGTTTCCCTTTTCTTTTTTCATACTTGCAAATAATAGGGGCCTCCTGCAACCAAATATCTTTTTCGTTACTCTTTTTTTTTGAGGTGTCCTCCGATGGTTTGTGGTCGGGGAATAGATTCTTTAATTGGTCCTGTAAGTCCATTTTAAATTTTAAAAATTATGCTAAAATAACATTTCGAAGCAAAAATCAAAAACCCATTCTTTTCAAATCACATCTTTGTTGGAATGGGTAGTATTCTTGGTTGATGATAAATTCTTATAGTTGAGCTAAGCATTGGTCAGGCCATCCAAAGTACTAATGAAATGGTCGAAGGGACTTGTCCTTACCGTTATCCAAATTCCCTTTCAGCTTCTATTAGGGTAGATAAAACTAATCCAAATGCCATCCAAAACAGTACATACCACAATTGCGCATATTAATTTTTTCATTATTTCCATGTTAAAATGGTATACCTTAAGGCTGTTTTCTTCCTTAGGCAATAATAAGGCATAGGGAAAACTTGAGCTACTTTGTTATTAGGCCCAGATCAATCAGTCTTTCGTGCAAAAAGTCTCCGGCAGTAATATCTTCATATTGTTTTGGATGTTCGTCATCTACACAATTCTCCAAACAGTTTAAAGGCATTTGGCTTATGGGGTGCATGAAAAAGGGCACGGAATATCTGGAGGTGCCCCATGACTCCTTGGGAGGATTAACTACTTGGTGAATGGTAGATTTTAATTTATTATTGGTTAAACGCGATAGCATATCGCCAACATTGATCATTAATTGATCTGGCCTGGCAATGGCATCTACCCATTCGTCCTTATGATTTTTAACCTGCAGGCCCTTTCCGTGGGCCCCCATTAATAGGGTAATTAAGTTTATATCCCCATGGGCCGCCGCTCTAACCGCATTTTTTGGTTCTTCTTTGATAGGAGGGTAGTGTATGGGCCTTAGTATGGAGTTGCCATTCTTAATGTAGTCATCAAAATAGGTTTCGTCAAGTTTTAAATGTAGGGCAAGAGCACGCAAAACATATTTCGCCGTCTTTTCCAACATTTTAAAGGTCTCCTTTCCTGTCTCATCAAAATGATCCAGCTCTTTCACCTTTACGTTGGCCGGATACTCTTTTTCCAGCTTGGAATCGTCCTCTACATATTGGCCAAAATGCCAGAATTCCTTTAGGTCGCCTTCCTTTCTTCCTTTGGCATGTTCTTTTCCAAATGAGGTGTATCCTCTTTGGCCTCCAATACCCGGAATTTCGTATTTGTCCTTGACTTCTTGGGGAAGGTGAAAAAAAGCCTTTATTTCGGCATATAGGTCACTAACCAATTTTTCGGACAAAAAATGACCGCCTAGGGCTACAAAGCCAATGTCCTCAAAGGCACTGCCTATTTCCTTGATAAATTTCTCTTTTTTCTTTTTATCGCCGGATATAAAATCTTCAAGATTTACGCTGGGTATCACACTCATCACCTTTATTTTAAATTACCTCAAAGTTAATAATTATATGACCAATCTTCTCGAAAAAATATTCGCCTTTGTTTTTCCGATTTGTTACATTTATGGACTATTAGAGACAAGAAGTATAAAAATTACATGCAATATAAAGGAGACAGTGTTGATAAAGCCATGCAGCTAAAGCTTTATCAGCGAATGTTAAAACCGCGTTTGGTGGAGGAAAAAATGCTGATTCTTCTTCGTCAAGGCAAAATATCAAAATGGTTCAGTGGAATAGGGCAGGAGGCAATATCGGTCGGAGTAACAAGTGCACTGACCGCAGAGGAATACATATTGCCCATGCATCGCAATCTTGGTGTCTTTACGACACGGAATATACCTTTGTACCGACTTTTTTCCCAATGGCAAGGAAAGGCCAATGGGTTTACCAATGGTAGGGACAGGAGTTTTCACTTTGGAACCCAGGAGTATAAAATAGTAGGGATGATATCGCACTTAGGACCGCAATTGGGGGTGGCCGATGGGATTGCCCTAGCGGATCTTTTAAAGCAGAATAAAAGAGTTACCGCCGTTTTTACCGGTGAAGGAGGGACTAGCGAGGGGGATTTTCATGAATCTCTAAATATTGCGGCAGTGTGGAACTTACCCGTGTTATTCTGCATTGAAAATAATGGATACGGCCTGTCCACACCTACCAATGAGCAATATAGATGTGAAAATTTAGCGGATAAGGGAGTAGGCTACGGAATGGAATCGCATATTGTGAACGGCAATAATATATTGGAAGTGTATTCTAAGGTGGAGGAGGTCTGTAGAAGCATGCGCAAAAATCCAAGACCTGTATTGTTGGAATTCAAAACTTTCAGGATGCGAGGTCATGAAGAGGCAAGCGGAACCAAATATGTGCCACAGGAATTATTGGAGACTTGGGAGAAAAAAGATCCCATTGTGAATTTTGAAAATTTTCTTTTGGCTGAAAAAATTCTTTCCGAACCTTTGATAGAAACTTTTAAAAATGAAATTCATGCTGAAATTGAATACGATTTAAAGAAGGCCTTCTCCGAGCAGGAAATAGAAGTTGATCAACTTAAAGAGTTAAACGAAGTTTATAAAGTATTTGATTATCAGGAATTTGACCACAGTTCCATAACTCAGAATATAAGGTTGATAGATGCTGTATCACAAGGGTTGAAACAATCTATGGCAAAGCATGAAAACCTGGTGGTTATGGGTCAGGATATTGCAGATTATGGAGGGGTGTTCAAAATTACCGAGGGTTTGGTAGAAGCCTTCGGAAAAGAAAGGATAAGAAATACTCCTATTTGCGAATCGGCTGTGGTTTCTGCGGCCATGGGGCTCTCTATTAAGGGAATGAAATCTGTTGTGGAGATGCAATTTGCCGATTTTGTAAGTACAGGATTTAACCCTATAGTAAACTATTTGGCCAAGGTGCATTACCGTTGGGGAGAAAATGCCGATGTGGTAATAAGGATGCCGTGCGGAGCTGGAGTAGGTGCAGGGCCATTTCATTCGCAGACCAACGAGGCTTGGTTTACCAAAACCCCCGGATTAAAAGTGGTGTACCCGGCTTTCCCCTATGATGCAAAGGGGCTTTTGATAAGTTCTATCACAGACCCCAATCCCGTATTGTTTTTTGAGCACAAAGGTCTTTATAGGACTATTTATCAAGAAGTACCAGAGGATTATTATACCTTGCCCTTGGGTAAGGCGACTCTCCTAAGGGAGGGTGCGGATATCACCGTAGTTAGTTATGGGTTGGGAGTACATTGGGCCTTAGAGACCCTAAACGACAACCCTGAAATAAAGGCTGATCTGTTGGATCTAAGAACCTTGCAGCCTATGGATATGGAAGCTATATACGCCTCGGTAAAAAAAACAGGCAAACTGATCATTTTACAGGAAGATAGCCTGTTTGGAGGTGTGGCAAGTGATATTTCCGCCTTGGTAATGGAAAATTGTTTTATTTACTTGGACGCTCCTGTTAAGAGAGTAGCAAGCTTGGAGACCCCTATACCCTTTGCCAAAAATTTGGAAACTAATTATTTGCCAAAAGAGCGATTTGCCAGGGAGTTGTTAAAGCTATTGGCTTATTAAAATTTTAGGATTCTTAAATGTGTAATATGCAAATGATCTCAGCGGAAGAAAAACTCAAGGAACGTATTAAGGAGCTCACCTGTTTATATGAGGTAACCTCAATAATTGTGAATTGTGACTACGATCAAATCGAAGACGCACTAAAAGGTATTTTACAATGTTTACAGAAAGCTTGGCGTTTTAGTGATGTGGCCCAGGTCAAGTTTGTGTCGGACCAGTACAATATTGCCACGGCAGATTTTCCTATTGATGGTATTTGTTTGGAGGCCGGAGTACAAGTATTTAATATGAAGGTTGGTGAAATCCAAGTGGCTTATCCAAAGACAAAATATGAAATGACCGATTTTTTGCAGGAAGAAAAAAAATTACTGCTCAATGTGTGTTTAGAAGTTGGAAATCTTTTGGAAAGAAAGCAAATAAAGGACAACGAGATAATTATAAAACGCAAAATGGAACGAGCGGACCGCTTGGGTATATTGGGTGAAATTACTGCTGGGATCGCCCATGAGCTAAATACCCCTTTGGCCAATATACTGGGTTTTTCAGAATTATTAAAAACTCGGATAGCGGAAGATAGCCAGGCTAATGCGGACCTGGATAAAATTATTAATAGCGCTATATTTTCTAGGGAGGTGGTAAAGAAGTTAATGTTTTTTGCTTGCGAAATGCCACAGCAAATGACTTTGGTAAATATAAACCCGATAATTGCCAATGCTATTAATTTGATGGAACCTAGCCTTAACAAAAAGAAAATTGGTTATGAACTTAATTTTAATGTCCAACCCATCTATCTAAGGGTAGATACGATTCAATTGACCCAGGTTGTTTTTAATTTGGTGCTCAATGCCATATATTTTTCTCCGGTAAGGGGTAAAATACAAATTGATGTGAAGGAAACAGAGGACAATGTAGCAATAATAATTTCGGATGAGGGACCGGGGATAGACCCCAATATAAGCGATAAGATTTTTGAGCCCTTTTATAGCACCAAGCCGGTAGGGGAAGGCTCAGGTTTAGGATTAAGTGTGGTACATGGGATAGTGAAAAGTCATAAAGGTCTTATAAACTACAGCTCCAACAACCCTAAAGGAACTATATTTACCATTGTTTTTCCGAAAATTTAAAATTATGGGTTTTAATAAAGAGAACGTACTGATCGTAGATGATGATGTAAATATATTGGAACTTATACATAGACACCTGCAGTCCTTTAATTATCATACCTATAAGGCTGTTTCTGTAAAGGAAGCCCTGCTAATCCTAAAGGATTCCGAAATTGACCTGTTGATTACGGATCTTAAGATGCCCGATGTGGACGGATTGCAATTGGTTAAATATGTATCCGAGCATCATCCAAAGATGCCAAAATTAGTGGTTACCGGTTATCCTTCTGTTGATGATGCGTTAAGTGTTATAAAATCGGGTGCTTTGGATTACTTGGTGAAACCGTTCACCAAGGAAGAATTGAGACAGGCTGTCCTAAAGTCATTTTCTGGCAAATCGGAGCTAAAAGACAAGCCCAAAGTTGGTTCAAAATCTGGAAATTTTGGCTTTAGGGATTATGGTGAACTAATAGGCAAATCCGATGCCATTACTAAGGTGGTCGAAATCATAAACAGGGTTAAAGACAACAAGGCTACGGTACTAATTCAGGGTGAAAGTGGTACGGGAAAAGAATTGGTGGCGCGCTCGGTCCATTATACCGGTAAATTTTCCAGGGCCCCATTCATTGCTGTGAATTGCGGGGCCATTCCGGAAAGTCTTTTGGAAGCGGAACTTTTTGGGTACGCCAAAGGAGCTTTTACAGGTGCTAGTGAGAACAGAAATGGGTTTTTCCAGGCAGCGGACAAAGGCACACTTTTTTTAGATGAAATAGGTAATGCCTCACCTTCTGTGCAGTCTAAACTGTTAAGGGCGCTACAGGAAAAGGAAGTGGTAAAAGTGGGGTCCCAAAAAACTGAAAAAATAGATATACGGGTTATTGCGGCCACCAACAACGACCTTTATTCCCAAGTACAAAAAAAATTGTTCAGGGAAGACCTTTATTACAGGCTAACGGTTGTGGAAATTACTGTCCCACCGCTCAGGGAACGCAAAGAGGATATCCCTTTGCTGGTTGATAAATTCCTGCAAAAGTATGGTTTGGAGTATAAGGACAGGTTGGTTAACATTGCTCCCGAAGCCCTATCGCTACTAATACGGTATTCTTGGCCTGGGAATATTAGGGAATTGGAAAATATAATTCAACGATCTGTAATTATGAGCGATAAAAGCATTGAAATCGATCATTTACCGGATAATTTAAAATATAAAATAGATTTTCCCGAAGACAATTTACTGCCGTTAAAGGAAATTGAAAAAAAATATATACTAAAAGTGTTGGAAGCAACAGGACAAAATAAATCCCAGGCGGCAGAAATTTTACAGATCGATCGAAAAACACTTCGTCAAAAAATACAATAACTTCATATTTGTAGTGGGTAAATATTACCCATATGGGGAAAATTTCCCACTTTTTGATTAACTGCCATTCCGTTTAAATAAGGTTAAGTTGTTGGTTTACAGTTAATTTGTTGCGTAATAGTTTCTCCTAAATGTTTTTGGCATTCAACTTGCTCATAACCTGATTCTAAATTACACTATTATGCGTCACGAAACGAGTTTATGTCCGAGTTGTGAGTATTTTAAAACATGTGTACTCACTAAAAACAAGAGCCTTATTTGGCAATGCAACGAATATGAATCAGCGGATTCAAGACTGGTACCAGGTGTGGGTCAATTGGTTTTTAAAAATGAAGTTAGATTGTTCTAAATAGAATATTATGATTACAAAGTCAAAAATGGCGTCTAAACAAGGCATGTTGGAGAACGTAATGCGTCAATTCAACCATGCTTCCGATATTATTGATTTAAACGATAATATTAGAAAAATTCTCAGTATTACCAATAACGAACTTTTAATACATTTTCCTGTTAAAATGGATAATGGCGATGTAGAAGTTTTTACAGGGTACCGTGTACAACACAATAATGCCTTGGGGCCATATAAAGGTGGACTACGTTATCATCCAACAGTGGATATAGATGCGGCCAAGGCCCTGGCCATGTGGATGACCTGGAAAACATCCTTGGCAGGTCTACCCTATGGCGGTGCTAAGGGAGGAATACAAATTGACCCCTCAAAATATACCAATGCGGAGCTGGAAAGGATTACCAGAAGATTTACTTATGCATTGGGGGATAATATTGGTCCAGAGCATGATATACCGGCGCCTGATGTAAACACTAATTCCCAGACTATGGCTTGGATAGTGGACACCTATATGTCTACAAAATCCCCAACAGAGAGATCTAAAAATCAGCACGTAGTAACTGGGAAACCTTTGGGCTCGGGCGGGTCGGAAGGACGTGATAGAGCTACGGGCTATGGTGTGTTTCTAAACATAAAAATGTGGGCCGAAAAGAAAAAAGTGGATCTAAAGCACAAGAAGTTTATAGTGCAAGGTTTTGGAAATGTTGGTTATTGGACCGCACATTTTCTGGAAAGTGAAGGAGCAAAACTGGTTGGTGTGCAGGACGCATATGGCAGTATTGCCAATAGTAATGGTATTGAAGTGTCCAGTTTGATGCAGTATATGCAAGGCAATAATGGGAGTATAGTTGGCTTTAGCCCGGCCGAACCGATTGAAAAAGATCTCTTTTTTGAATTGGATTGTGACATCTGTATTCCGGCAGCACTCGGCAATCAAATAACAGCTGTTAATGCGGGTAAGATAAAAGCCTTTTTAGTTGCAGAGGGAGCCAATGGTCCTACAGATGTAGAAGGAGAAGCCATATTGCTTAAGAACGGTGTTGGGATTATACCTGACATTCTCTGTAATTCAGGTGGTGTCATAGGTAGTTATTTTGAATGGTTGCAGAATAGAAATGGAGAATTATGGCAATTAGAAGAAGTGATGGCCAAGTTGGAAAAGAAAATGAAAGAAGTTTTTGAAAAGGTTTATGTCACTGCCGACAATAGGGATGGCGATATGAGGACGGCAGCCTATATCATCGCAATTGAGCGGATAGAAAAAGCCTATGTCCAAAGAGGAATATTTCCATAATTGATCAAAAAAAATACAATATTATGAAGTACGGAAATTTAGTGTTGGAAAAAAAGGAATTCGTCCTGTTAAAGCGTCTGGTAAATGTATCGGGATTTTATACTGATAACACTTATAAGAATTCCATTAATAAATTAACAGAGGAGTTAAAGTCAGCGGTTGTTTATAATGAAGAGGAAATGCCCAAAGATGTCATAAGATTTAATTCTATGGTTACCATCCGTGCAGCAAACGGATGGTCAAAACAATTCCAGTTGGTAATTCCATCGCAAGGTGATTTTAAAAATAGCAAGATTTCTATTTTGACTCCTATGGGAGCTGCCGTTATTGGTTACGCCAAAGGGGACGATATTATCTGGGAATTTAGAAACGGGGAACAAACCCTTGAAGTGGCCGATGTACAACAAATACACAGTGATATTAACTCCGATATTTTATTATAATTATGGAGGTCTTTTATGAACATGAATCAGATGATAGGCTAATTGCCAAAAAAGATGCCCTAGAGCTAAATAATTGGATCGATCACTTAGTTAGCACTGGGGAGGAACTAGAGATTATTATAAATATAGCCCAGAAGTTGTCCAATGGCCAAGACATTATGGAAAGTCTTAAGGAATTGACATTGGAAAACAAATTGCAACTGGGTATTTTTTATAGGTATAAGAACTCGCTGCTAAACCTGCACGAATGTGAAGATATGGAGTGCGATATATACTATTTAAACAAGCATGAAGAATACCGAAATTTATATGCCTCCATTTTAGAATCCGTACATAAGTTAAAAAAAGAACTGTACACTATAATTTTAGTAGAAATATAAGGTTGGTTGTTAACAGCTGTTTGTTGGTTTATTATTAGAGTTTAGGCTGTTAATGCACAAGGGAAAGCAATGCTTTCCCTTGTTTTTTGTATGAAATCGGGATGCAAATTAACTGTACCCTATGTAAATTTCACGCTTGATATTGGCTTAGATAGCTTCGGTAAAGTCAATAAAATTCTCTATGCAGCCTATACGTTATTACCATTTGGATTAGTTTTGAAAAAAAAATACTGATTATATACTGTGCGTTAGTGTCTTAGTGCTTGGTGTGTAAATTATGAGAATGCCCACATACTTTTTCTTTATATTCAACGTATATATGTTCAAATAATAAAAATGAAAATTATGCATTTAAAAAAGCTTATTTTTTTACTGGTCTTTACTACCGGTTTGGTCAACTCTTGTTCTGTTTCCAAAGCGGCAAGACAGGATAGGAGTGTTTTAACTGGCAACTGGATTTTGAGCAATGTTTCCTATCAAGGAAGTCAGGGGCAATTTACATCCGTACTTTTTAATGACGCCGATGCCTCCTGTTTTGAGGGAAGTACCTGGTTTTTTAGGAATAATAATAGTACAGGCAGTTATTTGTTAGGAAATGGATCCAACTGTGACGCTGCGGAACGATTTATCCGTTGGTCTGTCGTGGACAGGGAGGGAATGGCAAGTCAGTTACAATTTAAATTTATAGACGAGAAATACAAGGACATATCAGGAGGTCTAGGCTATAGATTGGATATTGAGGTATTGAACGATCAGCAAATGAGATTGACTTCAAAAGTTTCTGTCGACGGACAACCGTTGACCGTGGTTTATGATTTCATAAATAATGATCAAATATTATAAGTAGTCATAGGTGAGATTTTCTATTCGGATGTAGAAGCAAGTCGAGATTGGCATTGTTTCTGTTTTGTAAGGGGTATCCGAACGTATAAAGCAAAAGAAATTCATTAAATAACAAATACAAAAATCAGATGAAAAAAATAATAGTTAGTGGGTTGTCTATAATGATGATATTAATTTCATTTAGCAGCTGTCAGGCCGTAAAGAACACCAATAATAAACAGAGAGGTGCTGCAGTTGGTGCAGCCGGTGGTGCAGCGGTTGGCGGTATAATCGGAAATAATGTAGGAAAGGGAGGTAATACTGCTTTAGGTGCCATTATTGGGGCCGTAGTAGGAGGTGTGGCCGGTGGTTACATTGGTGATAAAATGGACCGACAGGCAGAGCGTATTGAGGAGGAGATTCCAGGTGCGGAGGTGACCAGGGTCGGTGAAGGAATTAATGTAACTTTTAATGAGGGGGCAGGTGTTTATTTTGACACCAATAAATCTGATGTTAAAGGTACTTCGGCTACAACATTGGACCGAATGGTAGGAATATTAAAGGAGTATCCTGATACCAACATTTTGGTTGAAGGTCATACCGATAGTGCGGGGCCCGACGATTATAACCTGAATTTGTCGAAGCAACGAGCGCAGTCCGTAACAAATTATCTAAGGGGGAATGGTATTTCAATAGGGAGATTAACAACTGCCTGGTATGGCGAGACACAACCTAAAGCGGATAACAGTACCTCTGAGGGCAAAGCTAAGAACAGAAGGGTAGAATTGGTGATCGTGGCCAATGAAGCCTTGCAACAGGAAGCACTTAGTAAGACCAAACAATAAAAGGCCAGCAATTAAATTAAACCCGACGATATTCGTCGGGTTTTTTGTTTATTTTCAGTACCTTTTCTTAATGTATTCTTTTGATATCATAATTGTTGGAGGAGGTTTGGCCGGATTGACGGCTGCTATACACTTGAAAATGCATGGATACCATGTGGCGGTTTTTGAACCAAAACAATATCCCCATCACAAAGTTTGTGGGGAGTATGTTTCCAACGAGGTATTGCCTTATATGGCGTTTTTGGGGATTTCATTGCCTAAAACATATCAAATAAATCAAATGTTGTTTAGTACAACAACGGGATCAATGGTTAAGGCAAATCTGCCTATGGGGGGCTTCGGGCTAAGTAGGTATGCTTTTGATGAGGTTTTATATAAGCGAGCAATTGCGCTAGGGGTTTTGGTAATTCATGAAAATGTAAGCTCAATATGGTTTGATCAAGATAGCTTTAGAGTTTCCGCGCAGTTGGGTGGGAAATACTCAAGTAAATTTGTTATTGGTGCCTATGGTAAAAGAGGGGCTTTGGACAGGGAATTACAGCGCAATTTTACCTTTAAAAAATCGCCCTGGTTAGGGGTGAAGGCCCATTACAAGTTGGATTCATTTCCCGCTAACCTGGTGGCGGTCCATAATTTTAGGGGTGGATACGGGGGGCTGTCCAAGACAGAGAGTGGGGTAGTTAACCTTTGTTACCTGGTTTCTTATGATAGCTTTAAAAAAGAGAAGAATGTGGATAGCTTTAATCAGAATGTATTAGCCCAGAACCCTTACCTAAATGAATTTTTAAATGATGCCGAAATGTTATTCGATCAACCTTTGGCCATAGGACAGATTTCATTTCATAAAAAAAAACCTGTGGAAAATCACATGCTTATGTGCGGGGATACCGCGGGCTTAATACATCCATTATGTGGAAATGGAATGGCAATGGCCATCCATAGTGCTAAAATTGCTTCGGAGTCAATACATAACTACTATAGAATTAATGCCCTAGATCGTCGCCAAATGGAAAAGGACTATGAAGGTCAGTGGAGGCATATGTTTACACGAAGGTTGTTGATGGGTAGACTGCTTCAAAGTGCCTTGTTAAATCAAAAGATTTCGAATATAGCTATGCGTATTTTAGCCAAGTCTCCTCATATGCTACACATGCTTATAAGGAATACCCACGGGCGTAAAATTATGGGTCAATGAATTTTTTGAACCGTAGTTCCAAAAGAGAACTGATGGATGACCTGAGCTTGGATACCGAGCATTTGCAGAAAATCTATGCAGATATAAATAGGGTCAATAAAGTTTTACAAGGTTTTTCCATTTCCTTGGGAGCTATAAAAAAGATCATGGAGGAAAACCCCCAAGAATCCTATGCCATTATGGATGTGGGTTGCGGGGACGGGGCAATGTTGAGAAAAGTAGCTTCTTATTTTAAGGGCAGCTCCCTGGAGTTGAAATTAACAGGAATCGATTTAAACCCTAGGTCGATTCAACTTGCTAGGGAAAGTTCCAGGGAATATCCATATATAAACTTTGTGGTCCAGGATATTCTGGCCATGGAATCGAACAATCTGCAATGTGATATTCTTATGTGTAGCTTGACCATGCATCACTTTGACAATATGGAAATACCAGTATTCCTTAATCAATTTGTGAAATTGAGTAGGCTGGGAGTGATTATAAATGATTTGCAGAGAAGCCAGGTGGCGTACTACCTGTTTCAACTCTTTAGCCTTATTTTTATGAGGACAAAAGTTGCCAAGCATGATGGATTGGTTTCTATTAAAAGCGCATTTACAAAAGAGGATTTGATGACCTATTCCTATGATTTGCCGAAAGTAAAGCACCATATACGTTGGAGATGGGCGTTTCGGTATTTATGGGTAATCCATATTGAGCAAGAAAATATATGATATGAGTGAAACCAGGATAGTTGCGGTTACCAAGGCTTTGCCTAAAAACAGTAGGAGCACCAAGGATATCTTACCTTTTGTTGAAGAATGGCTTATGGGCCAGGATGAACGCTTTAGACGAAAAGTCCTGAAGATTTTTGAAGGGGCGGCGGTAGACAGACGCTATAGCATTATGGCCCCGGATGAGGTTTTTAACAACACCTCCTTTCAAGAAAAAAATAATATTTATATCCGTGAAGTAAAGAAACTGGGAAGGACCGTACTGGAAGGTGCCTTGGGTAAAAGCGGTTGGAGCCCTGGTAGTTTAGATTATATAATAACAGTTAGCTGTACTGGAATCATGATTCCATCCCTGGATGCCTACCTTATAAATGATCTAGTCCTTAGGAAAGATATTGTACGTTTGCCCGTTACCGAGATGGGCTGTGCGGCAGGAATCTCTGGACTTATTTATGCCAGTAATTTTTTAAGGTCAAATCCTGGGAAACGAGCAGCTATTGTCGCAGTTGAAAGTCCTACCGCTACTTTTCAGCTCAATGATTTTTCCATGGCAAATGTAGTAAGTGCCGCAATTTTTGGAGACGGAGCGGCTTGTGTATTGGTGTCCTCGGAAAAGGAGGCAACAGGTCCTAGAATTGTAGGTGAAGAAATGTATCATTTTACAGACGCTACCCAGATGATGGGTTTTGATTTAACCAATTTGGGATTAAAAATGATTTTGGATCCTATGGTGCCACAACTTATTTCTGAACATTTCCCGGCCATTATTAACCCTTTTTTGAAACGTTATGGTAGTTCAATTAAAAATGTGGAGCACTTGATTTTTCACCCCGGGGGAAAGAAAATTGTGGAGACGGTGGAAGGATTGTTTGGGAAATTGGGCAAGAACATAGATGATACACGTGAGACGCTCCGTTTGTACGGCAATATGAGCAGTGCCACGGTACTTTATGTTCTAGAGCGTTTTATGGATAAGGAAATTCCGAAAGGGGAACAGGGCCTGTTATTGAGTTTTGGCCCTGGATTTTCTGCCCAACGCATATTGCTGGAATGGTGATCAAACCTTTAGATGTTAGGTTGTTGGTAGTAATATATTTAAATTTCATCATTAAAGTATAAGTTTAAATAAATATATGGTATATGTTAATTTTAAATAAAATAATTGAAAGTTTACCGTATGAAAAACCTTTTTTATTCGTTGATGAACTAAAATCTGTAACAGAGGATTTTATTGAAGGTTGTTATACTTTTAAAAAAGATGAATTTTTTTATGAAGGACACTTTAAAGAGCAAGCTGTTACTCCAGGAGTAATCCTCACTGAATGTTGTGCCCAGATCGGATTGGTGTGTTTAGGGATTTATTTACTGAAAGGCAATAAGGAAACAAACGGGGATTTTCAAGTGGCATTAACAAGTTGCGACATGCAATTTTTATTGCCGGTTTATCCCATGGAGACCGTAACGGTAAAGTCGAGGAAGCTGTTTTTTAGGTTTAATAAATTGAAATGTGAAATTAAAATGTATAATCAACAAGCTCAGTTGGTGTGCAAAGGAGTGTTGTCCGGGATGTTAAAGAAAAAAGATATATGAATAGGCGAGTGGTGGTAACAGGACTTGGTATCTGTGCTCCTAATGGGGTAGGACTAACCAATTTTTATAATTCCCTACTTCATGGTGCCAATGGAATTATATATCATCAGGAGTTGGCGGACTTGGGCTTTGGATGTCAAATTGCGGGGAAACCGGAAATATCTGAGCGTTTAAAAGAAACCTACTTTACACCATTGCAGCTTAGGGGCTTAAACTCGAGTGGACTAGTATATGGTGTCATGGCGGGAACCGATGCTTGGATGGATGCTGGATTGTGCAAGGCGAATAAAGAAGAACCCGATTGGGATAGTGGAATTTTATTCGGCACCGGAATTTTAGGAATAGACAAGCTTAGAGAGTCGATTTATTTAATAGATAGTAATAATTCAAGGCGTTTGGGGAGTAATTCTGTAATGCAGACTATGGCAAGTGGTATAAGTGCTTATCTGGGGGGTATTTTGGGTTGTGGCAATCAAGTAACTACCAATTCATCGGCCTGTGCCACGGGTACAGAGGCTGTAATTATGGGGGCGGAGCGCATAAGGACAGGAAAGGCCAAGAGGATGTTGGTAGGGAGTTGTAATGACAGCGGCCCCTACGTCTGGGGTGGCTTTGACGCTATGCGTATACTTCCTTCAGCGTACAACCTTGAACCGGGTAAGGCCAGCCGGCCAATGAGTGCTAGTGCCTCGGGCTTTGTCCCGGGAAGCGGTGCAGGAGCCCTGGTGTTGGAGTCTATGGACAGCGCACTGGGCAGGGGGGCTACGATTTATGCTGAAGTTTTGGGAGGTGCTATAAATAGCGGCGGACAACGAGGTGTTGGGAGTATGACGGCGCCTAATAGTGAAGCGGTCCAACGTTGTATTTTGGAGGCCTTGTCCGATGCCGGGGTCCATAGGTCGGAGGTTGATGTAATCAATGGTCATTTAACGGCAACCTCAAAAGATTCCGAAGAAATTAGGAATTGGAGTGAGGCGTTAAAACGTTCAGGAAAGGATTTCCCATATATAAATTCCATAAAGGGAATAGTAGGTCATTGTTTGGCTGCGGCAGGTAGTATTGAATGCGTGGCTGCCTTACTACAATATCGTGAAGGGCTAATTTTTGGCAATCGAAACTGCGAAGATATACATCCAGGGATCTTGGAATTGGTAAATGCTTCCCGAATTCCCTTAAAAACAACTCCCTATCAACCTAAAATAATGGCAAAAGCAAGTTTTGGGTTTGGTGATGTAAATGCCTGTGTTATCTTTAAGGAATATAAATAGATCTAAGTATGGATGCGAATGACGAACGTTTGGCCAGACTGAAGGAAATAGTTGAAACATACCTTCCTGAGGATGTTTCCATAGAGGCAGTAGAAGCAGATAGTAATTTTATTACTGAACTGAATATTAATTCGGCTCATTTGGTCGATATTGTTCTGGACTTGGAGGATGCGTTCGGTGTTCGCCTGGAGAATGAGGATATGGACAAAATGCTGACAGTAAGGGATGCCTTGTCTATTATAGATCAGAAATTACAGAATAAAAATTAAAAATCGTTACGTTTTTTCGGTGTCTTTTTTTTCAGGGATAAGCAAGGATGACGCTATGCCACTTAATAAAGAGACGGATATGACCGTTAGGGAAACCCACTCTGGAATCTCCATATAATGAGAGAATAGCATTTTTAACCCCACAAAGGCCAGAATAACTACTAGGCTGTAATTTATATACCTGAACTTTTCCAACATTCTGGAAATTAAGAAGTACATAGACCTTAATCCCAGTATGGCCAAAATATTGGAACTAAAAACGATAAAAGGGTCCGCAGTAATAGCTAGAATTGCGGGAATGCTGTCCAAAGCAAATAATATATCTGTTAATTCAATGATTACTAAAGCTACAAATAGTGGGGTTGCCGCTTTTACCCCCATACGCTTCACAAAGAAATCATGTCCATTTATGGTTGAGGTTATGGGGTATATCTTTTTTAGCCTTTTGAAGACGACAGAATTTTTAGGGTTAAACTCACTGTTATCCGACCTTGACATTTTAAAGGCGGTATACAAAAGGAAAACTCCAAAAACATAAATTATCCATTCAAATTTTGTAATAAGGGCCACGCCGAATACGATCATTATAGCCCTGAAGACTATGGCCCCTAAAATACCCCAAAACAACACCCTGTGCTGGTATATGGCAGGAATATTAAAAGCACTGAAAATTACGGCAATTACGAAGACATTATCTATACTTAATGAAAGTTCTATAAGATAACCGGTTATGTATTTTAAAACTGCATTATTGGGTGTTAATCCAGTGGGGTTATCTATAAGGCCGTTGGAGAATAACCAGTAGATTACACCACTAAAACTGAATGCAACAGCAATCCAAATAGCGGTCCATATACTGGCTTCCTTAGTCTTTATGATATGTTCATGTTTGTGGAAAACGCCTAAATCCAGGGCTAAAAATAGTATTATCAGAGCGATAAAAGACCCCCAAATTAACATAGTCTGAATGGTTTTAAAGTGCAAATGTAGGTATCATTTTTAATTCCCGATCGAAGAATAACCAATCTTTTTTCACCTATTAAAGAGCACTTGATTTTCCTATGAAGAGCTGGAAATGAATGTTTTATTTAAAATAACCGACAGGAAGTCTAAAATAACGATGAACGGCATTAAAAATAAGAAATGAGCGTTTATTTTGGTTAAAAATTGTCATAATTTAGAGCAGACGCTATAATAAAACATGAAAAAAGGAATTTACAGTACTGTATTGGTGCTCGTTATGGTATTTTTTCTAATGGATGTACATGCACAATCCGTAGAAAAAGATAGCATCACTGGCCGGAAGTTAAAAGTAGAGAAATGGACCATACTGGAGGAATATGAACCGGATATGGTATTGTCTGCGGAAGAGAGGATTGGTTTAAAGAAAAAACGGTTAGTGGAAGCCAGAAAAAGAAAGGGTGTTTTGGATACCCTGGATATTTCCGACCGGAAAAGAAAAAAACTGCTCAAAGATTTATATAAAAATCCGTTTTCAGATCGGTTGTTGAAGACCTTGGCAGATACTAAATTTGAAGATGAGAATTAAGTTATTTTAAATTTTATTTATAGTATATATAAATTAAAATGCCCCAGAAAAGATTCCAATCTTTTCTGGGGCATTTTTTGACCTTCTCTTTGGAAGTTTATTAATGGGTTTTCATCTTACTTTTTCTTTTTTCCAATTGTCGTTCCAACTCTTCAACCGAAGCGGCAATACCCATTTCAAACTTGCCATTGTTGGACTCTGCAAATAATCTAGGACCTGGGGCGCTGAGCCTAATATTGCAAATTAACCCGGTATTGGGAGTAGAAGTATTCTCTTTTTTGAAGAAAACGTCGGCACGCACTATAAAATCATATTTGTCTTCCAATTTTTCTAACTTCTTCGTAGCCAATTCCTCTAAACGGTCACTTGCTTTTACATCATCATACTCAAAATTGATATTCATATTTTATTGTTTTTAGTTTAACAAATCCAGGCTAAATCCGGTTTTAATTGTGGAAATTAAGTTAGGCTTTATTTTTAACAAACCAAAGGGAAATTTATGGTAAGTTCCTACAGATCTCCTTTTCTGTTGGTGGATCGTGGGGAGGGCCAAGTACTCTGTTCCCCTGTTTGTTGGTTTATCGGCAAGGCTCTTTTTTTTCTTGAAGCCATATCTGGGCTCTAGCTGGCTATATAGGTCAATATCGGCAGATAGCCATCTAGAGATATAATCATAGAAGTCGCGGAATCTACCTTCTGATACCCGTACAACCCGGCCAATACCATTGTCTTGGTTAAAAACGGCTTGTATATTGCCTACTATTTCCGGGTGATCTTCTACATGGGCTCTGGAGCCGCTCAATCCTTGTTCCTCACTTCCCCAGTGTCCTACCAAAATGGTCCTTTTGGAATTTGGCAATAACTTTTTAAGTATACGCATGGTTTCCATCATGACCAATGTGACAGTTCCATTGTCGGTAGCCCCTGTACCACCGTCCCATGAATCAAAAAGAGCTGATAAAATAACGTATTCATCAGGTTTTTTGGAACCCTTTATTTCAGCAATGGTATTAAAGGTGGGGGCAGCTCCCAATTCTTCAGTAATGCCCCTTTTTTCAGTGCTGGGGTTCCATGTAGGTTGAGTTCCTTTTAAAGTTTGGACTCTAGGGTGTACCATGTCTATATGAGTTATTCCGCGTTCCCAACCACGCCATTCCCCCATTGTTCGTTATGGGCCGGTATGACCCAGGCGGTATATAAGGCCCAATCATATGCTTGTTGCATTTGTGGTGTACCCAACAATCGGGGGGCAATAACATCCAAGAGTTCGTGAGCCAGGGTTTCCAATTGCGAATTTTCGTTGACCTCTTGTTCGATATCACTTATAAGCAGGTTGTTGTATTGGGCAAATACCCCATGTGCAAGACAAATTAAACATAGGTTGAACAGGAAGAATGTTTTTTATTTTCAAGACTTTAGTGTAGTCTACGGGTTCAAAATAATCATTATCCTAAAGTTAAACGCGCACAGTAGATTTTAATTAAGAATCTAATTTATTCTATGATTCTTCGTAACCAGGTTCACAACGGTCATTATGAAGATTATAAACTTTACCTTTGTCTCAAAAAAATAAAGGGAATGAACACTTTTGCCGATTTTAAAATATCAAAACAACTACATTATGCCATTGAGGATTTGGGCTTTTCGGTCCCTACACCGATTCAACAAGAGGCCTTTTCGGTAATTTTGTCGGGTAAGGATATTGTGGGAATTGCGCAAACGGGTACAGGTAAAACTTTCGCCTATATGCTGCCACTGCTGCAGGATTTGAAGTTCTCCAAACAGCTTAATCCTAGAGTGCTGATATTGGTGCCCACCAGGGAGCTCGTCTTACAGGTAGTGGAAAATATAGAAGCGTATTCTAAATACATGAGCGTAAGGGTAGTGGGGATTTATGGTGGAGCAAATATAAATACACAACGGCAGGCCGTTGCCCAAGGTTGTGATATCTTGGTGGCTACTCCTGGTAGGTTGTATGATCTTACCTTGGATAGGACTGTGAAGCTAAGGGATATAAAGAAATTGGTTATCGATGAGGTAGATGTTATGCTGGATCTTGGCTTCCGTTTTCAGATCACCAATATTTTTGAATTATTGCCTCAGAAAAGACAGAATATTATGTTTTCGGCAACTATGACCGAGGAGGTCTCCAACCTTATAGAAGACTTTTTTATTGCACCTGAAAAAATATCAATTGCAGTTAGTGGAACACCATTGGAGAATATTGAACAAGTTGCATATGCCGTTCAAAATTATTATACCAAGGTGAATCTTTTGACTTATTTGCTGAAAGATAAAACCGTCTATAAAAAAGTACTTGTCTTTGTTTCTAATAAACGAAGTGCCGACAGATTGTTTGAAGCCTTGAAAGATGATTTTGGTAATGAGGCGGCAATAATTCATTCCAATAAAACTCAAAACTATAGGATCAGATCCATCAAGCAATTTGATGAAGGAAAAAATAGAATATTAGTTTCTACCGACGTAATGTCCCGGGGGCTGGATTTGGTGGAAATCACCCATGTAATCAACTTTGATACGCCTGCTTACCCTGAAAACTATATGCACCGCATAGGTAGGACTGGTAGAGCAGAAAAAAAGGGGAACTCTTTGTTGTTGTACACGGAGAAAGAGGAGGAGTTTAAAGAAACCATAGAAGCGTTAATGGATTTTGAAATTCCGTTAAAGGAATTTCCGAAAGACGTGGAAATATCAGAGGAATTGGCGCCGGAGGAGCGTCCCAAAAATTTGGAACACAACAATCCTGTTAGCGCAGCCGAATTGGATTCCCGTGGCGATGCCTTTCATGAGAAAGCGGAAAAAAATAAAAAGATAAATCAAGGTGGATCCTATAAAAGGGAGATTGCCAAAAAATATAAAAAACCCCTTACAAGGGGAGATAAGAATTTTGCGAAAAAAAACAAAAGAAGAAAATAGTAATTAATTGAAAATTAACGTTTTTGTTTAATTTATTTAATGTTTAACTTGAAATGAGTATCAATAAGGATCCTTTACATGGAATTACCCTTGCCGCTATTCTAGAATCGCTAGTCGCCCAATACGGGTGGGAGGAAATTGGTGATAGAATTAATATTCGTTGTTTCAATCATGAACCCTCCATTAAATCCAGTTTAAAATTTTTAAGGAGGACGCCATGGGCACGTGAAAAGGTGGAGCAGTTATACCTGAGGTCACTAAAACAGTAGATTTTAAAAGGATTAAATGACCAGGATCGGTAGTACTCCGAAAAGAGATGGGCAATGCCTTTGTAATTGCATTGGATTTTTATTTTTGTACTTCATTAATTTAGATTCAACGTATATTTTGAAATTTAACGTTATATTTAAAAAAATCAAAGAAAATTAAATCAACCTTTGATATTTAACCAATAATAAATATTTTACATGAAGTCACTTACTGTTGCAGAAATAAATAAGCTCTTGAATGGAGAGCTTATTGGTGGATACGATAAGGCTATAGTTGGCGCCGAGCAAATGGATAGGGCCCAGGATCAGGAAATTACTTTTATAGCTAGTAATAAATATGCTAAACAATGGGGTACTTGCAGTGCCAGCGCTGCTATTGTGAGCGATTCTGTAAAAATAGAGCCAGGGGACGGCAAGGCTTTCATCAAGGTGGCCAATGCAGATTTGGCCATGGCAAAATTGCTAGAGGCTTTTCAGCCCGAACCGCCGGAATTGCTAGAGGAAGTTCATCCTAGAGCTGTAGTTCACGAAACAGCTGTTTTGGGGAAGGGCTGTAGCATTGGAGCGGGTTGTTATGTGGGTAAAAATGTAGTTTTGGGAGAAGGTGTAATTCTGTATCCCAACGTTTCTATTTTTGACGAGACTACCATAGGGGATTATACGGTGGTCTGGTCGGGTACCGTAATCAGGGAGCGGAGTGTTATTGGCAATCATTGCATCTTTCATATCAATGTGAGTATTGGAGCTGACGGTTTTGGTTATAGGCCAAGTGAAGATGGTAGGGGGTTGGTGAAAATACCGCAAATAGGAAATGTAGTAATTGGCAATCATGTTGAAATTGGAGCGAATTCCTGTGTAGATCGCGGTAAATTCAGTTCTACTATTATAGGGGATGGTTGTAAAATTGATAATTTAGTTCAAATAGCCCATAATTGTGTAATGGGAAGGTCTTGTATTATGGCCGGACATAGCGGTTTGGCAGGTTCGGTAACTTTGGGCGATGGTGTTATGATAGGGGGGAGTGCATCAATTAAGGATCATACCACTATTAATTCTGGAGCTGTTGTAGGGGCTGGTTCTGGAGTAATGAGCGATGTCCTCCCTGGTAAAACCGTACTGGGCTACCCAGCTACGGATTCTAGGGAAATGTTGAAACAGTGGGTGGCACTAAAAAAATTGGCCAGAAACTAGAATTTGGTAGGTTGATGCCGCTATTGCGTTATGGTAAAATAGAATTGCTGAGTGAGAAATATTCCGCTAGGAAGTTGCAGGGATTGACCGTTGGCATTGGTATTTGAAAAAAATAATCCTTAATTTTTCGAAAATTATTCGTTAAACCCCCCTGAAAGAGTTTAATTTTGCAGTCCAAAAAAGAGATTATGTCGGAGACCTTGATTGCCAATGCTATTGTAGAGAGAAAAACGGATAAGGAGCTGTATAGCTATCAAAAAGGGGCCATAGACCAGATTTTTGATAAATTTGAGACCGCACCTGATGATTATCATCTTTTGTATCAGTTGCCTACAGGTGGAGGAAAAACGGTTATTTTTTCAGAAATAGTAAGGCAATATTTAAAGCACCACAACAAGAAGGTGCTGATAATGACCCACCGTATTGAGCTTTGTAAGCAAACTTCTTCTATGTTGAATAGCTTTGGGGTAACCAATAAGGTGGTAGACAGTAAGGCCAATTTGGACGATCAAGAGGAGTATAGCTGTTTTGTGGCCATGGTGGAAACATTGAACAATAGACTCCAGGACGATAAGTTGGATATTTCCGACGTTGGGTTGGTGATCATTGATGAGGCGCACTACAATTCGTTCACAAAACTCTTCAAGTTTTTTGATAATTCCTTTGTCTTGGGAGTTACCGCCACGCCCTTGAGTTCTAATAAGGACTTGCCAATGAAGGATAATTATGACGAATTAATTGTCGGCGAAACTATAGTATCCCTTATTGAAAATGAATTTTTGGCCAGGGCAGAATTTTACTCCTACAATATGGGGCTAACTTCTTTGGAGGTAGGCTCCAATGGTGATTATACCGTTAAATCCTCAGAGGACCTCTACAACAATAGTCAGATGTTGGGCAAGTTATTGGAGGCGTATGAGAAACATTCCAAGGGGAAGAAAACGTTAATTTTCAACAACGGTATTAACACGTCCCTACATGTCTATGAGACTTTCAGGGCTGCAGGCTATCCTGTTGCTCATTTGGACAATACTGCCACTAAGAAGCAGCGTAAGGCTATACTGAAGTGGTTTAACATAACCCCTAATGCTATTTTAACCTCCGTTAGTATTTTGACTACCGGATTTGACGAACCAACCATAGATACCATTATTTTGAACCGGGCCACTAAATCCCTGACCTTGTATTATCAAATGATAGGACGTGGTTCTAGGATTCTGAACAATAAATCCACATTTTCGGTAATCGACCTAGGGAATAATTTTCATCGTTTTGGTCCATGGGGCGCCGACCTGGACTGGCAGACCATATTTAAATCGCCTAATTTCTACGCTGAGAGACTTTTGAATGATGAGGAACTGGAAAGCAATTTTAAATGGGAAATGCCAGAGGAGTTACGAGCAGAATTTGCTAATTCTGAGGAAGTGTATTTTGATATCAAGGAAACTTATGTAGATTCCATTAAAAATGGCGAGACCTCAAAAGTGGTGTTGGAGCGCTCTATAGCGCAACATGCAAGAATCTGTGTAGAAAATAGTGAAGACGTATATGATGCCCTTGCACTATCCAAAATGTTAGGTCCTGATATCGACGATAGGATTCAGCGTTATGCCAAATGCATTAGTAAGAGTACCTTTAATTTTCTTAAGTGGCTAACGGATGATTATCACAAAAAATTAAGTACACATTTGCGTCAAAACTTCGATACTATTTATGAAGATATTCACGGTAGGCCACCGGAAGAATAACCGCTCTTGAGGTGTTTTTTCTTTTGGTCGATTCCTGCTAATTTGCCAGATTGAATTTCTTTATGGGGGAGAAATATACTTAATTTTTTTATTTAAGTAGGTGATTGTAAGTAACTAAACAACAGTATTTTTAGACACCCTACTTAAAGAGTTAATTCTGATTTGACCAGATGGTTTTTTAAAGTGTTACCTTTTATGCCCTTTTAGCATACTTTTATAGTGTATTTATATCCACTTTAGTGTGTTCTGAGGAATAGCGCTAGCCCACTTTTATCCGTGAGATCCGTATTGTAAAAACCGCAGGCGTATAGAAACTGCGATATTCGAACAAACTAGACTCGCCATAACCACCTGGCACCCCCACCTGAAAATTTCTTCCTTGTCCAAGTGGGTAAAAGAAGGTTTCATCTGCTCCAGGGGTTAAGGGAGTCCTACTCAAGTTGAAGTAGGGAGTTATTAATGTCCCTCAGGTGTTCAGGAGTGCGTTCAGAATGCCGTTATAAGAGAGATAATAGTATATTCCGAGGAAGAACTATCTTGTTAATAAATTTGATGATCTAGGGGGTTGGCGACAATTAATAACACAGCTGATTTAGAATATATATTTAGCCCAAGCAAACAGGCTTAAGCAAAAGGTGATCGTTGTACCGTAAAGCAAGGATATTTTGGACTTTATCTTAAATTTAGTACGCCCGTGTTGGGCTTGCTGTCCAAAACTTTCTAACAAAACATAATTGTCATCCTTAAAAAGTTCCCAATTTCTGTTTTCATTCTGATAGCCTACCGTAGGATTTGATGGTACCTTGCCCGTGGTCAAACGATTACCGTTTCCAGTTGCAGAATGTAAGCCATTGCTAACATCACGAAGCAATCGGCTTTTTGGAAATTACCAAAACAACTTAGTAGACGTTTGGGTTCAACTATTAATTCTTTTCTGGTGTTTGTCTGTTTGGCGTTGTTTGATTTGCATTTATCTATAATTCATAAGGCATGGGAAAAAAACTGTAACCCTTAGTCCGGATAATTTTAAGGCCAGTCAAGTTTTGGTATTGGCATTGTTTAATGAATTGGAGGATTGCTGTTATTTTCTAATTCGATGTTCCATGTAATGCACTTTTTTTATAACTTTAAGAAGTGGTGGTAAAATAAAAGAATTATTATAATTAATTGATAACCAGATTGAATAAAAGGGCAACTCAAAGAATGCTATGTCAAATATAAACCTGATTATTGAAGAACGTGCGGCCGACATTGGTGATTTTATGGTCGGTCGTCTATTGCCATTTAGGCAAAAACGTATGGTTGGTCCATTTATCTTTATTGATCATATGGGGCCTGCGCACTTGGAACCCAATGAGAATATGGATGTGGATATGCATCCACATATCGGGCTATCTACACTAACCTATTTATTTGAAGGGTCTATCTTCCATAGGGATAGTTTGGGAACGGCGGTAGAAATAAAGCCCGGGGCAATAAATTGGATGACCGCGGGAAAGGGAGTTGTTCATACTGAACGTACTCCTGATTATTTAAGGGATAAAACAAAAGAATTACACGGACTGCAGATTTGGGTGGCACTTCCCAAGGAAAAGGAACAATGTGAACCGTCATTTGTTCATCTAGATGCTAATGAGTTGCCTGCTTGGGAAGATGATGGCCTTGAAATAAAACTAATTGCCGGTGAAGCTTTTGGTAGAAGCTCTCCAGTTCCGGTATACAGTCCTTTGTATCTAATAGAAATAAAATCCAAGGATGTTAAACTAGTCAATATAGGTGAACATCTATTTGGAGAAAGTGCTTTGTATATTTTGGAAGGGACTATTAAATCAGGAGGCAACACTTATCAATCCAAGCAGATTTTAATAGCAAAGGACAGCACCCTATGTTCTTTTGAAATGGAGGAGAATACAACTGTATACCTATTTGGTGGAGAGGCATTTCCGGAAGAACGATTTATTGAATGGAACTTTGTTGCCTCGGATAAAGACATTATTGAAAAGGCCAAGTCCGATTGGAGAAATGGTACATTTCCTTCTGTTCCGAAAGAAACCAAACGTGTTCCATTACCATCACATAAGTCATCTCTTAGGTCTAAATGATATGAACATAAAAGAGGCAACCATAATTAAACCATAAATTTAAAATTGATTATATCGTTTCAAGTAAGGTGTTGGCAATTGGGCTTTGTAGTATAGAATATTACCTAATTTAAAAAGGCACATTCAGGAGTAAGCTGATTTTTCACTTAAATTGAAAGGAAGAGATCCTGGGATATTAATATTCCCGGGATTTTTTATGATTGTAAGCCAAAAGCGGTTGTTCAGTTGGTGCTACAGGTGTTTTTTTGATCGTTTTTTAAGGCCCGGACATACGTTTCCCTTAGTTTTCTGAGAATCGATGGCCCTTAGGTGGCTTTTTCCAGTACCGTGGCCCACATTCGCCTTCCGATCTCCAGTGCGTTGCCCGTATGGATGCCGAAGAAGATCCATAAGATTTCGGTTTCTTTGGTACGGGCCCTGATCCTTTTCAGATGGTGGTGTTCCTTGTCCTTTCCAGTAAGTCCAACCGGCACGCCCAGCTCCTTGCAAACGCCCTTGATCAGGTCATGGAGCCAGTTCACTGCCTCCCATAAAAGCTTTACGTTGGTGGGGTAGCGGAGATGGCTTTTGTAACAAGTGGCGTCCATGGTAATGCAGCCCTTGTCCTGCATATGGGGCGACCAATGCCCGTAAAGGGCTTGTTGCACTTTGTCCATGTCGAGTTTTTTGGCCAGTTCGCAGCGGATCTCGCTGGTCTTCTTAAAATTGTCCAAACGTTCCGCGCCCAGGTCGCCCTCAAGAAACCGGGCGCAAAACGCATCGCACTTTTCGGCCTGGGAAGAAAATGTAAAACTGTGCTGGAAATCGTGAATTCTTATTATCTTGGACATAGACATTAAAATAGAAATCCCGTTTTTTGAGCTAGAGACTCGTTTTCGGGGTTTTGTTATGTCTTAATTTTCGAATTAATTACCTGATATGCAAGTGATTAATATACTTCTGAATATGCCTGTATAAACCTTACTTTCTTAGGTCAAATTCAGGTTTATGGTTATTTGAATAGTGAACATCATGGCTACGTTACATATGCGATTTTAATTCTTTTAGTATATCCCTTTTCAAAGGTTTTGTTATGAAGGAAGAAACAAGATCGTTCTCCTTTGCTTTTTGCTTATCCACTATGTCTAGGGAGGAGCTTAAAATATGGATAACTAAGTTGTATTGAATTGTGTCCTCCGAAATTTTATCCAAAAACTCCCAACCATCCATTACCGGCATATTTATGTCCAAAAAAATCAGGTAGGATGAACTGGGATTTTCCCGGATATGTCCAAGCGCGTTCAGACCATTATCAAAGATAACCAGTGAATAATCGGGAAACTCCGATTTTATGACCGTTTTGTTAATGAAATTGGTCATCGGATCATCGTCAATCAGTAATATTTCGCATGTCTTCATCTTTAATCTTGTTAGTTTTTTCTGTGATTTGGTGTATTACCTCATCCAATTCATTAGCTGAGTCTGTAATCATTGCCATTATTTCATCATGGGACTTGCCACCTCCATCAAGTTCACTGGAGAGATATGCTAAGCCCATTATTCTTGAGAGTGGCGCACGGATTACGTGCGACTGCAACCAGGCAATCTCACGAAGGTTATCGTTTTGTTCCTGGATTTGTTTCAACTGTTGGCGAGAGGTAGTAACATCCAAAGTAGACCCAACGGACCTGATGGGGCTCCCGTTTTTGTCTCGCAAAATATAACATCGGTCTTCAAAATAGGCAACGGATCCATCGGCAGATTGTACCCTATATTCTGCCTTCCAAGATTTTTTCCTTTTATTCTGGTAAGCTTTATTAATAGAGTTCCATACCTTATCACGGTCCTGGTCATGAATTTTGGAGAACCAGGAATTTTGTTTTGAAAAAGCTTCACTCTTGCCATATTTAAAAGTGTCCTTGTAACTTTTTCCTCTAATTATTTTTTGCTTGTGGTGATCAATTTCCCAGATCATTTCATTACTGGCCTGCATGGCCAATTTAAATCTATCATTGCTTATGGATAATTGCTCTTCGTACTTTTTGCTTTCTGTGATGTCTTGAATGGTTCCTTCTATCTGTATGGCAACTCCATCATTATTTGTAACAAGTCGTACTTCTTGGTGCACCCATTTTATTTTACCTGAACCGGTAATGATTCTATGCTCATAACTTTGCACTTTATTGGGTTCAAGACGCTCAATAGGATTATTCTCAATTAAATATCTATCTTCAGGGTGAAAAGTTTGTTTTATGCTTTCCATGGTAGGAGTAAAGTTTTGTTGAGTGAATTCATAAATTTTATATGTTTCTTCACCCCAGATGTAGGTTTCGGCATCCAATTCTCTTACCCAATAGCCCAGTTTGGCAATTTTTTGAGCGGTTTTAAGTCGATCATAGGCCTTTTGTAAATTTTGTTCTGCCTTTTTCTGTTCTGTAATGTCTTTGGCGGCAGCTATATATAGCTTGGATTCAGGAATTACAGTTCCTGTCCAGACTAACCATTTTGTTTGACCTTTATTATTTAGGAACCTAGCTTCAAATGAATCTGAAACTTTGTTACCTTTTATAGAATTTTCTAGCCTTTTGATAGATTCGGACAGGTCTTCATGATGTATGAACTGAAAAATGGGTTGATTGAGTAATTGCTTTTCTTTGTATCCAAGTAATTCTATAAAGGCTTTGTTAAATTTCTTGATCTTTCCATCAAACCCAACGACACAATGTGGGTCAGGGGATATATTAAAAAAGTTTCGATATTCCTCTTCGGTTACTTTCTGTTTGATAACAGCTCCAAGTTGTTCACTTACTTGGGTGAGGAGCCCAATCTGCTTGGTAAGTTGACCTTCCTCGAATTCAGATAAGCAAACTATACATCCCAAGAAAGTATTGTTGTACATTAATGGTATACCAATAGCTGTATTAAGGTTTGCTGCCTTGGCTGCTTTTGAACGAAGGAAGTGCTTGTTTTCATGAATGTCTTTCCACGATAGCGCCTCGTGATCATTCCAAATTCTCCCAGGGAGCCCAAGTCCTTTATCAAAAGAGGTTATATCTTTGGAGTCTTGATAAAAGCTATTGAAACTTTCGTCTTGACAAGCTTTTGAAATTAGGTCCAATCTAGTATTGTCGGTAGAAGTCAGCCATATTTCACTTACGCAAATCTTTGACAGTTTTATTAGGCTACTTAAGGCTTCACTCAAGCAGGACACTAGTGATCCCGGTTGGCTAATTGCCAAGGTTAAGGTGGCGGCCAAATCATCAACTATTTTTTTCTCTACCTCTGCCGTTACGTCATGTGTGTTGGCGACTATTCCTTCAATTAAAGGAGTGTTGAGATGATTTACTAACTCTGTTCGGACCCATCGCCAGTTACCGTCTGCATCTGGAAAACGATAGGGCTCAATGGAAACGTATTTAGATTCCAGTATCTTGTCTAAGTGCGGCTTCAGGCGTGGTATATCTTCCTCATATATAAAATCGAAGGCATTTTTACCAAGGAACTCTTCTGGAGCTATACCTAGGACAGTCTTGGAGGTAGGAGCTACATATTTGTAGTTCCCTTTTTCATCTACTATACCAATAAGGTCTTTACCGTTTTCAATCAATGATTTAAATCTTCCTTCACTGTAGGATAGCTTCTCGTATGCCTGCTGTCTTTTAATGACGTGCCCAAGGTTAGAGGTAAGCGTATGGAGAAATTGAAATTCATCATCTGTAAAAGTTCGTTTTTGACGGCAATAATCAAAACCAACCAGTCCACAAAATTCATCATTTATCCATATAGGGAATACCAGTGTGGACATGGTCATCCGTTGCGTTAAAATTTCTTTGGTGGGAGATGGTGGCAGTTCTGGAACAATCGCCTCAAAATGTCTTTGCTTCTGGAGGGGTTCCATAAGCAGCGCTAGTTGGGAAAAGGGGATGTTTTGAAAATCCGGATGATCGATCAGAAGATCGATATTGTCCCGAGACCATTCCAACCTTTGGGATATGGTTTGTTGATTTTGATTCTTTTCAAAAAAGTAAATACGATCCACGTCAATGGTATCTCCCACAATTTTGAAACACCCTTTTAGTGATTTAAGCCATTCACTTGTTTTAAGCAATAACCTATTAATGCTATCAATCGCCCGCAGATACTCCTTTTGGGCTTTTAATATTTGTTCTTGTTCATGACGATCAGACAAGTCAATAGCCGTCACGATCTCCGCCTTTTTTCCACGGTAATCAATTAGGTTGCTCTTAATTTGAACGTACATGATGTCCCCGTTTTTTTTTTGGTGCCTGTATAAGCTCTCCTTGTATTGCTCCGATCGCATTGACGCTTCTTTGACCGCTTTTTCGAGCTTTGGAATATCTTCTTTTGGCCGAATGTCCTTTATGGTCATTTTGAGAAATTCATCCCCAGTATAACCGTAGTGTCGAATAGCTTCATTGTTTACTTTCAGGAAACGGTATGTTTCAAGATCATAAATCCACATAGGAAAAGGGGTGAGGTCAAAAATCGTTTGATCATGACTAAATTCATCGGTATTAGGATTTAGCATAATTGTTAACTGTTATTGTGGGTTTAAGGTGTTGAATTGTTCTATTTAAGGTAAAAAAAAATACATAATATTGCAAATACAACATTCCATTGGCTTCGATCTTTTTCAGAAAAGTAGGAATAATGGAATTAAAAAATAGGCCACCCCTAATGTCCTTAACGTGCTGTATATTATGAATTTGACTTCTTGTTCCCATAGAAGCGACGAATTCTTTTCTCTTGAATGTCCAGCATCGCAGAGCATTTCACTACCTATACTATCAGACATTCTTGGGCTACCATCGCCAAATTTATGGGGGTGCCAACAGAGGTAATCAGTGAAGGGCTTGGAAATAATTCCCTACGGAAAACAGAGTTATATGTGAAAAGCTTGACCAATACAGTGTTGGATGAGGCGAATTAGTTTATTGTTTCTTGGTAGAATAAATTTTTTAATCTTAACCTAGATTAATTATTGTATTTCAAAGAACCAAAACATGTGAGAATAAACCAATAGGGGTTTATAAAACATAAAAGGAATAACAGTTTCGATTGTCATTTTTAAACTAACTAGTTAGGGTAATGGTTTAGCAATGCCCTACATATTTTTGTCTTCTAGTTATCACTGTCCAAAAAAAAAGAATGGTTAAACAAAGAATTATAATGGTTATACCGATATCAAGAGAATTTGTATCCACAGTGTGATTAATAACCGGTTCACAGGAATTATTTATCTAATTTACAGGTGTCCTTTCTATTTTAAATAGACTAATTCTGGATCTATGAATTACTAGTTTGCAGCAAATTTACGGCCTATGAGCTCCTAACTTGATGTAAACTAAAAATGCAGAAAACCAAACCATGCCGAACTCTTCAGTAATTTTTTTCCCTTTCTATAAAAGGGATTCACTGCGTGCATCCCAGAAGGCAATCTTGGGCAATCATGGAAACCATAACAAGCTAACGCTTGTTGATTTTTTGTTTTCTTCCGCCTCTTTGAAGTAAACTTCAGAGGCTTCATAAAACAAAAAACCCACAACTTTCGTTGAGGGTTTCCTTTTGCGGAGAAAGAGGGATTCGAACCCCCGGAGGTGTGACCCTCAACAGTTTTCAAGACTGCCGCATTCGACCACTCTGCCATTTCTCCTTAGCGGGTGCAAATATAAAAACCTTTTTGTTCTTTTTATAAGAAAAGTGAAATTTTATTTAATTATTTTGATAATGGTAGATTCTTTCCAAGACCTTATTTTTGCTTTATGGAAGAATGGTACCATTATGTGCTTTTGGCCTTGTTGGGTATCGCGGTCGGTGCACTCAATACCTTGGCGGCGGGAGGGTCGCTTCTTACCTTGCCCATACTAATCTTTATAGGCCTTCCTGCAAGCGTTGCCAATGGCACCAATAGAATTGCGGTTCTTACTCAAGGTATTGCCAATATTGCCGGCTATAAAAGTAAGAGCAAGGAGATTGCCAGTCCCTTTATACTGTACCTATGCATTGTAGCCACGGCAGGAACCTTAATTGGTTCCAAACTGGCCATAGACATTAATGACACCGCATTCACTAAAATATTGGCCATAGTAATGGTCCTGATCGTTATTGTTATGGTTATAAAGCCGAAAATTCAAATTAACGATTTTGAAGAGCAAATCACCGGGAAACGGCAATTCTGGGGAATCGTATCATTTTTCTTTATTGGTATTTATGGAGGGTTTATTCAAGCAGGAACCGGTATTTTTGTATTGTTGGTACTATCGTCCATCAATCACCTAACCCTTATGAAGTCGAATGTTATAAAAGCGGTGGTGATGGTGGTTTATACCATAGCCGCTTTAATACTTTTTGGATTGAATGGCAAATTGGATTGGGAAATAGGGTTAACTTTGGCTTCGGGACAGGCATTAGGTGGATGGTATACCAGTAGATGGTCCGTGGACAAAGGGGATGGGGTCGTAAAAATCCTATTGATTATAGTGGTCATTTGCATGTCCATTAAACTATGGTTTTTTAATTAAAAGAAATTTTATATTGGATATTATAAAGAAATTGGAATGGCGCTATGCTGTAAAGAAGTTTAATCCCGATAAGATGTTGACGGAAGATAAGCTGGAAAAATTAAAGCAAGCCTTTAATTTAACGGCCACTTCTTATGGATTGCAACCCATTAAATTATTAGTCGTTCAAAACAAGGAATTACAAAAAGAATTGGTAAAGTTTTCCTATGGCCAGCAACAGGTAGCAGAAGCATCTCATGTTTTTGTGATCTGCATTGAAAAGCAAATTGACAAGAAATTTATTCATGACTATTTCGCTAGGGTAAAACAAATACGAAATACTTCGGATGAAATACTTAACCCCTTTAAGGGCGCCCTTATTGAAACCTTTTCCAAAAAGGAAATAGAAGAGGTCCGAGTTTGGGCCACAAATCAGGCTTATTTGGCATTGGGTACGCTGCTTACCGTTTGTGCCTTGGAGGAAATTGATGCTTGTCCTATGGAAGGGTTTTCACCTAAGTCTTATGATGAACTATTGGGGCTGGATAAACTTAAACTGACCTCGGTTTTAGTGCTTCCCGTTGGATATAGAGCAACTGATGATATGTTCGCAACTCTAAAAAAAGTGCGTAGAGATCTTGATGACAGCATCATTCATATACCCTGATCCAATCACAAAAAAAATCAATTTAATAACCGAATAATTAAGAATTAAGATATGCCAGGATTTGAGCTTTTTGGAGATAAGGAACGTGAACAGTTAAATGACGTATTGGATTCAGGAGTATTAATGAGGTATGGTTTTGATGGCATGAGGAAGGGCCATTGGAAAGCTAAGGAATTGGAAAAGGCATTGGAAAAGCGTATGCAAGTGAATCACGCACAACTGGTGAGCAGTGGTACTGCCGCCTTAACAGTTGCCTTGGCCTGTGGAAAGGTAGGCGCAGGAGATGAAGTTATTTTGCCCACGTTTACCTTTGTGGCCAGTTTTGAAGCGGTCCTCTCCGTTGGTGCTATTCCCATTCTGGTAGATGTGGACGATACACTTACTTTAGATCCGGCAGCAGTTGAAAAGGCCGTTACCAGCAAAACCAAAGCAGTGATGCCTGTGCATATGTGTGGATCTATGGCCGATTTGGCACCAATAAAAAGCATATGCGACAAACATGACCTAATGCTATTGGAAGATGCCTGTCAGGCTATTGGCGGCAGCTATGAGGGGAAACCATTGGGCAGCTATGGAGATCTGGGGTGTTTTTCGTTCGATTATGTAAAGACTATTACCTGTGGGGAAGGTGGTGCAGTAATCACTAATAACAAAGAATATTATAAAAGTGCCGACCAATATTCCGATCATGGTCATGACCATATTGGAAAGGATAGGGGAGCGGAGGACCATCCCATTCTAGGCTATAACTATAGGATTTCGGAACTACATGCGGCCGTAGGACTTGCTCAAATTGATCGTTTGGACGATTTTATAGCGACCCAGAAAAAGAATTATTCCATTATACGTTCTGCCTTGGAAAAAATCCCTGGAATTAGCTTTAGGAGGGTACCAAAAAATGGTATTGAGAACTATTCCTTTCTCAGTTTCTATCTGCCAACAGAAGAAATGGCCAGAAAGACGATTAAGGCATTTTCTGAAAATGGCGTGGATGCCTGCTTTTATTGGTATGACAATAATTGGCATTATTACCGAAAATGGGACCATTTAAAGAATCTGAATGGCTTGAATAATTTTTCCAAAAAGATTAAAGATGGGCTTCCAAACTATGAGGCTTCAGATTTCTCCAAGTCCGATCATTGGGTAAGTAGAAATATATCCTGTTTGATCAAGTTAGGTTGGTCGGAAGATGAAGTTACTTCAAGAGCCAAAAAAATGGTAAATGTTCTACAAAATATCATCGTCAGTTAGGCATAAATAACTCTTAAAATTTTAACATTATAGGTTTCAAATTGGCAATATGCCTTAAAAATCTATTCACAATTCCGTTTAATTAACATCGTAAAAGAGGGCTCAACGCCCTCTTTTATTGGTTTTGATCAATTCCTCCATGTATTTGGGAAATATGTCCATTCCTTCACATTTCTTTAACATTAATTTAGCAACAGTTAAAAATCAAACTCAATTAAACATGAAGAAACTTAAACTTTTGATGCTAGTCTTTCTGATGGGTATCACAACTGTTTCCTGGGCTCAGACCAATGTAACGGGTACGGTAATGGACGAACAGAACGTTCCGCTCCCAGGGGCGAACGTAGTAGAAAAAGGCACTAACAATGGAGTGGTGACAGACTTTGATGGGAATTTTACCATTAATGTCAAAGATGCTAAAGCCAGGTTGGTGGTAACCTATATTGGATATGTGGCTAAAGAAATTGCCTTGGATGGATCATCCAATTACACAATAACGCTGGCTGAAGATGCTACTGGTCTTGAAGAAGTGGTCGTTATTGGGTACGGTTCTGTTAAGAAAAGTGATTTAACCGGAGCGGTTGCCTCCTTAAATACCGAAGCATTGACAGAACAGAAAAAAACTGATATTGGCCAGGCTTTGCAAGGTCGTGTTGCTGGAGTTGATGTAAGGGCAATGAGCAATAAGCCCGGTGCACCCCTATCAATTAAAATAAGGGGAAATACAGCCATTACAAATACAAATGCCGGTCGTGATGGAATTAGCGATGATCTTGATGATGACCTTTCAAAACCACTGTATGTGGTAGATGGTATTTTTTTTGAAGATATAAACGCATTAAATCCCGCTGATATTCAACAATTGGATATTTTAAAAGATGCTTCTGCAACGGCGATTTATGGTTCTCGTGGCGCCAATGGGGTGGTTATTATAACGACCAAAAGTGGCGTAGAAGGTAAAACGGTTTTCACCTATGAAGCTACTTCAGGAATTCGTTCAGTTGTTAATGAGCCTGATTATTTTACAGGTGATGAATATGTTGCTTTTGTGAATGATGTTATTAGAAGTAGGGAGTGGGTAAAACTTTTTAGTGCTGGTACTCCTACGGTAGCCGATTATAATAATATAAACGTAGCCGGTTTTCTTGATACTGAAATTAGAATAACCAACGAGGAAGCTAGTAATGTAGCGAACAGACGGTATACCAATTGGATAAAAGATTACCAAAAAACAGGTATTCAAACCAGTCATAATTTAGGAATGTCCGGTGGTAGTAATGGCTTGGTTTATAATGGATCAATAGGGTATCTAAGTGATGAGGGGGTAATTGGTATAGAAGGTTTTGAGCGATATAACATAAGTGCCTCACTTTCTAAAAAGGTATCAGATAAATTGACTGTGGGCTTAAAAACATATTTATCTTTTTCTGAACGTGAAGAAGGCAGTAGGGAATTATATAGAAGTACACAACGATTACCTCCAACGGTAAACTCACGTGATGAAGACGGAAATATTATTTTGTTTCCAGACGATCAAGATTTACGTTTTACAAACCCATATTATGATGCCACAGGCGCTTGGAGAACCAATACAAAAGCATTAAATGTTATTGCAAATGTATTTTTAAACTACAAGCCTTTGGATTGGGTAACTTTTAAAACTCAATTTTCACCTAACCTAGCTACCGAAAGATTTGGTGAGTATAGAGGTTTACTAACAAAGAGTTCTCGTAATGATGCATCCCGTATTCAATCACATTATGATAGTTTTTACAGCACAGCCTATACATGGGATAACATCGTGGATTTTGATTTTGATGTTGCCAATGGGCATAATTTGAAAACAACATTGATTTCATCCGTTTATAGCAAGCTAAATGAAGGGAGTAATGTTGAAACAAGAGATTTTGATACCGATGCATACCTCTTTTATAATACAGGTGTTGGGACAGATGTAAGAGGATATAATTCGTATTACGAAAAGGAAACAACTTCTTCTTTTGCAGCGAGGGTAAATTACAGCATCAAAGATAAATACCTATTTACATTTACCGGTAGATATGACGGGGCGTCTAAGTTGGCTGTTGACAATAAATGGGATTTCTTCCCTTCTGCTGCCATAGGTTGGAAGATAACCGAAGAAGAATTTATGCAAAATGCAGCTTGGTTAAATAATTTAAAATTAAGACTTAGTTATGGAGAGTCCGGCAACTATAGCACAGTTAGACCATATCAATCACTTGCGTTTTTAAATAATACAGATTATTTATTTGGTGATAATCTTGGTAATGGGGTTACTATTGCAGGATTGCCAAACCGTGATTTAACCTGGGAAACCTCAAAAGAATTCAATGTAGGTCTAGATTTGGGGATTTTAAACAATAGAGTACGATTAGGACTGGAAATATATAACAAAAAGACTGTAGGTGGTATTTTAAGTAGAACCTTATCACCAATTTCTGGATATGGATCAGCTACAGGTAATTTTGGGTCAGTTCGTAATAAAGGTGTTGAGATTACTCTAAACACCAGAAATATACAAACAGAGAAATTTAGTTGGACAACCGATTTTAATTTTGCTAAAAACAAAAATGAAATATTGGAATTGGATGGAGAATTAGATTTAATTCCTTACGGAGACCATGGTGTTTTACAAATTGGTGAAGCCGTTGATGCTATTTGGGCCCCTGAAAAAATAGGTATTTGGCAATTGGATGAAGCAGCTGAGGCAGCAGTATATAATACCTTTCCTGGTACTTATAAGTTTAGGGATGTAGATGGTGATGGAACCATAGATTCAGATGATAATGTGGTTTTGGGACAAGTATCTCCCGACTGGACGGCTGGTATGACCAATACCTTTTCGTATAAAAACGTAGATCTTTCTGTTCAAGTGTATACTAGACAAGGTAGTTTTGGGCATTCAGAATTTAATCAGCTTTCTGTGCCTTGGCAAGGGGATGATGCCACATTCAATAAAGTGGATTTGGACTATTGGACACCTAATAATCCAGATTCCCAAAATCCAGCTTTAGAATATGGAGCAAATGCAGATTGGTATTACACAGATTTTGATTTTGTTAGAGTTGGAAATATTGGCTTAGGGTATCAATTTCCAGAGTCTGTTTTGGATAAATTAAAAATGTCTAGTTTACGTTTCACTTTCGATGTTCAAAATCCATTTACTTTCACAGACTATGCGGGTTCTGATCCAGAAACAGGACTCCAGAATAACTATAATGGTGGCTATTTGGTTAAAACCTTTTTATTTGGTCTTAAGTTATCTTACTAATTTTTTTAAAAAAATATAAAGATGAAATTATTAAAAAACATAAAATATACAGTAGGCTTACTAGCGTTTATGATGCTATTGGGTGGCTGTAATGACTTTCTTGAAGAAGACATATTCTCAGATGTCACAAGTGAAAATTTTATTACTGAAGATACTGCAGATCAACTGATAGTTGGTGTTTATACGCAAGTACGTGCGGTCTACAAAAATTATGGGCATAAATTCTTAGGTACCGATATTTTTACAGTCAAGGGTGATGTCACTTCTTTCAGCGCGGGAAATGATTATTTTGGCTATCAGGCACCGAATAGCGATGGCGTATGGTCTAATAATTATGATGTGATTGCAAAGGCAAATACGGCAATTAATAGGTATGAAAACCAAATAAATTGGAGTAATGGTAGATTAAGTGAAAAAGCTTATGGCATTGCACAGGCAAGAGCACTAAGAGCATTGTCATTTTTTAATTTAGCACAATTCTATGGTGGTGTGGTATTGGATTTAGAAGAACCACAAAGCATACGCGAAGACTATACAAGGTCTTCTGAAGCAGATACCTATGCACTTATTATCTCAGAGTTGGAAGCAGCTATACCTGATTTAAAAGATTCGCCAGAAACAGGGAGATTTTCAAAAAGAGCAGCTCAACATGTATTGGCAGAAGTATATTTAACAAGAGCGTACACTTCATTTAGTTCGGGTTCAGACTTCACAACCGCCGCAACATTGGCCGAGCAAGCTATAGGGTCCTACGATCTAAGAAGTCAAACATTTGCTCAAGTATTCGATTATGATAATCAAGTGAATGATGAGATTCTTTTCGCCGCACAATGGGGTGCAGGCACTATATCTTCAAATAAGAACAATAATAAACATGCCATGTTTATGTATGCAGTACATAATTTGCCAGGTATTAATAGGACAACAACACCTTATGGGTTTAATTTTTATAATGGCATGCCAACACCTTACTTTTATTCTTTATTTGCAGCAAATGATACTAGGGATGATGCCACTTTGCATCGTGCTCTTATAGCTGATGGCGATGTGCCAGTTGGAGCACCCGATGTTATTGTAGCTGGAGACACCATTGTGTATTTCCCAAAAGTAGCACTTGATATGACCGAATTAACAGAGAGATTAGACCGTTATTGGGTATATCAACCTGATCAATATTTATATGGAAGACCAGCTGACATATCAGGAGTTAATTATTTATATTCCTTAAACCCGGAACTTGTTAACTTCCCGATTTTCAAAAAATTTGATGACGAAGATTTTAATGAAACAGAAGAAGGTGCTCGTGATACCTTTGTGTTTAGAATTGCAGAAACCCATTTAATTGCTGCAGAGGCCCATTTGGGTGCTGGTAATACCACACAGGCATTATATCATATCAATAGAGTAAGGGAGCGAGCTACAGGAGTTGCTAATGAATATGGAAAGGTTAATATAGATGATATTTTAAACGAACGTGCATTGGAACTGGCCGGTGAAGATAATAGGTGGGCTGTTTTAAAACGCACCGGTAAATTAGAGGAGCGGTTAAATCTATACAATCCTCATAATGTAAATCATGGGGCTTTTGATGCTTCCAAGCATTTATTACGCCCAATACCAACTAGTGAATTAGTGCTTTCACCTGGCACAATGACACAAAACCCGGGATATTAAAAATGTTCGAATTAATTAATTAGTTTTTTTGAGTTCCCCCTCCAAAAATGGGCAGGTTAATTCGCCTGTCCATTTTTATTAACAATCAATGAACAAATCCCTTAGGGATAGTATATTTAACAGCAGAATTACAATGATCAAAATCTTCCATATAATACCAAGAAACATTTGGGGCCTATTTTTAGGAATTCTGATACTGTCATCCTGTTCCAGCCCACAAACGGAGCACTATTATTTGGTGGTGGGAAATGAAGCAAATAAAGTAGAAATAAGTACGGCAGAAGATTTAAAGTCAGACCTCGCAAAAGTGTTGGGACTAGAAGGCCGTATAATTTCCGATCATGACAATATTCCAAAAGGTGCACCTACATTTATTTTGGGTACTCCACAATCCAATAGTCTTATCGCCAGCATGGTTAGTAGAGAAGTCATAGTTCTTTCTAATGATAATCCAGGACCAAGGGGAGGGGTATGGCACAAAGCAAAATTGGAGAACAATCAGGAGGCCATTGTGCTAGCGGGATCGGATATACAAGGTTTTCAGTACGCCGTCTACGATTATTCCAAAGAAATTTTAGGTGTTGACCCTCTTGAATATTGGACAGGGAAGAAGGCTTTAAAGAAAACGAACTCGGATTTGGTCAATTTTGAAAATCGAAGAATTGCGCCACCCAAAGTGCCTGTTCTCTGTTATTTCGAAAACGATGTGGATGAATTGGCCAATTACAGAGGCAAATTATTGGAGTACGACTGGGAAAGCTATACCCAAATGATTAACTCCCTTGTTAGATTACGTTACAATGCCATCCAGTTTTTTGATATGTTGGGACGCCCAGAATTTTTTATCCGCCCAGAATACAAAGCGCTTAGTCCTAATTATCAAATAGATATAGAGTATCTGGATAAGATGATCGATTATGCCCACCAAAAAGGAATGAAAGTTCAGATCGATTTCGCGTTGGGATATCAAATACATCCCATGTCCGAGGACAAGGCTACCTGTTGGAGGGATCATAAAGAGGAGTGGGTAAAGGCTTGGAAGTATTACCTGGAAGAGACTCCACTAAAAAAGACAGATATATTTATTCTTAGGCCTAGACATCAAGTCTGGGATTGGGAGTATGAAAGTACTTGTGGCGAGAATAAAATAGAGGTATTTAATGATGTGTATAAGGTGTTTGGCGAATTGGTGGATCAATACAAACCTAATGCGGATAAGGTATTGATCTGTTATTCCGATGGCATGGAGATGTGGAACGACGGATTTAGGCCTCCAAAAGATTGGATAGTGGCCTGGTCCGATGATGGTTTTGGAGACTTTGAGCATTTGCCCAATACAACCGATGGCTACAGTTTTGGAACTTATATGCATGCCGGTTTTTGGTTGAACCACACCGTACATAACCCATATCCTGAAACTGTGGAAACCGTAATGAAAAATATGTTCCAAGCATATGGTGCTGATAAATATTGCTTGGTAAACGGACAGAATTTTAGACCATTCCTAATTAATTTGGAAGCCTATAGTGCCGTTTGTAAAGATCCCGACAGTTTTAATTATGACGAATTCTATAAGCAGTGGACCAAAAGGTATTTTAAGGAAAATCAGCGTAATTCTGCCATATCCTCCATGAAATTGCTGCACCAAGCGCAAGAAGGAAGAATCGGTTACGTACAACATCTATGGGAAATACGCGAGGCTATTTCCTACCTGTCGGACTCCCCGATACAAAGACCAGGGAAGACTCCGGTGGCACATGATTTTAAAAGGGTTGAAAATGACCTGATACATGTAAAGAAAACTCAGAGTTATATTGAACAATCTCTGGAGGCAACCGAAAAAGGACTGAATAAAAAAGATTTGGAAGCTGATTTCTATTACTCATATGTCTATCTGCCAGCACTACTTTACAACGACCTAATCTCGTTTGAAACTTCATTACATAATATGGCCTTGTTGAAAAAACAATACGAGGATACTGGAAAAACAATATACATAAAAGAAGCCTTAGACCTATGGCCTGAGATAAATCAAAAATTAGAGGTCATTTATCAAAACAGAAACTCTGGGGATCAGGACGAAAAGTGGGCCAATTGGTACTCCCCACAAATCCGAAGACCAAATAACGGTTTTCCAACTATGGATATGCTGAACGCAATTAAACTAAATTTAGAAGCTAAATTATAAAAAGGTATATATGAAAAAATTATATTCAGGACTTCTTATCGGATTACTAACTACAATAATATGTTCCTCTTGTAAAACAGAACAACCACCTTCGCAAAATCTACTGTCAAATGCCACATCACCTGTAGATCTGGTTTATTCACATCTCGATTCCGAAAACTCCAGATGGTTCTTTTTTTCCTCGGCCTCAAGACCTTTTGGTATGGTGAATTTAAGTCCAGACACAGAAATTAAGGGTGCCTGGGGTAGTGGATATAGATACAAAACGGATACCATTAAAGGATTTAGCCATGTTCATGGTTGGCAGATTTCAGGGCTTTCCGTAATGCCAGTAAGCATTACCCCTGAAAACAAGACAGCGATATACACAGATTTTTATTCCAAATTTAATCACGATGCGGAGAAGGTTTCACCGGGTTATCACTATGTGGAAATGGAACGCCAAGGAATATCGGCAGAGCTCACCAGTACCAAAAGGGTCGGATTCCACAAATACTCCTTTCCTACCAACGGAAGTCCGGCTATACTATTTAACCTCAACACCCTTTTGGGACCTAATGGAAATGTAAATGGTACTCTAGAGAAAATTGGGAACAAAACCCTTTCGGGAGAGTTGGAGATGACCCCTACACACAGGCGTCCCAAACCTTTCAAACTTTTTTTTAAAATAGAATTGGACTCGGAAATCAGGTCTATTGCCCAAGACCCAGAAACCGGTAATTATTTGGTTTTTACAGATGAAAACAGCCGGGATGTCTTAATGAAAGCTGCTATATCGTATACATCGGCCGAAAATGCCACTGCCAATATGAATGAGGAATTGAACCATTGGGATTTTCAAAAGGTAGTGGACGAATCAAAAGAGGAATGGAACGGGTTTCTTGGGAGAATCAAAATTGAAGGAGGTTCGGAAACACAACAACGTAGATTTTACACCGACTTATGGCATGCCTTGCAAGGCCGTAGGGTAATAAGTGATATTAACGGAGCCTATCCCGATAATACGGGAGATAACTTCAGAATAGGACAAATACCTTTGGATGCAGCCGGAAAACCAAAGTTCAACCATTATAATTCCGACTCCTTTTGGGGAGCCCAATGGACCATAAATACACTTTGGGGCTTGGTTTACCCAGATATTATGGAGGATTTTGTTCATTCCCTTATTCAATATTATCAGGACGGCGGTTTAGTTCCACGGGGGCCTGCAGGAGGCAATTACACCTATGTTATGACCGGGGCATCATCCACACCGTTTATTGTCAGCGCTATACAGAAAGGTATTGTTACGGAGAATGTGGAGGATATATATCAGGCTTTAAAGAAAAACCATATGCCAGATGGAATTATGGAAAAGGCCGGTTATGAGCACAAAACCACCCTAGGCGGGGGATTCAAGTACTATTTAAAGAACGGCTACGTACCTTATCCGATACCTGAAGGTAATTTTGGTGGACATCAGGATGGAGCAAGCCTTACCATGGAGTACGCTTACCAAGACTGGACTTTGGCACAATTGGCTAAAAAACTAGGGCACAAGGAAGACTATGAAGTGTTCCTGCGCCGTTCCGAAAACTTTAAAAATGTGTTCGACAAAAGCTCTGGTTGGATGAGGCCTAAGGATGTGGATGGGGTTTGGTACAAAGATTTTGACCCCTACGAGCACCAACACGGATTCATTGAATCCAACGGAGCACAATCTACTTGGTTTGTGCCCCATAACCTTGGTGGTCTGGCAGAACTGATGGGAGGTAAGGAAAAAGCAGTGGACAAGTTGAACGCTCAATTTGAGACCGCTGAAAAACTGGGGTTTGCAGCTGGCAATTCGCATGCACAGGAACTACACCCAGAATATAGGCGCGTTCCTATAAATTATGGAAATCAACCGTCTATTCAAACCGCATTTGTATTTAATAAGTTAGATAGGCCGGATCTAACACAATACTGGTCCAGAAAGGTAGTAGGCAAGGTTTTTGGTGGGCTTTCTCCTGCAACGGGCTATAATGGCGATGAAGATCAAGGACTTATGGGAAGTTTGGCCGTATTAATGAAAATTGGGCTCTTTCAAATGAACGGAGGAACGGAAAATGATCCTGCTTATGAGTTGGGCAGTCCAATTTTTGATAGGGTAGAGGTTAGCCTTCATCCTGATTATTTTGCTGCAAAATCATTTTCAATAGTGGCTAAAAATAATGGGCAGGAACAATGGGCAATTAAAAATGCCAAATGGAACCAAAAGGCTTTAAAAGACTATTCCATTAAGCATTCCCAATTAGTGAAAGGCGGAGAATTGGAATTGGAACTAGATGGGGAGTAAGCCTTCCTAGTTCTGATACGGCACAAATTTAAAAAAGCTTCAAGTGTAGTGGCCAAAGCAAATGGTCCTTAAATACCGTATCTTGTACTAAATTAAAATCGTTTCCCATTGAAAGGCATCATTAGCCATATTGTCCTTTATATTCTTTCAATTTGGGGTCTGTTTTCACAGACCATCAAGTTTGAACATTATAATGATGCCAATGGACTTTCGCACAATTCCGTTAGACATATTGTCCAGGATAAAAATGGATTCCTTTGGTTGGGTACTTTTTCTGGTCTAAATCGATTCGACGGATATCAGTTTAAATCCTTTATGAGTTCTACCTCCATAATCAATACCATCCCAAATGATGATATCACGGCCTTGGAATATGACGAAGAATCCAATAACTTATGGATAGGTACTCGTAATGGGTTAACATTGTTGGACATCGATACCCAAAAATTTACTACTTTTTTACCAAACCCCAAGAATTCCAATAGTTTGCAGGACGAAGAAATAAGGTCTGTGCATATCGATCGATTTAAACAAATTTGGGTGGGTACCAAGAATAAGGGACTTTTTGTATACCATCAGGACAAAAAGATATTTGAGAAAATTAAATTAAAAGGTTTTGAGTATATCAAAGAGATTTTTGAGGATTCAAAAGGCCATTTATGGATAGGGAGTTACGGTTCTGCTGGCGTAGCTAAAATTACTTTAGATAACGTAGGAAGGCCCGTAAAAATAGACACTTACACCCTAGACGTTCCTGATTCGAAAGAAATAAACCCCTACGTGAACTTTATCTATGAAAATACCAATTTAGATGTTTTTGTGGGCAGTAGAAAAGGCCTATACAAGTTCAACCAGGAATTTAACGAATTTACAAATCTCTATATAGAAGATGTAAAAACCAGGAGTAAACTGGGCCCTTATTTTGTTTCCATCGCCCAAGCACCGGATGGAAAATACTGGCTGGGAACCCTAGGTGGTATTCTGGTAGTGGATAAGCTAGAGGATATCACCGAACAAAAATACGAATGGTATTATACGGAATTGTCCAACAGTGATTCTCTCATAGATGATCTTGTCTATAAACTTTATTTTGATGAATTAGGTTTGTTGTGGATCGGCACCGAGAACGGATTGGACAAGTATGACCCCTATAGCAATCAATTTAGAGTAAATAAGGATATATCCAAGTATTTGGATAATCAGGCACCACGAATTAGAGGTTATTCCAAAACATTTGATAATAAGGTTATTGTGGCTACAAGACACAACGGACTATTTATTGTAGAGGATGATGACTCCTGCTCGTCCTGCCAAAGCACATTGCCCTTATACCGAAATGTCCATGATATTGCCAGTATATATTCTCAAGATGGTAAAATATTTTACTGCGGTCTTTGGAATGGGGAAATTTTAATCTACGATTATCTGGCTAAAACTTCCAAAGTCATTGAAATTGGGTTCGGCCCTACACCTATATTGGCATTTGCCAGCCTGGGAAATAACAAGTTGGCAATTGGTTCACACGGGGAAGGATCCTTAATTCTAAATAAGGAACTAGGCCAACCTGAAAAATCAGAGGGACTATTGCTCTCTTCACGAGAAATAAATCAGATTGCTGTAGACTCCCTTGGGTGTCTTTGGTATGCGACACAGTCAGGAATCCTAAAGTATGACCCCCTTACTAACAATGCAAAGTCATACAATCCCAAAATAGGAGGCCAACCTGGCTTATCCCATGGAAACGTAAGTGATCTGGTAATAGACCCTGCCGGTGGTATTTGGGCAGCAACTAGAAAAGGCCTTGACTATTACGATTCAAGTATTGATAATTTTGTGCCCGTAATGGAACACCTTGATTTAAAAGGAACTTGGATAACAAATGTAGTTACAGATAATAGCGGTAATTTATGGTTAAATATGAATAACGACCGTTTGGCAAAATACAATACAGTTTCAAAGGAACTAAATATGTATTATACGGATAGTGGAAATCGGTTGGACATATTTAGCTCCAGAGGCTTCTATTATGCCAGCGATGGTCATATGTATCTGGCAGGCAAGGACGGGATCATTAGCTTTTCACCAAAAGACCTTAAGGACAATGATAAATCACCTCCTCCTATAATCACTAATATTCGTATACAGAATAATGAAATTGAAATAGGAGATGTGCTCAATGATCAACTAATTCTCAAAGAAGACATTAACAAGGAGAGGGCATTGATACTTAAAAATGATAACAAAAATTTTTCTTTAACCTTCTCACACCCCTCATATAGTAATGAACGTTTCAATAAATTCAGTTATAGACTGGTGGGATTTCATAATCAATGGACTACAGTAGATATAAGACAACGTACCGTTCAGTATACCAATCTTTTTTTTGGGGATTATATTTTTGAGGTAAAGGCAATGAACAGTCATGGAGTCTGGAGTCCCATTTCTTCTTATGCCATAAAAATACTTCCCCCATTTTGGTTAACCTATAAGGCTCTCCTACTGGTTTTATTAGTTATTTCTGTAGTGTTCTATTTTGTTAGAAAACAAATTAAGGCACGATTAATTCTAAAACAAGAGCTGTTGTTGGAAAAGGTAAAAAGGGAGCGAGATGAAAAACTGAACAATGAAAAACTTAAATTTTTCACAAATATATCGCACGAGTTGAGAACCCCTTTGACCCTCATATTAGGCCCCGCAAAACAATTGATAGAGGAGGGAAAAGAATCTGGCAACCAATTCCAACAAAGCAGGTTCAATCTAATCCACCAAAATGCTAACAGACTTTTAAACCTTGTAAATCAAGTACTGGATTTTCGAAGGGCACAATCCGGCGAATTACAGTTGAAAGTCACTAAAACCAATATTTTTCAACGAACTATCAATACTTTCCGATCTTTTCAAGAACTGGCAGATGATAAGAAAATCAACTTTAATATTGTCTGTGACAATCAAGACATAGAAGGTTATTTGGACTGGGACAAGTATGATAAGATACTGTACAATTTGCTATCCAATGCCTTGAAATTCACTCACAAATATGGACATGTAGACCTATTTGTAAATACGCGTCGGGAGAATAATGAACAAAAATTGATAGTAGAAGTTAGTGACGATGGTATTGGTATCCCAAAAGAGAGTCAAGCAAAGATTTTCTCACGATTTTATCAAGCTTCCAATAGTAAAGAAAACAATACTGGCTCCGGTATTGGTTTGTCCCTGGTAAAGGCATTGGTGAAATTACACAAAGGTACTATAGAGGTAGAGAGTGAGTTGGAAAAAGGCAGTACTTTCACTTTAAAAATTCCAATTTCCAAAAAAGCCTATTCAAGCAATGAAATTTTTGAAGTAGCACAGCCTGATACTCCTGAGGAACCTTCTCAACTAATTACAGCTAAAAAGGTTATTCAAAGTACACACCTTAAAGAAAGGATACTTATTATTGAGGACAATGTTGAATTGCGAAATTATTTAGTGGAGTACCTTTCGGACCATTACAAGGTTTTTGAAGCCGAAAACGGTAAAGTAGGCCTTGATCAATGTAGAAAAGTAAAACCTGTACTATGCATAGCCGATATTATGATGCCAGAAATGGATGGGCTGGAATTCTGTAAAATTTTAAAGAACGATGACGATATAAGTCATGTCCCTGTTATTTTATTGACAGCACTTTCAGACAGTGACGATAAAATTAGAGGGTATAGCAGTGGTGCCGATGGATATTTGGTAAAGCCCTTTGAACCTTCCTTGTTAAAAACGAGAATTGAGAATATCATAAAATCACGGATGGAGCTGAAAAATAAATTTTCTGGGGAAGTGGAAAGTGAGGTTGCCACTTTGACACACTCACCCGCTGATGAACTGTTTATGGAGAAACTCACACAATTGATCGAAGATGATATGAGTAACCTGGAGCTTAATACCTCCTTTTTGTGTCATGAATTAGGCATGAGTTCTTCCAAATTATACAGAAAAATTAAGGAGATAACAGATTTGGCTCCAAATGAATTTATAAGAACCATTAGGCTTAAAAAGGCAGCACATTTATTAAATACCAAAAAATATAATGTCAGTGAGGTAACTGGCCTGGTAGGATTTAACGACCCTTTATATTTTAGTAGATGTTTTAAAAAGCAATTTGGCTACCCTCCAAGCAATCTCATCAAGTAAAGTTGTCAAATATTTACAAAGTGCTTGGTCTCCAAATAATTTCCTTCCATAACGGAAACATATCTAAACCTTAGGGTAAGTATAAGTAATATTACTATATTTAGTTATCAAAAAAAGTTCACCTAAAATCCACTTTTAAATTTACAAGTAATATGAATTCCAAGAATATTTTCCTATGCCTATTTTCCTTTGTTTTAACAATTCAAGTAGGAGCACAAAATAAACTTATCAGTACACCACCTGAGGTATCACCTATGCCTATGAAGGCAGCCATGACCGAAATTTGGGAACCAGAAGTAAGCGTAGTGACCCCGGCAAAAACATTGGGAGACGCCCCTTCCGATGCAATAATTTTATTTAATGGTACAAACTTGGATCAATGGGTAAAACAAAAGGACCATTCCCAACCAGCTCCTTGGAAAATTGTTGACAACGACTATATGGAAGTGGTACCAGGTTCTGGAGGTATAAGTACAAGGATGAAATTTGGAGACTGTCAGATCCATATAGAATTTAGTGCTCCGGATGAAGTGGAAGGTTCCAGTCAGGGCAGGGGCAATAGCGGATTATTTTTGCAGAACAGGTATGAACTCCAAATATTGGATTCATACAATAACCGTACCTATAGAAACGGACAGGCAGGCAGTATTTATAAAGACCATGCGCCTTTGGTGAATGCCATGCGAAGTCCATTGGAATGGAATACTTATGACATAATCTATACAGCCCCAAGATTTAAAAAAGATGGTCGCTTGGATGCCAAGGCAAAGATTACCGTGTTGCACAACGGTGTTCTAATACAAAATAATGTGGAGATTAGTGGTAACACCTATTATATTGGTTTGCATGACTACCCATCTGCCCATGGCGATGATGTACTTTCATTACAGGATCACGGCAACAAAACACAATTTAGAAATATTTGGGTAAGGCCCTTGTAAGTCTGGACTACCTTGAGCTAAAATAAAATGCCGAAGGAAATTGATCCTTCGGCATTTATTATTTAAGATGTAATCGTCTTTATTAATACGTTACATATTCCACAATTTCGAGCCCATAACCTACAATACCCACTCTTTTAGTTTGGGAGGAATTGGATAGCAGCCTTATTTTGGCAATATCCAAATCGTGTAAAATTTGGGCACCAACGCCAAAATCCTTGGCATCCATATCCACTTTGGGGGCCTTATATATTCCTTGCTTTTGCAACTCCTTCAGTTCTCCCAATCGGCCCAATAGGTTCAAAGATTCGGTTTCCTGATTTATAAAGACTATTGCTCCTTTACCTTCTTCGTTGACGGCATTGAACATGTCCTCCAGTTTCTTATCGGGATTGTTGGTAAGCGTACCTAAAATGTCATTATTTATTAAGGTTGAATTGATTCGGGTAAGGACCTTTTCCTCTTTTTTCCAGGTTCCCTTGGTCAAAGCTATATGAACTTGATTATTGGTGGTCTGCTGATATGCCCTCAGTCTAAATTCACCAAATCTGGAGACTATATTAAAGTCTTCCTTTTTCCGGATCAAACTATCATGTTCCATGCGATAGGCAATCAAGGCTTCGATAGACACAATTTTTAGATCAAATGTCTTGGCTACTTTTACCAATTGAGGCAATCTGGCCATGGAGCCATCTTCATTCATGATTTCCACTATGACTCCGGCTGGTTTTAGTCCGGCTAAACGTGCAAAATCGATAGCGGCCTCGGTATGTCCGGTTCTTCTTAATACACCTCCTTCTTTGGCTACCAAGGGAAATATATGTCCGGGCCTTCCCAGATCATGGGCCTTCATGTTTTCATCGGTCAAAGCCTTGACAGTACTTGCGCGATCAGGAGCCGAAATACCTGTTGTAACACCATAGCCCCTTAAATCAACAGATACGGTGAATGCTGTTTCCATGGGGTCGGTATTATTATTGACCATCATGTGAAGGCCGAGTTCCTTACACCTACCTTCAGTAAGTGGTGCGCAGATAAGACCCCTGCCATGGGTGGCCATAAAATTGATCAACTCCGGGGTCACCAATTCTGCAGCTGCCAAAAAATCCCCTTCATTTTCTCGATTTTCATCATCCACTACAATAATTACCTTGCCTTGCCTTATATCCGCAATAGCTTCCTCTATGGTATTTAATGTAATGGTCTTTTGAACTTTTGTTGTCATGTCGCAGCAATTTTATCTTTCTTCTTAAATAGGCCTTTAAAGTAATCAAAAATACTTCCAAAGGACATTAATCCTTTGTCCGCAGTTGCCCGCCTGGTCAAGAATACACCTAAAGGTAACATTATAAATGTAGAAAGCCATGCACCTAAAATTGGATTAATATTCCCTTCCTTGGCATAATTACCGGCAAATACGCCTATAAAGTAATAGGTTAGGAATAGAACAATGGCAATCACCATGGGCAGACCTAGACCTCCTTTTCTGATAATCGCTCCCAATGGGGCTCCAACAAAGAATAAGATAATACAGGACAATGCAAGAGCGTATTTCTTGTGCAGCGATAAAATATGTAAACGATATATCTTGTATTTTATTTGAAGTTCGTTTTTCTTTCCCTGTATACTGGTAATAATATTTGAAATAGCACTTTTGGCAGAATTAACAATCTGTGTTTGGTGCCAATCCGGGAAAAGTGCAATTATACTATCGGTGGACATTGTAGTGCCCAACGAATCTCTTTCCTTCTTTTTTTTATCAAGGGTAATTTGAGTTAACGAATCGGGCTTTTTAAGTGGCACAAAAACTCCCATTCTTCCAACTATATTCTTGGAAAAAGCGGCCACCAATTTTATATTATCTTTTTTTAGGGAATCTATATCCTTGGTTAAGCGTGAAATATTTTTCATCTTATCCGTACTTACATCCCGCTCCTCCTCCAAATCAACATTGTTAAGGTCGGAAAGATCCTTGTTTATGGTATAGGTCTTAAAATTGGCCTTGGTAAAGGGGTTTTTCTTTTTGTCTTTGTTGTTCTTTGTGGGCATATCGGAGTAGTAGTGCCCATCTTTCAATACCAATTGTAAAATATCCGATTCTTCGCTACTTATAAGTTCTCCGGATTTGGCCTTAATTACTGTGATGTTCACCTTGATCTTGGATTTCTCATGAATGATGACATTTTCTAAGAACCGATCGTTTTCCCCGTATTTTCGATCTACCTTCATATTCATCTCCGTTCCTTCCAAATCGCTAAAAACACCTTCAGAAATTATGGCGGCGGGTTTAACTTTGGCTATGTTCCTTCTAAGGTTATATATTTTTTGTTCTGAAATTGGAATTATATTATTGGCAAAATAAAAGGTTACCCCTCCTAAAAAGGTTACAAAAACAATAAGGGGCAACATGGCTCTTTGTAAAGAAATACCAGAGGCTTTCATGGCGGCAAATTCGTAATTTTCAGCAAAAGTACCGAAGGTTAGGATTGACGAAAGTAAAACGGTTAAGGGTATTACCCGTTCCATGAGGTTGGGCAAAAGGTAGAACAAGAATTTTCCAATTATAAAAATGTCCAATCCCTTCCCTGCAAAATCATCAATAAACAACCAGATCGTTTGAAATACAAAGATGAACATCAGTATTACAAACGAACTCAAAAAGTTAAAGAGGAACCTCGATAATATATATCGGTCTAAAATTCTCAATGGTCTAATTTCTTATGATGTAGTAACCATTATCCTTGTACTTATTTTCATCAAAAGTAAATAAGGCTTTGGACAAGGGCTGGTCTATTTTAAAAGAATTAACAGTAATGGTCGTCTTGGTGCCATTCATTCCGGTTTCAATTAGCTTATAGATGTGCTTGGTCTCTACATCTACGCCTAATAATATTGATTTTATTTCGGAATTGGTGTCAATGGGGGTCAATTTCACAAACTGTATTTTTCTTCCCTGGATATTTTGAAGAATGTCCCAATCATAACTGTGTCCTTGTTTATAAAAAGTAAGCATTTTGGAAGGGGTGATGGTGTTTTCTTCATCCATTTTCTCTTCAATCGTAACTTCTTCATTTTCAGGGACCACGGTGTATACTTTTTTACCATCGTATAATTGTTTGGAGCCCAAATAATTAAAAAGGTATTTATCGCCCTGCATCGTAACATCTCCCCGTGTTTCCGTATTTATATTGGCCTCCTCATTATGTAGGCTATACTTAAAGTCTACAAAAATGTTGTCATAACTTTTTACTTTATTATAAACTTCATCCAACAAATTTTTGGCCTTATTGGAGTCCTGGCCCCAAGTAATTGAAGTTGATAGTACCAATAAAATAACAGATAATTTAAGTTTCATTTCTTTTTTATTTAAATTTTAACGGTGCCACTTATGAGCTTTCATTGCTCAACAGCTGATCTAAGGCATAGATATCGGGTACAAGAACCTGACGTGCCTTACTCCCTTCAAAAGGACCAACAATGCCTGCCGCTTCCAATTGGTCTATGATTCTCCCGGCCCTATTATATCCTAATTTTAACTTTCGCTGTATAAGGGAGGCCGAACCTTGTTGTGCTATTACGATGACCTCTGCCGCGTCCCTAAACATAGCATCACGATCAGATATATTGTAATCAATACTTGTGCCAGAATCGTCATTGCCCACATATTCCGGAAGTAAATATGCATCCGGATAAGCCCTCTGGGAACCAATAAATTCTGTAATCTTGTCAACCTCGGGCGTATCTACAAAAGCACATTGTATCCTAGTAACATCGTTACCTTGGGTAAATAGCATATCTCCGCGTCCAATTAATTGATCGGCACCCTGGGTATCCAAAATGGTTCTGGAATCTATTTTTGAAGTCACTCTAAAAGCTATCCTCGCCGGGAAGTTGGCTTTTATAATACCTGTAATAACGTTGACCGAAGGTCTTTGGGTGGCAATAATCAAATGTATACCAACTGCCCTGGCCAGTTGCGCCAATCGAGCAATTGGGGTCTCCACCTCCTTACCAGCGGTCATGATCAAATCGGCAAATTCATCAATAACCAATACGATATACGGCAAGAACATATGTCCGTCATTGGGATTCAGTTTTCGGGCCTTAAACTTTGTATTGTATTCCTTTATATTTCTCACCATAGCCACCTTCAGCAGCTCGTAACGGTTGTCCATTTCAATACATAACGAATTTAAAGTATTGATAACCTTGGCGTTGTCCGTAATTATAGCTTCCTCGGAATCTGGTAATTTTGCCAAATAATGTCGCTCTATTTTATTAAACAAGGTTAGCTCTACTTTCTTGGGATCGATGAGGACAAACTTAACTTCTGCAGGATGCTTTTTGTAAAGCAATGAAGTCAATACCGCATTTAATCCAACAGATTTACCCTGTCCTGTTGCTCCTGCCATTAACATATGCGGCATTTTTGCCAAATCTACTACAAAGGTCTCGTTACTAATGGTCTTACCAAAGGCGATGGGCAATTGCATTTCCGCCTTCTGAAATTTGCTGGAAGCAATTACGGAGCGCATAGATACAATAGTAGCGTTTTTATTCGGGACTTCTATACCTATGGTACCCTTACCCGGAATTGGGGCAATAATACGTATGCCAAGCGCTGCAAGGGATAAGGCTATATCGTCCTCCAAGTTTTTTATTTTGGAAATACGTACCCCGGCTTCAGGCACAATTTCATATAGGGTAACGGTAGGGCCAATAGTAGCCTTAATCTGTGCGATACCAATTTTGTAATTCTTTAAGGTCTCAACAATTTTATTCTTATTTTCCTCGAGTTCCTCCTGATTAATGGTTATACCTCCTGTGGCTCCATGCTGATCCAAAAGATCCAACGGGGGGAATTTGAAATTCCCCAATTCCAAGGTAGGGTCAAATTCCCCAAAATCTTCCACAAGTTTATCCGAAATATTATCGGATTCCTCTTTCTCCTCCTTAACTTTTTCAACCTCCATGGAAATAGGCTCTTCCTCGTTCCCCACTTTTACTTCAAAGTTTTTATCTTCCTCTTTCTCTTCTTTTTCCAGAACAGGAATATCTTTTTTGTGGGTATAGGTGTCTATTACAACGGAGGTTTCCACTTCTTCTTCTTCTTCTGGCTCTAAAATGGTTTTCTCCTTCGCCAGGTCAGTTTTTTTAGGACCTTTTACATTTTTAAACTCGGAAGTCAATGATTTTCCTTTGCTATTTATATAAGCAACGGCTTTATCCGGGGTAAATTGAAACAATCTGACCAAAATCACGATCAAACCGAACAGTAAGAGCAGAAAGACACCAACTTTTCCTCCATAATCTTGAAGAAAATCGTTCATTTCATACCCCACCATACCGCCCAGAAGCGGTTTGGTTGTAGCAAAAAATCCAAATGCAACAGAAAACCATATAATAAAGACCAATCCCCATATCCATTTTCGGAGCAGATCTTGTTTGTGCATACTCAAAAATAAGTATAGCCCAGAGGTAAAAAGTAGAAAAGTAAAAATTATGGAAGATATACCGAATCCCTTATATAAGACAAAATGACTAACATTGGCTCCAAATTTGTTCAGCAAATTTCTCGCCTGTTCATTTCTATTCGCAAATTCCGAAAGCAAACTTTGATCGTCCTGCCATGTAAAATAGAAGGATACAAAAGAAAAGAAGAAGGCTATACTTAAAAGCATTAACAAGCCCCCAAAAATAATTTTGTTCTGTTGCGATAATTTTAAGGAAAAGCCTTTTTTACTGGTTGTTGACTTTGGTTTTTTTACCTTTTTTGCCATTGAGGATTCAATTCTGACGGCTAAATTACAAATTTACTAATGAACTCATCCGAACTTTTTCCTTGGATATATACTTTTAAGGAATCTGCCTCTTTACTGGAAGATAGGTTAAGTTACACTGCCTATCCCCATTAAATAAGCTTTGGGACATATATAATCAGGCCAATAATGCTGGCGGCAATCGACACCAGCATAACGGCACCAGCAGAAATATCTTTTATAAATCCTATCCTGTGATCAAATTCGGGTTGTATATAATCCGCTAATTTCTCAATAGCGGTATTTAGGCCTTCAATCCCCAGCACCAATCCAATGGCTAAAATTTGCAGCACCCATTCCGTATTCGAAATTTCAAAATAAAATCCAGCAGCTGTCATCAACATAGTAATAAAGACTTGAATCTTGATACTGGCCTCTGTTTTTATAAGGATCAAAGCTCCTTTAAAAGCGAATCCAACACTGCGAATACGATTTACGAAGAAACTTTCTTTAGGCATCCTTCAATGCCACTAGCGCAGCCTTATAGTTAGGTTCGTCTACGGTTTCCGCAACCTGTTCCGTATAAATTACCTTTCCTTCTTTGTCCAATACCACTATAGATCTGGAGTGTAGGGACTTAAGAGGTCCGTCAGTAAACTCTACTCCGTACGCACGGCCAAAGTTACCGTCTTTAAAATCAGACAACATTTCAACATTCTCTATGCCTTCCGCCCCACAGAAGCGGCCTTGGGCAAATGGTAGATCTTTGGATACGCACAGGACTTGGGTATTTTCCAGTTCTGCCGCTTCCTTGTTAAATTGCCTTACAGATTGGGCGCAGGTACCGGTATCCACACTAGGGAAAATATTTAAGATTACTTTTTTGCCTATAAAGTCCTCCAAGGTAACGCCGGACAAATCTCCTTTAGTCAAAGAAAAACTAGGAGCTTTACTTCCGGTTTCCGGTAATGTTCCAATGGTGTTAATTGCATTTCCTTTAAGTGTAACGGTAGCCATGATCTTGTATTTAAATTTTGTGTGAAAATAAAAAATATATGATTGATATTTTAGGAATAATGCATAAAAAAACAATCCAAAAAAAAACGATGCTTTGAAAGGTACTAAAATTTAAAATCCCTCTACCCCTTCAGTCAAGAGGGGGCAAGGGATTAACTGTATTGCAGATGGACAGGGTCTTTTAAATTTACGTATCTATGGAACCAACCACTCGCTGCATAAATTCATTCAAAGCCTCTTTTTGGGGCTTACCTTCTTTTATGGATTTTTGAACCTCCAATGCTCCGTATAAATTGGAGATCAATTCGCCAATAACATCCAATTCCTCATCTTTTAAGGAAGACACCTCCGTGATGGACTCCAATGTTTCTATGGTTTCCAGCACATAGTCTTCGTCATTTTCGGCTATAAAGCCGGTCAGGTGTTTAATTACTGGTAATTTCACTGATCAAATCTTTTAAAACATCATACTTATTGGTCTGAACCTGATTCTTAAACTCACCATCGCTAAATATGGCGAAAGTGGGAAGGTTGTCCACATTGGCCAACTTTCTTGATTCAGGGAATTTTTCGGCATCAGCTAGAACAAAGGTGATATTCTCATTTGTGGAAGCTTCTTTTTTAAACTTAGGTTTCATTATCCTGCAATTACCACACCAGGTGGCCGAATATTGAACAACTACATTTTTATTTTGATCAATAATCTCTTTCAGATTATCATTTTCCAATTCAAGTAGCATAATTTCTGATTTTATTTATAAAAAAGGAGCCAATTTTAATATATCAATTGACTCCTTGTGCGTATTTGTAATGCTTAGTTTGCGTGTGCAGACAAATAACTGGCAACACCATTCCTATCTGCCGTCATGGCATCCTTACCTTCTTCCCAGTTGGCTGGACAAACTTCTCCTTTTTGCTGTACGTGGGTATAGGCATCGATCAAACGTAAATACTCATTTACATTTCTGCCCAATGGCATGTGATTAATGCCTTCATGAAATACAGTACCCTCTTCATCTATTAAGTAAGTAGCGCGGTAAGTAACATTATCACCATCTACCGTGACCACACCAGATTCTTCGTTATACTGCTCATTGGAAATATCCAATATCCCTAAAGTTGATGCCAAATTCCTGTTGCTATCGGCAAGGATAGGGTAAGTAACCCCTTCTATACCGCCATTATCCTTAGCAGTATTCAACCAGGCAAAATGAACTTCTGCCGTATCACAGGAAGCACCGATTACCAAAGTATTTCTTTTTTCAAATTCTTCCACGGCTGCCTGAAAAGCATGCAATTCTGTGGGGCACACAAAAGTGAAATCTTTTGGATACCAAAACAATATTACTTTTTTATTGTTGTTCTGAGCTTCTTCCAAAACATTCAATTTAAAAGTGTCTCCTAAATCGTTCATTGCATTAACGCTAAGATTTGGGAATTTTTTACCTACTAGAGTCATATTTATAAATTTTAAACTATTAATTTCTGATGTAAAATTACATTTAAATAAGGCCGATTGTGTTATTCTGGATTTAAAAAACTTATGTCAATATAGCTATTGCAAATACCAATGGCTATTGTGATTATTACTTGTTAAATTGAGAAATATTGAATCAAAATTATCGCTATTTATCAAAGAATTTGGATAAAAAATATCAATTCCGCTTTTGGCGAAAAATGAAGTGTTTTGTAAAAACAATTATTCGCCACATTTAGAAAAATGTAAATAGCTTATTTATTTATAAATAATACCAAGCTGTAGCAAACTATGAAAATATTCCTACGGAAAATGAAAAATATTATAGCTAAATAATATGCTTTCCAAGCTATGGATTTCCTATGCAAATGAAATATTATCTATGTATCAAACCGTCGCCGAAGTTGTTTTAAGCTGTCTGATCTTAAGATGAAGAGCAGCGAAAAACAGGGTCATAAAAGGGCTTAGCCAATTAAATATGGCATACACAAAGTATTCGGCCACGCCTACCCCTAGAACACCAGATTGATAAGCGCCGCAGGTATTCCAAGGAATAAGAACAGAAGTTACTGTTCCTGAATCCTCTAAGGTTCTACTTAAATTTTCGGGAGCCAATCCCTTATCGCTATAGGCTTTCTTAAACATTTTACCTGGAATTACGATAGCTAAATATTGATCGCTGGCAATGGTATTTAAGCCAATACAGCTTATTACCGTGCTGGCAAAAAGACCAAAAACGGAAGTAGCAATGGACAACAAAGATTTGGTTATGCGGGCCAATGCCCCAATCCCGTCCATGATGCCACCGAAGACCATAGCGGAACAGATAAGCAGTATGGTCCATATCATGCCCTGCATGCCCCCGGCACTGAACAGATCGTTCAATTTTTCATTTTCCGTTACAATAGCGGTATCGGTAAAAATTGCATTGAAAATAGCCGTCACATTGGAATCCGATAATGTTTTCAATACTTCCAGTTGAAAAAACAGGGCAAACACTCCTGCTAATCCTACACCTGTCCCCAAGGCAATCAACGGTTTTGTCTTAAAGAGTATAAGCGCTATGACCACTCCTGGTACTATAAATAAATATGGACTTATGTTGAAAGTGTTTTTAATAGTACTTAGCAATGCGGTTACATCCGCACTACCTGTAGTCTCTATATTTAGGCTTATGACCGCAAATACCCCCAAGGTTATTAAAATTGTGGGAACGGTAGTTATGGTCATATATTTTATATGGGTAAATAGGTCTGTTCCGGCCATAGCTGGGGCCAAGTTGGTGGTATCGCTCAGCGGGGACATTTTATCCCCAAAATAGGCCCCGGAAATTACGGCACCGGCAATCATGCCGGGGTAAATGCCCAATGCCGTTCCAATACCAACAAGGGCTATCCCTACAGTAGCAGAAGTAGTCCATGAACTGCCTGTGGCCACTGAAATAATTGCCGCTATAATAACAGAAGCCGGTAAGAATATGGAGGGACTCAATACTTGTAGGCCGTAATAGACCATGGCAGGGATGATACCACTGACTAACCAAGTGCCCGCCAAAGCCCCTACCAATAATAAGATCATTACAGGAACCAGAATACTTTTCAAATTTTCAAGAACTTCCAGCAACATTGTTTTTAGGGAAGTCCTATTAAAAAAACCTACAATGGCACTAATAGCCCCACCTAACAATAAAATAATCTGATTGGAATATTCCCCGAACCATTCCCCATTAGCATAGAAAATATTGTAGGCAAGCATCATCATCAAAAGAACAACAGGTATAAGCGCCTCCCAGATGTTCAATTCTTTGTTTTCTACAATATGCTCATTTTCAGGGCCAGCGGGATTAGTGCTTAGGTTTTGCATCTAGAAGCTATTTGTTTCTTCGTAATATTACGATTTTGATATCTGTTCTGCAAACCCAAAATTTGACCTTTAGCCTTAATTGTTATAAAATTCCCAATTGGGTCAAGCAGTCTTTCATGGTCAAATATGTTCTATTTATATTGTTGTCCAGTCCTATTGAAAACCGAATTAAACCGTTGGACAGACCCATTTCTAACTGCTCCTCCATCGGGATTTCCGAAGAGGTAGATGTTCCCGGCGCACTGAACAAGGTTTTGTAAAATCCCAAACTAACGGCCAAATATCCCAAATGTTTTTTTTGCATCAATTCCATTAGGGCATTGGCATTATCCAAAGACCCTACGTCCAAGGTCATAAGTCCGCCAAAACCATAGTCAGGATTAAACTGTTTTTTCATAATATCATGGCCCATATGGGATTTTAATCCTGGATACGCCACACGCAGTCCGTCTTTTTCAAAATTTTGTGCCAAATACATAGCATTCTCACTATGCTTTTTCATTCTAATATGAAGTGTTCTCATGTTTTTTAGAATAGATGAGGCCCTTAAGCTATCCAGTGTGCTGCCCAACAACATGCCAGCTCCGTTATTCACATCCTTAAGCCCTAAGCAGAAGTCCTTGTTGCCACAAACTACTCCGGCAACGCAGTCACTGGTGCCATTTATAAATTTTGTTAAACTGTGGATAACAATATCGGCCCCCAATTTTGCAGGAGAAATGGATAGGGGAGAAAAGGTATTGTCCACCACCAAGGGAATGTTATGCTTCTTTGCAAGTTTTGAAAGTGCCAGTATATCGGCCACTTCCAAAAGAGGGTTACTGACCGACTCACAATAGATCATTTTTGTTTTTGGGGTAATCGCCATAGCCACTTCCTCCAATTTTGTGGTATCCGCAAATGCTGTTTTAATACTGAATTTCTTTAAAAAATTCTTCATTAGGGCATAAGTACCTCCATAAATGGTCCTACTACTTACAATATGGTCCCCTGCATTGCACAACTGCAGAATAACGGAGCTAATAGCTCCCATACCACTGGCGGTTACGTTGGCTGTTTCCGTTCCCTCCAAAGCAGCCAATGCTTCGCCTAAATAAAGGTTGGAAGGAGAGGAGTGCCTGCTGTACAGGTAACAACCCTCCGTATTGCCTTCAAACGTGTCGAACATAGTCTTCGCCGATAGAAAGGTATAGGTTGAAGAATCGGATATAGAGGGATTAACCCCACCGTATTCTCCAAAATATTGCAAATCCTGTAAATCATCTGCTGCCTTAAAATCCATAATGTAATATTTAATTTACCATAAAATTAAATATATTTGGAATATTAATCAATATATAATTATAATTGTAGAATATAAAACTATATTAGTATATTAAATTAGTTTATTTTTAATTAAATCATTCTTTTTTAGGTAAATTATAGAAAATATATCATCATGAAGTTTGACGAAATCGATACTAAATTATTAGGATTGCTACAAAATGATAGCAAAAAGACTACAAAAGAATACGCACTTGACTTAAACTTATCCGTAACCGCCGTTTATGAACGTATAAAAAGACTGGAAAAGTTAGGGGTAATTACCCATTACGTAGCCTTGGTAGACAAAAAAAAAGTGGATAAAGCATTTACGGTGCTTTGTCACGTTAAGCTCATACAGCACAATAAGGAATACGTGCTTCAATTTGAAAAGGAAGTACTTCAGTTAAAGGAGGTAGCGGAATGTTACCATACCAGTGGGGATTACGACTATATCCTAAAAATATATGTGTCCAATATGGAAGAGTTCAGGGAATTCATGATTACCAAATTAACAGCAATAAATCACATTGGAAGCACCCAAAGTTCATTTGTGATCAGTGAGGTGAAAAGTACTACAGAAGTATTTATTTAGCAACAGTTGTCCAAAAAACGTTAAAATCCCGTATTATATGAATGTTGCCCAACAACAAAACATTTGTATTTTTGTATTTACAATTAATAAACTAATTTTTTCAATACCATTATAATATGACCCAATATGACGTAGCCATTATAGGCTCAGGTCCTGGTGGATATGTTGCAGCAATCCGTTGTGCCCAGTTAGGAATGAAAACCGCAATAATAGAAAAATACTCAACTTTGGGAGGTACCTGCCTTAATGTGGGGTGTATTCCTTCTAAGGCTTTGTTGGATTCTTCCCATCATTATGAAGATGCCGTAAAGCATTTTGAATCTCACGGCATTGAAATTCCAGGCGAAATCAAGGTTAACCTTGAAAAAATGATTGCTAGGAAGCAAGCTGTGGTGGATCAGACTTCTTCAGGGGTTAAATTCCTAATGGACAAAAATAAAGTTGATGTTTTTGAGGGCTTGGGAAGCTTCAAGGATGCAACCCATATCAACATAAAAAAGACCGATGGCAAAACAGAAACGATCGAGGCTAAAAACATCATTATAGCCACAGGGTCAAAACCATCCAGTTTACCATTCATAAAATTGGACAAGGAGCGGGTCATTACTTCAACAGAGGCGTTAAAGCTAAAGGAAATACCAAAACATTTAATCGTCATAGGTGGTGGTGTTATTGGTCTGGAACTGGGACAGGTCTATAAGCGTTTGGGTGCGGAAGTAACGGTTGTCGAATTCATGGACCGTATTATTCCGGGGATGGATGGAGCACTTTCCAAAGAATTATTGAAAGTATTGAAGAAGCAAAAGGTGAAATTCAACTTATCCCACAAGGTTAAATCTGTCGAGGCAAAAGGTAATGAAGTAGTTGTTATAGCGGAGGATAAAAAAGGGGAAGAGATACGTTTTACTGGAGATTATTGTTTGGTTTCGGTAGGTCGAAGACCTTTTACCGATGGTCTAAACATTGAAGCTTCTGGCGTTAAACTGGAAAAGAACGGTACTATTGCCGTTAATGACCATTTACAAACCAATATATCCAATATTTACGCTTTAGGTGATGTAGTAAGAGGGCCCATGTTAGCCCATAAGGCCGAAGAGGAGGGAACCTTTGTCGCCGAAATATTGGCAGGACAAAAGCCCCATATAGACTATAACCTAATTCCCGGTGTAGTATATACTTGGCCTGAAGTTGCCGCGGTAGGAAAAACCGAGGAAGAATTAAAAGAGTCCGGAGTGGAATACAAGGTAGGTCAGTTTCCAATGCGTGCACTGGGCCGAGCTAGGGCCAGTATGGACTTGGACGGTTTTGTGAAAATATTGGCACACAAGGAAACCGATGAAGTTTTGGGAGTACATATGATCGGAGCCCGGATGGCAGATGTGATTGCGGAAGCGGTAACTGCAATGGAATTCAGAGCTTCGGCCGAGGATATATCAAGAATGAGCCATGCACATCCAACCTTTGCAGAGGCCGTCAAAGAAGCAGCCTTAGCAGCTACTGACAATAGAGCCCTACATGTTTAAATAATTAAACAAGTAAATTATTAATAGCCCCGTTAGACTGTGTCTAACGGGGCTAATGTATTATAGTAATTCCCTGAGTATTATTTATCAGGACACAAACTGTAATTACAACTTGTGGGTACCATCACAAAATGGCGGATTCTTGGTAAGTTTACAGGTGCACAGATGGGCCTTTTTATCCTCTTCTGCAATAAATACTAAAGGTGGTGTAGCGTTTTCCGCCTTATGGGAACCATCGCAAAAGGGTTGAACACTACTATGATTACAAGTACACCACTTATATTTTTTATCTTTCTCCAATTCCACCGCAATTGGCAAAAATTTTTTATTCGTATCGCTCATGTATATCTTTTATGCGAAAATAAGCGAAAGGGCATTAGAAAGATGTGGGGAGTGCTAATTTTTTACCAGTCTAAATAAGCGTATCAAGGTTAACCTGGATTTAACTATAAATGCCTTTAACAAGGACTGACCTTCCTCATTCAACCAGGATTCGCCCTTAAGCTGAAGGGTCTTTGCAGCAGTGGACAATTGTAGTTTTATATACACCTTGTTTCTTTCATATTGAAGGGCCAATACGGTAGTTGTAACCACAAATGCCAATGCTCCGGGAATTACGAAATTGGGGGAGAGACTGTGGTTCAGGAAGTAGTATAGTCCCAAACCTGTAAAACTTCCGTACAAAATAATATAATGAATCACATAAATAGAGAGTGTACTTTGCCCTATTTTCAGTATTGTACTATTACTCATAAATCTTCTAAACAACATAAATACGGCAAAAGCCAAGGATACGTCCCCTAATCTTATAAACAGATAGTTATTGAAATAAACCTTCGAAAAAACAAGCATTCCTGTCCAGTTATATAACTTTAAAAAGAAACCTGAGGAATAAAACAAAAGACCAAAGCCAACAATAGTAAAACTCAATATAGCAGCCGGATATAAATATTTGAAATTCTTGAACCTGGTAAACAATACCGACATAAAAGCACCAATGGTTGCATATCCAAACCAAGGCATAATAGTAAATACGGATCCGTTAGCTTTAGTTAGGTAGTTGGCCAATAACTCTGGCAGGTAATGATGGGCGTATTGTTTGTAATTGGGCTCCAATACAAATAAAACCAAGGTGGTTACCAATAACACTCCTGGAAAAAGGTATTTATTTCTTGTAATCGTAAGTAGATAAATTCCAATTATACCTAAAATAGAAAGACCGATACAATGTAAAACATCTACCAGATAAAATGAACCGTAAATCTGACCTTTCAATAATCCAAAAAAGTTTAATCTTAGCAAGTAGCCAATAGCCAATAATTGCAAGCCCCTCTTAACCCCTTTCTTTACTCTAGGGTTTTTAAAGCCAATTTCGTTCCCTTTTATTAATAGGTAGGTAAATATAAAACCGGATACTGTAAAGAATACCGGTGCGGTAACGCCCCTGAAATATTTCCATACGGAAAATACGCTATTGGAATTATCCCTAAATACATTGTCAAGCAATCCGTCCACAAAATGTCCTTGTAACATCATTAGGATGGCCCATGCTCTCATAGCATCAATAAAATAAAGTCTCAGGTTGTTATTGCCCATAGTAGCTTCGTATACATCCTATATACTTGTATAACAGTGGTTTTGGATGTTTTCGGGTGCAAAATTATACAAATTCCTCGCAATTCAATCTATTTTACGGTATTTTCGTTGTTCATTTATTAAATAATTTCGGATGTCTCGTATTTTGGCCTTTGCAGGGAGCAACTCCAGCACTTCTATTAATTATAAACTGGTAAAATATACCACCTCACTTATTAAGGATCAGGATGTTAGCCTAATAGATATGGTGGATTATAATTTTCCTGTTTTTAGTGAAGATTTGGAAAGAAATGAAGGGTATTCCGATTTGCTAAAGCGCCTAAAGGACAAGATTGTCAGTGCTGACGGATTGATTATTTCCGTAAATGAACACAATAGTAATCCGTCCGCATATTTTAAGAATGTACTGGATTGGTTATCACGAGTGGACAGAAATTACCTCGCAGATACCCAAATTTTACTCATGTCCTGTTCTGGTGGCAAAAGAGGGGCTGTTGGTTCCCTGGAGGTGACCAAGGGAATTTTACCCCGTTTTGGCGGGGAGGTGGTAGCCACATTTTCCTTGCCATCCTTTAATCATACCTTTGAAGAGACAAAGGGCATAATAGACCCGGAACTTGCCAATGCCCATAAAAATGCTTTGGAAATATTCTTATCAAAAATTTAATCGTCATTGCGAAAAAAGGTTTCATTTAAAGTCTCGGACATTCTAAGTTTTAAGGAATCCTTATTACTTTGGTCCCAACAATATTATGAAGTTGTTTGGTTGGACAGCAACGGACATAAAAGCAAGTACAGTTCCTTTGATGGAATGCTTGCGGTGGATGCGTTAACTTCGATTGTCACGGACACCCAAAACGCTTTTGAAGATGTAAGAACATACCAGTCCAACGCCAAGGATTGGATTTTTGGTTACTTATCCTATGATCTAAAAAATGATACTGAACGGCTCACCTCTGGCAATATTGATGGGTTGAATTTTCCAGAATTATACTTTTTCCAACCGAAGAAGATGATAAAGATAGAGGGTCAAATGGTCACCTTCCATTATTTAAACATGGTGGCAGATGAAATTGAAACGGATTTTGTATCCATCAATGATCAAAATGATGCACTTACTACTGAATTGGAGGTGAAGTCCAATATTCACATTAAACTAAGAATTTTTAAAGATGACTATTTTAGAAGGGTAAGTAAAATGCTCAACCATATACATAGGGGAGATATTTATGAAGCCAACTTTTGTCAGGAATTCTATGCAGAAAATACACAGATTGATCCAGTAAGGACTTATCAAAAGCTTAATTCCATTACCCGGGCACCTTTTGCTACTTTTTTAAAAATTAATGATAAGTATCTATTATCTTCTTCACCAGAACGTTATATTAAAAAACAGGGCAACAAGATTATATCCCAGCCTATCAAGGGTACTTCAAAACGCTCATTGAATATTAAGGAGGACAAGCTATTGATAAAAGCTCTGAAAAGCGACGAAAAAGAAAGGGCAGAAAATATTATGATTGTGGATTTGGTCCGGAACGATTTGTCCAAAAGTGCCTTAAAAGGTAGTGTTGAAGTTGAAGAACTCTGTAAGGTGTATTCATTTGACCAGGTCCACCAAATGATTTCTACTGTTACTGCCGAGGTGCCTGTCACCAAAAACCCTGTAGATATTATAAAGGAAACTTTTCCCATGGGAAGTATGACCGGGGCGCCAAAAGTGTCGGCCATGCGCATAATAGAGCAACTTGAGGCTACAAAAAGGGGGCTTTACTCAGGAGCTGTCGGGTATTTTACGCCTGAAAGCGATTTCGATTTTAACGTTGTTATTCGAAGTATTCTTTATAACCAATCGGCCAAATATGTATCTTTTTCCGTTGGTAGTGCTATCACGGCCAAGGCAATTCCGGAAAAAGAGTATGAAGAGTGCCTTCTTAAGGCAAAAGCTATGAGACAGGTGCTGGAAAATTAATAGGGCAATGTTGGTATTCACCAATTTTAAATCTACCTTAATATTTTATAATTTTAGATTTAAGTAATATTCTATATTTTATTTCTATGGATATAAAAGTGCTTGATATACACTATAAGGACATCCCTATATATGCTTGGTATACAAGACCAAAAATAGTGAAAGGAGCGGTTGTTCTGGTCCATGGATTTGGGGAACATTCCTGCCGATACTTGGATGATGTTGTCCCCAGACTTTTGGAGGAAAATTTGGCCGTCTTTTCATACGATAATATTGGACATGGTAAATCGGGCAGAAAAAAGGGGCATTGCCCTAATTATACTGCCTTGATAGGGCTATTGGATAATATTTTGGCAAAAGCTAGATTTTATAACCCAAATAAACCCATATTCCTATACGGGCATAGTATGGGAGGGAATTTAGTATTAAACCATGCTTTAAGAATAAAATCTGATTTTGCTGGAATTGTAGCTACCAGTCCTTATCTGAAATTGGCATTTGATCCTCCCAAATGGAAAATGACTTTAGGAAAGGTCCTGTTACAAATTTTTCCTTCCATAACCATGTCATCTGGTTTAAATCCCCAGCACATTTCCAGAATAGCCCAAGAAGTAGAAAAATATATTGCGGACTCCTTGGTTCATGATAGAGTGAGCCCTATGTATTCCTTTCCAATAATGGAAGCGGGGGAGTGGGCCATAAATAATGCTCATAAACTAAAAATAAAAACCTTATTACTACACGGTACAGGGGATAAAATCATCGATTATAAGGCAACCCAACGTTTTCACGATAATTCCAACAAAACCGAACTGCGGTTAATTGAAGGCGGGTATCACGAATTACATAAGGATGTTGGCGGTAAAGGTACTTTAGATTTGATTGCTTTATGGTTAAGGGACAGGATGAACCACTTCTACGACTATAAATAGCTGCAATCATTTTTCTTATGTAAATTAGCGCTGTGCTAGAGAATTTTAGGAGTCATATAATTCTATACTTCCCCCATCTAAGAGATGGTAAATTTATATTGGCCTGTAGTGGCGGAATTGACAGTGTAGTGCTGGCCCATTTGTGTTTTTCTGCTAAAATGGATTTTTCAATTGCGCATTGCAATTTTAATTTACGTGGTTCTGAAAGCGATAAGGACGAAGAACATGTAAGGGCTATGGCGGAATCTTTGGACAAAGAAATTTTTGTTACCAACTTTGATACCAGTAAATACATGGCCCAGCAAAAAACTAACGTGCAAATTGCGGCTAGGGAACTGCGTTATAAGTGGTTTTCGGAAATAATGGAAACCAATAATATTACAACCCTGGTAACGGCACACCATGCCGATGACTGTTTGGAAACCTTCATTATCAACCTGTCCCGAGGTACGGGTATTGAGGGGCTTACGGGAATACCTTCGCGCACGGCCTCCATCTCCAGACCTTTGTTGAAATTTTCCAGGGCAGAAATTGTAGCCTATGCCAAAGAAAAAGAGCTACAGTGGAGAGAGGACGCCAGTAATGAGAACACCAAATATTTAAGGAACAATATACGTCACAACATAATTCCGAGGCTAAAGGAACTCAATCCAAATTTCTTACACAATTTCTTAAGGACTCAGGAATACCTAGGGCAGACCCATGAGATATCCCAGACCCATATAACCCATTTAAGAAAGGAGCTATTTACTATAGAGAACGAGGTAGAAAAGGTGAAAATAGCCTCTTTATTGGCTCTTAATCCAACCAAAGCCTATCTTTTTCATTTCCTTCGGGATTACGGATTTACACAGTGGGAAGACATTTACGGCCTATTGGGTGCGAACAGCGGAAAAGAAGTGCATTCAAGTACACATCGATTGTTGAAGGACAGGGACTCATTGCTTCTAAGGCCTATAGTGCAGAAAAGTGGCGAGGTTTTTAATATTGAGGAGTGTCAGGAGGTTTTAACAGAGCCTATTTCTTTGAAATTCAACAAAGAAGAAGCTATAGGCGAGACTTCGTTAAAGGTGATTTATGTGGATAAAGAAACGTTAAAGTATCCCTTGACCATACGTAAATGCCAAAAAGGAGATTATTTTTACCCGCTTGGTATGTTGGGGAGGAAGAAAGTGTCCAAATATTTTAAGGACGAGAAGATGGATATCTTTGCCAAGGAAAACCAATGGTTATTGTGTTCAGGTGATAATATTATCTGGATCATAGGAAAACGTGCTGACGAGCGTTATAAAATTACAGACAGGACTAAAGAAATTTTAAAGATTATTTTAGAAGAATGAAGCATATATTGGGATTGTTTTTGTTAATATTTAGTTTTTTGATGGGATTTTCCCAATCTGAGGATAACCCAGCGATATGGACCTATGAAGCAGAAAAAATTTCGGATACCGAGTATAACCTGATTTTTAAGGCCGATATCTATGAAGGCTGGCATATTTATTCACAATTTACGGATGAAAATGGTTCCCTGCCAAGTGAATTCGATTATGAAAAAGTAGGCGTGGACTACGATTTGGTGGGAGGTACCACCGAAAGCGAAACCCTAACCGAATACTCGGATATTTTTGAGGTAGAAGAAACTTTCTTCAAGGAAAAGGCAGTATTTACACAAAGAATAAAATTACTAGATCCAAATGTCACTCAGGTCAATGTTGGTTTGTTCTATCAAATCTGCAAGGAAGTTTGCATTCCGAAGGATGAAATGTTTCACATTTCCCTAACTGGAGAGGAAGCAGTGGTAGTGGAACAGAGTGTGGGTCAACGTAGCTTGGATATGAGCAATGCCCTCCTGCTAGACCTCAAGAACAAGGAATTGCTTGTTAACGGGGGAGACAATGCCGTGAATGAAAAGTCGGGCCTATGGACGATATTTGTGTTAGGGTTTTTGGGCGGATTGATTGCGCTATTAACACCTTGCGTTTTTCCGATGATTCCCCTAACGGTATCGTTTTTCACCAAACAAGGAGGAAATAGGTCCAAAGGCATTGCGAATGCACTTCTTTATGGATTTTTCATAGTGCTAATTTACTTTTTATTGAGTTTACCCTTTCACCTGTTCGACTCGGTAGATTCGCAAATCTTGAATACCATTGCTACTAACGTTTGGTTAAACCTATTTTTCTTTATCATTTTTATATTTTTTGCCTTTTCTTTTTTTGGATATTATGAGTTGACCTTACCCAGTTCATGGGCCAATAAAATGGACTCGGCTTCCTCCAAGGTAGGGGGCGCTTTTGGTATCTTTTTTATGGCGGTAACCTTGGCTATAGTGTCTTTTTCCTGTACCGGCCCAATTTTGGGAGGATTGTTGGGAAGCACAGCTCTAGCGGAAGGGGATGTGGCTACCAACCTTTCTATGGGGATGATCGGCTTTGGTGTGGCCCTGGCATTGCCCTTTGGCCTTTTTGCCTTGTTCCCTACCTGGCTTAATTCCCTGCCAAAATCCGGGGGATGGATGACCACTGTAAAGGTTACCCTGGGGTTCTTGGAGCTGGTATTGGCATTTAAGTTTTTATCCAATGCGGATTTGGTGGGCAATTGGGGATTTTTTAAACGGGAAATTTTTCTAGGGATTTGGATATTATTATTTGTATTGCTCTCCCTTTATTTATTTGGAATATTTAGATTTCCTCATGACGGCGCCAAACAACGCTTGTCGACTAGTAGGAAGCTTAGCGCAATCCTTAGTACTGCTTTTGCTGTCTATCTGATATTGGGCCTAACGAAAATTACCGATTTAAAACTGTTGAGCGGTTTTCCGCCACCTCATTTTTACAGCATTTTTGAAACAGAGAGCGATTGTCCCTTGGGTATAGATTGTTTTAAGGATTTTGACAAGGGCCTTGCTCATGCACAAAAAGTAAACAAACCAGTACTTCTGGATTTTACGGGATGGGCCTGTGTTAATTGTAGAAAAATGGAGGAAACGGTATGGAGCGAGCCGGATATCTATCCCATACTTAAAGAAGAATATGTTTTAATATCGCTGTATATAGATGATAGAAAAGAATTGCCCGAAGAGGAGCAATTCGATTTTAAATACGAGTCTGGACGAGTGAAAAAAATTAATACCGTGGGTGAAAAGTGGGGTACTTTCCAAACTTTAAATTTCAATGCGGCGTCACAGCCTTATTATGTTCTCCTTTCCCCTGATCTGGAAGTGCTGAACACTGCGGTTCAATATACAGATCGGGACACCTATAAGGAGTGGTTAAAAAAAGGAGTAAGTAATTTTAAGGAATTGGGGCAGCTTAAATAAAAACAAAAAAGCCTGTCTTTCTATTCGGTTTTTCATCTTTGTTCCTGCTGGCAGCGTAACCAATGAATTTGACAAACCATAGGAATTTATACAGGTCAAATTCAAAACTTATGAATAAGATTATATTTATTTTATCGGCTATTGTTTTCATCTCATGTGGAAGAATGGGAGTATCAACCTCAAGCAATAATACGAACACTGGAATTATTGACAGCTACAGCCCCAAGGATTTTTACGACAAAAGGGAGGTGACTATTACAATGCGAGATGGAATAAAATTGCACACTACTATTTATTCCCCCAAGGACACCTCCAAGGAATATCCAATCATTATGTCCAGGACGCCTTATAGCACTAGGCCCTACGGCTCCAATGACTATAAAACCCTGATATCACCCAATAGAAAAATGATGAAGGAGGGGAATATTGTGGTTTACCAAGATGTAAGGGGCCGATGGAACAGTGAAGGGGTCTACGACAATATGAGGCCCTATATTCCGAACAAAAAAGAAGGGGAAACAGATGAGGCCTCTGATACGTATGATACTATAGAATGGCTGATAAACAATGTTCAAAACCACAATGGCAATGTGGGCGTATGGGGAATTTCCTACCCTGGCTTCTATTCTACCTATTCCCTATTGGATGCCCATCCTGCTTTAAAGGCTGTATCTCCCCAGGCCCCGATCGGGGATTTCTTTTTTGATGACTTTCATCATAACGGTGCATATTTATTAAGTTATTGGAAGGCTACGGCAGTATTTGGTTATATGAAAGACCAACCTACCACAGAGGAATGGTATTCTTTTCCCGAATTGGGAACAGAGGATCAATACCAGTTTTTTTTGGATGTAGGTCCATTGTCCAACTTGGACAAATACTACAAGGAAGACAATGTTTTCTGGCAGCAACTTAAAGAACACCCCAATTATGATGAGTTTTGGCAAGAACGCGGCATCATTCAACATTTGGAGAATATTAAACCCGCCGTAATGACAGTAGGAGGTTGGTTCGATGCCGAAGATTTGTACGGCCCATTGAATACCTATGCACATATAGAAAAAAATAGCTCTAATTACAACACCATCGTCATGGGGCCATGGAGCCACGGAGATTGGTCCGGGAGTAAAAAGCGCCAGGCTATTGGCAATGTTTATTTTGGCGATGACATCTCTAAATTTTATCAGGAAAATATTGAAACCAGGTTTTTCAATCATTTCCTAAAGGGGGAGGGCAAGACCACGAATTTACCCGAAGCCTACGTATTTGATACCGGTGCTAAACAATGGAATACTTTTGATAGCTGGCCTCCCACGAACACCACAAAGGAAATCTATTCCCTTCAGCGCAACCAACGTCTAGGACAAACTGCGACTAGGGAATATTCGTTCCAGGAGTTTATCAGTGATCCCAAAAAACCGGTTCCCTATTCCGAAGATATAAAAATGGTGTTTACGCCCCGAAAGTTCATGACAGATGATCAGCGTTTTGCGGCCCGTAGACCCGATGTTTTAATTTTTGAAACCGAGGCTTTGGAAACCCCTATGACGCTTGCCGGTGATATTTTGGCCAAATTAAGTGTATCTACTACCGGTACGGATGCCGATTGGATTGTAAAAGTAATCGACGTTTACCCTGCAGATCATGTGGATTACGAGGAAACACAGTCTTACCTAAAAATGGGGAACTACCATCAAATGGTACGTAGTGAGGTAATGCGGGGCAGGTTTAGGAACGATTTTTCGAAACCAGAGCCCTTTGTGCCAGACCAGCCAACACAGGTAAATATAGCACTTCAGGATGTTTTTCATACTTTTAAAAAAGGTCATAAAATTCAGGTTCAGGTACAGAGTACCATGTTTCCATATATAGACATTAATCCACAGACTTATACAGAGAACATATTTGAAGCAAAACCTGATGATTTTCAAAAACAAACACATCGCGTATACAACACTTCTCTAATAGAATTTACCCTATTAAAACCCTAATATTTTTACAGTATCTTTCTATTCAATATTTAAAAGTACCTCTTTGGGTACTTTTTTTATCACATAAATTAATATACCTTTAAGTTTAAATCCATTTATGTGAAAGTATTTAAAAGACTGCTCTGGGCAGTATTGGTAGTTATATTGGTTTTGGCCCTTAGCGGTGCAATTTATGTTTACACACATACTCCGGAGTATAGCGGTACCAAGGTTATGGACAAGCTTAGTAATAAGGTGGATGTTTACTTTGACACTTACGGTATTCCCCATATATACGCAAGCACGGAAGAGGACGCCCTAAGAAGCTTGGGCTATGTACACGCTCAGGACAGATTATGGCAAATGGAATTACTGAGAAGGATCGGACAGGGGGGGCTTTCGGAGGTTTTTGGCGAGGAAATGCTTAAAACGGACAAATTCTTTTTGTCTTTGGGAATAGATGAGGCTTCACAAAAGACGGTTGACAAGCTTTCAAAAAACAGTCCCACTGTTCAACTTTCCAAAGCGTACCTAGACGGTATAAATCAATTCATAGAAGAAGGGCCCACTCCCATCGAATTTCACCTTACCGGTTTAAAAAAGACACCATATACACTGAAGGATATTTATAACAACCTGGGATATATGGCTTTTAGTTTTGCCATGGCCCATAAGACCGATCCTTTGCTAACGAATATTAAGGATAAATTAGGACCAGAGTATTTGACCGATTTGGAGATTGGTCAGGACCCCGGAACAACCTTGATCAAAAATTACAAACCATCTATTCGCGATTCCATTAAAAATGGGGTTGCAAGCCTAATATCTGAGGTATTAAGAGGTTTTCCCGTACCTCAGTTTGAAGGGAGCAATAGTTGGGTAATAGCCCCGACCAAATCAAAAAACGGCAAAGTTATCTTGGCCAACGACCCGCATATTGGGTTTGCCCAACCTTCTGTTTGGTATGAAGCCCATGTAAACGCTCCCAACTATGAAAAATATGGCTATCATTTGGCTGGGGTCCCGTTTCCTTTATTGGGCCATGACAGGAAGTTGGCCTATGGGCTTACCATGTTTGAGAACGATGATATCGATTTTTATTACGAAGAAGAAAATCCAAACGATTCCAGCTCTTACAAAACAGTTTCAGGCTGGAAAAAATATGAGGTTATAACTAAATCGATAAAGGTAAAAGGTGGTGATGATGTTAGCTTTACCTACAAGAAAACCGATCATGGTCCCATTCTCAATGGAATTGCCGATCAGGTAGTAGGCCAACGACCAATTTCAATGTCTTGGATCTACACCAAAATGGAAAATAGGGTCATGGATGCCCTATATGGTATGTCTCACGCCCAAAATTTATCCCAGTTCCAAGCATCACTTCCCCATATTCATGCCCCAGGTTTAAATATTATGTATGGCGATGCCTTGGGAAATGTAGCCTGGTTTGCCTCGGCAAAACTATATGAAATGCCCGATAGCACCAATACCAAATTTATTTTGGATGGTAGTATGGGAAAGGACGAGCCCATTCGATATTTGGATTTTTCCGAAAACCCCATGGCCATAAACCCGCCTTGGAACTATGTGTATTCTGCCAATAATCAGCCAGACTCCATAAATGGAAGCATTTATCCAGGGTATTACTTGCCTGAAAATAGGGCCAAGCGCATTGTTTCACTTTTAGACCCTAAAAATGACTGGGATAAAGAGTCGGTAGAAAAGATGATGTTGGATGCAACCTCTGGTGTAAATACCCAAATTGTCACCAATTTATCCAAAAGTATGGAGGTAAAGCAATTGTCCGCGGAAAAAATTGCTATCCTGGACAAGATGAATATTTGGGACGGCAACAATCAACTGGATCAAAAAGAGCCAAGTATGTACCACCGTTGGGTCTATTTTTTACTGAAGAATACCTTCGAGGATGAATTGGGACCAGAGATGTTCCAGCAAATGATGGACACCCATTTCCACAAGCGACTTATAGCTCCAATGGCCGCAAAAGAACATTCTGTTTGGTGGGATAACATCAACACCAAGGACAGTGTAGAAACGAAAAGTGACATAGTAAACCTTTCCTTTAAACATGCCTACCGCTCCTTGGAGGAGGATTATGGCAAGAAAACAGCAAATTGGACATGGAAAAAATTGCACACCCTGGAACATGAACATCCCATTGGACAGATCCAGGTCCTTAGGTCTTTATTCAATGTTGGTCCCTTTCCTGTTTCAGGAACAAGGGAGGTCATTAACAATATGTATTTTAAATATGACGACAAGGGTATATACTCGGTTACCTCAGGGCCTTCAACTAGAAGGGTCGTCGACTTTTCCGATATTGAAAACAGCAGCAGTATCCTTCCCACCGGTCAATCAGGAAATCCGTTTAGTAAACATTATCAAGATCAGGCCGAAATGTACAATCAGGGAATATTTCGAAAAATGATGATGAACAAAGATGAAATCATCAATACCAAGGAATCCCTATTGATCTTTGAACCAAAAAAATGATATTTACAACGCAGTCATGTGTTAAAGGTTTAAAGTCCAATGTTGAGCTTAAAAATAGCGTTGACGGTGGTAATGGCTGCTCTTTCCCTAAATAGGCCTTTCCCACGGTTTCCACGGAAGCGTAAGGTGGCCTCGATAGAGGTGAAGACCTACGGGGTATGCAGGTCGGCCATCCGTGGAATAAAGTAGCAGTTCCACTTTTTAGTTCCTAGTCCAATGTATTAACTTTAATCCCTTAGAAATTAGAACATTATAAACGCTAATTTATTTGTTTTATTTACTTACATTTAGATAAATAACAAGTAAATGCTTACAAAAGTTTATGGTAGTGCCGTTTTTGGAGTAGAGGCAACGACCATCACGGTTGAGGTAAATATAAATAAGGGCATCGGCTACCATTTAGTGGGTTTGCCAGATAATGCCATTAAGGAGAGTAATTATCGTATTGCGGCTGCACTACAGAACAATGGCTATAAAATTCCTGGAAAAAAAATTACCATCAATATGGCTCCGGCCGACCTTCGCAAAGAAGGTTCTGCCTACGACCTCACTTTGGCTGTTGGTATTTTGGCCGCTTCCAATCAGATCAAATCAGAATCTATAGAAAAATACATCATTATGGGAGAGCTTTCCTTGGATGGCAGTCTACAGCCCATTAAAGGAGCCCTGCCTATCGCCATAAAGGCCAAGGAGGAAGGGTTTAAAGGGTTTATTTTGCCTAATGAAAATGCGCGGGAAGCCGCTATAGTGGACGATTTGGAAGTATATGGTATAGACAATATTAAAGAAGTGATCGACTTTTTTGATAAGGATATTCCCCTGTTTCAAACCATTATAGACACTAGGGAAGAATTCTATAAGAGCCTTGATTTCCCAGAGTTCGATTTTTCGGATGTCAAGGGGCAGGAGAGCATAAAACGCTGTATGGAAATTGCCGCTGCGGGCGGACATAACATCATTTTGATCGGCCCACCTGGAGCAGGGAAGACCATGTTGGCCAAACGTCTGCCATCCATTTTACCACCTATGACCCTGTATGAGGCCTTGGAGACTACCAAAATTCACAGTGTAGTGGGCAAGATCAAGAATATGGGGCTTATGAACCAAAGGCCGTTCAGAAGTCCCCATCACACGATCAGCGACGTCGCCCTCGTCGGTGGTGGGGCTTATCCACAGCCTGGGGAAATATCCTTGAGCCATAACGGGGTATTGTTCTTGGATGAATTGCCGGAATTTAAGAGGGGTGTCCTTGAGGTAATGCGCCAGCCACTAGAAGACCGGGAAGTAACCATTTCTAGGGCACGGTTTACGGTAACCTATCCCAGTAGTTTTATGTTGGTGGCCAGTATGAACCCTAGTCCCAGTGGCTATTTTAACGACCCTGATGCTCCGGTCACTTCTTCTCCGGCAGAAATGCAACGCTATTTGAGTAAAGTTTCCGGGCCTTTGCTAGACCGTATCGATATTCACATTGAAGTAACCCCGGTACCTTTTGAGAAACTCTCCGAGGAACGTAAGGGGGAAGGCAGTGTAGAGATCAGGAAGCGGGTAACGGCCGCCAGAGAAATACAGACTCAACGCTTTACCGAAATGGAGAACGTGCATTACAATGCCCAAATGAACACCAAGCACATACGGAAATATTGTAAAATGGACGAGCCCTCCAAGGAATTATTAAAAAATGCCATGGAACGCCTAAACCTATCGGCCAGGGCCTATGATAGGATTCTGAATAACACTCTACTTCACATATAGTCCAATAATATTATCAAACTCTTTGTTCCATTCATCTTTTAATAAATCTATTTCACTTTGTATATTCAATAATGTATCTCTTACAGATAAGTGTTCATCACGGACCTTAGAGTGTCCTTTATATTCTAATAACTGTTCATTTTCTAACTTAATATACTTTTCTTCATTTTCATTTTCAGTAAATCTAAACGCACGTAATTTTTTCAATGTAGTAACAGCGCCTTTAAGATCTACTCTTAAATCGGTTAGAAATCTCTTATAGCTATTTATATTTTCCCTTAATAAATAATTCTTTGCAACTAGGTTATCTCTTTTATTTCTGTCCATTCTTCGGATTTCTCTACCTAATACACTTTCTCTTTTTCTTAAATCTGCTTTTTTTGCTAATAGATGGCCTAACTTCTCCTCATAGGTTTTCTTCCTTTCGTCAATAACTCTATGCTTCTCATTTAATTTTTTTTGATTTATCGATAAATCTCCTTTAGCTTCTTTTTCTTTCATATAGCAAACTTAACAAAATTAAAATTTGTAGCATTAAAATATTATTAATACCGTAAACGACTCTAAATCAGTAGTTTAAACGATAATTCCTATGTATATTTAAGGTCTAATATAAATCTAAACCTTAATAGAATGAATAAAGCAATATCCAAAATCGAAGCTCTAAGCACAGTTAAAAAAGCAAAATACATAAGAGTATCATCCATAGAGCAAAACATTGACAGACAGCGTGAAACTGCGCCAGATGTTAGACTATATGAAGATAGGATTTCGGGATTGATTCCATTTAACGAAAGACCATCAGGAAGACGCCTAATTAAGGACATTGAAGAGGGTAAAATCAATTACGTTATCATCCATTCAATAGATAGGCTAGGGCGGAACGTTGTTGATATGCAGAAGCAGTTAAATTGGTTTATTGAAAATGGGGTGCAAATATTTGCCGAGAATATTAGAATGGAGTTGTTAAATGAGGATGGTACAATGAACAGTATTGCCAAAATGATTATTGACTTACTTGGTTCGGTTGCAGGTTTGGAAATTGAAGCTATCAAGGAAAGACAAAATCAGGGAATTAAAATTGCCAAAATCAAAGGCGTATATAAGGGCAGAAAGGTTGGTGCTACTATGACTGATGAAGATTATCTAACTCGTCATAAAGACATCGTAGAGCTTCTCAAAGATGGTTTATCAATGAATAAAATCTCCAAGTATACCAAGAAGGCCTTTGTTACTGTCAAGGCGGTAAAATTGAGAATGCAAGAGGTGGCTTAATGAAATTATATTTCACGTTTCTATTTGCAAATAATTTTTATCTTAGGACATTCACAAGGATAATTGGCATATAGAAGGCTACTGACTTACATTTCAGGTTTAAAATTATAATATTACATATATCCCATTGTTATTTGCAATTTGAAAACCAATAAACACTAGAAAAACATAAAATATGGACAACAACCAAGCTAAAATTACAATTTCCTTGAATGAAGGTAAATTTGAGATATCTGGCTCTGAATTATTTGTTACTCAACAAATAGAAAATTTCAAGTCTGTTATTGAAAGAACTTTGACGGATTTTGATAATCAGGAAAAACAAGTTAAAGCTAATTCTTCTAACAATGTTAATGGCTCAAATAAAACTGAAAAGCCTGCTGACCAAAATGTATCTGCTGACGATATTTCAGAAATGCATCCTGATGTTTATGCGATTGACAATGAAAAATTAAATATCATTTGTGATATTCCCGGAAATACGGATTCAAAAAAGACACTAAATGCTGCTCTGTTATATGCATTCGGTCAAAAATCACAAGGAATAAACGAAACTAATGTTGAAGATATTCGTGATATTTGTAAAATACATGCTTGTCTTGATTCAACAAATTTCTCATCACATATTAAAACTGGAAACCCAAAACTATATATTGATAAAGGTTCAGGTAAATCTAGGACAATAACAATAACTAGACCAGGAGAGAAAGCTACTAAAGAATTAATTAAGTCTATAGAATCAAATGGATAGACAAAAGGTCTGGGACATACTACAATCAAATTATGATTCAACGATTGCTGATAAAGTTTTAGAATCATATTCAGAAATTGAAAGTAACTTCTTTGTTCAGAAATGGAAACCAAGCGAATTAGATGCTGGACATTTTGTTGAATCTATAAGACGCATAATTGAATTCGAAATGAATGGTGGAACTTATACACTTTTCAATGCTAAAATGTCAAATTTTTCAGATTCTGTATTAAGTAAATACGAACAACAAACACATATTGACGAGTCTTTTAGAATGTTGATTCCTAGAATTTTAAAATCAATTTACAATATAAGAAATAAGCGTGGTGTTGGACATATTAAAGACATTTCTCCAAATGAAATGGATGCAACTTTAATTTTATATTCAGTAAAATGGGTTTTATCAGAAATTGTCCGATTAAAAAGTAATTTAAACATTACTGAAACACAAAATCTTATAGATAATATTGTGGAACGAAATGTTGAAGTAATCTGGAAAACTACTGACTTCACTCGAATACTAAATAATAAAATATCTGCTAGAAATCAAGTTTTAATAATTCTGTATAATTCATCAAAAACACATATTGATGAAATAAGGGAAATAATCGAATATAAAAACGCTTCAAACTTCAAAACACTCATTAAGAAACTTCATACGGAAAGGTTTCTGGAATTTAGGGATAACGGCAATTGTATTTTATCACCAACTGGGAGAATTGAGGCTGAAAAGTTGATATTGGAATTAAAAAAAAGCACATAACACCACCTCTAAACAATACGGGATTTGGTTCTTTTCACAGGGTTTGTGTATTTTTTATGAAGTTCGTAAAATCTTTCGGATTTTGCTTTGGACAGGAAAAGATAAAAACAAAATGAACTATGAAATTCAGTAATACATTTAAAATAATTTGGTGGATTTTGTTAATTCTACTGACTGGAGCCTTGTTCTTTTGGAGACTTGAACCCATTGGTCAGGGAAAGTCTGCACCTGTAGATATTTTTATATTCCTGATATTAGTTGCACTTCTACTTGCACCGATTTTTGCGGAAGTCGAATTTTTTGGAATAAAATTGAAAAGGGAAATAGAAGAGCTAAAAACTCAAATCAAATTACAATTTGGGGATATAAAAAATGAAATCAGAAATAGTCAAGTTCAAACTATTCATCAAAATATAAATGGATTCGGACCACCGCCAAGTGATGAAGAAATACCTAGATTAGACGCCAAAGTCGAACGAATACTAAAAGAGAAACTAAAGGAATACAATTTAGATTCTGACCATAAAACCAAAGTACAGATTGATGTGCCAAAGGACAATATGATGATGTTTCAAATCCGCTTCAGAATTGAACAGGAACTGCGCAGAATTTGGCAACGTAATGTTGTCGAAGTTGATGATAGAAAAAAACCATTGACTTTAATTGTTCAAGAATTAAGAAACAATGACATCATTGACATGCAATTATTCTTAATTTTGAGGGAGGTTTTATCAGTTTGTAATTATGCTATTCACGGAGAAAAAGTATCCCATAGTCAAATTGATTTTGTAAAAAAAAATGCGGATGAGATTATTGACTTCTTAACAAGATTGATTTAGGCACCGTACACAACAACATACCCTATAAAGCATAGCTATAATAGGCTCCCCAAGTGTCCAATTAAATTGATAGACATAAGTATATCACTAATTTGTTTAACTGTCTTGGAGCTCCTCTTTTGTTACTCAAACTAAAAAAAAGCATAGAAGTGAATCTATGCCTTTAAGTGTATTCTTTATACTGCCGTGTTGATTGCTACGGCTAATTCTCCAAGAGAACCTTCTCGAACAACTGCAATATCAGGGGTTGCTATTGTAACGGCGTAGAAATTAGAATTTTGAGTACCTACATAGGCACGTTCCAATCCTGATAATTTCAATCCTTGGTCAACACCAAAAATCTCATATAGTCCTGTGGACCTATCAACTGTGATTGCAACAACTCGGGATTCTCCCAAATCCTCTAAGGTCTTCCTGTCTTTAGCCTTTTTGCTATACACCATGAATGCCAGGGAGTGGATATACCATGCGTCTCCGTTCTCCTTTATCTCTGTTGTAACATTGGGAACAACTGAATAGTCAGTACCCTCGAAGATGTACTGTATTGCACCTTCCTTAAGCTCTATGGTTGAGAGACCTCCTATGTTGCCATTGGTGTCGTCCAACTCTCGTGTGGCTAATGTAGCCGTCCTATCAAAGTCATTATAGTTTACAAGGATCAAGTCCTTATCTGCTCCTACTGATGCATTGATGGTGGGGCAATCCTTATCGATTCCCCCTGTAATAATTCCTGTACAATTTGACATACTAATTCTATATATTAATTTACTAACGTTTTGTTTGCGCTTGCTGCTCTAAATCCTCGTGCCGGAAAATTGATATCCACGGCAAAATGGGATTTAGGTTTTAATTGACCTGTTGAAACATCTTTGAGAACTTGCCTGTCACTATATGGATTGACGAAGTTTGGATCTGCTTGAATTTTTTCTTTCAATTGTTTTATTTCCTCTTTGGTCATGTCCTTGCTAACTTTTTCAATAAATTTTTCCTCATCTGGTGATAGGTTATAATCTATTTCTGCCTGTTCATTGTTCCTCCATTTATCTCTACTAGGCTTTTCCATTTGCTTCATGCTTGCACTTAGATTGAGAATCTTGGTAATTTTTTCAGCTATCTCGGTTCCGTTGATACCTCTGCTATTGAATATACTCATTGCTTATCTTGTTTGAATGTAATTAGTGGCTCTAACAATTATTTGGATTTCAATGGATACATAATATCATTTGAATCCTATTTCGTCATAGAGCTTCTTATATAAAAATGACCTCAACCAGTTTTGCCAAGACCGATTGAAGTCATTGTATTCTATTAACCTTTAGGGTATATAAACCTTTAGGACGTTTCAGTGGCTTAATGAAGTTATCATTCCTCATAATGCACTTAACCTTAAACGTGTACCTTAAAGGTTAATAGGAATCTTATTTTTTCCCGAACCTTACGACCACAAGTTTATGCTCGTCCACAATGGATTTCTTTACCTCTGTGCCACCATGGGCATTAGTAAAATATTTGCCATCACGTATGAATACAAAGGGCTTTATGTTATTAGTCTTTAGTTCTGATGTTTCAATCTTCTCTCTTAACCGTTTTATGCTCATACGATTTCTTCCTTAATACGTTGAACTAAGGCATCCGTTTCCTTATCATCAAGACCGTTTAGGAGCGCTCTAATTGATTCTCTTTTGGTCAATATGTATGGCAATAGATTAAGATGCAATTGCATTCTTTTCTCCCCTGATTTTCCCAAGGCCATATCTTCCTGATACATATCAGAGGTAAAATATTTCTCCAATGCAATACCAATTGATTTTCGAATTAGAACGTCTGCGGGTTTCTTAATGTTTTTTCTTGGTCTTCCGACTTTTCGTTTCTCTGTGTTATCTTCCATTATTTATGAAGTATTTTATTATCCTACTTTATGCGAATGATTTTATCAATGCTAGTAAGGTAGGGGCATAAGAAAATAATATCGTATATAGTTGTTTATCAGGACTCTAGTTAGACCCAATTAAACTACACGTATAAGAATTTATTATACTGATTTGGTTACGTATTGGAAAAACTTATGGTAAAAAAGTTTCTGGGGCGAAAAAAAAAGAGAAAGCTCACTCTTTTTAATATTTACCTTCTCCAATATATTTTTGTTACTCCTTGGTACTCAACAATCTAAAGTCTAAAAACGTTTCCCAAACCCTAATTCCAAAAATTGGTTTGATAGCCAAATCTTGAAAATTAATTCGATTTAATTCCCCTATGGGATTAATATGATAACCAACCCCCGCTGCTGTCGGTGTAGGTCGTTTAAGGGGGTAGTTACCATTATATATTATCTATTGTATTCCTGCAATTCTGAAGTAGTTTATATCTCCTGTATTGATGTCTATGAAGTTTTCAGGATTGATTCCTAATCTTGAATTGGATATAAGACCTATTTTCATTGCGTGCTTTATGATTTCACTTATCTTTTCCGAGAACTCCTTTATCTCCTTCTGCTTATTATTTTTGCAATAGGTGGTATATAGTTCCTTCAATCGGGTATCCAATTTACTGTTATAAACGAATACATCATTTAGTACGAAATGTTCTAGTTCGATTTCAGCATTTAATTTCTCTACTCCTATATTGATGGATACGGCATATTGGATTACCTCCTTAGCTTGGTCTCTATCTGTTTGGGTGCAGAACATTTCCAGAGCCTTTAATTTTATAATACTTGGGTGGTCTGTTGTTAATTTGGATACTTCCTGATTGAACTTTATGAATAGTAGTTCATTTTGGAGTTCTACATTTTGAATATCCTCTTGCTTGGAATATTTTCTAATGAATCCCATTGCGTTGTCGGGGTTGGATAAGTCAATACCGAGGTTATCCTTTGATAGTCTCTGTATTATGCTAATTTTTTCCACTATAACTTTTGTTGATTTTTCCAACTCATTTTTTAATGGTTCATTGACCATTAAGGGTATTCTCTTTTTTAATGTTGTTTGCATTTTTTTTCTTTTTAATATTATTTGATTTTTTCTTTATAGATATATTCTTGCTCTCGAGGGGCATCCCTTTTGGCAATGTTTTCTTGTGATTTAATAAGTACTTTAATAGATTTGCCGTTATTCCGAAATGAAATTGGACTTCCCTGTCTATTCCCTTCGTTGTCTAACCTATATTCACTAACCTTGTAATAAGTATCATCGTGGAGTAAATCCCTATTTTCCATCGTGAGCAATTCACCTTCTTTGGGAGTAGGTTCTTGCTTATTAACCTTTTTCGCAAATTTTGGTGAGAATTCCGATGGTTCTATTTTATTGGACTTAATGAATTCAAGTTTTAACAGTTTCGTCCAATTGAATCTGTATTGCAGAACAAATGACTTTCCAGTTCTGACCTTGTTAAGAGTAAAATATTTTTCCTGCTCCAATATTTTTCGATTCTTGAGCATTGTGCCCTCAGATTGTCGCGCAACTGTACATAAATCAGAATTTAGCATATTATTATATTCCAATTTGCAATTGTCTTGATGAAACTCAAGAGTACTCATTAGAATATTTTGTTGCCCTTCATTTAAGTCGCTTCTGCGAATGGCTCGATAGTTTATGTCAAAATCTTGTTTAGGTCGTCTTTTGTGCTTTATCATTTCTTTGTGAATTGTTAGTACCTGAGGAGGTATCTAGGTTAATTAATTTTTTTTCGACTATCCCAAGTCTTAACATATGCTTGAATGCTTTTGATGGCACTCCATTCCCTATTGATTCCCTACAATCTTGCATATTTTCATATTGCTTTCCATTGTAGAGATAGTAATGTCTCTGTGTAATATTCATAGATGAATTGTTTTATGCCCTTCTGGGCGATTAGTAAATTATTTGTTTTACCCAATGGTGTTTCCATTAAGTGATAGTGCGAAGTAGGGTCTAAAAAGAAGCGCTCTAAGGCATTCATTTTAAAACAATGATAAATAACCTTGCTTGCCAGATTAGATTATAAAACTGCCCCCAAAAAAGAAGGAATGTCAATCCAAAAGGAGGCAGTTAATAAATAATCAAATAATCAATTTAAAGCAGGAAGGCACATTACAACCCGAAGGTTATAATATCTTTAGTCCAGTATTACGGCCATTTTTGTTTTCTTGACCTTGATAAAATTGTCGTACACAGTTTTTAGAACAATTGTAGTCTGCTTTACAGCAGTTTGATTTGCTCTACTAGGATCAACAATTTTAAAGTAGTCATTGACGAAAACATTAAATGTTGGTACAACTTTTCTGTTTTTTATGTAGACATCCATTAAGGCATTACCTCGTTGAAAAGTTCTATTTCTATTTATCAATTCTGTCATAGCAATATTTTTTAAAAATTAGTTAAAAGGCGTAGTTTCCTCTAATACATTGAGTTACGATTTTAAAAACGCAAATTTCAATGTTTAATAGGGGTAGGCTTCTTTAGAAAAAAAATGGAAATAATTTGAGTTTTAAAATATCCTAAGTTTAATGGGTTATACATTTTAGAATAATCAGGGTTGTTTGGAAGGGCTTTTGGGGAGGATATTCCTTGAGAAATTCAATTTTACAAAACGGATATAACCCTAAGTATCATTGGGTATCACAATGAGCACACCCAAATATTCAAGGGTGTGAAATAATTATAATAGGTATATTCATCCCTCGTATTCATTGGGGTCGCTCGATTTCACACCCAAATTTTTATTGTATATTATATATACTATATAAATAATAATTATAAATAGTGGTAGGTATAAATAGAGATATAAAAACAATAATTAAAAAGAGAATTACATTTAAAATGTCAAAAACATTTTAAAAAACCATCTTAAATCTCTCCCTTCATAAAGTCCATTTAAAATGCATACTTATTTTCCACCATTTTAAAAAACAGTTCTACATTCATAAAGACAAAAACAATATAAACGAGCCGTTCCAAGACGCTCGATAATAATTACTGTATGTTTTGTTATGTTTTTGGAAAGAGTTTGTGAGAGCGTCTAATTTGATACTCTATGGATTTAATACGATGGTAATGTTGATGTATTTTGGAAATGTTAATTTGAAACCGAATTTTTAAAACCAACTAAACATTCATAAAGACAAAAAGAGCCTCTCTTGGAGGCTCGATTTTAATATCAATGTAAGTGGATATGTTTTTGGAAAGAATGTATGAGAGCTTCTCTCAACTATCTAATCTGTTCATATAGTCATCTATTTTATCCTCATAATTTTCATCCACATAGGTATCTGCCATTATGTCGATAACCTCATCTTCAATAGGGTGTCTTAATGGAAGTTCCTCATTCAGATATCTTTCGTTTACAGGTTTTCTAGCTTCCCATCCAAGTTTTGAACTATTGGGTTTAAAAAGGTCATAACCCCATCTTCCAAAGACATTGATTATAACGCCGTCATTGTATATCTCAATGTACTTAACTATGTTCTCAATTTCATTTTTGAACAATTCCAAATCGTCACTGAAATGTTTTATTTCGGAGTTCAAATCATTGCCTAACAAATCTATATCTTCATTAAGTTTAATATTATCCGCATTTATTTTTTCTAGGTTTTGCTTTATGGTTTTCAATTGATATTTATAATCGTCATCTGATAAATCACCATCACCCCAGGCATCTTGGAATTTCCATTTCCTTCCATTTAGTTTTTCTTCCTCACGGTTGTTTAAATTAATTTGGGCTTGATGGGATGATATTTTTAGTCCTATGTCCTTTTTATACTTTGCATCCCTACTTTTTTTAGCGTGCCTTTCAACAACTTTCTTAACCATTCGAAATAACCACGGTCTATTAACTGAATTTTTGCAATTTGGGTCTTTGCAAACAAAAGAATCCATCCTTCCTTGTGGTATAACTTTTTGATACATTGGTTCTCCACAATGACATTTTATTCTACCCTCTACAATATTGGTATTAACCTTTGTTCTACTCCCAAATTTATTTCTACTATCCATTGAGTCGTTGGCTTTTTGCCATAATTCTTCTGATACAATTGGTTCAACGGGTAGAATCAAATCATTATATTTTCTTTCTCCTTTATGAAAGGTATTTCTAATAATTCCTCCCAATGTACTCATGTGCATCCTCCTATTAAATTCTGATTCAATTATGGCAGAAACATTTCTCATTCCTAATCCATCAGCAGAGAGTTCAAAAATTCTTCTAATTATCGGTGCTTCATCTTCATCAATCATAGGTGTTCCATCATCAGCCTTTTTATAACCAATTATTTTAGAACCAAATGCTTGATTTTTTCTTGCCCTAGACATTTTTCCGGACTTGATCCTAGATGAGAGTAATCGAGATTCTCCTGCAGCCATTGCGCCCATAACAGAAATCATTATATCAGAAGTGGCTGAACGTTTGCCATCTTTGTCAAGAGTAGAAATACTCAAATCGTCAAAATGGATGCAGATGCCCTTTTCAATATATCTTTCGACTATATTTTGGATATCATTGTTTTTTCTACCAAGTCTGGAAATTTCCAATACAAGGATATGCTTTATGTCCTCATTAAGTTCAAGGTATTTCTCTAATTTGGAAAATCCCTCTCGGTCATCTGCATTAGTTTTCGAACCACTTACTTTGTCCTCAAAAACCTTAACAAGTTGTAAATTCTTTCTAGTAGCAAATTTTTCTATATCTTCATATTGCCTTTCCAATGATTGGTCTTCTGTACTTACGCGTAGGTATGCTACTGCTTTCATATATATGTTTTAATGAGGTAAATATAGAACCTTATATATGAACCATATGTGAAATAGTGCAACAAAGGTAGCAAGGACCATCGCTGATCTGGAGAACGCTATGGATGTTAATGGTATCCATATCGGCGAAGCTATACAGTACCGATCTCTTGATAGGGAAGGCTGGTTGGGGTAAAATGACATAATACAATGGCAATACCAGGTTCAGGTATTAGGGCACGAGCGTGACGCTCGCGCCAGCGGGGGTGTGCTGTGCGGTTGAAGAAATATGTATATTATTATAGAAGAGAATATATATATAAGACCCCCTGTGCTATACCTTTAAGTTACCACTTTTTGAACGTGTTTCATTGATTATTATTATCCTTAATCTTTAGATTGAATGACTATATCAAAATAAATTAAAAGCCAACACGTTCCATTTATAAGTATAGTTTAATAAAAAGGTAGTTGACCAAAACTTTTAATATTCTTGTCATTTAATAGTTTAATTTATATGGATAAAGTTGAGAAAGATACACGGATTATTGATGGAAATGGTGAAACTCGCAAGCTGACACCTGAACTAAAGCAGAAGTTTGAAGATTCAGCTCACTTCTTAGATGGCTATGGGTATAACCTTATTGCCAAAAATGAAGAAAATGATAAACAAAATACAAAAAACATAGCTGCCTATAATTTTAAAAATTCTTTTACTATACAGCTAGGGCTTTCAGGTATTTGGATAGTTTGTAGTGTTGTGTGCTTATATCAAGGAATGGTAAATATTGCTTATTTATTTATGGGCTGCGTATTTCTAATGCTGTTATCTATATACTTTAGTTTTAAATGTTACTATAATTCATAATTTTCAGTCTAACCTGTACTTAATTGTATGGCGTTCTTTATTTCCACCTGTTTCTATATGCCCATTTATTGAGCTTCTTACCAACAGCCCAGAGAACTATGAATGCTATAACACCTTTAACAATTTCCCGCCAAAACCAGTCACTAAAATCAATAACACAATATACAAAATAATCGCTTAAGCGGTATTTAAGGCTTATTAGATCATATACCAGAAAAGGGTAGAAAGTGTCTTAAATCAAATACCCTACCCTTTATACAAAAGTGAACTTTATGTAAAAGTAGAAATTGAACTAAGCAGAATCTCTATGAGGGGGTAAATAATCAATCAAAAATGTAAAGTAATGCTACTGTACATATAGAAGGTAGCTACCTTTATTTTACATTTTTAGCAGCTTAGGTTTTTCCTTCATTATCATTCAGGTTTTTCTAGTTTTAATGGGGGGTTAAGCTGTTATCAAATGAATTAAGGCAATGTAAAAAGTCATAGAGGATAAAATGAAAGTAAAGAACTTAGGGAGGTGGATAATAAATAATAGAGTGAATTGCAAAGCACTAAAATGAAAAAGACAGCCTATATTAGCTGCCTTTTTATAATTAGATGTTAGAAAAGTCTCTATTCACGAGTATAGAACCCATATTCGTAAACACTTTTACCGTTACTTAATTCCCAACATTCTGAAATATTGTATTTCATTTTATTATTATCTATAAATTGGATGGTTATAACCTCCGATATATCATCGGATTGCCAATAAAAACTATAACTATCCTCAGTCAAATATTCCCACGTTCCTTGCTGTGAATATTCTGTTGCCTCTTCACCTTCATATGTACCATTATTATATCTTCCCCAAGTTCCATTTTCTTTAAATACATATACCCAATCAAGGTTCATTTGGTCAGGCGTATTAACTTCATGTGTATCACAGAAATATGTTCCATAAGAGTTTAATAACCACTCACCAACTAATAATTCGTCAGTTTCTGAATTATCCGAGTCACTATCGGAACAAGAAGTAATACTTAACGTAAAGACTAAAACGAATAAATATATTAAATAATTGTACGTTTTCATTTTGTAAAATTTAAATTAAAATAACCTATCGATTAAACAGTTCAGATATTACAATTATTAAGAGATTTTGTGATAGGAAGTATAATAGTACAAGAAATTTTGTAGAAGATAAAACAGTTTTAAAAATAGATATTGAAGAGATAATATTCTGCATGTTGTTATACCGTCAATTGATAATTAACAATGGAAAAGCACTGTGGGCAAGGAACGTGATGCTATGGCTAGTGTGGGGAACGCTATATATGTTAATGGTACTCATATCGGCGAAGCTATACAGTACCGATCTCTTGATAGGGAAGGCTGGTTGGGGTAAAATGATATAATACAATGGCAATACCAGGTTCAGGTATTAGAGCACGAGCGTGACGCTCGCGCCAGCGGGGCTTAAGTAAAATACTTTGGTGTTTTTTGCCCTAATGGAACAACTAAGGACAACAGATGTCAGGGACACAAGCTTACCACCTTTTGATTTGTATTATAAATAGTATCTGTTTTTAGTGGTGGGAAATTAAAAAGCGGTGACCGTACTGGCTTAATTGCTAATCCATAGGAACCTCCATTAGAAGTACTTTACTTGGTTTCGTGGTACTAAGCGTAATTTTTTTGGTCTCCCATATTCCGATGGCATCACGATGTCTTAATTTTTGGCCATCAATGGTCACTTCCCCTTCTAGTACAAATAAATACATGCCATTGTTGTCTTTATTTAAAGTATAGGTTGAGGTGATATCAGCGTCGAAATCACTCAATGAAAACCAGGCATCCTGATGTATCCAAACCCCTTGATCTGTGTTGTGCGGTGAAAGAATTTGGTAGAATGAATTTTTGGTAGCTAGATCATGGGTTGAAATTTGATCGTACCTCGGAGTTACATTTTGAGTTTTTGGGAACACCCAAATTTGTAGAAATTTAACTTCATCACTTTTGTTCTTGTTGTACTCACTATGAAAAACACCTGTACCTGCGCTCATGACTTGCAAATCACCTTCCTTGATTACAGTGGTGTTCCCCATATTGTCCTTGTGTTCCAAATCTCCTTTTAAGGGAAGGGATATAATTTCCATATTCTTATGGGGGTGTTGCCCAAAACCTTGACCTCCAGATACTGTATCGTCATTTAGAACTCTTAGGGCACCAAAATTCACGCGTTCCGGATTATGGTAATTTGCAAAACTAAAGCTGTGAAATGATTTAAGCCATCCGTAATCGGCATGTCCTCTGCTGTCAGATGTATGTAGAATTGTTTTCATGGTTTATCTTTTTGTTTCTTCAAAATTAAGAACCAAGGCGGTATTATGCATTGATGTGTGGTAATTAAGGTCAATTATTTCAAAATAATGTTAATTAGATTTTTTAGGGAGCTTATTGACCTAACCAGAAAGCGAAGTCTAAGCTAGAATTAGCAGTTAAGAAATAAGATCGAGCGGTAATTAAGTATTTAAAATGGGAATGTATGTCGCTGGCTGTATAAGTGAATTGATGTATTTGCTAGCATTTATAAACTTAAATCTATTTATATTATTTGTGACTTTTTTAATCATAGATAACTTTTTTATAGGTTTTTAAGTGCATTTAATTAAAGTTATAATAAAGGTACACTCTTAATCTTTATAGGCGTGGGTCTTACGGGTACTCCCTATTGATGGGTATATGATATTTAGTTTCCTGAAAGTGATGGGGAATCCGTTACAATTAAAATTGTTTTATGCGCTGTTTGCGCTCATGAAATTGATCCTTTAACAAATGCCATTAAGTTCAAGACATATGTGGTATGGTATTTTTGGAAGCTAGGTAGGAGGCGGGTAATATTTATCCAAATGGGAGAGGGTTATAGTTTTTTTGTTTAGGGATTTTTTTGTTATTTGCTTGCTAAGTATATATTAGTAGATCGGAACTTTACAATATGTTAATGGTGCTGCTTTTTGAACAAAAAAATAAAGTAACTTAGTGGAGCCATTTTGATACTAACATAAAACACTGAACCATGATTACCTTAATTATTTTTTTAGTAATACTTGCTTTGCTCGGCTTGTTTTTAGTAAATGTATTCAACCGTTTTGCCAGCCTTAGAAATCTGGTCAAGGACGCTTGGAGTAATATAGATGTGGCCTTAAAAAGAAGGTACGATCTTATACCTAATTTGGTAGAGACTGTAAAGGGATATGCGAAACATGAAAAATCTACCTTGGAGGCAGTGATTAATGCCCGTAACGCGGCTATGGCGGTCCCAACAGGGGATATAAATGCCCAAATCAAGGCAGAGAATCAGCTTCAACAGACCTTGAGAAGCATATTTGCTTTGAGTGAAGCTTATCCGGATCTTAAAGCCAACACCAATTATTTGGATCTTCAACAAAAATTAAATGAAATAGAAGAAAATCTGGAGCGGGCTAGAAGGTATTACAATGGTTCTGTAAGGGAGAACAATACTTATGGGGAAAGCGTACCGGGAGTTTTGGTGGCCAGCTTATTTAAATATCAACATTTCGACTATTTTCAGGCAGAAGAGGCGAGTAGGGCCAATGTAAAAGTAGATTTCTCTTGATGAAAAATAGCTGTTACTTTTTTTTATTTCTTCTAACCATAAGTACTGGAATTGCCCAGGATTTTACGGTAAAAAATTATACTGTTGACATTACCATTCACCAGGAAGGTTATTTTGACGTAGTTGAAAACTATGACCTTAACTTTGAAATACCCAAACACGGCATCTACAGGAATATTCAAACAAAATATAATTTTGTAGATTCCACAGGTGCGGAATCATCCCGAAAAATTAGAATAAGCAAAATAAAGGTTCCGGATTATAACTTTGACGCTCCTTTCGATTTTGTACAAAAGTTACAGGATAATTTACAGATAAAAATAGGGGATAAGAAAGTAACGGTAGTTGGTCCCCAGCATTACGAAATAAAATACCGGGTTCACAATGCCTTGCTCTTTGAAAATTCGCACATCCGTTTCTACTGGAACATAAAACCAGAGGATTGGCAGGCCAATTTTGATCAAGTAAGTTTTACTATTCATGTTCCGGACAATATATATCCAGCCCAAGAAAACAGTTATGTGTATTCGGGGGATAGTGGCACTACATCGACAACAAGGGATATGCACTTATATTATACGGATAATGAATTTTCTGGAACCAGTAAAGCTAACTTTGTTTCTTATCCAGGACAAAGTGTTACCGTATTGATGAATCTTCCACTAGGTTCGGTTAAGGAAGAAAAACCTTTTTGGCCTTTTTGGGACCAGTTCGGTTGGGTATTCTTGATCGGGATTATGTTTTTTGCATTTTTTAAGGTATGGTGGGATTTTGGCAAGGATGAACGTGTCATTGCTACCACCAGTTATTATCCGCCGGATAATATAGACCCGGCTATGGTAGGTTTTTTAATCAATGATAGGGATGATAATTCGGATTTAATTTCTTTAATTCCTTATTGGGGTTCAAAAGGACTTATAAGAATTGAGGAAATTCCCAAAAAAGGACTTTTTGGGTCTAAAGACACTAAAATTATTCGCCTACAATCCTTACCCTTGGACTCACCAGACTATGAACTGGAGATATTCAAGGGACTGTTTGGGGACAACAACAATACCGTAGGGACCGAAGTGTTGGTGAGTAGTTTAAAGGATACCTTTTATACAAAGATGGTCAAGGCTCGCAGTCAGCTAAAGCAAGGCGCACAACCCTATTACGAAGCAGAGTCCAAAAAAATACAGGGTATTATGTACTTTATATTAGTGGCCTTGGCCATTGGTCTCACTACGCTAGGGCTTTTCTTTTGGGGTCTATTGGCCTTTGTAGGCATTGGGCTCTCCTGTGTTCTTCTCATTTTTGTCAATCGTTTCATGGTAAAAAAGAATGCCAAGGGCAATGAGTTACTGTCAGAATTAAAAGGATTTAAAAGATTTATCAAGGTAGCGGAGGAAAACAGGTTAAAAATGCTTTTAAAGGACGATCCGCATTATTTTGAAAGTACCTTGGGTTATGCTCTTGCCTTTGGTTTGTTTGATCAATGGGCCAAAAAGTTTCGAGATTTAAACATACCTCCCCCGGATTGGTATACCACTACTTCGAGCAGCACCTTATCTATGAGTCAGTTTTCCAAATCCTTTTCTAGTGCCATGTCCAGTACCAAGTCCAATATGGTAAGCTCCCCTTCCAAAAGTGGAAGCTCCGGTGGTGGGTCCTCAGGAGGAGGTTTTGGCGGCGGCGGCGGCGGTAGTTGGTGATTTGGCGATTGGACCAAAATACAATGTAAAAGCCAATGCGGGCCATTTGTGTTATGACACCTATGGTGGTAGAATGTTAGTTCCTCTTTTTTCCTTGCTCCCCTCTAAAACTAATAAACTATTTATTTTTTGAAATTTCCAAAATAGGGGTACAGAGATGTACTTGTAAGATAAAAGATATACTTAATTTTGTGCTTCATTGGAGAACGTTTTATTTATGCCCAATTCCCGGAACACATTTCTAATAGTACTTGCTTTTTTTGCCATTTATGTTATATGGGGGTCCACCTATCTTCTAAATAAGATTGCAGTAAATGAATTGCCACCATTTATGCTGGCATCCATACGATTTTCTGTTGCAGGTATTTTGATTTTCGTGCTGTGTAAAATTATGGGAATATCATTGTCTATCACCAAAAAGCAATTGTTAAATTCCTCCCTTGCTGGATTTTTATTCCTAGCCTTTGGGAATGGGTTTGTGGTATGGGCCCTTAAATATGTAGATAGTGGCTTTGCAGCTCTGGAAATTGCCGCACAGCCATTGGTTATTTTATTATTGATGCGGATTCTGGAAGGTAAAAAGATTAAGACTATGTCATTTGTTGGGGTTGTAATAGGGATTTTTGGTATCTTTTTATTGGTTAGCCAAAATCAGGTAATAAGTAAGGAGAACTCAGTTTTGGGAATGGTCATGATATTTTTCTGTATGGTGAGCTGGGCTTATGCCAGTTTGTTTGTGGCCAAGGCCGATCTTCCCAAGAATTATTTTGTAAATACGGGCTTTCAAATGTTTGTTGCTGGAATTATTTTAATGGTCGGGAGTTTCCTTATTGGGGAAACTTGGACCCTGCCAACAACTTGGAGTACCCCAGTGGTGTACTCCATGTTATTGCTCATTGTTTTCGGTAGTATAGTAGCTTTTACGGCCTTCAATTATTTATTAAAAGTAGTTTCTCCAGAAAAGGTCGCTACATCTACTTACGTAAACCCTATTATAGCCCTTATATTGGGTTGGTTTTTTTTGGATGAAAAGATTACCACTCAGTCCATCCTTGCCGCGATGGTTCTTTTAACAGGGGTTTATTTTATAAATTCCAGAAAAAAATTGGTCTTGTTTTCCAGGTTTTCGAGTAGGGATGCATCTAGGGACGAATAAAATAAGTGATATTTATATGGCAAAACAAAGGCTAAGTGTATGGCCAAGAACATTGTCATCACATAAAAAAAGCAGTTGATCCTGAAGTCTACTGCTTTATAGTTTGTAATCCCTAAACTTTAAACTAGTAAAAATTAGCTTATATAGAATCTGCGCTCATCCCAATTCTTTTTCTTGATGCTTCTGAAATTTACCATCAAAATATTCTCTCCCGTCAACTGAAAATTAGTTGATTCTGACTGTGATTTATGAATAAATGATTTCATATTTTTTGATTTAAATTTTTAGGAGATTACCTGAATCTTCTTTTAGTGTTCCAAAAATTGCTTTTAGAATTTTCCATTGTTTGCTTTACGTAATGTTTGTTGATTGTTTCCATGATTATAATGTTTTTGTATTTATATGACTTACACTTACTAGACGATGGTTACATCAAATTGTTACGGTACTATGTATAAAATAGTACCGTTTTAAGCAATATTTAACATATCTATTAATGTTTCTAGATAAAGTTAGTATGTAAACACCTGTAAATTAATTATCTATGATGTTGTGGAAGGGTTGGGAATTGTTAATCCTTAGACGTTGGAAGGTCGAAATCCGAGCAAGCGCTAATGTTGGCCCGTACACGGATATGCTATAGACAATACAGTTATTAGCTTTTTGGAGTTTTCGGAAATGTGGATATAAACTTGGTACATGGCAGCCTAAAATCCAATTTCTATTAAAATGTACAAATGGGTTTTTGTTTATGAATGGTACTTATATCCCTGAGACTTTTGTAAGGAAATATGAGAATTTTAATGGAATATTATTCCCTATTTAATATCTTAGAGGTATAAGGATTAATGGATTTTAAGGGGTAATATTCGCTCTAATCTAAATAGTTCTCTTACTCCCAGCAGCTATCATAGTTAGGCCTGACAGTATTGTAGTATAAGCATAGGCCTTTTAACTGACCACGAGTGAAACAGGGATAAGAAATAATGCGGATAGAATATCTTTTCTGTTTTGAAAGTTTTGTTAAAATTGGATAAGCACATTGATCATAATAATAATCTTAAATAAAAAAACATGAAATTTAGTAGAAAAGCAAATGCAAACTGGAAGGGTTCTGGTAAAGATGGCAATGGTACGCTCAGTACTGAAAGCACCATTCTAAAAGATACTTCGTATTCTTTTAAATCAAGATTTGAAGAGGGAAAAGGCACTAACCCGGAAGAGCTTATTGGAGCCGCCCACGCTGGATGTTTTACCATGCAGCTAAGTTTTTTATTGGGAGAAGCCGGATTTACACCTACCGATCTGGATACTGATGCCAAAGTACTCTTTGAAGATGGTAGTATTACAGAAGTAACCTTAAGTTTAACAGGTCAGGTTCCCGGTATTAAAGAAAATGAGTTCAATGAAATAGCTCAAAAAGCCAAAGATATTTGCCCTATTTCCAAATTATTAAAAACGAATATAGTGTTGGAAGTAGAATTAAAGGCCTAGAGGCAAACGAGGTCTATTTGTAATAAGGCTATAAAAAAAAGCCACAGTTGAATGTGGCTTTTGCTAATTTTAGTAGTTGGTCGATGTCTACTTTAAGGTGAAATTCAACCTTGCAAAAAGAAACCTTCCGCCAATTCCGAATTGTTGTGCCCTACGGGACCAATCGAATCGCCCACTACTGCGATTGCCAAATTCATCCTCTGCTCTGTCCGGATAGATATCGAACAGGTTATTGGCCCCAATGGTGAAGGTTAGAGCATCCGTTGCCTTATATCCCACCGAAAGATCGGTTACCAGTTTGTTGCTAAATACTTGTTGATTGGCAACCGTTGTTGTCGCTTCGGTTACCTCTCCGAAATATACGTTTCTTAGAAAAACGATGAATTTGTCAGAAGTAAGACTATTGGAAAGGTTAATTTTGGTTCTTGGAACCGCTTCTTCCAAATAAACCCTACTATCTTCTGGAAAGTAGGTGCCTACTTTACCGGCGTTCCTTAAAACTTCGGAGGCATTAATATCCCCTACTTTCTTGGTCTTGGAGAAGGTGCCTGCAAGGTCGGACTTTAATCTCCAGCTATCCCCGAATCCCGTTGTATGGGTTACCACGATATCCAATCCCTTGGACTCGGTATCAATGGCATTGGCAAAGAAGGAGGCAGCCGTTGCGTTGGCCTGCCTTAGAATATTTAAAAGTTCCAATTGTGAACCTGAGTAGGTTGCTGGAATATCATCTTCACCTGTACCATCATCTGGGGTGGGGGCAAACTGACCTGTATAGACCACCCTATCATTTATTTTTACAAAATACCCATCCACTGTTATCGTAAGGTTGGCATCCGGTATTTTGGCCGTAAGCCCCAAACTAACACTTTGGGAGGTTTCTTCCTTTAATTGAGGTATGCCCAAAAGTGTGGCTGCCCTACTATTATTGGCGAAGGTTCCTACTTCCTGTGGATTGCCTTGGTTGTCAAAAATGGTGGAGGTAGAATTGAAATTGATCTGATGTAGGGATGGTGCCCTAAAACCAGTATTTAAGGCGGCACGGATATTTATGTTATCGGTAGCCTTTAGTCTTCCTGCCAATTTAAAATTGATAGTGCCTCCAAAATCACTATAATTTTCATAACGGGTTGCAAAACTCGCTAAAAACCTTTCTGAGAAATCGGCTTCCACATCAAAGTACCCTGCCACACTACTACGACCACGGGATAGTTCATTACCCGGGCTAAAGCCAGGGAAAACCTGTGAGCCTCCTGGCCTGGCATTTCCAAAGAAATCTCTTGAAGGATCTTGACTAGCCACCGTAATCAATTGTCCCGCACTGGTATATTGGCCATAAGAAGCCGGTTCCCCAGAAACAATATCATAGTTTTCCACCCTGTATTCTGCTCCAAAGGCAATATTCAACCCGGACATAACATCATCAAAGAATTGAGTGAGGTCCAAATTAGAGGTATTTTGAAGAAAGGAAAATCCACCGGCATCAAAAAAGGTAGGAGATGCATTTTGCAGAGAGGCATTATGGGTATTTCCAATAGTATATAAAAAAGAGTTTTTACCATAGGTATTGCTCAAGTCAATACTCCAATTCCCGATCATCCCCTTTATACCAACGGAAAAGGACTGGTCTTTTATATTGGAGTTGATTTCAGGTAGAAAACCATTGAAATAAGCTGGAGTATAAGCTCTGCTTTCACTTGGCAACCTATAAAATCCAGCGGAATTACCCGTCCTGGAACTTATTCCGGCAAAGGAATACAAGGTGGTACCAATGTCATCCAAGGGCAAAGAGAAATTTGCAAATAGGCGGCCTCCACGCAGGGCAGATTGTCCTACTCGCATATTGTAATCGCTTCTTTCCTGTCCTCTAGCCGCCAATTCATCGTCTGTAGTATTATTGGATAACGGGTTGTAAAAAACTACGGTACCGTCGCTATAGGTCTTGGTGGGACTATGCAATTCCTCAGGGGTAAAACCACTGATCAGATCTTTGTCGTCCTGAGTTATAAATGGAAGGTTTTGTGCTAAATTTACCACGTCGGAATCCGAAAGGGAACCGATATTCAGCCCCTGACCTATCGCCAGTCTTTCAATAGAATTATAGGCATTGAATATACCCCCTTCCCATTCGTTCATGCGGCTATATTCTTCTCGAACGTCAAAATCACCAGAAAAATTAATAAACCCCCCATTATCCCCTAAAGGAATACCGTAACTAGCGGATAAGTTGGTGGTTTCACCGTCTACCCCTCCAGTTTGGTCATTGGCATTTTTTGTAAAATTAGCCCCTGTAGTGACCGTGGTGGTCAATTCATTTACACTTTTGTTCAAAATAATATTGATTACCCCCGCAATGGCATCTGAACCATATTGTGCAGCGGCTCCGTCGCGTAATACTTCAATACGTTGTATGGCGGCGGCTGGGATTGCATTTAAATCAGTTCCTACGCTCCCGCGTCCAAAAGTCCCGTTTACGTTGATCAATGAGGAAGTATGCCTTCTTTTTCCGTTGATCAAAACCAAAACCTGGTCTGGCCCCAGTCCTCTTAAGGAAGCCGGGTCAATATGGTCCGTACCATCCGAAATGGTCTGGGTATTGGAGGTGAAAGATGGCGCTACATAATTCAATATCTGGTTTAAATTTACCTGTGGGGCCACATTGTTAAGTTCCTTCATGTCTATGACATCTACAGGAACCGTGCTTTCTGTTGCCGTTCTATTGGGGTTACGTGATCCAACAATGATAACTTCTGACAATGCTACTCCAGAGGTGAGTGTAATGGTCATGTTGTTGCTGCTAACAGTTACCTGTAAAGTTTCGAATCCAATGTAGGAGACCTCCAAAACATCACCCACAGAGGCCTCAATGCTAAAATTGCCATCGAAATCTGTGGTGGTACCAGTAGAGGTTCCTTTAAGTACAATAGAAGCTCCGGGCAAAGGTGTTCCCTCTTCGTCTAAAACGGACCCCGTTACTTGGGCGTTGGTAAAACCAACCATCCCCAAAATAAAGATCATGGTCATTAAGTAATAGTTTTTCATATTAGAGTTTTTAGGTTAATATGTTAGAAGTTAAGAAAATTTAGTTCCTGTTGTAATATAAATCGATAAAAATTTGATATAAAAGCCTAATAAAGAGTAAAATAGGAGTGTGGTAGTGGCTTGGTGAAAATAATTTAGGCCGGGCATGCTAGCCATTAAAAATCAATGTTACCTGAATTTGGCAAGTTCATTTTTACCTAGTAACTTAATCTCGGGCAAAATTTCATGTTTATTATCCCAAAATCCTGAAAATCATGTTCGATTTTATGCTAAAGGGATAAAAAATAGGCGGACTAAATTAAATTATTTGAAATACTAGCCTTATATTTGTAGCAGTTTAAGGAGTTGCGCATTGACCTGTAATCACCATTGCTGCTACTAAATTCTTGGGTAGATTAAATTAGATTTATTTTTCTTTTTCAAACACTCGTTTAGTATTTCAATCGCTGCTCAAACGGGATATTCAATTTTTAATTTTAAAACAAACAATGGCAAAATCGCAACAAACTTATAGTAAAAGTGAAAAGGAAAAGAAGCGTTTAAAAAAACGTGAAGAAAAACAAAAGAAGAAAGAGGCTCGTAAATTGGAGTCGAAAGAAAATGGACCAGGTATCCAATTTGCCTATGTAGATCATGACGGCAATTTAACGGATACGCCACCAGATCCAACTAAAAAAGTAAAAATAGATGCCTCTACTATAGAAATAGGGGTGCCAAAAAGGGATGATAGCGACGTTGAGGAATTTGACCCGGTAAGAAATGGAAAAGTATCTTTCTTTGATACCTCCAAAGGCTTTGGATTTATAATCGACACTGAAAATCAAGAGAAATATTTTACTCATGTCAGCGGTCTGATCGATGAGATTGCTGAAAATGATAAGGTTTCCTTTGAACTTGAAAAAGGGATGAAAGGAATGAATGCAGTAAGAGTAAAGAAAATTTAGTACCAGCAGCAATTCTAAAAATAGGCTTGTACCTATTTAATTTTATAGAGGGATAGTACATAAATTCAAGATTTATTGGATTGGTGTGTTATCCTTATTTTTTGTCCGAATTTAGACTATTGAACCCCTTTCATAAATAGCCCTAATTTTCATTTCTATGCGCTAATACAAACTAAAGCTTATTGTGTTTAGGACCCTCTGCGGGGTTGTTTACATCTGTTAATTCTTCAGGGATGATGAATAATATATCTAGCCTAAAGACTGTTGACAAATGGTTTGAGAGGATAAAAAACAATAGAAAGTCATTTACTTTTTTGTAAAATCAAAAAAAGCAATAACTTTTGACATTCTTAAAAAGGGATAACCCGCTAAACAAAAAAGTAGAATGACTAAATTAATTAAAAGTTACATTTTTTTATTAGGCTGTCTGTTATGGACATCCTTTACACAGGCTCAGGACTTATCAACTGCATTACCGGAAGACGTAGGTATGTCTTCCGAGCGATTGGAACGATTATCTACTACACTTGAGCAGTATGTTAAAGATGGTAAAATGGCCGGCAATGTGGCCCTTATTGCCAGAAAAGGTAAAGTAGTCTACCATAATGCCTTTGGTGCTAGTGACATTGAGGCTGGGAAAAGCATGACCAATGACGCTATTTTTAGAATTGCTTCACAAACAAAGGCGATTGTAAGCGTGGCTGTCATGATTTTGCAGGAAGAAGGAAAACTTCTTATTGGCGATCCAATTGGAAATTATTTACCGGAATGGAAGGAAACCACCGTAGCCAAAGTGCGAGATGATGGTGGCTATGATGTCGTAAAGGCAAATAGACCTATAACCATACGGGATTTGTTGACCCATACAGCCGGAATTGGCTATGGTCATGGCCCAGCAAAAAAAGAATGGGAGGAAGCGGGCATACAGAATTGGTATTTTGCGGATAGGAACGAACCCATTGCCGAGACCATTGCCCGTATGGCTAAATTACCTATGGATGCCGATCCAGGAGAAAGGTTTGTATATGGATATAATACGGATATCCTGGGAGTAATAGTTGAAAAGGCTTCCGGAAAACCGTTGGATGTGTTTCTTCGGGAAAAGATACTAAATCCCATAGGCATGGTGGATACTCATTTTTACCTGCCAAAGAATAAAACCGACAGGTTGGCCACTAACTATATGGCTTATCGAGGGAAACCTTTAGAAAGATCACCGGACCCTGGATTAGGTATTGGTCAAGGTCATTATGTAAAAGGACCCCGTAAGAGTTTTTCTGGTGGGGCAGGTCTTCTTTCCACGGCGATGGATTATACCAAATTCTTACAAATGATGTTGAATGGAGGGGAAATTAACGGAAAAAGAATATTGTCTCCAAAAACCGTTGAATTAATGATTGCCGATCATGTAGATGTACGGGGTATACCCTATGGTAGTAGAAAGGGTTCTGGATTTGGTCTTGGATTTTCAATAACCAAAAACGTAGGAGAAAGGGGTGAAGCTGGTTCAGTTGGTACTTTTGAGTGGGGAGGTGCCTATGGATCCACCTATTGGGCCGATCCGGTGGAAGACTTGATCGTAGTTTATTTTAAACAACTAATTCCTGCCAATGGAATAGATGACCATGCTAAGTTGAGAAGTTTGGTCTACCAGGCCATTTTAGAGTAAAATACGGGAGGTAAATTGTTGCAAAGGTATGATTCATAAGCGAAAGTGTTAAGATATTGTGAATTTTAAAGGTTTTAAGACAATGTATTCTTTTAAAAAATCTATATCCCATAGGTTTGCACTCTAATAGATAGATTAAAAATTAGAGATACTGAATTTTATGAGTAGAGTTAAGGAAAATGACACTGTAAAAGTACATTACACTGGAAAATTAAATAACGGACAAGTTTTTGACAGTTCCTTGGAAAGAACGCCTATTGAAGTTACTTTGGGTCAGGGGCAACTTATTCCAGGATTTGAGAAGGAGTTGGTAAATATGGAAGTTAATGAAAAGAAAACAGTAAACGTTCCCAAGGAAGAAGCTTATGGTGATATTAGGGAGGATTTGTTCCATGAGATCAAAAAAGCAGAGCTTCCAGAGGATATTAAACCGGAGATCGGTATGACATTGGTAGCCAAGAATCCTGACGGAACGGAAAACCAACTTCGTATTACCGATGTAAAGGAAGAAAGTATAGTCATAGATGCCAATCACGTTTTGGCCGGACAGGACCTTACCTTTGAATTGGAATTGATAGAAATTTTATAATGATTAAATAATAAAGTATTGGCGTTACCTGGTAACGGATAAGCTTTTGTATTAGTAAGACCGTCCATTTTGGACGGTCTTTTCTTTTTAGAAACCAATTCTTTGTAAAGGGGATGTATAAGACGCTGATTCTAATTACAGACCTGTGTTGAGGTTTTGCTTGTTAATGGTTGCCGTTTAAAATAGAAAGAACAAGTGCTTTGGTCAGGGGCTTATTGGTAGCTTTAGCCTTCACTTCATTAAACGTAACCCTGAAATCACAGCCTTTATTATGATGGCTACAGCCATAGGAGGTTTTACCTTTTAAGATCATTCCTTTTTTACATTTGGGGCAAAGTGGGCTGTCGTTATCCACTCCTTTCTTAGGCTCTAACATCAGTCCATAACTTTCGTTGAAGCGTATGAGGCCTTCCACATCCTTTACCCCATCATGTTTAAATCCCTTCAAATTTACAGTACAACCTTTTTGGACTAACCTGGTTAGTTGTTTTTCCGAAATTTTTTTGTGATAAATAACAAAGGGAAGTACAAAATTACAGCCGTTTTTATAATCACTGCAGCCATAGGCCGACTTTCCTTTTATAAGTTTTCCTTTGCTGCATTTTGGGCAGGCTTCATCTGTAATCCCTTTAGATTTTTTTTTCGGATTTTGGTTTTCATTCTTTTGGTCGGCGATGGTATTGGAGATATTGGCACGTTTGGTTTCGCTCCTCACTTCATAAACCAATTCGTCTACCATTTTCTTCATATTTTTGATGAACCTTGCAGCACTAAAATGGCCTTTTTCAATATCCTTTAATTGCTTTTCCCAAAGTCCTGTCAATTCAGCGGATTTCAACAATTCGTTTTGAATGGTACTGATTAATTGAATCCCTGTTTGGGTTGGCAATACCTGTTTCTTGTTTCTTTCAATGTATTTGCGCCGAAATAGGGTTTCAATAATATTGGCACGGGTAGATGGCCTTCCTATCCCGTTTTCCTTCATAAGTTCGCGCATTTCATCATCATCTACCTGCTTTCCTGCGGTTTCCATAGCCCTTAACAAGGTAGCCTCGGTATATTGCTTTGGGGGTTTGGTCTGTTTTTCGGAGAAGGAGGGTTCATGTGGACCCTTTTCTCCCTTTACAAAAACGGGTAATATGCCAGTTTCCTTTTTTCCTTTGGAATTGGCAGTTTCAAAAACAATACGCCAACCTTTTTTTAATATTTCTTTTCCTGTTGTTTTAAACGTGATGGTGGTCACCTTCCCAATTACCGTTGTGTTGGAGACTTCACAATCTTCGTAAAAAACAGCTATAAATCGCCTTACAATACTGTCGTACACTTGTTGTTGTGAAGGGGCTAATGAAATCTCGACACCTGTGGGGATTATGGCGTGGTGATCCGTAACTTTTTTATCATTGAAAACCTTGGTAGACTTTTTAATTTTCTTGTTAAGTAGGGGAGTGGTCAATGGTTCATATTGACTTAAATCCTTGAGTATTCCCGCTACTTTGGGATAAACGTCATTAGGTAGAAAGGTGGTGTCTACCCTAGGATAGGTAACTACTTTTTGTTCATATAATTTTTGTACGATTTTAAGCGTTTCATCCGCCGTTAATCCAAATTTTGTATTGCAATACACTTGCAATCCAGTAAGATCAAATAATTTAGGAGCGTATTCCTTGCCTTTTTTCTTGGTATTGGATACAATTTCAAAATCGTGCTCCCTAACTTCATTGGCTACCACTTGACCTTCCTCCATATTTAAAAACCGACCTTCCTCGTAATTAAAGACGGTGTCCCTATATAAGGTCTGTAATTCCCAGTAGGGTTGGGGTTTAAAATTTTCTATTTCCAGGAACCTAGTGACCACCATGGCCAAAGTGGGGGTCTGTACCCGTCCAACAGACAACATTTGTTTGTAGCCACCATGTTTTACGGTATATAGTCGAGTAGCATTCATGCCCAAAAGCCAATCCCCTATGGCCCGGGAAAATCCGGCGTAATAGAGATTGTCGTAATCTTCGGAGGCCTTTAATTTAGTAAATCCCTCTTTTATTGCTTCTGTAGTCAAGGAAGAGATCCACAATCGTTTAACCTCGCCCTTATAGTTGGCCTGATCGATTACCCAACGCTGGATAAGCTCTCCTTCCTGTCCTGCATCCCCACAGTTGATGACCAATTCTGCTTTATCAAAAAGACCTTTTACAATATTGAACTGTTTTTGGATACCCGCATTATCTACCACTTTAGTTTTAAATTTTTCGGGCAACATGGGTAAATTATTCAAGTCCCAACTTTTCCAATAGGGCTTGTAATCACTCGGTTCAAATAAAGTGCAGAGATGTCCAAAGGTAAAAGTTACGGCATAACCATTTCCTTCAAAATATCCATCGTGCTTAGTGTTTGCTCCTAAAACATGGGCAATTTCTCTAGCAACACTGGGTTTTTCGGCAATACAGACCTTCACTTTAAATAGGCTTTTATAAGGTCTGCAATTTACTTAATTTAAGCAGAACCCTCACCTTCGGACTATAAGGTATTTTCTTCAAAATAGAAAAATGTATTCTATTTTAGGATAAGCATTAATAGTTGTAAATCCACCTAAAAAAAATTTAAAGGAGGTATGTCGTTGAAAAATAATATATTTAATGGCTTGGGCTTAAGAATGCCTTAATCTGAAATATACTAATTTAAAAAAAATAAGGAGATGAAGGGTACACTGATGGTTATTGTTGCAAGCTTGACACTTAACTGTGTTACTTCCCAATCGGCTAAAAGTCTTTTTAACGGAAAGGATTTGGAGGGGTGGCACGTAGATGTGCCTAAAAACAACCCTAATGCTATAAATCCTTTTATAGTGAGGGAAGGTATGTTGGTGAGTTTGGGAACACCTCAAGGTCACCTAATTACAGATGCCGAATATGAGGATTTTAGATTGGAAATTGAATATCGTTTCGCTGGGAAGCCCGGAAATTGTGGCGTGTTGGTGTTTGCATCTACTCCCAGATCTTTATATGATATGTTTCCTAAATCTATAGAGGTCCAAATGATGCATGAAAATGCTGGCGATTTTTGGTGTATTGTTCAGGATATCGCTACCGATGATATGTTGGAAAGACGTGGGCCAAAAGAAGATTGGGGAATTACAGAAGGAAAATTGCGAAGGATTAAAAACTTGACCGATGGTTCTGAAAAGCCCTTGGGTGAATGGAATGCCATGACCATAGAGTGCCTTAAGAATGAAATCAAAGTTTGGGTAAATGGCGATTTGGTAAATCACGGCTATAATGCCACAGCGAGCAGTGGAAATATTGCGTTGCAGGCCGAAGGAGCAGAGGTAGAATTTAGGAAAGTATTTCTTACTCCCATTTCGAAATTGACCGAAATAGCACATTGAATAACACAACCTGCTATTTTTCACATTTAATAATTAAAGTATTTCCGCACCTAATATTGGTGTTTTAATAAGAAAAGATCTTTTAACGTTCATGTCCATGATTTATGGTTTACTTTTTGTAACTTATTAATTGTAACTTATTAATTGTAAGTTATTTGAGGTCTAAAGTCAAGTACAATGAATTGCAGATCAGTTTTTACTTTAAGTGTAATGCTCTTCTGGGGCAGTATACTTTTTGCCCAAAACAATCTATTCATAAAAAGGGAGATGATGGTAAAAACACAATTGCAGGATAGAGGTATAAAAGACCCACAAACCCTGTATTCCATGCTTAACATACCTAGGCATAAATTTGTGCCCCAAAATTTGGTAGCGCACGCATATTCCGATGGGGCACTGCCAATTGGAAATGGCCAAACAATTTCGCAGCCTTATATGGTAGCGTTTATGACTGAAACCTTAAAACTGAAATGGACCGATAAGGTTTTGGAAATAGGAACAGGTTCTGGCTACCAGGCAGCGGTACTTGGAAAAATTGTGGATGCTGTTTTTACCATTGAAATAATAGAAGATCTGGCCCTTTCCGCCAAAAGCCGATTGAAGCATTTAGGTTATGATAATATTACTGTAAAATGGGGCGATGGCTATCACGGCTGGCCGGAAAAGGCCCCTTTTGATGCCATTATGGTCACAGCAGGAGCAAAGTCTATTCCCCAGCCCTTGGTAGATCAACTTAAAGAGGGCGGACATATGGTTATACCGGTAGGACCAAGTAATAATGTTACCTACTTGGTTAAGGCTACCAAAAAAAAGAATAGGTTGGTGACCGAAAAATTATTTCCTGTTCGGTTCGTACCCTTCACAAGAAATGAGTAGTGATTCTTAATATAGTCAAATTCCCTGTGTTTACTTCTAAAAAGTTAGGTTGTGAATAGCGATCACCTTAGCTGCTGTAAATTCCTCTAAATTAATATTCCCTATGCGGATGCGAATTAGTCTTACCGTTGGAAAACCTACCGCAGCCGTCATTTTGCGAACCTGACGAAACTTGCCTTCCGTAATGGTAATACTTATCCATGAAGTTGGCCTATGTCTCCCTATCCTTAATTTTTTATCTGGTTCAGGTAGGGAAAGGGGAGTGGATAACCTGTGGACTAGGGTAGGTTTTGTTATATATTTTTTACCGTGGAATCCTATTTCCACTCCATTTTGTAAAAATTGGATGGCATCATTGGTAATTTCCCCATCCACCTGCACGTAATACTCTTTTTCTATTCCGGAGCGGTTGATCAGATCACTTAGTTTGCCATCTGTAGTAAGCAATAACAGACCCTCGGATTTTTCATCCAAACGACCAACGGGCATAATCCCATCTGGAAAATTATGAAGTTCCCTAAGGAAGCGCTTGTTGCGGGACTCCTTGGCGTCATTGGAGTGGAATTGACTAAGCATTCCGAAAGGCTTAAAAATTTTATAGTGTAGATGTGCGCGCTCCAGCATGGGTTTAGGGTATTTCCTTTTAGAATGGAATGAAACTTAATGGTTGTAATTACTTTGTTCAATAATAGGTAAAATATAGATTTAAACAATTATCTAATGATATTTTTACTAATTGCCTAGGACCGGTATATTCGATAAAAAGAAATATATGGGTTAAAATAAGAAAACTATATCGGATTACATTTTAGCGAAACAGTTAAAAATAATACCTTGGGGTTTAGGAGAGGCCCAACCCTAGTGCTGAATTATAAAAGGAATGCTGGCCCTCAAGTTAAGGTAATATGGAGGAAATTGAGAAACAACTAAATAAGTTTGGTGTTCGGCCAACGGCCATGCGCCTATTGGTACACAAATTCATGGCCTCGCAGAAGTCCGCGGTTAGTCTTACCGCTGTAGAGGAGAATTTTGAAAAGTCCGATAGAACCACCTTATATAGGACGCTTAAGACTTTTGAGGAAAAGTGCATTGTTCATCAAATAGATGATGGCACCGGAGTTCCTAAATACGCACTCTGCAATCACGACGAAAGTATGGCAAGGCATTCAGATCTGCATTTGCACTTTCATTGTACTCAATGTAATAAAACTACTTGCTTAACGGAGCACAGGATACCACAAATTAATCTTCCGGAAAAATTTGTGCCGGAAGATATCAATATGCTTATTAAAGGCATATGCGATAATTGTAGCCATTAAATGCACAACCATTGCACGGACATTAATAGTAATTTTGTTGATGAACAAATTATCGATGTCCCAAAAGCACCATCATAAAGAAACAGTAAATCGTACTCATGACCACGAACATGGGGGAATTTTTGGAGAAAAAACAGAGCTTTATTTTTCAATCTTAAGCGGATTATTCTTTTTATCGGGAATGACTCTTCTCAAACTTACCCAAGCGCCTGAATGGGCTCCATTGGCCAGTTATATTGCAGCTTATTTATTTGGGGGATATTTTACCTTGGTCGAGGCTATTGGCAAGATTCGGAAAGGCGAATTTGAAATTGATTTTTTAATGATCGTTGCCGCAATAGGAGCGGCCTATATAGATCGATGGGGGGAAGGAGCCTTATTGTTGTTTCTATTCAGTTTGGGACACGCCTTGGAGCATTATGCCATGAATAAGGCTACAAAATCCATCGAAGCCTTAGGCAAACTGTCCCCTAAAACCGCCTTATTAAAAAAGGGTCCGGGTATTAATGAAATTCCGGTCGAGGATTTACGGGTGAACGACATCATAGTAGTAAAACCCAATACCAAAATTTCAGCAGATGGGGTTATTGTAAAGGGTAGTAGTAGTATTGATCAGTCGCCCATAACGGGAGAAAGTATACCCATTGACAAAACTGCGGTGCCTGACGTAACAAATCTTCCGGAGTTTAGTAAAATAGACAAGTCCCATATCGTTTATACAGGGACGATTAATGGGGATGCGATTTTGGAAGTTCAGGTTTTAAAATTCCATATGGATACGACCATTTCCCGCTTGGTAAAAATGGTAAGCGAGGTAGAAACCAAAAAATCGCCTACCCAACAACGTACTAAAAAATTTGAAAAATGGTTTGTACCTGCGGTAATTTTGTTGGTCATAGGCCTGTGTTTTGCCCATTTAATTATAGACGAGTCTGTGAGCGAAAGCCTTTACCGGGCCATTAGTGTATTGGTCGCTTCAAGCCCTTGTGCCTTGGCCATTTCAACACCTAGTGCCGTGTTAAGCGCCATTGCCAGGGCGGCCAAAAAAGGAGTCCTTATCAAAGGGGGGCGTACCTTGGAAGATCTGGGTAGTCTTACCACCATAGCCTTCGATAAAACAGGCACACTCACAGAAGGTAAGCCGCGGTTGACCAATGCTTTTCCTATAAACGGTTATGATAAGAATAAGTTCCTAAATCTGGTGTTGGATGTAGAGAGTTTAAGCAATCACCCTTTGGCAAAGGCTATTACAAAGGATCTCCAGGCGGAATACAAGATAGAAAACAGGCATTTATCTTCCAATATGCAGGCTATTCAGGGGAAGGGGGTTAAGGCGCAGTACAATGGTAGATCTATTTTTATTGGTAATACCAGGTTGATGGAGGAGGAAGGAATCCAAATCACAGCAACAACCCAAGATCAAATAAGCCAATGGCAGAAAGATGGGCAGACCATTATGCTCGTAGCCTATAAACAAAAGGCAATCGGATGGCTAAGTCTCATGGATGTTCCCAGAAAAAATGCCGCCCCTACTTTGCAGCGTTTAAGGGAAATTGGAATAGAACAAATGATAATGCTCACGGGAGACCATCAAAATGTGGGCGACGCCATTGCCAGACAAATTGGACTAACCGAGGCTAAAGGTAATTTGCTTCCGGAAGACAAGGTGAAAGCTATTGAGCAATACGTGAATAAGGGAATAAAAATAGCCATGGTAGGAGATGGTGTAAACGATGCTCCGGCTATGGCCAGCAGTACGGTAGGTATTGCCATGGGAGCGGCAGGGAGCGATGTAGCTTTGGAAGCCGCCGACGTGGCTTTAATGTCGGACAAAATAGAAAGTCTTCCGTTTGTGATAGGTCTGAGTAGAAAATCGAAATCCATCATAAAACAAAACCTTTGGATAAGTATGGTTGTTGTGGCATTTTTAATTCCGGCTACGCTCTTTGGGTTTGCCAATATAGGAATTGCCGTTGCCATCCATGAAGGGTCTACCTTGTTGGTGGTGATCAATGCCCTTCGATTGTTGCGGTTTAATTTAGATTAACAGATAGATTTCGGACCCCTATTTAAACCCTATTTTAATGAGGCCTTTATGACTTATTTTTATTCAAAGTAAGATATGTTTTGTAAATAGGCCTAAAAAATATTGATTTAATATTTCCGATACACACTTACTTTTGAAACCTATATTCTGGCTTTGCCTGCCAATGAAATTGTAATACCTACCATTTTGATGCGGACCGTATTGGCTACTTGTATACCTACCACGCAGGGGGGGGGGCAGGCGTAATGTTTGAATTGGAATCTGTAAATGAAACTGGAGATATGCTCAGCGCAGGAAGCTGGATGTTGCAGATCCATGTCAACCTAACGGTGTTCAGTTTGTAGCACAACCCATCTGCGGTGTGGATAAACGTAGGGAAGGAGACTGCTACTCTACATTGGGTAACCGGTAGCCAACATAAGCACCGGCAATTCCGAATAGGGACAGCACCAAAATGATACCTTCCGTAGAGATGGTAGCTGCAGCCGCACTTATACCACCGGTAATCAAAAGGATAAAACCTATAATGGTGTTGCTCACCGCTACATAATCCGTCCGCTTGTTTCCATGGGCCATATCCACGATATAGGTCTTTCTTCCCAAGCGCACCCCGCTGTGGGCTATTCCCAATATAAAGAAAGCTGCCGGATAGAGCCAATAAGCATTTTTGACATCGGGCACGTAGCTTATAAGAATAAACATTACAATTCCTAAAAGAGCAGCAATTGTTGCGCCAATGACCATTATGTTTTTGCTGGAGACATCTGCCATTTTTCCCCAGATCGGGGCACTAATTATAGAAGCCAATCCGTTTGCGATAATAAAAAGGCCCAATAGATACCCTTCCTTCCCTGCATACGTTTGGGCCAATAATACATAAAAAGGAGCTGTTAAAGCTGAACAAAGTAAAAGTGAGCGTGCAATAATAAATTGCCTAAATTTTTTATCTGTCCTTACTAGATCCATGCGCTTAAAGGCCTCTTTCCATCCGTTTTGTCCCCCTGAGGTTTCCCCAGGAAATTCGTGGATGCCAGTGTAGATCAATGCCGATATCAACCACATGGCACTGGCAAAGAAAATGGTATAGCTATAAAATGTGATACCCGCATTACTTTTGGATTGATAAATCATATACAGTCCGGCCAATAAAACCAAAATCCCGGATAGGGCAACCGTATACCCTTTCAATTTTCCCCTTCGGGTTTTGGGAATCGTTTTGCCCAAGACATCTTTGGAGGCAATTGAACATAATCCACGGGATAAACTGAAAGTAATAAGGAAGAATATGATGAGCCATCCTGCCATTGGCCCTTTGGTAAAAAGTGTAGTAAAGCCAATGGCAGCAATGGATGCAAATTGTAACAGTGATCCTATGACATATACCCATTTACGCTTTTCCTTGGTTCTAATATAACTGGCTATGACCAATTGGGGCAGCATGGATCCGGATTCGCGGATGGGAACTATAAAACTAATCAGATAGACGGGGGCGCTCACATAACTCATTACCCAGGCCAGCACTGTTTTGGGGCTGCTAAGGGTATCTCCCAATTTTGTAAAGATATTGCTCAGCATCAGGAGAAAGTAATTTTTTGGCGTGTATTGACAGGCGGACTCATCGATATCCTTGCAGATACGGGCATCTTCCTCATTGTTCAAGTAGTCATATAATTTCTCTTTCCAGCGGATCGGTTTCATTGAATGTTTTAATGGATATACAATAGGGTATAAAATTAACAAAATGGGATTTTATTGATTGTTTAAATTAGAAATTAAATTAAGCTAGGTAGGTCGATTTATGGTTAGGCAATTTTCCTTTGAAATATTGATTTATTGGGAGGCCAAATTAAACCATTATTCAAGAAAAATAGAGGTAGATAAAACAAGATGACAACCTTGTATGTCAGGGGGTAAATGATTTAAAGGAATTTGGAAAACTGGCATCTAACTGGATTAAAATCACTAACTTGTATAAAAAATTTATCTTATGCCAATCTACATGGATCGTCACGAAATTCCTAAGGAGATTACCGCGTCGCATGTGGCACAAATGCATCGGGAAGATTTAAAAATAGAGCATCTTTATGGATGTAAGGGTATGACCTATTGGTGCGATGAAAAAAGGCAAACTGCTTTTTGCCTTATACAGGCACCCAATAAAAAGGCGATTCAGGATATGCACAATCATGCGCACGGCGAAGTTCCCCATAGAATAATCGAAGTGGATGGCGCCATAGTGGAATCGTTCCTGGGCAGGATCGAAGATCCTGATAAATCGCAAAAAACGGAATTAAATATAATAAATGATCCAGCTTTTAGAACCATAATGGTCATTGGTTTAAGAAAGGTATCCTTTTTAGAAAGCGACCCTAGGCTTATGAAAAGGGAAATTGGCAACTATAATAAATACATTCTAGGACCTGTGGAAATTTTTTTGGGCCGGGTAGTAAGGCAAAAATCAGGTTATTTTTTGTTATCCTTTAATTCAGTAACCAATGCGGTGCTTTGTGCTCAAGAAATACATTCTCACTTTATGGCCTCCTCAAACAACCTTACCAATGATTTTCAATTGAGAATAGGATTGCATGCCGGTGTTCCTGTCACCGATAAGGATGAAATTTTTGAGGATACTATTAAAATGGCGGAAAGGTTTTGTAATATGGTTCATGGAAAGATTGTCATATCCCCTGAGGTCAAGGAATTGTACGAGAGTGAAAATTTGAACGTTAAATTGAGCCATAAGAACCTAAAGGCTCTAAGTGTTGGAGAGGAGAAATTTATAAACCTATTGATGGATTACACCGAGAAAGAATGGACCAATGCTGCATTTAACTCCAATGATTTTAGTAAAAATATGGGATTTAGTAAATCCCAATTATATAGAAAGATGATTGCCCTGACAGGAAAATCCCCCAATAGCTTTATAAGGGATTATCGACTGGAAAAGGCTTTGCGCTTATTGAAAAAAAACACAAATAATATTTCTGAGACTGCCTTTTCAACCGGATTTAGCAGCCCTGCCTACTTTTCAAAGTGTTTTATGGATAGTTTTGGAATCCTTCCCTCCAAATACGTACAAAATTACGTGGTATAAGCTTTATACTAAAATATAGCTCCCATGCTCAATTTTTATAATTATTTGAATTAAAAGTAGAAGTCTTTAGATTTTAGTTCGTTTAATTTTACGTTAAAGAAATTGATATTCACTGTAAATAATGGGATCTTGTTCTGTTATCATGAACCACAAGAAGGCCTTTGATTATGGCCGCTCAGTTTAATTTTCAATTGCACCCCCTCGATTTTATAGCTTAACAACAAATTGCCTTTGGCTCCCCTTTTCAACTTTTCATGCATTCGCCATGGAAGGATACCAATGCGGTAAACAATTAAACACAGGTTGTCTTAACACAGGTTGTCTTAAATAAGAAAAGTAAGATTAGAAAATTGGGATTCATTTTTTGATAGTCGCATAATTATTAACCCTAAAACACTTTAGTCATGAAATACAAGTTTAGATTTTTAACAATAAAAGTCTTTCTCTTTATTGCCACTTTTTTGGTAAGCCTTTCCTTTTTTGGGCAAGCTAACCTTGAAGAGGAAGTAGAAACATCCTTGGTTAGGACACATGAGGATAAAGATTTGCAATGGGGCCCATGTCCATCTTTTATGCCCGAGGGCTGCACCATTTCGGTTCTTCACGGAGACCCTTCAAAAAATAATGTAGATATCTTTTTTAAAGTACCCGCAAATTACGAAATACCGGAACATTGGCATAATTCCGCGGAGCGCATGATTCTTGTTTCCGGAGAGTTACAAGTAACTTATAAAGGAGAAATAGGACAAACAATGAAAGTTGGTACCTACGCCTTTGGTCCTTCTACAAAACCGCATACTGCAAAATGTATAAGTGCTGATCCTTGTGTGCTATTCATTGCCTTTGAGGAACCATTGGATGCTTTTCCAATGGTTGCTAAGGAATAAATGGTAGCAGCTTTGAATAGAATTTAGTTAAAAAAAACAATTAAAAACTCAAGATTATGGAAATGGTTATAGGTATGGATGTCGAAATTATAGCATCCTTTAAAAAGGAATTAAGGGGAGAAGTAATAATGCCTTCGGATGTCAATTACAACAACAGCCGCAAGGTGTATAATGCCATGATAGACAAACGCCCAGGGATGATTGTAAAGTGTGTGGATGTGGCAGATGTAATAGCCTCCGTACATTTTGGACGAAAAAACGAACTATTGATCGCTGTAAGAGGTGGTGGGCATAACGGGGGTGGATTGGGTCTTTGCGACGACGGAATGGTAATAGATCTATCTGGAATAAAATTTGTCCGTGTGGACACTTCCAAAAATACGGTACGGGTAGGAGGAGGTAACATTTGGGGAGAAGTAGATCATGCCACGCATGCCTTTGGATTGGCAATACCCAGTGGAATGATTTCTACAACAGGCGTTGGAGGATTGACCCTGGGCGGCGGAGTAGGTTATCTATCCAGAAAATATGGACTTACCATAGATAATTTATTGGAAGCCGATATGGTATTGGCAGATGGTTCATTTGTTACCGTCAATGCAAAGCAGCACCCAGACTTATTTTGGGCCATTCGTGGTGGTGGTGGTAATTTCGGGATTGTAACCTCCTTTTTATTTCAGGCACATCCTTTAAAAACAGTAATCGGAGGACCTACTCTGTGGCCAATAGAGCAAACAGAGGAAATTATGGCATGGTTTGATGAATTTATCCATAAAGCACCGGAAGATTTAAATGGTTTTATAGCCACCTTGGTTATTCCCGGGCCTCCTTTTCCAGAACATTTGCATAACAAGCAATTTTGTGGGATAGTTTGGTGCTATACCGGGCAACCTGAAAAATTTGATGGTATTTTTAAACCTGTTTTGGCTAAAAAACCCTTGTTCCAGCATGTTGGTGAAATGCCCTTCCCCGCTATTCAAACGCTGTTTGATGGAATGATGCCGCCAGGAATGCAATGGTATTGGAGGGCCGACTTTTTTGATGAATTAGGACCTGAAGTTAGGGCAGGTCATTTGAAATATGGCTCCAAAATTCCAACACCACTTTCCCAAATGCATTTGTATCCTATTAGTGGCGCTGCGAGTAGGGTAGGTGCTACGGATACCCCATGGGCCTATAGGGATGCTAAATATGCGGGCGTAATTGTTGGTGTTGATCCGGACCCTAATAATAAGGAGAAAATCACCAATTGGTGCAAGGACTATTACAATGAATTACACCCATATTCTTCTGGAGGTGCCTATTCCAATTTTATGATGGATGAAGGACAGGAAAGGGTAAAGGCCAGTTATAAGCATAATTACCAACGATTGGCAAGCATAAAAAAACAATATGACCCCAATAATTTGTTTAGGGTAAATCAGAATATTCGTCCAGATGACTAATAAGTAAAATTTATGCCTTTTATTTTCACCATAGGGAAATTGTTCGAACAGTTTTCTAAAAGGAACCTGAACAGTGAAAAGGCCCCAAAGCTGGTGGACGATACCAGCAAATTTTTAAAAATTACAGAAACAGCTTGTTGCACATAAAAACAATGAATTGATTTATTTTTGAGAAATTAAATGGCTACTATTTTGCCATATTTGTAAAATGCACGAATCCATAAGAAATCACATTAAAGAATATGTTAATCCGTCAGAGAATGATTTGCTGTTATTTGCTTCCGCACTATCGGAGGTAAAAGTAGCAAAGCGTAAATTCCTTTTACAACCGGGCACCCATGTGAAGCATGAGTATTTTGTTGTTCAAGGTTGTTTAAAAGCCTTTTATATGGATGATAAGGGCAATAAGCATATTATACAATTTGCAATAGAAAATTGGTGGGTAGGTGACTTTGATGCCTTTTATAACAATGTGGCTTCCAAATTGTATATAGAGACTATTGAGGATGCCACCTTGTTGGCAATAAATTATCAAGATCTTCAACATGTATTTAAGGAAGCTCCAATTTTCGAAAGATATTTTAGAATTTTGGTAACCAGTGCTTTTATAGCCCAACGCAAACGTATCTTATCTTCCTTGGAAAAGGATACTTATGAGCGTTATTCTGAATTTTGTAGTGCTTATCCCAATATCGAAAATCGAGTTCCCAATTACGACATCGCTAATTATTTAGGGGTTTCTGCCGAAAGTATAAGTCGGATTAGAGGCAAAATGAAGAGTTAATTACAATATCTTGATATAGGTCAAGTAATTGGGCTACCATCTTTGGTAAATTTGTTCATATAACTTAAGTACTATAAAAACGAGATATATGAAAAATAAACCACTATTATCCCCTTATAACAGCAAGAATTTAAACTTGAAAAATCGCGTTGTCATGGCACCTATGACCAGGAGCCGGGCGGTGAATACGGAAAATAAGCCTACTTATGATCTTCAAGGAGAATATTATGGACAACGTGCCTCGGCCGGCCTAATTATTTCGGAAGGCTCACAGGTATCCAAAAGGGCCGTTGGGTATATTAACACGCCAGGAATTTATTCTAAAGAACAAGTGGAAGGTTGGAAAGAAGTTACACAAAAGGTTCACGACCAGGGAGGGAGGATATTTATCCAATTGTGGCATGTGGGTAGAATTTCCCATCCCGATTTCCACAATGGGAAATTGCCACTGGCACCCTCTGCAATAAACCCGAACACACAATCTTTTACGCCCAATGGATTTAAGGACACGGTAACTCCAAAGGCAATGACCATTACGGATATAAAAATGACTATAGCCGATTTTAGGAATGCAGCTAAAAATGCCGTGGAAGCTGGGTTTGATGGAGTGGAAATACATTCCTCCAATGGTTATTTGTTTCATCAATTTTTTAATAAGACCTCCAATACAAGGACCGATGAATACGGTGGGAATATAGAGAACCGGTCTCGGTTTTTCTTTGAAGTATTGGATGCCATTAGGGAAGTTATGCCAGAACAGCAAATAGGAGCCAGATTTAACCCTTCCCTACATGGTATTTTTGGCATGACGCTGGATGAAGAAACAATCCCAACCTTCGAATACATTATAAAAAGACTAAATGATTACGACATGGCGTATGTCCATTTATCCGAACCTTTTAATGATGTTTCCGAGGTGCCATTTGCAGTGTCCCATATCGCAAAGCACTTCAGACCCTTGTACAAGGGAACCCTAATAATCAATGCCGGATTTAATTTGGAAACCGGAAATGATGTTGTTGAGGCAGGAGATGCCGATTTGGTTGCTTTTGGAAAACCGTTCATTTCCAATCCAGACTTGGTGGAACGTTTTGAATCTGACCTGGAATTGACAGATTGGGACAAAGACACATTTTACACCGCAGGTACAGAGGGATATTTGAACTACCCTAGGGTTTCAGAGGTACAAAACAACTAATTGTAGCCTTTAATCCGTTAGTCTAGTTTGTCACTGGCACAAAACAATTTCTTACGTATAAAAAGAATTATTAAAAAAATAAAACTATCTACAATGAAATTTACAAGACAGGCTGCAGCCCATTGGAAAGGTGGAGGCAAGAATGGAAAAGGAACATTGTCAACAGCAAGCGAGGTAGTTAAGGATACCCCATATTCCTTTCACACACGTTTTGAGGAAGAGAAGGGCACCAATCCGGAGGAATTGATAGCTGCGGCGCACGCAGGCTGTTTTGCCATGCAACTGAGTTTTTTGTTGGTTGAAAATAATTTTACCCCGACTACATTGGACGTTGGGGCGGTTGTTGCTTTTGAAGACGGGTGCATGACTAATATAACCCTTAATTTGGAAGGTGATGTGCCCAATATTGACGCCGAGCAATTCCAGCAAATAGCCCAAAAAGCAAAAGAAGTTTGTCCTATTTCCAAATTATTGGACACGAAGATTGAACTAAAGGTTTCTTTAATAAATAAATAAAAATAATAGCATGATAGAGCATATAAAAGCATATGGAGCAACCACTGCAACCGAAGAATTAAAACCTTTGGACATAACACGCAGGGAAGTTGGACAAAATGATATAAAAATAGATATTACACATTGTGGTGTTTGCCATAGTGATATCCATACGGTACACAATGATTGGGGCGGATCAAATTATCCGGTAGTACCTGGTCACGAAATTATAGGCCGTATCGTGGAAGTAGGATCGGAAGTAACAAATTTTAAGACTGGTGACTTAGTGGGCGTGGGTTGCATGGTAGATTCCTGTCATGATTGTGAGCCATGTAATAACCACTTGGAGCAATTTTGTGAAAATGGGGCCACGTTTACCTATAATAGTCCAGATAAGCATATAAGTGGACAACAGACCTATGGGGGGTACTCCACATCGGTTGTAGTAGATGAACAATTTGTATTACAAATCCCGAAAAATATTGATCCAGCTGGAGCTGCACCTTTACTATGTGCTGGGATTACAACTTGGTCTCCCTTACGCCACTGGAATATTAAGAAAGGAGATAAGGTGGGTGTCGTTGGTCTAGGTGGATTGGGGCACATGGGTGTAAAGTTTGCCAACGCCCTAGGTGCACATGTGGTAATGATTACAACTTCACCAGAAAAAGGTAAGGATGCCAAGGCCTTAGGGGCCCATGAGGTACTGATTTCCAAAGATAATTCAGATTTGGAAAAGCATAAGGGGAGTTTTGACTTTATCTTGAATACCATCCCGGTTGGTCATGAAATGGATCCCTATATAGCACTCTTGAAAATTGACGCCACTATGGTGCTTGTAGGTGCGGTTGAACCCTTAAAACCTTTTCATGGCGGGGGAATAATCATGGGACGTAAGCGGATTGCCGGTTCATTGATCGGGGGAATCAAAGAAACCCAAGAAATGTTGGATTTTTGTGGAGAACATAATATTGTGTCCGATATTGAGCTGATAAATATACAAGATATTAACCAAGCTTATGATCGGGTCATCAAATCTGACGTAAAGTATCGTTTTGTAATTGAAATGGAATCCCTTAAAAATTAAAGGGCGAAGCACGATTTTTAATTGTAGCTATGCCGTTAGTTCAGAGATTGAATGTGATTCCCAGACCTAGATTGGAAGAACGGTCGATATCCTCGAGTACAGAAAAGCTACTGTAAAAATAATTATAGAGGGCGGAGAGGCTTACTACTTTTGTAATAGGCACCTCTGCCTTTATTTGTAATAGGATGCGATGATTGCCAAAATTATTGTACAAGGGCTGAAAATATACAGTTTCCGTTAGGTCTAGCCCAGAATTCTTAAAATCCTGAGTTGCGGATAAATAACTGCTGTTTCTATGGTTATAAAATTTTTGTCCGGTAGTGGCAATTTGTTCCAATTCATACATATATGCATTACCAAAATATACCTTGGATACTTCCGAAGAAATTAATTTAAGTCTGATGCCGGTACCTATGAGATTTCTGGAGGTGATGGTCAAAAGTGCATTGTTCTGGTTTTGAATAAAGGCCTCGACCCGGAAAAGGCGTGTCAATTTTTGGTTGTACCTGAAATGAAAAAACCAGGAATTCTGAAAATCCTTTTCACTACTTCTAATCAGCTTATAATTACCAATAAAGAAATAGATTTTCTGTAGGTCTCTTGATTTCAGTTGGGTGGTTAAATTTGTTCCAATTTGAAATATATAAGCACCGTTATTGTCTGTATAGTCGAAGAGTAAATCGCTCTTCAGTGCAAAACGAACAGAATCACTTTGCATACGCTTGGATTCAATGTTGACCAATTGTGCATTTAGCCCCAAATAAACAAGGCATAGGGTAACAACTAATACTATTTTATTTGGTTTAATCATTCCTTTGACCGTTAATAAAAATATGTAAATTATTCCTAAACGCATTATTACAGGATAACGGTAATAAGGCAAGTAATTTAATCGAATAAGATATCATTTTCGGAATGAAAAGCTTTAATTGTTGATGTCCAAAATAAATAATTGGGCATATGAACTTAAAATAAAAAATTAGCATGTTAAAACCAAGAGAGAAAACACCCGATATAGAAATAAATTTGGTCAATGGTACCCTATGGAGGTTAATGGAGCAAAACCCTAAAAATTTTACACTTATCCTTTTTTACAGAGGCTTTCACTGCCCAGTATGTAAAAGTCAATTGCAAACATTGCAACGAAAACTTTCGGCATTTAGTGAACGTGGGGTAAATGTTATCGCTATAAGTTCCGATACGGAAGAAAAAGCGAAAAATACCTATAAGGATTGGGATATAAGTGATATTCCCTTAGGATATGGTTTTGATATTGAAAAAGCTAGAGAATGGGGGCTATACATTTCCAAGGGAATAAAAAAGGAACCTGAAACTTTTATCGAACCCGGATTGTTTTTGGTAAAACCAGATGGAACACTTTACAGTGCCTCCATACAGACTATGCCTTTTGCCAGGCCGGGATTTAGTGATTTACTCAAAGCCATTGATTTTATTGTAAAAAACGATTATCCTGCCCGTGGTGAAGCTTAAATAAAATTGCGATTAAATATTAATTCATTAGAAAAAACAAGCTCCATGCTTATAAAGCCAAAACTCATCATTTTTGATGTTAATGAGACCTTATTGGATTTAGAACCATTGAAAATTAAAGTGAATGCCATATTGGAAAATTCCAACGCTTTTGAAATTTGGTTCCGTATGCTTCTGCATTATTCGCTGGTGGAAACTACCACTGGTGGTTATAAGGGATTTGGAGCAATAGGAAAGGCCACTTTTAAAATGCTAACTACCCAATTACAGATTACGATTTCGGAGGACCAAATTGATGTTGTCCTGGGAACCATTAGAAACCTACCACCACATTCAGATGTAAAAACAGGCCTTTCGAAACTAAAAGAGTCGGGTTATAAATTGATGGCGCTTACCAATAGCAGCACGGAAACAATGACCGCTCAGTTGAAATTTGCTGAAATCGATGATTATTTTGATGCTTTTATTTCAGTTGAAGAAATTAAAAAATACAAGCCACATCCGGATACCTATAAATATGTACTGGATAAATATAATCTTCCGGCAGCTGAGGCACTGATGTTGGCGGCCCACGCTTGGGATATTCTTGGTGCAAAAAGATGTGGATTGCAAACTGCTTTTATTAATAGACCTGGAAAGCAACTATATCCCTTGGAAGGGTCTCCAGATATGACAGGCAGTAATATTGTGGACATCGCAGAGCAGCTTCGGAAAATGTATATTTAAAAGGAATTATTATACCTATATTTTTTGTTGCAACTTTAGTGCGGATAGGTTGTTTGGTTTTAACGGTTATCAGTTTTTTTACCTATCTTTCCTGGGCTGGATATCAGTAACAAAATAGCTGCGGATGCCTATTTTTTTTCATTCTACCCAGCCTTAACTTCTGATGTCCTATATTGGTTATTTGGCCCTTTGTTTTCTTCTTGGATATATTAGGTTTGCCCATAGGGAACAGAGGAGGGCCAAAACAGCCATGATTAGGGTAACAGAGTTTGTTAGAGCCGCACTGGGCAACCACCCTGTTATTTTTTCAACCAAAAAGGCAATATAATTAGAAGGAAGATTCTTGTCCCCCAAACGTCTCAAGACAAAGTAATGCCAATCTGTTAAAAAGCAGTATCCCCATCCCTTCCATATTCCCAATAATACCCAAGAGCCAAAAGTCAAGAGTAGGGTCGTTAGATTAAGTTTTCGGGTTCTTGCAAACATCCATCCAAACATATTAAAGATAATAAGGGCGGAATGGAAGGCATAAAAAAAAGCGCTGGTTATATTTAAAAATAAGTCTCCCATAATCCTTCAATGCTAAATTGCAAGATAAGATAAGGAATTAATGATGCTGTAACCATTCTTGGAATATTCAGTAAATCCGAGCATAAAACAGGATGGCTTAAAATGTTAATACAGAAAACTTTGTGGTTAATATTTTGTAACTTTATATATAGAAGAACCCCATTTCTCTCCCCTCTGGATTTATGAACATAATCTTTTATGGCCACTATAAAATCACAGCAGAATGATGAATATTTTCTCATAAAATTGACCGAAATTATTCGTAATAACTTAGACGACGAACAATTTGGTGTCAAGGAATTGGCTCGTTACTGTAGCGTAAGCCGCTCATGTTTACACAGAAGGTTAAAGAAACTAAACGGTAAATCTGTTAGTCAGTTTATACGTGAACTAAGGCTGGAAAAGGCTATGGAGTTGCTACAGAAAGATATCGCTACGGTTTCGGAAATTGCTTATTCCGTAGGTTTTCATAGTCCAACTTATTTTAATACCTGCTTTAAGGAGTACTTTGGTTTCACTCCGGGCGAAGCTAAAATTCGCGAGCACCTAGAGCAAGAACTACAATGGGTTAGAAAGAAAGGGAGTTCTAAAATCATTTTAAGTGTTTCTCTGGGAATTGTCATTCTAATAATTTCCTTCATTTATATCGCCAACCATTATATTTGGCCCATACCGCCACAAAATGTGCTGCCAACTTCTAATTTGCCCTCTAACCAAATAACCAAGTCAATTGCAGTATTGCCGTTTAAAAATTGGAGTGGGGACCCTAAATTGGAATATATCAGTGAAGGGCTGACCGATGCTGTAATCAGTAAGATTTCTGAAATAAAGCAAATGGATAAAGTGGTGCCATTTACGTCAAGTCTTCAATTCAAACACAGTGAAAAAAGTATCCCTGAAATGGCGAAAATACTTAATGTGTCCTATATTCTAGAGGGGAACTTTCAAAAACAGGGAAATCAATTTAAAGTAAACCTACAATTAAATAATGGTTCCCAAAATAAAGTGCTCTGGTCAGAATCATATTCCGGAGATTGGAAGGTAAACAAACTGTTCGAGATTCAATCGAAGGTTGCTGAAAATGTTGCCCATATAATGAATGTGAAACTTAGTAAAAAGGACTATGATGCCTTCAGATCATTACCAACAAAAAATGAAGATGCTTACAACTATTATCTTTTGGCAGCCCATCAAAACTATAAATATAATCAGACATCATATAAAAATGCCATTCCACTATATGAAAAGGCGCTCTCCATGGATTCTACGTTCATTGAACCCTACCTAGGTCTTGCTGATATCTATGTTACGGGAGGTGCTGTTTGGGGCATGTATGGTGAACACGAGGCATGGAAAAGGGCAAAATTCTATTTGGAAAAAGCGGCAGTTTTAGATCATAATAATATACGATTATTGGATCAATTGTATATTGGGAAATTCTATTATGAATGGGATTTTGCGGCTGTAGAGCGTTATATAACAGATAACTACTCCCGTTTGGGAGCAGATAATTGGAACGAACATCTTTTTGTGGATTATTATGTTAAGACCGGTAAATATGCCTATGCACTATCAGAGCTAAACAAGCTCATTCTAAAGAATCCATCCTATGGATGGTTATTTGCTATTAGGGCCTCTGTGATACTATTGTTATACTCGGCGCAAGAGGCTAAAATTGAATTAGCGGAATATGATTCGTTATTTCAGGATGATATGTTTTATCTCAGGGAAGCTGCCAAGTGGTATTATTACTTTGGGGCATATGATGAATCTAAGGAAAAGCTGGGCCAATTAATGAAAAATTTTACAGACCGTCCACCAATTGTGGTTTGGCTTGATGCGGTACATTGTGAAATGGACAATAATGAGGTTGGGGTTCAAAAGAACCTTGCTACTTTACAAAAACAATATTTGGAAGGTTCTTCCGGCAGCCCGGCATGGTTTATGGCGTTATATTACTGTCATGTGCAAAATAAAAAGAAAGTGTTCCATTGGCTTCAAAAGGCCTATACCCGTCACGAGGTAGAAATGACCTGGTTGCGTTCCGAACCATTATTGGCAAGTTATAGGCAGGATTCCAGATATATCAAGCTTTATAAAAAAATGAATTTTCCTGTACCGCCACTTGCCGCTCCCCAGCAATACTAAAACTGTTATTACATCTATAGCTACATAACAGTAAGGCTTTAACTCATCCGTGAAATACTTTAAGAATAACTTTCAAGGAAAGTACACATGAGTGCTATGTACCGCCATCCCATTATCTATATCTTAGGATTATAGAAATTAATAACAGTTTAAACCATCTTATCATGAAAAAAATTATAACATTATTGTTGTTTTGCGGTTTTGCCATCATAATATATTCACAGGAAGACCGTAACGGAATTACCCCTGTAACTTTGGATGCTATAACCGTTTCACCACTAAATGTTGATTATTTACGGAAGGTGAATGATGGACAGACTCCAGAAGTGGTTGAAGAACTACAGTATAGGGCCGCTAACTTTGACGTAAGCAGGTTATCTGAATACGACAAGAAGGCGATAAAGACTTTTGAGGTTGTTTTTAAAGCTACTAATGGAGATGTTATTGCCTACTATACTGCCGATGGATCTATTGTAACTGCCTTTGAGAAATTTGAAAATATTGTGCTCCCATTAACGGTAAGGAGGATGGTATTCGATGGCTATGAAGGTTGGAGGATGCAGAAGAATCGGTATGTATGCGTATTTTCCGAAAACAATTTAACCAAAAAACAATATAAGGTTACTTTGACCGACGGGCAACACAAGAAGAGAATGACCTTGAATTTTGATGAATAATAATTTAAATTTTGGGCCACTAGTATAACCCTTTCCCAACGGATAGGGTTTTTTTATGGCTCTTAGTGTGCCCTATCGTAAATACAATATGCTTAACAAGCAGCGTAATATTCCAAGTGCATCCCCAACAAATTAAATTAAGGCTGAGGCACGTTTGTGCAGCGGTGAGATAGTCCAGCCTTAAGCCAGTGCACTAAATTGGTTATGATACTATTATTGATCTATGACGGCTACTTTTATGTACTCTTAGCTGCTAATATAGTATTTAACCATCCTCTTATATTTTCTTAACTTTACAGTGAAATTTTAATTTGATATGTGAATGAAAAAAGTATATTCTATCATAGTATTGGCAGTTTTAATTACTGCCTGTAAGGACTCCAAAATCAACAACGATCCAACTTCCCAAAAAAACATGAGTAATAATGAAAACCCACTGCTCTTGGAAAGCAGTTTACCTTATAGTGCACCCGATTTTAGGATTATTAAAAACCGCCATTTCAAACCTGCCCTAATACAGGGTATTGACGAAAAAAGAGAAGCAGTTGAAAAAATAGCCAATGAAACGGAAACTGCCACTTTCGAAAATACGATTCTAGCATTGGAAAAGAGCGGTGTGCTTTTAGAGCGCGTGCGAAATATATTTTCTTCTCTTACCGGAGCGCATACCAATGATACCCTACAGGCCGTGCAGGAGGAAATGGCGCCTAAATTTTCTGAGCTCAGCGATGCCATTTATCTAAATGATAAATTGTTTCAACGTGTTAAATCCTTGTTCAACAAAAAAGAAAGTCTGGATCTGGATGCCGAAGCGCTCAAACTATTGGAAAACTATTATGAAGATTTTGGGATAGCCGGAGCCAATTTATCCAAAGAGGACAAGGAAACCTTAAAATCATATAACTCACGCTTGGCCACTTTGATCAATTCTTTTAACAGGACATTGCTTGAAGCGAATAATGCAGGAGCGGTAGTATTTATGCAAAAATCGGACCTAGCAGGCTTAACGGAGGGCCAATTGAAATCCTTGGAGAACAAGGATGGTGAAGGATGGAAAATTCCGCTTCAAAATACTACGCAGCAGCCACTATTACAATCTTTGGAAAAAAGGGAGACTAGGGAGAAGTTATTCAAATCCGCCTGGAACCGTGCCGATGGTACTCCACAGGATACTAAGGCAATTATTACCGAAATAGCGGAATTGAGGGTTAAAAAGGGAAACTTGCTAGGCTTTGACAATTACGGAGAATGGAGTCTACAGAATACCATGGCCAAAGAGCCGGAAAATGTATTTAAACTGTTTCAGGGACTTATTCCTTCCGCAACTGCAAAAGCATCCCAAGAAGCTGACGAAATTCAGAATATGGTCCGAGAAAAAGGAGGCGATTTTATCTTGGCTCCTTGGGATTGGAATTATTATGCAGAAATGGTACGCAAGGCAAAATATGATTTGGACGAAAATCAAATAAAACCTTATTTCGAATTAAAGACAGTATTAGAAAAAGGGGTGTTCTACGCTGCAGAAAAATTATACGGAATTACCTTTAAGCCCAGGACCGATATCCCGACCTATCATGAGGATGTACTGGTCTATGAGCTCTTTGAGGAGAACGGAGATCAATTGGGCTTGTTCTACGGCGATTTCTTTTCCCGCCCAAGTAAGCGGGGAGGAGCTTGGATGAGCAATTTTGTCACTCAATCCAAATTATACAATAAAAAACCTGTAATCTACAATGTATGCAACTACCCCAAACCTACAGAGGGGGAGCCAGCCTTGTTGACCTATGATGAGGTGGAGACCATGTTCCATGAGTTTGGACATGCTTTGCACGGATTTTTTGCGGATCAAGAGTATCCTTCTCTATCCGGGACCTCGGTGGCGAGAGATTTTGTAGAGTTTCCTTCGCAGTTTAATGAAAATTGGGCCCTATACCCTGAAATATTGAAGAACTATGCCCTTCATTACCAAACAGGGGTGCAAATTCCTCAAGGACTGATAGATAAGATACAGGAATCGGGGACGTTTAATCAGGGCTATAGTCTAACGGAAAACTTGGCGGCCTCTAATTTGGATATGCAATGGCATACCATAGGTCCCGAAACCAAAATAGAAGATGCCAACGCCTTTGAAAAAGAGGCTTTGCAAAAGACCAAATTGGATGTGGTTTCTGCCGTTCCCCCACGATATAGATCCACTTATTTTGCACATATTTTTGGCAGTGGATATGCAGCAGGTTATTATTCCTACCTATGGACAGAAATGCTGCACCACGATGCCTATAATTGGTTCGAGACCCATGGTGGACTTAGCCGGGAAAACGGTCAACGCCTGCGGGACATGATATTATCTAGGGGCAATACACTGCCGTTGGAGAAAATGTACAAGGATTGGCGCGGTAGCGATCCAAAAATTGGCCCCATGCTAAAGGCAAGAGGGCTGCAATAATGGATTTTAACTGATTTTTGAATGCACAATACACCAAGAGGCCTATAAAGGGCCTCTTTTTTTTTATCATGTTTTGCGGATCTGTAAACATTTTATAACCCTAAACGGTATTGGTCCAGGACAGTCCACATGTCTATATGGAAAAATAGTGGAACAAAACCTTCATATGAGTTATCCTTAATATAGTCCTATACAAAGGGGAGTGCATGAATTTTAAATAAAGGAATCTGACAAAGAACCTTATTTGACTTGTACGGTAAAATTTTCCCATGTTCTTACAATGGAGGATAATATGTGGCAGTTGAAAGGGGTATTGAGTTTTTATCACGACTCGCCTTAGTTATACATGGAGCCAGCTTGATCTAAAAACCAAATTGAGGAAAATTCGGTTTCGTCAAGACTTGGGATATGACCATAAAAAAAGTCTAAAAACAAATGGTTCGTAGACTTTTTTTATGGAAATGGTATTTTGGGTTAGTTCAGGGACGCCAATAATTTTTCCGCCACCAATTCTGAGGAGGCTGGGTTTTGCCCCGTAATTAAATTCCCATCCTGTATGGCATAAGAAGTCCAATCGTCTTTTTTGGAATAGATTCCGCTATTGGCTTTTAGCATATCTTCCACTAAAAATGGGACTACTTTGGTAAGTTGAACGGCCTCCTCCTCCGAATTGGTAAATCCGGTTACTTTTTTACCCTTTACCAAAGGGGATCCGTCCTCATTCTTTACACCTTTTAAGGCAGCAGGAGCGTGACATACAAACCCTATGGGCTTATTCTGCTTGTTAAAAGTCTCTATGAGCCTTATAGAGTTGGTATCGTTTGCCAAATCCCACAAGGGTCCGTGCCCACCTGGGTAAAATACGGCATCATAATCATTGGCATTAATATCTGCCAAGACACTTGTGTTTTTTATTTTTTCCTGTGCCACAGTATCTTTTTTGAATCGCTCGGTAGCTTCCGTGCTGGTATCAGGGGTGTCGCTACTTGGGTCTATAGGGGCTATTCCCCCTTTTGGCGTTGCCAAGGTAATATCGGCTCCCTTGTCCAACAGGATATAATATGGATTTGCAAATTCTTCGATCCAAAATCCCGTTTTCTTTCCGGTATCCCCTAATTTATCGTGAGATGTTAATACAAATAATATTTTCATGTTTTCTTTTTTTAAAAAAATTAACGGGTAATAATCATAACCTTAAGCTTTTACGATCATTTTTCCCTTGTTTTTACCTTTAAACAGATCTAAAAATGCCTGAGGGGTATTTTCAAAACCGTTCACTAAGGTTTCGGTATAGTTCAATTTGCCTTCGGCCAGCCAGGTGGATAATTGTTTCATGGCTTCCGGGAACTTCTCCGTATAATTGGAAACTATAAAGCCCTGCATTAAAGCACTATTCTTTACCAAAAAAGGCTGAACGCTTACACTTTTTGGGATTTCCGTGCTGTTGTAGACGGAAATGGCACCACAAATAATCATTCTAGCAAATTTGTTAATGTTAAATAATACCGCATCGGAAATTGGGCCGCCTACGTTGTCAAAATAGATATCCACACCATTTGGACAGGCCGACCTTATAGCCGCTCCCATATCGTCTGTAGTGTTGTAGTTAATAGCATGGTCAAAGCCAAATTCAGAGGTAAGCATTGCTACTTTTTCATCTGTTCCTGCAATTCCCACGACATGGAGCCCTAAAATTTTTCCAATCTGTCCAACTATGCTGCCCACTGCACCAGCAGCACCTGAAACCACCAAGGTTTCCCCGGATTTGGGTTTACCAATTTGGGTTAGCCCACAATAGGCAGTTAATCCGGTCATACCCAAAACCCCTAAAAAGGCACTCAAAGGGGCTTGATCTTTATCTACTTTCATTAGTCCATCCCCATTCGAAATTTGTCGGGTTTTCCAGTCCATCATACCGGAAACGAAATCACCCTCCTTAAAGCTATCGCTCTTGGAAGCAATGACCTTGGCAACTATACCGGAGGTTAAGGGTTTGCCCACCTCAAAGGGAGGAACGTACGATTTCGCATCACTCATTCTTCCCCTTAAATAAGGATCTACGGAAATATAAGTTGTTTCCAAAAGTATTTCTCCTTCTTGGATATTTAAATCCTTATCCTCTTTAACGAATTCGAAATCGGATAGGGTAGGCTCTCCTACAGGTCTTTGTTTTAATAAAATAGTCTGTATCATAATGTTTATTTTAATCAATTAAAGTTACTAGGTCTTCGGTACTCTTTCTTACTTTCACCAAGTTGACCAACCAATCCTCTTCTATCTTGCGATAACCTAAGGGCAGTAATACTGCACTTCGAAGCCCTTTTTCCCTTAGGCCCAATATTTGGTCTACCGCGGCGGGATCAAAGCCTTCAATTGGCGTTGCGTCAACTTCTTCAAAAGCTGCAGCGGCAATGGCCTGTGAAAATGCGATATATGCCTGCTTGGCAGCGTGATTAAAGTTCACTTCCGCATCTTTTTGGGGATAGGAATCCAACAACATCTTTCGGTAATTTTCCCAACCTTCGTTCTTGAATCCCCTTATTTCATTGGTTAGATCGAACATCTTATTAATACGTTCCGCAGTATAGGTGTCCCAGGCTACAAAAACTAATAGATGTGAACAATCTGTAATAACCGACTGGTTCCAGGCTACGGGTTTTATCTTTTCTTTAATTTCCTGGTTGGTAACTACCATAATTTCAAAAGGCTGAAGCCCACTTGAAGTTGGGGCCAAACGGGCTGCTTCAATGATTCGGTCGATTTTCTCCTGGGGTACTTTTTCTCCGGTCATTGCCTTAGCGGCATATCTCCAGTTTAATCTATCCAATAATTCCATAAAGTTTTATAATTTGTTGAGTTATACTATTATTTTTTTATACTGTTCCAAGCTGCCTGATAGGCTTCTTGCAAATGGTCCTGATTTAATTGAAAAGCACCGCGTTGTTGCACAATCATTAAAAAAGACAAAGGATTTATGGTGTAGGCATATAAGAGGTAGGGCGACAAGGGTTTTATGACACCTTCCTTTTTTCCTCTTTCCCAAAGGTCCAACAGAGGTTGAAGGTGCTTTAGGCCTTCCTGTCTACTAGCCTCATCTATAATGGGGGTATTGTCGCATTGGGCCAGAAACATAGCCTCTTCTACCTCTTTTAATTTAAAATCGGCAATGCGCTTCCAGATTATTTCAAAACCTTCGCTTACGGAGGATTCACAATTGAAGTCCTTGAACGCATAAGAGGTATAGGCAGACTTAACTTCTATGTATACCTTGTTGACCAAGTCTTGCTTATTGTCAAAATATAGGTAAATAGTAGCCGGGGAAACGTTGGCCATTTTAGCAATTTTGGACATGGGGGTAGCGTGAAATCCATTGTTATTGACCAAGCTAATGGTTGCTTTTACCAAGGCACTTCTCTTTTCAATACTTTTTTGAAGTTTTGCCATAAGATTTTAAATGGTGATTATACGGGTTTTGTGTACTAGTTAAGAGCGATATTTAAGGCAAAGATAATACTAAAAATGAATGTTCATTCTTTTTTATGGCTTTTTAACAAAAGATTAGAAGTCGAAAAAAAAGTAAAAAGATTGAATATTGTTTATTAAAAGTAGAATGCTTGGGTAGGATAGTCTGTATTGGTAAATTTGGTTGGAATAGCGATTTTAAAAAAAAATGCTGGGTAAGACCTGCTTAATATAGGGTAAACAATATCAAATCCCTTTTGGGTAGTTTATATGATATGGATTGTAGCATCTAGGAATAATTAGAATGTTTTATGAAATTATCACAAAGTTAGGTTTCCTAAAATGGACTTTAAAACGTAATATTTACTTTTACTAATATTGTACCCCGAAAACAAGTTAATTAACGACCCAGTATTTTGAACAACTCTATAAGTACATATAATAAAATTGCCTCTGAAGTGGGTATAAAAATAGAACCTTTTGATGTGACAAAAAGGTATACCAAGCCCCATAAACACAATAAATATCTCGAAATAATCTATTTTGTAAAAGGGAGTGGTTTCCATCATTTAGATATGACGACCCATCGAATAGAACCACCGTTATTGTTTTTGGTTAAGAAGGATGAGGTTCATCATTGGGAGATTGATACAAAACCCAAAGGATTTGTCATTATTATTAAGGAATCGTTTTTAGAGAAAACACTGGACAAGTACATCAATAAACAATTGGTAAAATTGAATAATTGCCAAAAAATAAAGGTTCAAGATGATGATAGGTCATTAAAAGCCTTATTTAAGGCCTTATGTTGGGAAATGAAGCAAGAACAATTGAACCAGGAAGCAATTGAGGGGGGGTTAAAGGCCATATTATCCAAAATGGTAAAATACGCCGCAGCCCAAGGTGGGGAAAATACGGATATGACAGCACAATTTGTAAACCTATTATCTGAAAACTTAAAGAATAAAGTCTCTTTTTATGCCGAAACCTTGAATACCACTTCACAGAACCTCAACGCTATATGTCATAAGGTATTTAACAAAACGGCCTCTGATGTTATTGCGGAGCATATTATTAGGGAGGTAAAGCGGCAATTGGCATACACGAACAAATCAATCAGTGATATTGCCTTTGACCTTGAGTTTAAGGATACCTCACATTTCACAAAGTATTTTAAACGTTACACGCAGCAAACGCCATTACAGTACAAAAAAAACCTTCTATAATTATAAGTACCATTCCTTTTTCAAATACACCATTTTAAGTCCTATGACTAATATATTTTTGTCGAAATTTTAGAGGAAATCAGATATTTATGAATTATAGGTACATTATTACGGTTGTTGTATTGCTGTGTAGTTTACAAGTTGCAACAGCTCAAATTTCAGGAAAAGTTATTGATGCCAGCGATAGCTCGCCTTTGGAATATGCCACGGCGGCATTGTACAGGCAATCAGATGGTGTGTTGGTCACAGGTGTAGTAACCTCTGAAGATGGTTCTTTCACCATAGACGGAGTAAAGCCCGGAACCTATTATGTAGAAACCTCCTTTATGGGTTATGACACCAAAATTATTTCCGATATTAAGGTTGACAAAAAACAACCATTTAAAGACCTTGCTGTAGTTGGACTATCATTGGGTAACCAACTGGATGAGGTAGTCGTGCAAGGTGAAAGGGCCACAGTCCTTCACAAGATAGACCGCCAGGTATTTGATACCAAAAAGTTCCAAAGCAGTCAGGGCGGTAATGCCATTGATGTGGTGAGAAACTTGCCGTCGGTGACCGTTGATGCACAAGGCGGTATCAGTGTAAGGGGTAGTTCTGGATTTGCTGTCCTAATCAACGGCAAGCCTACCCAAGGTGATGCCAGTGCCATATTAGCACAATTACCGGCCAATGCCCTAGAGACCGTAGAGCTGATTACCGCGCCTTCTGCCAAATATGATTCAGAGGGTAAAGGAGGTATATTAAATATAATAACGAGAAAGGGAGCTACTAATGGGGTGTACGCTCAAGTAAACGTTCGTGGTGGATTACCTTCCATAGAATCCTATGATACCAAGGAGGCGGCACAGCGATATGGTATTGATGCAACTTTGAACAAACGAACGGATAAATGGAACCTATCCTTCGGAACAAGCTACCAACGCAATGATAAAACAGGTAGGAGGGAAGGAGAGGTTTTTGTCATTAATCAGGCCGAGGACAAACAGACATTTTTGCCTTCCGATGGGGAGCGAAGTTTTGATGAAATTAGCTATAATGGTAGATTCGGTGTAGATTTTACACCTAATGAGGCGGATACCTATTCTTTGGGTTTTTATGCCGGAAAGCATACCAAAGATCGTTTGGCGGATATCGATTACTATGATAATCATGCTATTTCACCCATTGGCAGCGGCGATAGGGACTATACTTTTCAGTATTACAATCATAACTTAAGAACTAGAAAGGGCGATTTTGCCCTAGGTAGTTTTGATTACGCCCATAAATTTACCAATGATTCCAAATTATCTACCTCCCTATTGTATGAATATTCCTTTTTGGGGGGGCCTACTTACAATGACAATTTAGGACTTACGGATCGTAATATAATTTATCAGCAGGAGTATAATACCAATGATAACCCCCTAAATGGTTACCGGGTGAATGTGGATTACCAATTCAAGCCTTTTTCATTCGGTACCCTGGAAGCAGGCTATCAATTTAGGGATATAGACCATACAGGGGAGTTTGTTTATGAGCGTGATGGCGTTCTAGTACCTGAATTTTCCAGTAATATAAGTCTACAGCGGACCATTCACTCTGGGTATACCCAACTAACAGGTGCAAGCAATAAATGGGATTATGCTGGTGGTTTAAGATTGGAATCCATGGATCGTACTTATTCTGAAGATTTAAGGACCGCCGATCCCAAGCTTACCTATTTATATGATTTTGTTAAGTTGTTCCCATCCGCCTCTTTACAATACACGGTTAATGATAGAACCAAATGGAAGGCAGCCTATAGCAAAAGGGTGGAAAGAACAACTACCCTTAAAATGAACAGTTTTGCAGAAAGAGAACACTCCGAGGTTTTTGAACAAGGAGATAATCAATTGAGACCAGAATTTATTGATCTGGTGGAACTAGGTTTTACCAAAAGCTTTAAGGGAGGCAATTCGATCAATGCAACAGCCTATTACAGGCATGTGGACAATGTAATAAATCGTGTGAACACCTTGGCCTATGAATCCAATGGAGCTGTAATGGACAGTATTATTAATAGGGTTTATTCTAATGTGGGCAAGAGCAATGCCATTGGAATTGAATTTGGGGCACAACTAAAACCTACTAATAATTGGACTAATTATATTGGGACAAATATATATTCCTACGATATTGATGGAGCCTTCGTTTTTAGACATAGGGATGGTATTACTAGAAATTACGATGTTAATAGTAGTGCCACCATTTACTCTTTCAACCTAAATTCTACCTATTCTTTCTGGGAAAATGCTTCTCTGCAATTTACATTCAATTATTTGTCCGATACGAATACCGCCCAAGGAGAAGATTCTAGGTTTTATTCCCCTAACCTTACCTTCAGAAAGTCGTTTTTTGATAATAGATTAACAGCAACCCTGCAATGGCAGAATATAGATATGGGGTTGTTGGAAACCAATGAACAACGTATCACTACCTATAAAGCCAATGAATTTTACACTACTACCAATTACCGATATGAAGTGGATATGATATCTATTAATTTGTCCTATACTTTTAATGCCATTAAAAACAAGGCCAAGTTTATAGAAAGTGAGTTTGGAAAAAAGGAATTCTAAACCAGTATAGGCTCAAGATTAAGTTCCTAAAAAAAAGGTACGGCAAAGTCATATTGCTGTACCTTTTTTTTGTTCTAATCATTAGGGCAGCTAAATAATCCCGTACAGTACTATGTTTTTAAAAAATACTGCCGTGGGCGGATTATAGACTACCCAGATTTTGTAAATAAAAGGGCATTAGTTATTTACCTCTTCAAAAAGCTTATGCCTTTTATAAATAGGAATATATGGTAATAAGTAGTATGCACGGAAAACTGTGGCTATCTTTGCCTAAAATTATGATATGTCAAAGCAGTTTTCCGATTTAGGAATTAACGAACAATTACTTCAAAGTTTATTAGATCAACAAATTACAGTTCCTACTGATATTCAGGAAAAGACTATTCCACTATTATTAAAAGAGAACAAGGATGTAGTTGCTTTGGCTAAAACGGGAACCGGTAAGACTGCGGCTTTTGGTTTACCCTTATTACAACTGATAGACACGGAAAATAATGCTATACAGGCAGTCATATTGGCCCCTACACGGGAATTGGGACAGCAGATCCATGCGAATCTGGTTTCCTTTTCCACCCATAGCCCATCTATTTCTATAGCATCGGTATGTGGTGGAATCCCTATTAAACCGCAAATTGAACGCTTAAAGATTGCTACCCATATCGTAGTAGCTACTCCAGGTCGCCTAGTGGATTTGGTAAAACGGGAGGCCATCAATATTAAAAATATCAAATATTTGGTATTGGATGAAGCCGATGAGATGGTAACCGCATTAAAGGAGGATCTGAATAGTATTATAACCGAAATCCCCAAATCAAGAAGAACCCTATTGTTTACGGCCACCATGCCGGGAGCCATTAAGCAGTTGATTCAGAATTATATGTCCAAACATGTGGTCCAGGTAGAGGCGGACATGGGTACAGTAGGGCATCAGGGAATAGAGCACAGGTATGTAGTGGTGGAACCTATAGAAAAATTAGAGGTTTTACTTCACTTCTTAAAGTCCAGGGAAGGGGAAAGAGGAATTATTTTTTGCAAGACGAAAGCGGCCGTCAATAAATTGGGGAAAAACTTGGCTATTAATAAATTCTCATCAGGCGCCATACATGGGAGTTTAACCCAAGGTATTCGGGATCGGGTAATGGGGCAATTTAGGGAAGGTTATATCAATGTGCTGGTGGCGACCGATTTGGCGGCTAGAGGCATTGATGTAAAGGAAATATCCTATGTGGTGAACTATCATTTACCGGATACCTATGATACTTATGTGCATAGAAGCGGACGGACCGCCAGGGCAGGGGCAGAGGGGTTTTCATTAAGTGTTCTTCAAAAAGAGGAAGTAGAGGAAATTGCAGATTTTGAAGAGGAGTTAGGCATAGTTTTTCAAGAATACAAAAAGGCCGATGCCCAAGGTATTGAAGAGAATAATGCCATCATTTGGGCTAACAAAATATTCAAGACCAAACCCAATCGCACTATTTCCCAAGAATTTAGGGAGAAAATAAGAACAGTATTTCATCATTTGACCAAGGAAGAACTAATAGATAAAATACTTACCGATCATTTGGCGCAATCGACTAGCGGAAGTTCAAAAATAGAATCGCCTAAAAAGAAAAAAAATAAAAAGTAATCATGGCCAACAATATAAAAGAGCAAGAGGATATTTTATCAAAATTAAATATCCAACAGTTAAACCCTATGCAGGAAGAGGCCATTACTGTTATAGAAAAAACGGCAAATACGATACTTTTGTCTCCAACGGGTACAGGGAAAACTTTGGCCTTCTTGTTGCCATTAATCGAAACACTAGATCGAAATATAGATGAAGTACAGGGACTAATTTTAGTACCTACGCGTGAATTGGCGATTCAAATTGAACAGGTGCTAAGAAACATGGGGACCGGTTTTAAGGTAAACGCGGTCTATGGTGGTCGCCCTATGTCCAAGGACAAGATCGAAATAAAACATAATCCGGCCATTCTAATAGGAACACCTGGGCGTATTTTGGATCATTTGGATAGTGACCGGTTCTCTAAGGAAAGTATTAAAACCTTAGTGTTGGATGAATTTGACAAGTCTTTAGAGATAGGTTTTGAGGTTGAAATGAGTGCAATCCTCAGTGAATTGCCCAATATAAAAAAGCGTATCCTAACCTCGGCTACCCAAGGTGTGGGAATCCCAGATTTTGTACAATTAGGGCAGCCGGTTATTATAGATTATTTGGAAGAAAAAGTAGCTTCCACATTAGCAATCAAGACGGTGGTATCCCCGGCTAAGGATAAATTGCCAAGGCTTTTAGAGCTTTTGCAGTACTTAGGAAATCAACCGGGAATTATTTTCTGTAATTTTAGGGACAGTATAGAAGCAGTAGGCACTTTGTTGGAGAAGAATAAAATTGGTCATAGTTGTTTCTCTGGGGGCATGGAACAAAAGGATCGGGAGCGTTCCCTTATTAAATTTAGAAATGGCACCAATCAGATTTTACTTGCCACGGATTTGGCAGCTAGGGGAATCGATATTCCAGAATTAAAATATATAATTCATTACGAACTTCCGCATTCTTTGGAGGAGTTTACCCATAGAAATGGAAGAACGGCCAGGGTAAATGCCAAAGGTACTGCCTATGTTTTAAAATGGGAAAAGGAGCGCTTGCCCGAGTTTATAAAGGAATCAGGAAGTTTGGATATTTCAAAAAAAGCAGCGCCCATGAAACAGTTTTGGGAAACCTTGTTTATTTCTGGAGGAAGAAAAGATAAAATTTCCAAGGGTGATATCGCTGGCCTGTTTTTTAAACAAGGGAATATCAACAAGGACCAATTGGGGGACATAGAGTTAAAACAGGACTGCGCTTTTGTAGCCGTTCCATTATCGATTGCCAATCAATTGGTAGAAAAATTGAACAATACACGTTTAAAAAAGAAAAAAGTAAGGATTACGGTTCTTTAATGCGCTAGAATAAAGACTGAATTTTTACGCTTCGGAATTATTAAAAATGAAAGAAGATCAAAAAGGGAATAAAGTTGCGATCACATTGGATGAGATAGACAACTGTATAGCCCTCTTGCAGCAGTTAGTGGACGATACCGATCAGATATTCGAAATTCCGAAAGAGAAAAGAACTGCTCTAATAAAAGTTTCGGGCCAATTTTCCAGACCCAATAGGGAAGAGTTTGCAAAAAGGAAAAAAGACGGGAAGAAAATTGCACTGCGAAAAAAAGCAGCGAGGGATAAAAATGCCCGTAAGGAGACGGGTATTAGAAGTGCTCGCGAGGCCCATGTATTTGTAGCCCCTAAACTATTGGCCAGTGCTGCATTGGAAAATCATAAAAAACAGGAACTACAGCTAGCCAGAAATTGTTACGTTTGTAAAACGGAGTTTACCGAACTGCATCATTTTTATGATACAATGTGCATTAAATGTGGCGATTTCAACTATGCCAAGCGCTTCCAAACGGCAGATGTAACAGGTCAGGTCGCCGTTGTAACAGGCTCTAGGTTAAAAATCGGATATCATATTACGTTAATGTTATTGCGGGGCGGGGCAACTGTTATCGCAACTACCCGCTTTCCAGTTGATTCAGCCTTACGATTCTCCAAGGAAGATGATTTTATGGAATGGGGACACCGGTTAAAAATACACGGTCTGGATTTACGTCATATCCCGAGCGTAGAAATATTTTGTAATTATATAGAGCGCCAATATGACCGATTGGATATTCTTATCAATAATGCAGCGCAGACCGTACGAAGGCCATCTGGGTTTTACCATCATTTAATGGCCAACGAAGAAAGATTCATTGCATCTCTTCCTCCAAATGCCCAAATAGTTCTTAGCGATCATAACAGTTGTTTGCAGGAATTAAAAGAATTAACATCGGGAGCGTCATCCAATCAGAACATGCCTGTTACCTGGCATGGACCAGAAGCGGGAATAGGGCTAAGGGCTTCGGCCAAATTATCCCAAATCCCTTATAGTTTTGATAATGTATTGGTGGCAAAAGAAGTGTTTCCCGTAGGGAAATTGGATGCCGACCTGCAACAGGTAGATTTACGCAAAACAAATAGTTGGCGCCTTAAACTGGGAGAAATTGAAACCACCGAAATGTTGGAAGTACAATTGGTAAACGCCGTTGCTCCTTTTGTTTTGTGCAACCGTTTAGCGGAATTAATGAAGAAGGAGAACACCGGTCAAAAACATATTATTAATGTTTCGGCAATGGAAGGAAAGTTTCATCGTACTTTTAAGGAATCACGCCACCCACATACCAATATGGCCAAGGCCGCCTTAAATATGCTTACGCATACCTCTTCAGGGGAATTGGGCAAGGTAGGTATATTTATGAATGCCGTGGATACGGGCTGGGTTACGGATGAAGATCCTGCTGAACTATCCAAAATGAAACAAGAAGTCTATGATTTTCAGCCCCCTTTGGATATAGTGGATGGTGCCGCCCGAGTAATGGATCCGTTAATTGACGGAATAAATACAGGGAAACATTGGTCTGGTAAATTCTTGAAGGATTATTTTCCTATTGGCTGGTAGTTTTATTCATTTTTTGCTGCTTGGTTTCTTTAAATGAATTTGTTTAAAAAGCAAAGAAACACGGCTAACAGGACCTTATTTAAGGGACCAATTCCAATGAAAAATTGAATATAGACGCCATTAAATCAAAGGTTTTAAAATAAAAATGAAGTAAATAGCTGTTTTTTAAATTATTAGCACCATCTTTGCAACTTAATATTATAATAAATTTAATTACATTACGATGAGTAGTAAAGGAACAGTAAAATTTTTCAACGACACTAAAGGTTTTGGTTTTATCACTGAAGAAGGTGTTGAAAAAGATCATTTTGTACACATTTCAGGATTGATCGATGAGATTCGCGAAGGCGATGAAGTATCTTTTGACCTTAAAGAAGGTAACAAAGGATTAAACGCAGTAAACGTACAAGTTATATAATATATACTTCCATGTTTAAGAAAAGCCCATCAATATTGATGGGCTTTTTTTATTTATAAAAAATATCGGGTTGTAAGAAATTAGACGTAGTTTCGCGCCCTGTAAAAATATCATTATGAAGCGCATAAACGAATACAAGAAATTATTTGGAATAGAAAAAGATCTTGACTTAAAGGTACTTAAGAAAAGTTACCGCGATTTGGTAAAGGAGTGGCATCCAGATAAGTTTCAGGAAGGGGATATTAAGCGCGAAGAAGCAGAACTAAACAGTCGTAAGATTATAGATGGCTATCATTTTTTAGTGAGTATTGCGCCGGAAACCAAGGCTGCAAACCTAGAGGCCTATACCGAAACTATTAACAATTCCGGTATAGCCGATTACCATCATAAAGGACTTTTGTTGGAAATTACCTTTGTGGACGGATCTACTTACGAATATTTTGGTGTTACCAAGCAAGTATATATAAAAATGGTCAATTCCAATACTGTCAACCGTTTTGCGAAACGCATGATCTACCCTAAATACACCTATAGACAATCTAAAAAGCAGCTTCAAGAAGCATAGTAGCTGTTGCATCTGTTTGGCCATTAGGTTAAATTCAAAAGCTAAATACCGAGTATTAAAAAGTGGATGCCCTTTAGGTGTTCACTTTTTAACTTTAGGGCTGATGGATTATTAATTTCCATGACTTTTATTAAGCTCATATAACAGGCACTTTCCTTAGACCAACTCCCAGTATCCCTATTGATTTAAAGTAATTTGTAGCTCTAAAGAGCACCAGCGTCCCTTGGAACTATAAACCAGCCAATACTACTTCGGCAGTAACGATTCCAACGGATAGTAGAAATAGGGTCAAGGCGGGAAAAGACTTGATATTGGGGTCATTTGCCTTAAAATGCATGGCTATCGCACCCAACATGAAAATGCCCATTGCCCCGGCCACTGGTGTACTCAAATCCTTAATCCAAAGGGATGCGATCAACAGTACGGCAAGTGCAACCTTTATGAACCCTATGATGTACATAATGGTGTGTGACAGGCCATAGGTTTCAAATTCTTCTTTCATGGATTTAGATTCACCTCCTCTCCATGGAGTGGGTTTGTTGAACCGGATAAACCATACATTTATGATGCTTATAAAAATGATGATTTTGGCAGCTACTATAAAGTAGTTAATAAACATTGGTCTCTAGATTATTTAAAATTGGTATAGGTTATCAATTCCTAAGATAAGAATTATCCCTATCTACCGGGCTACAGGTACTAAAATAATTGATATAAAACCATAAACATCTGCTTAATCAAACTGTTAGGAATATTAGTTCCCATGTGGAAATAGTCTTAATTCCCATTAGTTATTTCAACAAGGAGCTTTTGTAGATCTATGCAAAGGTTCCTTTTAGGAGCAAGGTTTAATTGGCTCATATCTTGTTTGAAGGTTTGACCTTGCCTGCCAGTTATGCCAGTTTTCTGATTCTTAACAGCTGTGTGTTGGTTTCTGCCTTCAATGATTCCGTAGATAGGATAGCCTTAAATACCTTAGCTAGCTGCTTTCCTGATAGGGAGGTCATAGGAATTAGTGCCATTGATCTTATATGGGGCTTTGGGACGCTGCATTGCTTGGGCCAACAGATACCAGTTTAGTATTATTACCTACTAAAGGGTTTAGACTGTTCCAGACCGAATATTTAGTTGCTTACTACTACGCATTTGCCCTGCCTATCTTTTTATAGGTAGGTTTAATCCGCGTTTTATATTTTGGACAAGCTATAAGTTCTTGTTTTCGTTGTTGTAGAAAGGAGTACATTGCATTTAAAATGAAAGCACTATGATGTTCTTACGACCAACAGAAAGTACGGAATACTAATTTCTGGTATTCTGGAGCAATCCAATTAGGTATAAAAAGTATCTGAAAAATAAGGAGCAGTTTATGAAATTTATAGGGCATACCGAAGAATATCTTTTTTTAAACACTATAGACAGTCATAGTTGTGATATCCTAAAGGAACAAATTGAAAGTAGCCTTACTATTTTGTGGTTTCAATCCGATACAAACATTCTTATTATTGATGGAAAGGAAGAAATGTTTTCTAAAAACCAAATTATTTTTTTAACGGAGTTCCATAAAATTGTTCCTAAGAAAATTGGAGAAATCAGATTTTTAAGGTTCAATAGACCCTTTTATTGTATTCTGGACCATGATAGCGAGGTAGGGTGTAAGGGAATCCTATTTTTTGGCGCTTCTCAACTCCCGGTGATTACCCTTGACCAGAAGGATCATGAAAAATTTGATACGCTCTGGAAAATGTTTGCAATAGAAATGAAGTCGAATGATAATTTGCAGATAGATATGCTGCAAATGATGTTAAAAAGATACCTTATATTGTGCGCCAGACTTTATAAAAGTCAGGAAAACTATCCAGAGGAGCGCAATGAAACGGACCTTGTTCGGGAATTCAATTTTCTAGTAGAGCAGCATTTTAGGCAAAAACACAGCGTAGCGGATTACGCCGAATTACTTTATAAATCTCCAAAAACCATATCCAATGTTTTTTCAAAGATGGATTCGAAATCGCCTTTGAAATATATCCATGAACGTATAGCGCTGGAAGCTAGGAGGATGCTATACTATACAGATAAACCTGTCAAGGAAATAGCTTACCAACTTGGATTTGAGGACATCCAGGCTTTTAGTCGCTTTTTCAAAAAACAAGAGGGTGTTTCCCCTTCGGAATATAAAGAAAAAGGGGATTTGGGAACAATTGCCAATTCTTCGGGAAATACTACCTAACAAAACGCTCCTTTCGTGTCGCATCTTTGCATTGTCAAAATTAAGTATAACCATATAAAATTATAAGACAATGGAAAGATATCAAGTGCCAAGTAAAGAAGAAGTATCCACTAACAATCAAGCAATTTTCGCCAATCTGGAAAAAGCGGTAGGATTTGTTCCTAATTTATATGCATATTATGCAAAAAACGAAACTGCTTTAGGAGATTACCTAACATTACAGAATCGGAAAACAACACTAAAAGCTAAGGAAAAGGAAGTTATTAACTTAGTGGTTAGTCAGTTTAACAGGTGTAACTACTGTTTATCCGCCCATACCCAAATTAGTAAAATGAACGGTTTCTCTGAAGATCAAATATTGGAGATAAGGACCGGTACTGCCAGTTTTGACAATAAACTGGATGCCTTGGCCAAGTTTGTACTGGCTACGGTTGAAAATAGGGGAAGCGCCTCTGTGGAAGTTAAGGAGCAATTCTTTGATGCTGGATATAGTGAAGCCAATATGATAGATGCGGTTATCGTTATCGGAGATAAGACCATTAGTAACTTAATTCACAATTTAGCGGATTTTGAAATAGATTTCCCTTTGGCGAAGGAACTTAAGTCAGCGGCCCTATAAATTAATAATCAATATCCTATAATTGTTCAAATTGGGCAGGGAAATAAAAAACATCAAAAATGAGTACAAAAATAAACATCAAAAATTTGCCTGTAGGCTACCAGTCAGTAATAAGCAATGGAAAACATGCTATTCTCGGGGACGAGCCCATTGCATCCAAAGGTACCGATCTGGGATTTTCCCCGGTGGAATTGGTTTTGGCCGGAATTTCTATGTGTAAAGTAGCCACCATTAGAAACGTGGCCAGAAGAAAAGGCTGGGAAATAGGGGAGGTCGATGCCCAATTGAAACAAACAGCAATCCGACAGCCAGATGGGAGTTTTAAAACCAAGGTTGAGTCTACCATTCAAATCCAGGGAAATCTCACCGAGGAACAAAGGGCGTTATTGATCAATGAAGCCGATAACTGTTATGTTACACGGCTTGTAAGGGGGGAATGGGAATTTCAGGAATCAGGTCAACTAGAGCCTGTAGTGGCATAAATTAATATTACAATATATATACATTTAAAGTAACCCTGGTGTTTTCATCGGGGTTATTTGCTTATACTTCCATAATTCGGTTAATAGCCTAGCCAACATAACAAACGTGTACTGATATTATATTTTAATAATATCGGTCGGGGTTTCAATTAAAATGGACATCTTTCCCCGTAAGGCAATGGGCTGCTTCATAATTTCAGGATTGAGCCTTATCATTTTGATCCAATCATCGGAAGAGAATTCATGTGGGTCAAAATGCAATTTATAGGATGGATGGTCCTGATTTACCAGATCCTTGACCTCTATTTTTAATTTTTCTGCCAATTCCGCAATTTGGGTTCCGGTCAAAGGAACTTTTAATATATCTATTTGCAATATTGGCAATCCCTCAGCTTTCGCATAGGCCAAAGTTTGTTTGGCCCTGGTGGATTTGGAACTGTAATATAAAGTAATCTGTCTTTCTGATGTAGCTATTTCTCCCATAAGTTATCTTTTGGATTTAATTATCCATTTTTTCTATGCGTCTCCAAATGATGTTTTAACAATTGCTTTAAACTCTCCAAATAATCCTTTAAATCATCCTTGTCCACTTGCGGATGTTTTTTGGCAGGAATGGTCAAGGGGTTTTCATCTAAAGAACGGTATAGCTCAGGATATTTGGTCTCAATATCGGAAGTGAGCTGTGTAATTTCGCCTAATACTTTTCTTAATTCATCCATTGTAAAATAGTATTGATTGCATACTATAAATATAAAGAAGATTTTAATCCAAAACCCTGATTATGGTCATACAAATGTCCTTTACAACCTAATTATTCCTAATTGTATTCAGAGAGTGAACCAATTTTAATCATCCCCACCTATGTTTTGAATGAGACTGGATGTTAGATTCATATTAAGTATCTTTATAGGACTAAAATCTTTAAATGTGAAATCGTTCCTTTTTATTATATCAAAATGGTACAGATGTATTTCGCTGACTTTGAGGAATAATGTAGAATGATAGCAATATTAAAAATACGAAAAAAATGAAAGCAATAGGTTTTAAACAATCGTTACCCATTTCAGAAAAAGATAGTTTTATAACTTTTGAAACAGAAATACCAACCCCCACTGGATACGATCTATTAGTTAAAATTGAAGCTATTGCTGTAAACCCGGTAGATTTTAAAATTAGGCAAAATGCTGCAAAGGATATGGTGTTGGACACTCCTAAAATAATTGGTTGGGATGCTGTGGGCACAGTGGAAGCAGTAGGGGATGCCACTTCAAAATTTAATGTCGGCGACAAAGTTTTTTATGCCGGGGACTTGACGCGTAGCGGGAGTAATGCGGAATATCAGCTTGTAGATGAACGTATTGTTGGCCACAAGCCAAAAAACCTTAGCGTTCCCGAAGCAGCCGCTATGCCATTGACAAGCTTAACGGCTTACGAAGCGCTATTTGATCGTATAAGGATCGACCCTGAAAAAGATACGGGAAAATCTGTGTTAATTTTAGCAGGAGCTGGTGGGGTTGGTTCCATTGCTATACAATTGGCCAAGAAATTAGGAAACCTTACCGTAATTGCTACGGCTTCTCGTGAGGATTCGATTACTTGGTGTACGGATTTAGGAGCAGATTATGTAGTAAATCACCACAACCTAAAAGAGGAACTGCAAAAAATTGGACATAGCCAGGTCAACTATATTTTAGATTTTGTGGATTTGGAAGGGTATTGGGAGTTAGCAACGGAAATAATTAAACCCCAAGGACATATAGTGTCCATTACAGGTAGTAATAAACCTTTAAATCTGAATTTGCTTAAAAATAAGAGCGTTACCTTTTCTTGGGAGTTGATGTATACCCGCTCCATGTTTACAACGGAGGATATAGCAAGGCAGCACGATATTCTGAACCATGTATCCCATTTACTGGATGAGAGTACTTTAAAGACCACACTGACAACTACGCTCTACGGATTTACGGTGGAAAACTTAAAGGCCGCCCATGAAATGCAAGAGTCCGGTAAATCTATCGGTAAAACGGTTATTTTGTTTTAAGAGCCATTGGGATGTTGTGGATAGTACTTCTGATGTAATGGCTCAAATATTTGGTGAAAGGGAAATACACCATGGTTCGCCCATTGGTATTTATCAATCGCCTTTTCATATCCTGGTCATAGTATATTAAATTACCGAAGTAAATTAAGTGCAGTTTCTTATGTATTTGATGTGTGGTTTTAAATTATTAGCTGCAATGCCATAGGCTAAAAGATTATAAATCAACCTTTTTACCGGTTTTAATGGCCTTGTAAATGGCGTCGATGATCTTTAAGTCTTTTAAGCCTTCCTCACCATCTACTGGAACAATGGGCTGAACCCCTTCGAAAATTAGCTGGGCCATACCATCCATTTGCAAGGTTTGGTGGGTAATATGTGGCTGAGTTAACTCGCCCTTATGTGTTCTCCCTTCAATAGGGCCATACCCTGTTGAAGGCTTCATTTCGACAAAACCTTTCTCCCCGTTCAGGAAAAAGCGATCCAAATTTCCCATGGCATAGGTCGATAGGCATGAGGCTACGGCGCCACTGGGAAATCCCATCTGAAATTGTATGGTTTCGTCCACTCCTTCTTTAAATTTTACGGGATCGGTCTTAGTTTCTTGGGCCGTTACCCAAATAGGTTCTTCACCTAGCATATAACGGGCACCGTTAATGGAGTATATGCCAATATCCATCATGGCACCGCCACCGGCCAGTTTTTTGTCTAACCGCCATTGAGTGGGGTCGCCTATGGTAAAACCGGAAAGCCCCTGGAAAAATTTAAGCTTACCAAATTCGCCGGCCTTGCGCATGCGGATAACCTCCACGGTTTTAGGTTCAAAATGCATACGATAGCCCACCAATAATTTAACATTTTCTGCTTTACAAACATCTACCATTTCCTGACCTTCCTTGGCATTGATGCCCATGGGTTTTTCGCAGATTACATGTTTTCCTGCCTTTGCCACCCTAATAACCTGATCTTTGTGCAATCCGTTAGGGGTAATAACATACACTGCATCTATATTTGGATTATTTTTGATTTTATCAAAATTGGAGTAATCATAACAATTCTCCTCAGGAATATCATACTTGGCACGCCAATCTACAACCTTTGAGGGGGTGCCACTAATGAGTCCTACCAGCTTGGCCCTTTTACAGGTTTCCATGGCCTTGGCCACGCGAGTACCATAACTTCCCAAACCCATGATGGCCACCCTTAAAATAGGTCCCTCATAATGCTTGTTAGACGCAGCGAATAGCTTTGCCGGACTGTATAATAAAGGTATACTGATTGCTGAAACACTTAATATCCCCAAAAAATCTCTTCTGGAACCCATAATAATCGTATTATTTTGTTCTAAAATAACCAAAATATGCTAATGTCAAGTAGGGCTAAAGAATTGTTTTATCATAAATATTAGATAAGCTTGGCTTTTTATTATTGGGCCCGTGAAGATCAAGAATCCCTAACTGAAGCCAAAAGATGATCATTAAGTAAATTATTTGATGGTATTGTAATTTATGCCGTGTAGGCGTTTCGTGTTAAAAGGATGTATTCTCCCTTATTTTTAAACTCACGCATAGAGGTGCCCACATACTTTTTAAAAGTTTTTGATAGATGGCTGACATCTGTAAAACCCAATTCATCGGCAATTTCGGTAAGGGTATAGTCGGAATTCAATAAGCGAATTTCCACCAATTTCAATTTTGCTTTAATAATATATTCCCGCAATGGCATATTCACCTGTTTTTTAAAATATTCGCTTACATAGGTGGTAGACATCATAAAAACATCTGCAAGGTTTTCTACCTTTAAAAGTGCGGTCTTATCAATATTCTCATTTATATAGGTAAGCATTTTGGTGATCTTTTCATCAGTATTGTTATTGGGCACATCAAAATAGCTGCTCTTTTTAATGTTTCTGATCAGTATTTCTAAAATGCTGGTCATCAAGCTCGTTATTAAGTTAATAGACTCTTGACCATAACTTCTGGATTCTAGTAAAATCATGGAAATTAGATTTTCCATATGTTGTCTATCCAAATCACTCTTAATAATATCTCCCGGTAACTGATTGTAGTTGGAAAGTATGTAGGACGCCTCTTTAAACCATTCATTTCTATCAATGGTCAGGTCATGAATATTTTTAAAAAACGAATCTGAAAATTTTAAAAAAACAAATTTGGTAGGTTCTTCTACCGTAAACGAATGACATTTTAGTGGCGGTAGTAAAAATATGCTGCCTTTTCCGTAGCTATATTCGTTGTTATTGATACACTGGATACCTTTGCCTGCCTGTATTAGCACCAGTTCAAAGAAGTTGTTCTTAACAGGACGTTGTTTCCATTCAGACAACTCTAATTCTTGTATTTCAAAAGGTCTGTAGGACTGTAATACTTGCATTTTTAGCCAATTTAATAGCAAAATTAAACAAAAAACACCTATAGAATCAATTTAAGAGTTTTTTTCCTTTAAAAGTACAAAACCATCCATCTTTTATACTATTTAGGATATCGTGGGTAGCGGTAACTTTGTCACAGAATTTAAACGCAAACAAAAAATAAACAAAATGAACACACTTAACATTCTAAAAAGGACATTATAAACGCTTTTTAATTTAGGCATGCTACCAAAGAATTTGGTGATACTAAAAAAGTATCGGATGAGGATATGGATTTTATCTTGGAAACGGCACATTTATCCCCTAGCTCTTTTGGTTTTGAACCATGGCATTTTATCGTAGTCCACCTCAAAACAAATCTATATCGCCTTCGGAAATATGGTTACCTCTGCGGCAATGGTAAGTATAGATAGTTGCCCTATTGAAGGGGTTAATCAAGAAAAAGCGGAAGCGCTACTACAGGAAAAATTTGGTGTGGATACGGACAAATACGGTCTATCTTATATAGCCGCCTTTGGTTATAGAAAGTAAGAACCGCATTATGCCAAATCAAGAAGAAACAAAGAAGATATTGTTACTTGGCTTTAATCATAAAACATAATCTTTATGAAGACTATTAGAATATGACTGGCATCTTTCAGTGGAATATGTTAAGTCCGCAAGGTACATAGAGCCCTATGCCCCAAAAGTTGAAAATGGGGAGTACTGAATATGAATTAACAGGCACATCCAGATGGGGTGATCAGGGAACTTCCAGGTTCTTTGAAAAAAAGTTAACAATATAGCCTATCAGAAATTCCCAATCGAGCTTAATTTTTTAATTTTGAATCCAATGCAAGGGTGTTGTCCCTTATAAAATTAAGCAGTACCGCAAAAAAGGCCACATGTATAAGTTGAGATGGTAAAATGTCCCAGTTTTCTATTAAGGTGGTTCCAAAAATTAGGACTAGCATTATGACGGCACCCATTAGGATAGCCTGTTTTGTGAAAAGACCTATAATCAAAAGAAGTCCGACGCAAAATTCAAGAATGGGAAGCGCATAACTGAAGGGGGTAACAATGACCTCAGGTAAAATGGAATTTTCAAAACTGCTCACCATCCATTTACTAAACCCTGAAAGTTTGCCCAAACGCACCAATCCGTGACCGAACATACTTAATCCAATAGCCAAGCGAAGTATTAAATAACTATTTTTATTCATTTGTTTTTTTATTACAAATATAAAAGTAATCAGAACTGGAGCAGGTATCAATCGTTAATTTATGATACTAAGCCAAACTAAATAAAAGCTAATTCCCATAATTTTTACGAATATACAAGTAGAAACCTCTTTTAATACCTAAAAACCCTTTTTTTATACCTTTTTGTAAGTGTTAGGGGCACGTAATTTTGCGCCTGAGCGTTACGATCATGGTATTGGACGATTCCAGGTAAAAAGGAAATCCATAAAATGAAAGAATTCGAACACATAAACAAAGCCTACAACAACGTATTTAAACCGGGAGAACTCAGCATTGGGGTAGTGGTGCCTATTGAAAACTACGACCAAGGCCTGGAGCCTACTATGGAGCATCATTTGGAACGTGTAGAACTCATAGAAGACTTGGGTTTTAAGGCACTATGGTTAAGAGATGTACCCTTTAATGTTCCGTCTTTTGGGGATGCTGGTCAAATGTATGATCCGTTCACCTATTTGGGATTTTTAACAGGACGGACTTCAAAAATAGCTTTGGGTGTTTCCAGTATAGCCTTGCCATTGCAACATCCGGTCCATGTGGCTAAGGCGGCTGCAACTATAGATCAGCTTTCTGGTGGCAGATTACTCTTGGGGGTGGCTTCCGGTGACCGACATGACGAATACCCTGCTATGGGAATCGATTACGAAAATCGGGGTGAATTGTTTAGGGAGGCTTTTGAGTATATAAGGAAAGCACAGGAAAATCATCCTAAATTGGTAACAAAATTCTTTGGCGACTTAAAAGGGCATATAGATATACTTCCTAAAGCTAAAAATCATAAAATACCAATGTTGATGACTGGTTTTAGTCAGCAGTCCATGGAGTGGAACGCCAAAAATGCCGATGGTTGGGTATATTATCCCCGTGATCCCAGACAGCAGAAATACAGAATTGCAGAATGGCGCAAGTTGGTGGCAGACACGGGTGAATTTGATAAGCCTTTTATGCAACCTTTGTATGTTGATGTACAGGAAGATGACAATTTTTCACCACAGCCTATTCATTTGGGTTTTAGAACAGGTGTAAATTATTTAAACAGTTACTTTCAACATTTGAAAACCATAGGGGTAAATCATGTTAGTCTCAATTTACGGTTTAACTCCAATACTATGGAAAGGAGTTTGGAGAAACTGGCTGAGAAGGTGTTACCTCAATTTCATTCCATCAAAAAAGAAGAAGCTCACTAGTAATGAACACTTTTTAAAACAAAATACCGGCCTTTAAATTCTTCAAACGGGATATCTCCCCTGTTTCACTTAAAAGAATAAGCGGTTCACAGAATCCTTAATATTTGTATTGATCCAATCCGCATCTTTGGAGGGAAATTTAAACCCAAAAATGACCGCCATTATGAAAAAAACAGGACTACTGTTCATTATATCTATACACCTTACGTTTTTAATTTCATGTTCGGATGATACCACAGAAACAACGGGCGACATACCAGAAACAACAGATGGGACAGCATATATAGAAACCTATTCCGATAATGATTTTGAAGCCGCGGATTGGACAGATGACACCCATAGCAAATCGGCGGATCCGAATTTTGATGAAGTTTTTGAGGATGAAGCCGTAAAACGGATAGATATTGTGATTACAGACGAGCGTTGGCAGGGTATGTTGGATAATATGACCTCCCTTTATGGAGATTTTGGGGGTACAGGAGCTGGCGGACCACTAGCAGGAGGCCTAGGTGAAGGCGGATTGGTAGAGCTAGAGGAGGATCCTATTTTTGTGCCGGCGGAGATAATGTACCAAGAGAAGGAATGGTATCGCGTAGGGGTGCGTTTTAAGGGCAACTCAAGCTTACAGTCAAGCTGGTCCAGTGGTATCCTAAAGCTTTCTTTTAAGTTGGATTTTGATGAATTTGAAGATCAGTATCCTCAAATAGACAATCAACGCTTTTACGGTTTTAAGAAATTGAGTCTTAAAAATAACTACAATGATAAATCCATGTTGCGTGAAAAGGTTGCTACCGATGTTTTTAGAGCGGCGGGTGTGGCAAGTTCGCACGCGGCATTCTATACTGTTTATGTGGATTATGGTGATGGTCCTGTGTATTTTGGGGTTTATACCATGGTAGAAGAGATGGACGACACGGTGATCGATTCCCAATTTTCTGATAATGACGGTAATTTATACAAACCGGATGGTACCGGTGCTAGTTTCGTTGAGGATACTTTTACTGAAGATGTCTTTGTGAAAAAAACCAATGAAGATGAGGCCGATTTTGGTGATGTACAAAGTGTTTTCACGGCTTTACATGCGGAAAACAGAACCACGGAGCCCAATGCATGGCGAGCCAATTTAGAGGCTGTTTTTGACACTGATATCTTCTTAAAGTATTTGGCGGTCAATACGGTAATTCAAAATTGGGATACCTACGGTAGAATGACCCATAACTATTTTCTCTATAACAACCCGGATACAGAGAAATTATCGTGGATTCCATGGGACAATAATGAGGCATTGCAACAGGGTAATATGCAGGGTTCTTTGGCCTTGGATTTCTCGGATTTAAATGATGCAGAATGGCCTTTAATCGGATATTTATACGAAGACGCAACATACAAAGATCAGTACAATGCCTATCTGCAAGAGGTTGTTGACAACATTTTTAATGTCAGTGCCATGCAAACCAAATATGCACTCTATGGAGCATTGGTAGCGCCTTATGCAACAGTAGAAATCTCTGGATATACGTTTCTAAGTTCAGGTTCAGATTTTCAGGCAGCTATAAGTCAATTGAATAGTCATGTTTCCGAGCGTACTGCAGCGGTAAATGCTTATTTAAACGATTAGTTCTTTAGGAGTTGATGAACCTAAAAGGTGATTATTTTTTTGTTCCCCCTATAAAGATCTGGCTACTTGTAAAAGTGGCTGGATTTTTTATGAAACCCGTATTTCTAAGCCGGAGGCTCATTGAAATGCGATAGCAGAATCAACCTAGCCTTTTGATATAATCGCCTAATCCTTGGGTACGTTATCTTGAAGGGGAACAGAACTTAATATAGGTCTTAAGAATAAAGTGAAACCTCCTACAAAATTATAGGTTTCGGTTTTGCGTTGGGCACTCCCTATAGATCTGTTAATTCCAATCGTTCATAGATAGAATTCCAGCAATCGTCTATTTGCTTTTATTTATCAGTGGGCTAACGATACCTTTAAACTATAAATACGATATATAGTTAAAGTTTAGATATTATGTATAACCGTAAATTTTACAGATTATGAAAACACTTAGTAGATTGTATAGCTTATCCTCATTACTTATACTAGTATTTGTTGCACAAGCCTCTGGGCAATCGGTAGGTAATTCGAATACAAGGGTTACAAAGGTCACCAAAACAACAACCCTTAAAAAAACGGTTAATAATAGGGTGTCGAGTACAAAAGTCACTTATAAAACGCCAATGCGAAAAGTAGTTTCAGTAAGGTCGGTACCTAATAAAAAAGTAATTAAGTATAGTGGTCAGGAGTATTACTATGCCAATAACAAGTATTATATGCAATCTAGAGGAAGGTATATTGTTATTGCACCAAAAATAGGTTTTAGAATAAACACCTTACCACCAAATTATAAAATGGTGAGGTTTGATAATTATAATTATTTCAATGCTCAAGGGATATTTTATGTGCAAATAAATAATGAATATGAAGTTGTAGAGCCAGAAATAGGGACCATAGTTTATGAGCTTCCAGAAGATTACGAAAAAATAGCCATAGACGGATTGGAATATTATGAATATGCGAATATAATTTATGAAAAAATACATGTAGAAGGTACTAAGGCATACCAGGTGGTAGGTATTATAGACCTGGAATAAAGAAAGTTAGATTAGGTAATTTTGAGTGGAAGGGAGGGTAATTATTAATTAATTGCCCTCCTTTCAGTTGTTAAGGACAGCCAACTATAACACCCTATTCCAATTAGTGTCAAGTATTTTAAAAAAGAAATTGCCGTTTGGCCTCTGGCTGGGAATGTAGTATGCCTTTTCCTATGGATGAAAATTCAATTTTATATCCAGTAAATAGATGTTATTATAATATTATTCATGGGGAATAAGTATTTTATAGGACAGCAATACGGCAAGAATATGACGCGTTAAGAGGCTAAAGCCAGGTTTTATTTTTATAGTGGGGCTCAAACCTCGATAATTTGACACTATCCCGTAAACTGTGTAAGTTAAAAATAACCAAGGTTTGACTTTTATCTAAAGTCTGACCCTTTTTTCATACCCGCCTGACCGGACGGGCAGGAATCGTAAGGAACTGATTCAAAATAATGCCCCAGTTCCTGATTGGCATGGACTATTTCTTGGTCGCCTCCCTTGTTGCCAAATATACGGATTTCATAACCGCATCGTCCGTAGGCAAGGATAGTTTGTTCTTGGTGTATTTTCTGATCTTTCCATTAAGGTTCTCAATAAGGTTGGTGGTATAGATGATCTTACGGATCTCCAAAGGAAACTCGAAGAACACGGTGAGTTCCTGCCAGTTGTCCCGCCAGCTTTTTGTGGCGTAGGAATACTTGGACTCCCATTGCTTTGCAAAGTCCTCCAGGGCGGCTTTGGCAGCCTCTTGGGTAGGGGCATTGTAAATGTGTTTCATATCAGCGGTAAATGCTTTTTTATCCTTCCAGATCACATACCTACAAGCGTTTTTTATCTGGTGCACCACACATATCTGGGTCCTGGATTCCGGGAACACGTTCTTGATGGTGTCCGTAAACCCATTGAGATTGTCAGTGGCCGTAATAAGGATGTCCTCAGTGCCACGGGCTCTGATATCGGTCAGTACGCTCATCCAGAAGGCAGCCGATTCGTTCTTGCCCAACCAAAGTCCCATCACTTCTTTTTTACCGTCCCTGCGCAGCCCTACGGCGATATAAACTGTCTTGTTGATAACCTTGGGGCTCTCACATACCTTGAACACGATGCCATCCATCCAAACAATAAGGTAGACAGGTTCCAACGGGCGGTTCTGCCAAGCTACAATATCACCGGATACCTTGTCGGTAATCCTTGATATGGTCGATGTGGAGACTTCAAAGTTGTAGACCTCCCGTATCTGCTCCTCGATATCGCTGTTGCTCATCCCTTTGGCGTAGAGAGATACGATCACGTTCTCGATTCCGTCGACCATGTTGCCGCGTTTGGGCACCATCATGGGATTGAACGAAGCTTACCTGTCCCTTGGCACGGCTATTTCCTATTCCCCGAAAGAAGTGCGTACCTTCTTTTTGGAAAACCCGTTACGAGAATTGCTCTGTTTTGATTTTTGATGCTTATCATAATCCAAATGACCATCCAGTTCCCCTTCCAGCATCTTTTCGATACCCCGTTTTTGGAGTTCCTTTAAAAAAACCGTTGAGCTGATCTCCAGTCTTGAACTATTTTAGAAATTCATCGTCGAATAATTCTTCTTTTTACATAATGTGTAAATATTTAAAATTAAACAAATAAATAGCTGGGGCATGCCCCAGCTATTTTCTATTTACACACATTATGAGATAGTCCTAAATAAATCATTATGGCTTATAAACATCCATTACACCACGTACACTACCGTGTTGTTTTAAGAGTTCATTTGCTAATTCTTTAGAAATCTTTAGCTCATCAACCAACATTTTTATTCCTCTTTTGGTTAACTTTATGTTAGACAATTTCATGTCTACCATTCTATTACCTTTTATGCGTCCCATTCTAATCATTAAGGAAGTAGAAATCATATTAAGCGCCAATTTTTGTGCAGTACCAGCTTTCATTCTAGTGCTTCCAGTAACAAATTCTGGACCTACCACCAATTCTATTGGGTGTGTAGCAACTTTAGCTAAAGGCGACTGGCTATTGCAGGTAATACAACCAGTTAAAATGCGTTTTTTATTGGCAGCTTTAATTCCGCCAATTACATAAGGTGTGGTGCCAGAAGCTGCAATTCCCAATACTACATCGTTCTCATTAATGTAATACTTCTGCAAATCTATCCAAGCTTGGTGGACATCATCTTCTGCATTTTCTACGGCTTTTCTGAGCGCAATATCTTGGCCAGCAATGAGCCCAATAATAACGTTATCCGTTACGCCAAAAGTCGGAGGACATTCGGATGCATCTAAAACACCTAAACGGCCACTGGTTCCGGCACCAATATAGAAAAGTCGTCCTCCTTTTTGCATTTGCTTTTCGGCTGCAAGTATAAACGCTTTAAGCATTGGTATGGCCTTTTCAAGGGCAGATGGCACCAACTTGTCTTCATTATTCATGTTTACAAGTAGCTCCTCAACGGTCATTTTTTCTAGATCGTTGTATTTTGATGATTGTTCTGTGGCAAGTTTAGTTGTATTCATCATTTATGTTCTTTTAATTAACAAAAGTCCAAGTATGGTTAAAATCGCATTTACGGCTATATTTATAAATCCAAAATCAAAGTCAAAATTACTTTCAATAAGTAAACTTAGCGCGTAAGTAGCAAAAGGTGCAATTATACACACCAAAGGCACCCATTTGTCCTTTACATTCACTTTAGAAAACATTCCTATTAAATAAAGGCCTAAAAGTGGCCCATAGGTGTACCCTGCAATTTTAAAAATCAAAGAAATTACATCGCCCCTACTATTTGAAAAAGCCATAATGATTAAAAATATCACTATTGAGAAACCCATAAGAACCAGGTTCTTAAGCTTTTTTCGCTTATTTATGGGTTTATTTGTAATATCTAAAAAATCATACGAAAAAGAGGTAGTAAGGGCGGTTAGCGCAGAATCTACACTAGAAAAGGACGCGGCCACAATGCCTAAAATAAAAAATGTGCCTGCCAAAACACCCAAATGATTTAAAGCAAGATTAGGAAAAAGGGTATCAGTATCTAATAACTTTCCGTTTTCAATAGCCAAAGAAATACCTTTAGATTCTGCATAAACATAAAGTAAAACACCCAAACCTAAAAACAGAAATTGCGTAACTGCCAGAATTAAACTATAGGCTAAGGTGTTTTTTTGGGCTTCCCATTTGTTTTTGCAGGTTAATGTTTTTTGCATCATATTTTGATCTAAACCTATCATGGCTATAGACACCAACATGCCAGCAATAAATTGTTTTCCGAAATGATTACTAGACTTTACATCCCATTTAAATATTTTAAAATACTCATGATTTATAACGAGGTTAACCGATTGCCCAAAACTCATGTCTAACGATGTAATGATACTATATATAGTGATTATGGCGCCCAAAATTAAAAAAGTGGTCTGCATTGTATCTGTCCAGACAATAGTTTTGATGCCAGATTTATTAGTGTACGCCCAAACTAATAATAACATAATTATCACAGTAACAGCAAATGGTACATGAATGGCATCAAAAAATGCAAATTGCAGAATTTTAGCTGCCAGTAATAAGCGCAGTGCCGCCCCAAACGATTGGGATATTAAAAAGAATAACGAACCGGTTTTATAAGTGTTTTTACCAAAACGCTCACTTAAATACCCGTATATTGACACCAACTGAAGCTTAAAATACAATGGGATGAGTACAAATGTTATAAATAAATACCCCACTATATTTCCTAAAATAAATTGATAAAAATAGAAACTATTGTTTCCCACCATACCAGGTAAGGAAACAAATGTAACCCCAGATAAACCAGCACCTACCATACCAAAAGCAACTAAAAACCATGGTGATAGCCTATCGCCTGTAAAAAAGGATTCATCGCTTTGGTTGCGTGAGGTCATGTATGATATTCCCATCAATACCAAAAAGTATAAGACTATAATGGCTAAAACATAAAGTGGATTCATATTATGTTTTTTATACTATTGAATAAATTATCAGTAGATTTTTATGTCATTAAAAAGTTTTTTGTATTCTCTAAGGTTTTCTAAAGTATCAAGAGCCTTTAATGGTTCATTTGCAATTATCCAATGCCTTAGTTGATCACTCCCATTAATAATATCAATTGGCATTTTAGTGTAGTTGTATTCGTACGGAGGTTCGTTCCAATTAAAATCTGCGCCTAAATAGTGATACATTTCACGCATTAAAAATTGACCAGTACGCCACGGTTGAAACGTTTTTTTATTTGTAATATGAAGCTGAAACCCACCGCAAACCATATCTGCCTGTTTTTGAAATGTGGGCAAAAAAGTAATTGGGCGTAACATAAAGCCTTCTAAACCGGAACAAGCAACAGCTTGTTTTAGGTGTTTTTGCCAAAAACTAAAAGCATCTATTTTGGGGTGACCAAAAATTTCTAAGGCTTGTGTAGTGCCTCTGCCTTCACTTAAATTAGTGCCTTCAAATAATACAATACTCGGAAAAGTACATGCGCTTTCTGCTCTAGCAAGGTTAGGTGAAGGCGATACCCAGGGCAACCCCGTATCTTTAAAATACATTTCTCGTTGCCAGTGTTTCATTTTTATTACCCTTACATTTGCTTTTAATTTTACCCAATTTTTTTGATGCATTAATGCTACCTCAGCCATGGTAAGTCCGTGCCGTACAGGTAAAGGATGCCTACCTATAAATGACTGATACTCCATGTCTAAAATATTGCCCTCAATTGTTACTCCGTTAATTGGATTTGGGCGATCTAGAATTATAATCTCTATTTCTTTTTCGGCACATTTTTCGAGTATTAATGTAAGCGTATAAATATAGGTGTACATACGGCAACCTACATCTTGCATATCGATAAATAAATGATTTATTTCGGATAGCATATCATCCGTAGGTATTCGTGTTTCTGAATAAAGTGAGTACACGGGTATATTAAAATACGGATGTATGTAGTGATCCGTTTCAATCATATTATCTTGCGCATCAGAAGAAAACCCATGTTGTGGTCCAAATAATTTAATAAATCTTGTCCCGAAAATTTCGAAAAACTTTAGTGCTGCATGTGTATAATCAGAAGTCATAGAAGCATTATGGCATAATAAAGCTACGTTACCTTTGTACTTAGTTTGTATACTAAAATTCGAAACAAGTTGGTCAAGACCAGTTATGACTTTTTTCATGATTAAAAAAAATTATTATTCTAAAAAATGCCCGGTAAGCATTGGCCCCCGGGCATGAACTAACTCACTTAAAAACCAATATAAATTCTTATGATGTAGGGTTTGCCGGAGTATTGGTATTATTATCTCTTTCTGCATTAGGATATGGATAATAATCTCTATTACGTTCTGCATTTGTTGTACCAGCGCCAGGTCTATTAAATCTTCTGGTATCTTCAAGGCTTAAACCAGACAAAAACAATTCAATTCTTCTGTTCTTATAAATTTCATCTAATAAAGCTTCTTTCGTTTCAGCACCAGTATATGCCGGTAAGGCAGCTCCTATTCCGTATGCATCTGTTGTTTTTGTTAATACCGTGTCTAATGCTGTTTTTGCATTGTCCAAATCGTCTAAACGAGCATAAACTTCTGCCTTAATTAGCATCATTTCTCCAGGCAAATACAAGGGTATTTCGTCTAAATTATCATCAAAAAAGGCAGCTACACTATAATTGGTTGAACCATCTTCAGCTGTCGCCGTTTTAACATAAAAAGGCACACGAGCATCCGCAGCGTCTGGCAATAAATTTGCTGGTAAGCCAAAATTTAAATTTTTTGCCTGTGTAACATTATTTGATCCAAACCAAAATGCAAGTGGATTAGGTATGGCAGCATCATATTTCCAAGTTGACTTAACACTTGTATCTACTAAATTGGCCGCAGTTATAGCGTCGGTATAATTACCTGCCATTAAATTATAACGCGCCAATAATGCGTTAATAGAATTAATTAAATCTACCGATCCAATTAGTTTAGACGTTACGGTGGTTGATAATCCTGAGCTTACCAAACCTTTAGCTTCAGTTAACTCGGCAATTGCATTTTGTAAAACAGAAGCTCTATTAGTAAAAGCAGCGTTTTCTTCTATGGTAATAGGAATTTGCTCAAAGTACTGAATTAAAGTACCATGTACTAGCGCTCTATAAAATAAGCCGTATGCCTTTAATGTGGATGCAATTGATGTATCATCCGTTGCACCATCGGCCGAATTAATAACCGTGGTAGCTTCTTTTCTACAAAGCATAGCGTTAGTCCAAATATTATTCAGTAATTCATTATTACCGCCAATATCACCGCCCCCTAATAAGGCTTGATTTTCTCCAATATTACCTGCATTTAGTAATTGAAGTTCACCAGTGTTTAACCCTGATAAATTAACCAGTGCATAAACAAGGCCCGTTCGTTCTGAACTCCAGCGCTGCTGAATGCCGTTTACTAGATTTGTTAAATTGTCGGTGCTGTTTGTAACATCTGGCTCTAAGGTTGAATTAGGATCCAAATACACCTTGTCGCATGAAGTCGCAAAAATAGCCACTACAACTAATATGCATATATTTTTTATTGCTTTCATAGTAATTTATTAAAAGTTTGTACTTAATGATATTGCATATGTTGCAGGAATAGGAACGTTACCAAAGTTAACAGATCGCAATAAATTAGATTGGCCACCTGCATTGGTTTCGGGATCGTAACTAAAGAAATTGTCAAACGATATTAAGTTTCTTCCTATTAAAGCTATTTTAACATTTTTTAAGCTGTTATTAAATAATGAATCAAATTCATAACCAATTGAAATTTCTCTTAATTTTGTGAATGAACCATCTTCCATTCTAAATTCCTCTACTGGATAAATACTTGCAATATAACCTCTTGGTAAGGCACCAGACAATTCTTGTTCTGAAAATTTACCTAAACCAACACCTTGTCGGGTACGTTTATCTGCATCAAAAACATCAAAACCTTGTACTGACTCCCAGAGCATTGAAAAAGTGAAGTTTTTATATTTTAAATCGGTACCAATTCCTAAAATATAATCAGGGTTTGGATCACCAATTACTTTTCTTAATGCATCTCCTGTTGGTTGTCCACTAGTATCACGTTGCGGATCATTAGTTACTACATCACCTCTTTCTTGTTGTGGTGTGCCAACTGGGCTTCCATTGGATGACTCGCCTGTCAATATTAACTCACCATTAGCATCACGGGCATAATATGTGCCATAAAACACCCCTAATGGCTGTCCTTCAATTACTCTGTTTGCTGTAGTTCCCGAAACTACTATATCACCACCAATAGTTTCTATTACTTTATTTCTATTTCTACTAAAATTAAAGTTAACATCCCATGTTAAATCATCAGTTTTAATTGGAGTGGCTCTTGCGTAAATCTCTAAACCTTTATTCTCCATTGATCCCACATTTTCAAACTGATTTGCCCCACCAATTGAAGGCGCAAGCGTTCTTTCTACAATTAAGTCGTCTATTTTTTGGTCATAATATGAGATTATTAAACCAGCTCGGTTATTAAGAAAATTTAAATCGGCTCCTATTTCAAACTCTTTTGTTAATTCAGGCGAAAGTCCTGTATTACCCAAACGGGTGCTTTGTAATAAAGTTGACGAGCCAGCAAATGTTCTTGGATTATAAGCACCAAATCTTGCGTATGGCCCCACTGCTGTAAGGTTACCAGACTGACCGTAAGAAGCTCTTAATCGTGCAGAATTAACAAATCCATCGGCGTTCCAAAAATCTTCGTTAGACAATAAATAAGACCCCGAAACTTTTGGGTAAAAGTTAAGTCTTTCATCAACATCAAAATTTGTTGCACCATCTAATCGCCCTGCTAATGTGATAAATAATTTATCATCATAAGAAAAAGTTTCTTGCGCAAATACACCAAAAATATCTAGATTAGAATCAATAGGTGTAAAGGGCAATTCAATACTTGCAACGTTAGACGCATTTAGCCCTCTGCCATGTGTTGCATCTAATTCTAATTTACTAGATTGAAAATTATAACCAACAATGGTTGATGAATTTAGTTTATCACTAATATCAAAATCATATTTGGCAGTAATATCATAATTCCAGTTAAATACCTTAGATTCTGCATTGCCTAAATACCCATCATTATAGTAGGCGGGGTTCACACCCGCATATGGGTATACCGGAATGTATATATGTCCTTTTTGAGTATATGTATCTACGCCAAAAATTTGATCAACCGTTAAACCTTTAAAAGGCATTAGCTTTAGATGAAAATTAGGAATAAAATGACTTACTTTTTGCGTAATATCAAAGGTTTCAATTATACTTAAAGGGTTTACTCTCGTTGGCTCAACAGCTAATAAATTACCATTAGCGTCACGTTGTGTAATATCATAAATATTATTGGTAATATTTATAGCATTTATAGGACTCCAAAAGACATTACCATCAGGTTTTTCATCAGAATTACTATTTGAGTAATACAAACCAAAATCATAAGACGCCCAATCTGCCAATTTATGGTTTAAATTGAATCTTGCTGAAAAGCGATCAAATTTAGTATTCTTAATAATACCCTCATTGCTTAAAAAACCAACCGAGGCGTAATAGCCAATTTTATCATTTCCGTCACGCATTGAAAAATGATTGTCGCTGCCAAAACCCGTTTGAAATATTTGATCTTGATAATCGTATCGTGTAGTATTAAACTTGTTACTGGAAAGATATATATTTCCAACTCTTTCACCCGTGTTAGGGTCAATACCCGAGATAGGCCATAACCTTCCCGCCAACGCACCAATACTAGTAGTTTCAAACTCTTCTCCTCGTAAATTTAAATCTAGTTTTTTACGTACCGTATTAACTTTAAAAGTGGTTTTAAAAGACATCTCTGGGCCATCCTCAAAGGACTTACCTTTTTTTGTAGTAATTAAAACCACACCGTTTGACGCCCTAGAGCCATATATTGCTGCAGCTGCCGAACCGTTTAAAACGTTAATATTATCTATATCATTAGGGTTAATATCAACCATTCTGTTTTGACCTGGACTTGCATCACCTGCATCCACATTAATATTGGTAACATTAGTAGTTAAATTACTTACCACAACACCATCAATGACAAACAAGGGCTCGGAAGACCCTGCAATAGTACTAGGCCCTCTTAACCGAATAGAAAACCCGCCTGCTGGATCACCAGAGTTTTGCGTAATTTGAGCTCCTGGTATTTTTCCTTGAAGCGCCGTATTTATGTTAACGGGAGTGGCCTCTACTAATTTTGCCGCTTTTATTGTTGTTATAGCATTACCCAGCTTTTTACGTTCTTGTGTAACCGACGAACCTAACACTACCACCTCGTCCAATGCACTAGCATCTTCATTAAGAGTTATATTAATTTCCTGATTGCCGCCCGTTAGAACAACATCTTTACTCCCAAATCCTAGGTAGCTTACAACTAGTATTTTACCATTTGCATTATCAACTTGTATTGAAAAATTACCATCAAAGTCTGACATTGCGCCCTGAGTAGTACCTTTAACAACTATGCTTGCCCCTGATAATGGAATTCTTTGAGAATCATTTACGGTCCCTGTTATGGTCGCCGAGGATTGCGCATATGTTATTTGCGCTAAAAACACCATCAGCAACGCCGATAGTAATGAATGTGTTTTTTTCATAATACTGTATTTAGTGAGATATTTACACAAACGTATCATATTATTTGCCATTATGCAATAATATATTGCAAATCATGACAATAATGACTAATTTAACCGATATTGCCATATTTTATTGCCAAATACACATTTAAAAACGAATAATAGCAACATTTTAAATATTCTTTACGTTTGGCTTTGTTGGGAAGAATTGTTAATTGATGTTAAAAATTTATTGATATTAATGCACACCTTTAAAATATTTAGACTTGGAAAAGAGTAAACGACATCATATTATTTTAAATGAAGTTCACATACACAATAGGGTATTGCTTTCAGATTTAGCGCGTACGCTAAACGTATCTATGGATACGGTACGTCGAGATGTACAAGAACTTGATAAATTAAAACAATTAAGAAAAGTTCATGGTGGTGCAGTTTCTAATGGTTTTAACGTATACAACAGGGATCAAGAAGTATACGAATATGAAAGTAAAACGATAATAGCCCAAAAAGGCATTTCACTTTTAAAAGTTGGCGATGTTGTTTTAATTAGTGGTGGTTCTACAAATTTGGAATTTATTAAATTAGTGCCCAAACGAATGAACCTAACATTTTTCACTCCTAGTCTTCCGATGGCAGTAGAACTGCTAAATAGTCCGGCAACTAATAAGTACGATGTTTTTTTTATTGGAGGAAAACTATCTCGGGGTTCTCAGCTGGCTACGGGAGGTGGCTCAATAAGTATTTTAGCAGATATTAAGGCCGATATTTGTTTTCTAGGCACTGGTTATCTTGATATTAACAATGGAGTTACCGAAGTTGATTGGGAGATTGCACAAATGAAAAAAGCCATGATACAAGCATCTAAACGTTTGGTGTCTTTAACAATTTCAAAAAAATTGAATACTATTAATCGCTATAGAATATGTGAGATTAATAAAATTGACACTTTAGTAACCGAATTAAATCCCAACAGTGATTCTTTAGCCGCTTATCGTAATCAAGGTATTCAAATGTTATAATCTTTATGAGATAGTCCTGGTAATTTTAAATATTTAAAAGATTTTTTAGTGATCTTATTAGTGAACCCATAAACGGAAAGTTGCATATATATTTGAATTTCAAATACTTACTAGTACTTAATTCCCTCCTTTCATTTATTCTGCAACTTTCTTTCTGTCTTACCTCCCGCACAGGCCTAATCAATATTTTATACCGGAGAAAATATTAAACTTGGTCCTTTGGGGCATTTCTTTAATCTTTTTGGTAGCCTCCTCCTTAATCTATTCACAGGACGCTATAACTGGCTATTTCGGAGTGATGGTGCCACCTGTTTCGGTCAAACAGTGCCACTTTGAAAGATCTTTCAATTATACAAAAAAAATGTGTTAGTCGTTTTTTAAAATTCCTTTTCTTAAGCTTTCCCCTTTT